>Ga0065704_10000653_pt1 | contig 23617 bp, 54 predicted proteins | sample SwiRhicommuniRL2_FD_59091 | JGI IMG/M metagenome (GOLD analysis project Ga0065704, IMG submission 59091) | Switchgrass rhizosphere bacterial communities from Rose Lake, Michigan, USA - RL2 v2 (version 2) | ecosystem: Host-associated > Plants > Roots > Rhizosphere > Soil | place: East Lansing, MI | reverse complement strand
CCGCTGCGTCCTCCCAGTACGCCCGCCGTTTGCAGCATCGCCCTTCGGAGGCCCAGGAACCTCTCCCTTCGGATTCGGAAGCCCGAGCCCGCAATCTGCTGCGGTGCCGGCTCCTACGCCAACTCCAACGCCCACCTGCGTGGAAGCTTCGATCTTTGCAGACTGTTTCGGGCCCTGCACCGGGGTGATCAGCGGGGCGTCGCCTGGACCCGTCTGCGGGTGGACCTTCATCGAGCCGTTCGGTCCCCTGGGTGGACAATTCACGTTCACCCCCGGGATCATGTCGATGGACACCTTCGACGCGGACGATTTCCCGATCGCGTTCAAGCCTCTTTCCGCACCGCTTGCAACCGTGTTCGGACTTTCTGGGCAGTTCGACTTCACCGAGTACACGACGCCTCCGAACCCGACGACTACCTATCAGCTCATCGTCAACAATTTCGATCTCTCGGAAAGCTTGGCGGTTTCTTTCTTCGGAGACGGAAACATCGCGGTTCAGGCAGGAGATTCGACGCTCATTCCTTTCTACACGGGAACTTGGACGCCGACCCCGGGGGCTTCCCACGTCGTCCATTTTTCGATTGACGGGGCCGGCGTGCCGACCCTCTTCCTCGACGGCGTGGCCATTCCTCTCATTTTCGTGGCGGACGTAGGCACCTTCTTCGCCCTGTACCCCACCAACATGGTTTCCTACGGCGGCGGGGCCGGTGACGTCACGCCGGACTCTTCTCCGCTGCGGAGCATCTTCCTGACGGCTGGGGTCGTTGGACCTGAAACAGTCTTCTGCTGCCCATGAAAGACGTCGCTTTCAGCGTCTCGGAACTCGCCGCTAAGTCTCGCCTGGCTAGGCAAGACGTGGTCGATCTTGACGCTCTTCGGAAGATCACCGTACCCGCGGACGGCACATCGTTCCTGGTCCAGAGGTCGCTCTATATCTTCATGGCGTCCGACCTTTCCAACGATGACGGCATCTCCTCCATTCGGCCTGAAAGCATTCCCGCATCGAAAGCCGGACGATATCGCCGCGGCGCGCTGGCTTTCCGTCAGAAGGCCTAGAAGCGCCCCTATCGTTGCAATCCCGGCCTCTTTGGGTTACCTTACTTTCTGAGGCATTTGGGAAGCTCCTATGGGCCCTTACAGGGCAGTCGCATACCGGGGACCTCGCCTGATCACGATCCATCACGGTCCCCATCCGAAGACGCTCGGCCAGACTTTCGACCAGATGCTGGGCCTCCCAGCCTGCAGCGGAGACATCTGCCGGCTCGTCTTCCATACCGGCGCGACGGTCCTGGGCGTCCATGTGGGACTCAAGGAAAAAGGCCTCATTTCCGTGATCGGCTGGATCGTGGCCGTCGGACAGGGCTTCGCGGGGATTCTCGATCTCGTGAGCCTCTACAAGCGGGCCACGGGAACCCATCCACCGGAGTGACGCATGGGGAACCGAAGCATTTTCCGGGAATCCTTCATGGGCGCGCCGTCGGCTCTCCGCCCTGTGCGGCGCGCGCAGCCTTTCGGAGTCAAGCCTCCGACGATCGCCGTCAACAGCTACGACATTCCACCTGGAGCCCTAAAAGACTGGCTTCGGCATGTGGTGCCTGACGGATATGCCGGGACGTATCCCCGGGTCGTGAAGACTCTCGACGGGGAGTATCAGATCTACGCCGATGGCAGCGCGGAGTTCACTGCGCTCGGACAGCTTCCAGGCGCGCGGTTTTCCATCTTGTAGAGGTGCCCATGTTTCGCCGCAATTTCTTCGGCGCCGGGCCGTGGGACCAGGCTCGAGGCCTTCCCACAGTGCGCTTGGCCGGTCCTCGGCGCCTGGGGCAAGCGGCGAATTGTTGTGTCGTGACGGACCCCCAGACCGGCTCTCAAGTAAAACACTGTACCAATCCGCTGTGGATAAGTTCGCCTGGAATCTATCCGGGCTTCCCTGAATGCGGGCCAGACGGGACTCCTGCGCCGACCCCGACTCCGACGCCGACGCCGACACCTCTTCCTCCGGCGCTGGCGTGTCCCATGGGAGACGGCACATTCACGCTTGTCGATTACGCGACGGGCGCGATCATCGCGCAAAACATCTCGCGCGATCAATTCGGCCAGTACAGCGACAACATCACCGATCTTCCGGCTGGAGTCGGCTGCGGCGACGATTCTCGCTGCAAGCCGATCTGCGGATCCATTTACAACCAGAACGAGCCTCCTCCGGTTCCTCTTTGCTGCACTCTCAGTTGGAGTCCTGGACAGAACACATGGCTCGTTCACTGCCAGGCCGTGGATGAGCGCGGCATCAATCAAGGTTTTGAGGGTAAGATCGACGAGCTCGACCGAGCGAAGTGGGATGCCCTGTGCGCTTATGTTCCTCCCGGAGGGTGCAGAGCGGGGCTGGCTATGATCGCCGGACAGTGCAGCACCGGCGCGATCGCCTGCGGAGACAGGCTCGTTGAAATCGACGAAAACTCTCAGCCCACCGGAAGGATCCTGTCCGAGAGCTGGAGCCGCGAGCACGCATACGAGCAGCTTCCTCTTGGGGTTCATGCGGTGAACGAGAGCGATCCACGCTGCCAGACCCCAAGCCCAACTCCGACGCCGACGCCGACGCCTGGGCCCACTCCGACTCCCACACCGACGCCGATTCCGGCTCCGACGCCGACGCCGGGGCCCGCTCCGACTCCGGGGCCGGTCTCGGTGACTCCCCCGAGCCAGGTCACACCGGGCACCTCGGTGCCGATCAGGACCACGCCGTTCTCGGCTCCCGCGGCGCCGCCGCCGCTTCGGGTTGCTCCTGGAGCCGCTCCGGTTCCAAGCCTTCCTCCGGCCTTCGTTCCGAATAAGAGCTTCTCGCCGCCCTCGCGTCCAATGTGCCAGTCCACGCCCTACAAGACGAGGATGTTTTCGCAGACGACGAGGGCCACGCGGCCGGATCAGTTCGTCGAAAAGGATCAGTGGACGACCTGATCGTGGCTCGTCGGCGCGTGCGTCTGGGAGCCGTTCAGGCGAAGAGCCTCGTGGATGTCCTTGAGGAAATCCGCGAGCGTCATCCCGATGCAGAGCTCAAGGAGTTCGAATCTGCTGGGATGTCGAGAGGGACTTGGACCGTCGAAGATCTTCTTTCGGTGGTCCGCCGGGACCTCCAAGCGATGACGCCCCAGCAGCGCGCGAGCTTCGATCGCTATCGCTATTTCTGGGGATACGGACCTTCCGGCCAGGTCGAGGTCGTCCATGCCCCCGTCCGCGGCATACCGTTCGCCCAATTCATCCAGATCGAGGGATCGTGATCAAGATCCTGAGCTACGGGGGAGGCCTGGACAGCTTCGGGATGTTGCTCGACGCGATCCAGCGCCAGGAGCTCCCGCAGTATGCCGTTTTCGCCGACACCGGTTCTCCTGCCGGCCGCGACGGGGAATGGCCAGGCACCTACCTCCATATCAGGGACTACGCGATCCCGCTGTGCCAGAAGTACGGGATCGAGTTCGTGTGGATCACGAAGGACATGTACCCCGTGCGCGGCTACGATTCGTTGATCTCATTCTTCGAAGCCAACAAGATGATGCTCACCCGCATGAGCCGGGTCTGCACCGCTGCTGCAAAGGTCGAGCGGATCGACAAGTGGATGGCGGATGCCATTCCCGCTCACGAGGACACCGAGGTCTGGATCGGGTTCGAGGCGGGAGAAGAGAATCGGGCGGCAAACGATCCCCACAACTCCAAGACCTGCGGGAACGGCCCGCGTCGCACCAATCGATTCCCCCTCATGCAGGGGAACTTTTGCCGCTGTCGCTGTGAGCTACTTGCCCGGAAGATGGGATATCCGGTCCCTCGTAAATCGGCTTGTATCTACTGTCCGTTCAATTCCAAGGGCGACTGGAAGACAGCCGCGGCGGAGCAGCCCGTCACATTCGCTAGAGCGGTTTCGCTCGAGGACAACTCCAAGCTCACCGAAAAACGAGGGATCAAGCTTCGGTTCTCTGGCGACGAAGACAAGCCGCTTGAGGAGTGGATTGCCGAGGACTACAAGGCCAGGCTAATTCCCTGCGCTGTATGCGGTCGCTCTCCTCGCGCGTCCAAGAAAGTCGGAACCGGCTATCTGACGCCGGCAGAGTACGTGCAGGAATGATGAGAGTCGTCGCGCTTCATCCGGACGAGCTTCCAATCGCGGACTGGCTCAACACCAGAGCCAATCAGCCTCCCCCAGGAAGATCCTGGAGTCCAGGGGGAACAGAGCTTCTTCCGCCAAATGAGCTTGCTTTCGAGCCAGAGGTTCAGGATGTTCTGCTCGACCTTCTGGACTTATACGTCGAAATGGCTGAGGACGATCAGGACTCAAATCCGGAATCGATCAATGCGGTCCTTCGTCTTCGGGAAAAGATCGTGGAGGCCGTGCTATGACCGCTCCGCGCAAGCAGCCCAAGAAGGCTTTTTCTTATCACCCGCAGGGGGTAGAATATTCGATGTCGGGGCCGGCGGAAGGGACGTGGATCCGTGGAAGCCGCCTGGAGGCCGCGGTGTCGCCCAGTCGTCAGTTCGCGGACATTGTCGACGGGAAGACCTTCAAGAAGCTCATTATGCTCGACAGGGAGGCCTTGGTCGAGCTCCGAGACCTGAGTCAGGAACTGATCGATTTCATGGGAGGCGCGTGATCATGGCCAGGAAGAAGTCGTCCCGGAAGGCGTCGGCTCGGCTTTGTCCGACGAGCCTGAAAGCCGATGCCAGGAAATCCGGCCTCTGCTTTCGCGTCGAGCGCGTTCAGAGAAACGGAGACAAGGGCTACGTCACCTCGTTTTTCTCCAGGACCAGCGGGCGGTCGGCCGGATTCTCAGCATCTTCCGGGTGCAAAAGAACCCTCGATCCGTTTCAGGCCGAGATTCGGCCCAAGAAGAAGGCTGAGCAGATCGGCCAGAAGTGCGCCGTCGTTGCTTCAAGGAAGAAATAGACCATGGGCCGTCCGATCTACGTGGACCTCGACGCGACCTTGATCGACTCGGATGTCGACGAGCGGGGGAACGTCATTCGCATTCACGCTCGTCCGGGGGCCGACCAATTTCTCGGGAATCTGTCAAAGCACGGAGATCTCTTTCTGCTGACGCATGCGATGCGCCCGCATGTCAAGAATGCCTTCCGGGTCATCGGAAAGCCGTCCCGGCTTTTCGTGGACGTGATCTCGCGCGAGGACATGGCGCCGATCATCGAAATGATCGACTTTCTCATCAAGGACGAACGTCTCACCCCAGAAGAGAAGGGGCTGCTCTACAACGAGATCCAGCCGATCGCTCCTCGAGGATACATCTTCGACGACCAGCCCGTGGGATCGGACCTTTATCTCTACAAGACCACCTCGGTCGGCGCGAGGGAAAGCGATTGGATCCAGGTGAGACCCTTCAGGCGTGGCCGTACCGGGGGCCGGGAACTTGACCGGGCCTACCAAGAATATCTCCGTAGAGCCGGCGGCCCGCACGCGGTCATGTCAGGTCGGGCCATGAGGAGACCGACCAGGCGGGCTCTGTGACGGAAAGGGACACGCCGAAGGACTGGGTGTGGGCCTACCACGTCACCTCCGAGAACAACCTCGACTCCATCGCCCGGGAAGGGCTCAAGCCGAATCTTCACGAGCACGTTCCGGATCATCCTGTGATTTTCGTAGAGCCTGACCTGGAGGGCGTCGAGCCGTATTATGGGGAGGGAATGGCGCTCCTGCGTTTCAAGACGCCGGGGTTCGGAACGTCGGAGGATGGAGAAAGCGTTCTTTTTGCGGGGGACCCTCCGTTTGTCGGTCCTTTACGGGCGGACGGCGTGATTCCTCCGGAGCGGATTCAGATTCTGGTCGACAGAAAGTTCAGATGGCTGATTTGACGAATAGGTGATTGGTAAAGCCGGAAAAGAGAGGTTCCTGATATGGAGATGACTAAATCTGGCAACCGCGTCACCGTGACACGGACGGAGGGAGACCAAAGAGTAAGGAACGAGTCGGACTTCTGGTACAAACTCCGGAACCTTCTCAAGAAGTCCGGTGAGGACGTCATCAAGAAGGAGATGTCGAAGGACGGCCACCTGGTCTCCGATGGCATCTACTACGTCCGATCGAGACACGCAGGTCGTCCTGGAACTTATGGTATCTATGATTCCAGCTATGCGCTTCGTGACGTTTCCGAGGTCTTCAACAAGGAAGGGTCCGTCACGCTGTCATGGGTCGACCTGAGCGAGTAAGTGAGGCGGCTGTGAACGTTCTAGTTCTTGAGACGTCTGAAGATCAGGAAAAGGGCCTCCAGCACCTTGACCGGATCCCCTCAGATACGCTCTACGTCTTCCCGGTTGTTCCCGAGGGAACCGTTTTCCATTCGATGAATGTGCCGGAACCTTTCGACATCGCCTTCCTGAGGGAAGACTATTTCGTCCTCACTCTCGCGAGAATGGTTCCTGAAAGCGATCGCATCAAAGCTCCGAAAGCGTCGGCGATGGCCGTCGAAGCCAAGGCCGGGAACCTTGCGCGGTGGGGGTTTTACCCGGGAAATACAATGTCCCCGATAGCGGAGTGACGACGATGGACGACTGGCTTCTCGAGCTTCCGGCGGTCACGCGTACCTATGGGAAATGCCTGAAGAAGGCGGGAACTTCCCAGCGCGAACTTCAGAAGCTTTCCAAGAAGAACCCCAAGAAAGCTCTCAAGGTCAAGCAGCAGGTCGTCGGCTGCATGATCGAGAAGCATCCATTTCTCAGGGGGCCGCGCCAGTGGTCGAGGATCGAGATCAAAGATGCCCGAAAGAGCTGAGGGCAACGAGCTCTCCTACGATGCCCAGGGACGGCTGCGATGGGGTCGCAAGGCCGCGGGGATCCTGATTCGCCGCACGGATCTGGGGATGTTCCTGCTCGTCATGCGTTCCCAAGAAGTCATGGATCCCGGTGTTCTGGGGATCCCGGGAGGCCGGATCGAGCCTGGCGAGAAAGAGGAAGGGGCCGCTCTCGAGGAAGCCACCGAAGAGCTTGGACCGCTTCCGCCGCTCAAGCTCGTCGATCGCGACCTCTACACCTCCGGAGACTTTTCCTACGTCACGTTCCTCGCGCTCATGGACGGAAAAGATGCCGACGGCTGGAAGCCCGAGCTAAACTGGGAGAACGATGCGTGGATCTGGGCCGATCTGAAGGATCTTCGTGGGATCGAAGAAGTCCACCCGAACGTTCTCCGTGTGATCCGGAAATGGTCAAAGTGAGAGGTCTACCATGAAGAAAGTTTGGCTGGTCGAGTACAAGGACATCGACCCATGGGCCGGGGACCGGGCCGTCTACGCGAAGAAGGAAGACGCCTACAAGCACGTCTCGGGATCCATCAACGGGTGGGCCCAGGAAGAGCTCGACGAACACGCACAGTACGGCGATCGCCAGGAGGAGCATGTCGAGGCACTCCAGAATGCAGTCAAGGCGTTTTCGGAAGGAAAGTACGAAGACGCCTACGGCTACTGGCGGGAATACGCTGATGACGCGGATCCGGACCAGGATCTCCTGGTGGAGGAGCTCGATCTCGTCGAATAGCGATGAGCGTCGCCACCATCTACCAGGGACGATTCGGGAATAACGTCTTCCAGTACGCGGCCGCGCGCCTTTTTGCCATGGAGCGCGGGCTCAAGCTTGAGACAGAGTTCCCTGGGCAGGAGATTCTTCCGACCACGCCGAACGAGGATGGGAAATCCTACGACGGGCCTCACATCGGAATCGGAGACGGGGACGACATCTTCAACCTACCGCAAAGGAAAGGTCGCCATTTATTTCGGGGATTTTTCCAGAGGGCGGAATGGTACTTCAAGCGTCGGGAGATGCTCGGGAAGATCTTCAAGCCAAAACCGGTCCTCGTCGAAAATAAAACAGACCTTCTCATGAGCGTCCGGCTTGGGGATTACTTCTATCACAAAATCGCGATCCACCCCAGCTGGTACATCAAGATCTTGGAGAAGGAGTCGTTCAGCCGCCTGGTCATCGTCACCGACGATCCAAACCCAGACTACTTCAAGCATTTCGCTCCGTGGAACCCGATCATCGTCCCCAACAACGTGATCGAACACTGGAACGTGATCCGATCCTGCGAGAAGGTGATCGCGGCAAACAGCACCTATTGCTGGTGGGCGCTCTTCTTTGGAAAGGCCAAAAAGATCTATATCTTCAAGAGATGGGTCGACAATCCGATGTCGAATCTGCAGGAGTTCGAGGGCGCGATCCAGGTGGACGGCCCCCTTCTGCATGAGGTCAGGTAACCGTCTGCGGCCGCGTTCCTTGTAGCTGCGCCCGGCTCTGGGTATAATTCCCTAGAGCCATGAAAGCATCCGTTTTCGGGCCGCCACGATTCTCGCCGATCATGCTTGCGGGCCCAGCGCTCGCCCAGGCGGACGTCGAGCCGATCACCATCACGCGCGATCTGGCCCAGGCGGTGAACGAGGCGATTCAGACGCTCGTCCAGAACCCAGGAAGCCCCGAGGTATATACCAAGGAAGCCTGCTGGCGGGACCTGCGTTCGCGCCGCTGGAGCCATGTCCAGGCGCTCCAGAACAAGATCTCGAACTTCCTTTCAACCCAGGGCACGGACCTCGAGGTGACCGATCAGGAGTGGTCGCTCATCGAAAACGTGATCGAGTGCGTCGAGGCGATCGGCTCTCTGACGCATCAGAGCACCGAATCCACGCTCAAGACCGTGGGCGCCCTGGTCGGTGTAGCAGGAGGGCTGGCGACGCTCATCGCGTTGCTCTGAGAATGCGTCGAGGAGATTTCTTCGGGAACAGGCCTTTCTCTTCTATGCTTGGGAGATCGGTTCCTCTTCACCGTCCGAAGCTGGGCGTTCCTCAAGGTCTTCCGCCGACTTGCGGCCCGAACGAGACGCTCACCATCAAGGTCGTGAACTTGGTGGAGCAGTGGGTTTGCGAGCCTACTGGCGGAGCAACGCCAGCGCCTGCCTGTCCGGTCCCAGCGGGCATTCCATTGGATCATCCCGTCTATGCCTGTCCAAAGCCGGACGGGACATTTGATATCATCGACGGAACCACTCTGGGCACGATTCTGGTATCGGTCTCACAAGACTGCGTCAACTCATTCAGCCATGTGACGACCCTAGATCCCAGCTGTGCTATCGGTCGGGATGGGACTCCGACTCCTGCGCCGACTCCTGCTCCGACTCCCGCTCCTGCTCCAACTCCAGCCCCAGCTCCCGCCCCAGCCCCTTCTCCGGCGTGCCAGGTTCCAGCAGGTTACGAACCTCTTCCGGGTGGGGGAGTCTCAGCGGGTCATGCGGTGTGGGCATGTCCGCTCGGGGATGGGACGTACAACATCCTCAATCCTTCGGATTTCTCCGTCATCTTGGAGAGCGTCTCGAAAGAGTGCGTCGATCTCTTCGGAGACGTCACGTACAAAGAAGAAGGCGGCTGCGGGCATCCGGCCACTCCGACGACAGGACCGTGCGCGCTTCCAAAGGGATCGCTCTACATCATGTGCCCGCCGTCGAACGGGATCACGGTGAACTACTTCCTGCCAGCGAAGTCGGCGGCTTACGAACAGAACATGACCACGCAGTCTCCGGAGTGCGCCGACCAGGAGAACGTGATCAAGGTCGATGCCAGCAGCCCCTACTGTGGCGGCGGAGGCGTGGACGGCCCGGGAGACGCGTATCCCGATCTCGTTGCTTGCATTCGCACAAGCGGTCAACAGGGGACGCTCGTCGATCTCTTCAATGGTCCGGATCATGCGCCTCTCGAGAAGAACGTTCTGGTCCAGGACATTCCGACGCTCTATCCGGGCCGTAGGTGGATGTTTGCCACGGACCAGCGTTGTTCAGCTCTTCCCGACTTTTCCCAGTACGGTCAGACTCCAATTCCGACGCCGACTCCAACTCCAACTCCAACTCCAACTCTGACCCCGACGCCAACTCCTACTCCGACGCCGACCCCATCTCCGACGCCGTCTCCGATCCCGACTCCGGGAGAAGAGCCGACGGGGAGGGCCGTCATTGTGATCATGCCGCCGCCGATGGCCCAGCCGTCTCCATGTGACGCAGGGACGTGGCTCCGGCAGCGGCCTGTAGCTTCCGGCTCCGCTCAATTCCAACCTGGACCTTCCGGCTCCGTGCTCGGACGTGTTCGGCTACGTCGAGGGCCCTTCTAATGCGTAGTCGCCACATGTTCGGAGCTCCAGGCTTCTCGGCTATGGCGGGAAGGCAGGTCCCGCTACGCAGCCTTTCGGGGTGGATCAAGCCCCTCGAGCCTCCCCCAATCACAGCTGCGGCTCCGACTCCGGTAGCTCCGACAGAATGTCCTGAAGGGCAGATCTTGGTCGACGGTGTATGCCAGCCTGAACCTTCGGCAACTCAGGTTACGACTCCGCCGGAGCCGACTCCGGTTTCAACTCCAGTACAGCAGACTTCTCCGGAGCCTTCACCGCAACCTCAGCCGATTTCGACGGCTCCGCAGCCTCAGTCGATCCCCATCTCGACGATGCCGCAACCTCAGCCGATCTCGACCGCTCCACAGTCTCAGTCGGTTCCGATCTCGACAATACCGCAATCTCAGCCGATCCAAACGGCGCCGCCGATGGGACCTGAAGGCGTTCTTGTTCAAATGCCCCCGTCCGCATCCGTCCCATCGCCGTGCGATGCCGGGGCATGGCTTCGCTCCAGGCCGTCGCTCGGGCAAGTTCGGCTTCGTCGGGGACTTTTCTAATGAATAAAATCCCGGTCAAAGAGATCTGGCTCAGTCGTGCGGAAGGCCCGACGTCGGATCTTGGAGAACGGCTGGTCACCTCATTTGAGGCGGCGGATGCCGTGCTCAGGAAGTGGGCCCAGACCGCTCCCAAATGGGAGGGGTACAACAAGGTCGACTTCAGGGTGATCTGGGAGGATGGGGAGATCTACGAAGGCCGCTACGACCTGGTCCGGCAGGACATGACGAAAGCGAACCTCGCGCAGCATATGCGCGAATTCTGTTCGTTTCACGGGGGCCTTTGGTGCCCGTCTCATGTGAAGCAGGAAGTCTACGAAGAGTTCCTCGAGCGCCAGGAGCAAGATCCAGACGCGCCCAAGCGGATGGATTTCGTCCGATTCGTGGAAGAATACGTCCCGGGAGAAGACGACGATGACTAAAGCCATTTCGCGCTGGAAACCCGCCCGGTGGGCGCCTGGAATGAAAGGCGCGCTTCCGTTTGGCCTTTCCAATGTTTCCGTCGAGAGCTACGGCGGCGCCGGCGGCGGTCTCGTCTTGGGTCTCCTCATAGGGGAGCCGCTCGGAAACGCGCTCAAGCTCTCCCCTTCGGCGACCACGGCCCTCCTGTCGGTGATCTCGGTCGGAATCCCCATGGTCCTGAAACCCAAGAAGATGATCTCGAACACGCTTGCGAACGTCCTGTACGGAGCAGGCGTGGGCTTCGGCGCAGCAACGGTTCTGCGCCTTCTTCAGCCGCTCTTCGGGCCTCCCGCTTCGGCAACCCCCGCCCCGGCGGCGCCCGCGGCGTCGTAATACGATGCCGAAAGGCTGCTCAAGGTCCATCCGTCTCTTTGGTCGCGACCTGAAGTCTTGGCTTCGTCGGGATGGCTGGGGGTTTCTTCCTCAGGAGTATTCCGACTGGGCTGCGGGCGGATGCTGGCTTCTTGCGAGGGCCCTCCATGAGTGGATCGGGAAGCCTTCGGAGCTTTGGGCCATCTATTCGGAGGTTGGGTCCGACGTCCTTCGCCCGGACAGGATTCCTCAGCACGTCGTTCTTCGGATCGGAGACTGTTTTCTCGATGGAGACGGAGCGTCGACGGAAAAGCAGCTTCTTGACCGTTGGGAAAAGATCGAAAGTCTTCGGGATCCCGAGCTCAGACCTGCCGATATCGCGGAGCTCGAGGAACTGATGATGGAATGTCCTATTGGCCCGATGAAGGATCTGAAGCGCGGCCTCGAGCAGACGTTCGGAGCCAGCTTCAAAGATAGATAAAGAAGGGGCGCGCCATGGAGACTGATCCCGGGAAAATGACGTGGGCCGACGTGGCTACATTCGTCAGGGAAGCTCACCTCGACCGGAAGGAATATTTCTCGGTGGGCGAGTCCAGGGCGTCGTTCAACAAAGACGAGATCTGGGGGAAAGGTTACCCCTCCGCTTACTGGCTCGCCGGCGGCTCCGAGGGTTGGTACGTCCACGTTGCCCGGAACTACAAGCCTTCCCGGGAACAGCGCGAGCCGACACACCAGGATCTCATGCTCGGGAAATTCTGGACTCCTCAGGATGCCGCCTTCGCCGCGGAGATCATCACTCGCTTCATGAATGGCGTCTTCAAGGACGTCGACGAGCTGATCTCGGAAAGCCGCGCGCGAATGGACTCTTAGGGAAGGCGTTCGTAGATCCGTATCTTTCCTGGGGGAATCAGGCCCCAGTAGCGCACCGACTTCATCACTTCAAGGGACGTCTCCCAGTCCTTCCTATTTCGCGGCCACGGAACGTTCCCCTCCTTCACCGCCTGGTGGTAGGCGTAGACTGATGGGTAGCCCATCTCTTCAACCGCTTCGAAGATCGGCTCCTGGAACATCGGCAGATCCGCCTCGAGCTTGCTCGTGTCGTCGACGGTGACCTCGAGAATAATGGGGCGACTTCTTGCGTTGTCGGCGGACTCTTCGGCAAAGAACCACGCCACGGTCTCGAGCGTCGTGAGATAGGGGTTTCGAAGGCCTCCGGACTGCTGTATGAGGGCCCACTCTCGTTCTGAGGTCCCATGCAAAAATCGCATTGTCTTAGCGTACCCTCTCTGGCGGTCTGATGCTAGAATCTGAAAGGATATGCCGCTCATCGACCTTCGAAAGCACTTCGGGCTTTGGGATCGTTGCGGTCGAACTTCCTACTGGAGGTTGATCGGCCTCCCAGAATATCAGTTGATCCTGGTCGATCCTCTTCATGGCCGCATGATCACCGCGCACGACCATCCTTACGTTGGCGGTCCGGCCAAGGCGATGGTCGTTCGCAATTCCGACAAGATCACCAGCCGAGACATCCGCAAAGCCTACGAACGCGTCCAGCCGTGGGTAGAGCGAATCATGGGAGACTTCTTCGCCGGGATGGCGGCCATCGAAACAGGCGTCATCAAGGAAAGCCCAGAAGATTTCTTTTTGAAGTACTACGAGGATCAGACCGCGAAATACAAGGAGACGGGAGAAGGCCATAGCGATTTCACCGGAAAAGACGAACTTCTGATGGCCACGAAAAAGCTTCTAGCGGCATTCGAGGAGCGCGCGGTCGTGCTTCGGAAGATCATTCTCAGGGAAGACCTGGACGAGTTCCTTGAGGGGTATGGAATCCTCGAATGTTGAGGCTTAGAACCTTCCCCTAAGCCTCCGTCCCCGAAAAGATTCAGAATCTTCTTGACTCTCCACGTATACGGCGTATATTCACGTTCGTGAGCACCGGACGTCACGACCCCATCAATCCTGAAGGAAAAGACATGGAATTCGTCGATAAGTCCGGGACTCCCCGCTCGAGGGAGGATATCGAAGCCGCTCTTCAGGCGGTCAAGGAGCGGATCGTGAAGGGGCCTCATGACGTCTTCACCATGCACCTCATTGTCGTCAAAGACGTCCTCGAGAAGGAACTCCAGATGAGGTCTGCGAGGGGCGAGTGAAGGTCAAGCTTGCCGTCCTGACCGTTTCTTCCTACACCTCGTTCGGGAGCTTCAACGCCGAGCACTGGTACGGCAAGATCCACTGCATCGACGAAAGCGAGAGGAAGTCCCTCGAGCTCAAGCGCAAGCTCACCGACCAGAAAGAAGTCGACTATCTCAATCAGAAGGATGACACGACCGAGATCTCGGCCTTGAAGATCGGCGACGAGACAAACCGATTCAAGACTCGGGAGGATGTCGAGCACGAGGCGGTTCGTCAATGGGAAGCCGCATTCCCCAGCTACGACGCACTCGTGGTCGGCCTGACGGCGGTCGCGGATCCTCAGCGTCCCCTCGCTGCCAAGCATCCCACCACCCTCAAGATCCTCCAGTGCTTTTGGGATGCCGCCAAGAAGACCGGCGGATACGAGAAGAATCCGAAGGCCATGGACGCCATTTTCCGGGAGTATTTGACCTGGTCGAGTGGGAACAGCCCGAAGAAGAAAAGGAGTCGCGCAGCGCGTCGAGAGGGCCCCCGTGCGCCCGTAAAAGGGCCCTAATCCGTCCCCCTCAAACGTGCCGGATGGCGCGGGGAGAGTCGGGAATTCCTTGGGGGATGAACGGTGACCCGGCGGGTTGTCTCTCGATGCGCTGCGCGGAGTGCGGATGAAGAAGGAAAAGATTCGCGAGTGCCCGTTCTGTGGAAGAGTCCCGAGCGGGAAGAGGTTCTGCTCGACGGATCGCGGACCGGCCATGGAATGCGATCATTGCGGGTGCATGGGGCCTGCCGCCCTGGACAAGGAATTCATCGGCACCAACGAGGACAAGTTCAATCCCCAGGCGATCGCCAAGTGGAACAGGCGTGGTTACGATCCCGACTCCTACCGAATGGGCATCGAAGCGGCGGCGTCGTTCGTGGAGATGTTCGACAAGCATGTCCAGCACCCATATCGGTTGAGCGACTGCATCTTGTGCAAGTTCAATCTCATCAGCAAGCGGAAACTTCGGAAGAACGTTCCCGATCGACGCACTCCCGTCAGGAGAAAAAAAGAGCGCCGGAAGGACGGGGGTCCGGAATTTGTCCTGGGCTCCATGATTTCCAGGGAACGTCGCGGCCATGAGCGGCGCGACGGCGGAAGGAGACGGAAGTCGTGATCGTCTACCACGGGACAGCCCGGTGGAATCTCGAGGGGCTTCTTTCCTCTCTCCCTCGAACCTACCCTCAGAACCATCTGAACGGAAAGCGGGCGTTCTGTACGACGACCGACTTCGAAATCGCAGCGCTTTTTGCGCTCCGCAAAAGCCCGCCTTCCATCCTTAGGGGCGACGAGAGCGAGATGGGCATCGTGATCGAATACGAGTTCTCGTCGCTCCTTGGGAAGGGTAGGAAATGGGCGCCGGCGGTGTGCCACGGGGTTCTCCAAGACGAGAAGGAGATCGCGATCTTCAAGCCGGAGATTCTGGAACTTCGTGCGACCTGGCATATCGATGGTGGAGAGTGGGTCCGTCGGAATCTCAAGAAGCGGGTGGGCTATGCCTGACCCGTACTGGGAGGCTTACGGAAAATCGTTGGGTGAGCGTAAGACTCCTCCAGATCGGTGCCATGTGTGCGGGGAGCCTGCCGATTCAAAGACGGGACTTCACTCAAAGTGTAGAACTGGAATTCTTCCGGCAGGAAAGGACGCTACTTGCTCCAGATGTAAGGCGAAGTTTCTGAGTACTGGAAGGCATAAGACGTGCCCAGACTGTCGCGGTGATCGTTCGGAGGAGCGCCGAACGTTTGGTGGGCGCCTCTCCGATGGTGAGTCTCTTGGAAAAACAGGAGAATCCCGTTGATCAAGACCGAAAGAGGGAGCATCTGGGCCTACGAGAAGACTCACGATCTCGTGATCCCCACGAACATCGGATGGAAGGAGAAGGACCGGTGCAACGTGATGGGGAGGGGCCTAGCCCTCCAGGCCGCCAACAAGTACACCGGATTTGCGTTTTGGTTCGGCACCGAATGCGCCGTGCGCCGTGAGAATACGCCGGTGCTCCCCTATCCGAACGGCCCGCTCATCGCCTTCCCCGTCAAGCCTCTCAATCCCGTCGCGCCGTGGATGTCCTGGAAGAACAAGGCCGACCTCAAGCTGATCGAGCGGAGCGCCAAGCAGCTCGCGGAGCTCAAGACCGATCGGCCGGTAGCGGTCAGCATGGTCGGCTGTGGGAACGGGGGCCTCGACATGGCAGACGTGCGGCCGATCCTCGACCGGCATCTTTCGTCGGACAAATTCACCCTCATCCTGTACGGAGGTGAAGCGTGCTGAACTACCTGCAGGAGGAGCTCAAGAAGCTGTGGACGAGCGAGGGCTACAGCGAGGAGTTCAGGAAGAGGTACTGCCCCCAAAAGGATCTGGACCACGCGCTAAAACACATTCGGAAGGCCACCCAGGCGATCGAGAACATGACTGAGGAGGCCGACCACTCCGGGGAGCTCTCCGCAGACTCGTTCGATGTCGGAAAGTACCTGGCCGACATCATCATCTCGGTCGTCCGAGCGGCGAACGTCTTTCCCGGCGCGAAGATCGACCTCGAGAAGGCGATCCTCTCCAGGATCCAGCACAAGATGGGGAAGCGCCTGGAAGTCATGGCTGCATGCCCATCCTGCGGCGCGGTCCTGCAGTGCAACCATCACGATTCGCTCGGCAGGTGTCACTGTACGGGAGAGTTTGGTCCCTGCTGCCAGTGCTCGTAGAGGTAACGATGAATCGAGGAGAGGTCAGGAGCCAACGGAACATGTTCCCGCAGTGGCACAGGAGCCAGGCGATGTCGAACGTCGTCAGGCTTTCGTGTACTTGCGGCGCAATCGTCTACACCGGGCCAACGCCAAACTTCTCGAGGGTCAGCTGCCCGAAGTGCAAGAAGGTCCACGAGGTGCCCAAGGAGATGCGGAAATGAAGACCGAGCACCAGGAGCGCGTCGAGGAGTTCATGAAGAAGGCCGGCCAGGTCGTTCCGGCCCGGCCCATCATGTGTCCGAACGAAATCTTGAGGCTTCGTGCGAATCTGATCCTTGAGGAAGCGCTCGAGACGATCGAGGCCATGGGGTTCCAGGTCGTCTTGAAGCCCTTCGACGGTGCGATCGAGGTCGGCCCCCAGGTCCGGGAGCCGGATCTGGTCAAGATCGTCGACGGCTGCGGGGATATAAGCGTCGTCACGACCGGGACGCTCTCCGCGCTCGGAGTGAAGGACAGGCCGGTCCTCGAGGCCGTCGACGCGAACAACCTCGCGAAGTTTGGACCCGGATCCTACAGGCGGGAATCGGATGGGAAGTGGATGAAGCCGCCCGACCACAAGGCCCCGGACATCATGGGCCTTCTCATCCTGCAGGGCTACGGGGACAAGTATTTCGGGCAGCCCGAGCACGCGGCGCCTGGATTTCAGCCGAAATAGAAGAAGAGGTGTCCTCTACGCTGACCTGTAGCTGAGTGAAGAAACAAAGCACCCAAGAAGTTCTTGCCGAGCTTGTGGAACCTTTTCCGGCCGGGAAGGCCCATAGTTGTTCGGGGGATTTGGGAGGACCCGGAGAATCACCGGGCAGGTCAGCGTAGACGGCACCGAAGAGAGAAAGGAGTCCTTATGGCGGAGAAAGCAATCGAGAAGAAGATCAGGGTCCATGGGTACCTCGAGTACGATCGCACCCGGGGGGTGGTCTACTTCTTCGGGGAACGCCCCGCCGGAGAGGTCGTCAGGAACCGTGAATGCCTTCTCCGCATCGAAGGCGTGCCTCCCACGGCGATCGAAGAAGGAAATCAGATCGACATTCACCTGGTCGAGCCGGGTGGCGAACATCACCATGTCGATCCCGTCCATAAATTTGTCGACGGCGCGATCTGCGCGGTCAAGCTCAAGCCGAGGAAGTGATATGCCGATGAAACCGGGAGTCACGGGTTGGGCCGAGTTCAGCAAGGAGACGCCTAAGGCGCGCTGTCGCTTTGCGCTCGGGCGCGACTTTATCGGCAAGGAGAGCCTGGGGAAGGCCTTGTTTGTAGGGCTCAACCCCAGCCGCGCCGGCGCCGACGTCGATGACATGACCGTGGTGAAGGGCATGGGGTTCGCCAAGGCGTGGGAGCTCGGCGGCACGATCCACGCGAACGCCTATCCCTATATCACGCCCTACCCCAAGAAACTCAAGGACTGTACCGAGGACGAGATCGCGCTGAACGACAAGCGGATCGTCGAGCTTGCCGGGAAGGCGAAGATAGTCGTCCTGGCGTGGGGATCCTTCCCGAGATTCAAGGACCGCTTCCTCAAGGTGGCACACCTGCTCGCGCCCTTCAATCCTGTCTGCGTCGGATTCACGCAGGACGGCTTCCCCCATCACATTTCCAGGATCGCCTACAGCACGCCGCGGGAGTCGTGGAAGTTCGCGGAATGGGCCATGCTTGGCGTCAAGTCGGAGCCGCTCCCCACGAACTGGGACGACACTCCAAAGGGATGCTACTCGCCGCACCCGGGGTCCAGGGCGATCTGCCAGCTCCCTCCCGACGGCCACAGTCTTCACAAGCGCAAGCATGCAAACGGCCAGGAGCTCGAGTGCTGGCGCGAGAAGAAGGGGGCGTAGATGGCGTCGAACGAAAAGCTGCGCGAGCTCGCGGAAAAGGCCGTGAACTGGCTCAAGGTTCTCGCTCCGTCCCACTCCGAAAGCAAGGAGATCCGGAAGCTTGCCAAAGATCTGGAGACCTGCGCCAAGGGCTGCGCTGCCTGCGGTGGTCCGGATAGAACTTGCCCCTGCGAGAGGGATGAATAGATGGAAGCCGCGACCGTCAGGGAGCATCTGGAGTGGATGAAGAAGCGGGCTCTCGACCTTCTTGATCAGGGAGATCTTCGGCAGGCTTTCATGTCCGTGATCTCGGACCTGGGAAAGCATGACGGGACTAGAGACCACCCCATGATCAGGCTCGGAACCCAGATGCTGGACGCTGGCCACCTTGATACGTCGATCGCCATGAGGAAGTTCATCGAAGGGTTTTGAACGCGATGACGACTCTACAAGAACTGTGGTTGTATGCGGGCGGCATCATGCTCTGTTGCGCGGTGGCGCTGATCCTGATGGCGACGAACGGTCCCCCTCGTCGGTGAGCTATATGACGTTGAAGGAAGCAGTTTCCAAAGCTTGCGAGGAACCAACCCTTCTTGACGCGCTGACGTGGATCGCGGTCTGGGAGTCGGAGCGTGTCGTCCAGCAAGCCCGCAAGTTCTACGAGACAGGGGTACGGAATCCCGATGGCTCTGGATGGGATACCTGCTTCCGGGTCTGCTTCGATTCGGTCATGAGGGCTTGGAAGAAGAAACACAAGCCCATCAATTCGGAGTGCGAGGCATGACAACGATACAGATACTCTGGTTGCAACTCTTGCTTTGGGAGATTCGTGACGGCGGTCGGATCTGGATCCGGCCAGGCACATTCAGCGTTCTCGCGGACCCTTCCAGCAGAATATCAGAAGCAAAAAATTGAGGGAAACGATGCCGGTTGAAGAACTCGATCTCCGCGCCCACATGGTCCGGGAGCAGCTGCTCCAGATCAAGAGCGCTCCGGACGACAAGAGCCTGAACCAGGTCAAGGAGGAATTGATCCAGAGCCACCTCCAGGAGGTCGCCGATCACGCGCGCATGCTCGCGATCCAGGAGGACGTCTATGCGGTGGGCGTGACGCCGGAAGAAGCGATCCTGGCTCTCGCTCACTTCAAGGGCTGGGGAGAAGTCACCAAGATCTCCAATCTCGAGGATGGGGATCCGAAGTACACCTGGGGCCGTCGCTTCTTGGCCGGCGGGACGGGCATGAAGGCCGCAGGATGGTCGGTCCCGGGCGGAGTCGTTTTGACGTGGTGGAAGTGAAGTAATGATTTTGAACAGACAGTGGTTGTACCATCCATCTTCCAGCGAGCTGATCTATTTCGACGAGAATGGCAGGGCTTCATACGAAATACAGTTGGATCGTGTAGGGGAATCTGGCCCAGACTCAGTTGTGGAATGGATTTTTCATCTCCTTGACAAATCATGGGCCGGGCCGGTCACCATTTATGGATTGGTTCAAGCCCTTGAGTATTTCTATAAGAAGCGTAGACCAAGGGACTGGAGAGTCTTTCCGCGACCCGAAGAGAAGGAAGGGGATGGTATTAGGGCTATTAGCTTCGAAGAACTTTCCGAGAGTGTAGACCAAAGCGATCTTCGATGGGCCAGAGAATCCAAGAAGCTGGCAGAGAGAGCTATCGAAGCGGGACTCATTCAGAGGCCTGAAGAATGATGGACTGGATCGTAAGTCGAAGCCTTGCCTCAAAGCACGATCTCAAAAGAGGAGGTCTAGGGCTGATGTATCACGTCCAGGCGAGGACCGCCGATCAGCTGTGTTCCTTCGCAACGTTGTGCAGCGAGAAGGCGCCCATCACGCGCCAGAAAGCCGCCGACGGGGTGACCGACGTTTTCACCGCGATGAGCGATCAGGGTCATGCCACGATCAATATCGTCGGAAAGATCCGCTACGATGGAGAATGGCCCGTCGAGACTGTTCTGAAGAAAGAAAAGCCACGGAGGAAGCGTGACGCGACTTGAAGCACAGCTCGTAAAGGCCGCGCTGATCTGGCACGCGGTCAAGGCATTCAAGCGCTATCCCGATTCAAAGGAGGATAAGGCGCTTCGGCGTGCGGCGATCAACCTGCTCAAGAAGCAGGACGACAAGATGACGGTCAAGCGCCTGGAGCGGGCGCTGGCACAAAAGAGGTAAAGAGTGCCGAAGACGATCACGAAGCGATGCATTCTCTGTCGGGCTCTACTGAGGGTGGACCGACGGACAGCGAAGGCAGACCGGATTGAGATGCGAAAGCGCGACGGCGTCAGGAAGGTCGGGAGGCCAATCTGCCAACATTGCTTCGATTGTGGTCCTGCGGTCGTGGCACAGAAAAGGTGAAGAATGCCGGATCCGAAAATGCTGTACTTTGGCGCCCTCGGAGATCTTGGGCACTACTTCTACTCGCAAGAGGGCGGTCGAATCCACGACTACCCGCATCCCGATGTTCCATGGAAAGAGGCGGATGGAGGTCTCTGTCCAGGCAGCGTCCCCGGAGATCACTATTCGAGAAGCTGCCCTGAAGTCGTCGGAGAAGCTCTCCTGCATCACAAAGACGGCTGGACTGCGCTCTCGTTCTGGGACCGCACGATCGACACGCGGCCGGGCTCCAACAGCAACTTCTTCGCGGAAGGCACGTTCACGTTCGAGGAGATGGTCCAGCTGGCGAAGACCAGATTTCCCGAACGGTGGAGCAGGATGAAATTCGAAGTCCGGTTGGCGCAGAAAAGGTGAAGAGTGCCAAAGAACGAAAGCCTGATGGTCGTCACCCTCGACGGCGAGGTCCACGACGTGAAGTACTACAACGACGACACGGGCTACGGAGAGACCGCCTGCGGGAATCTGGTTGGTCCGTGGGACATGACCCTCGCCGGGCCCTTCGACTGCACGAAATGCAGGGAGTCGGCGTCATGACGATTTCGTCAAAGCCAAGACCAAGGCATCGGCATCGCTACTCGAAACCTTACTTCATGAGTACGGTAGGCCTCGTGAAGTCCTGCCGAGCTCCAAACTGTCCCAGGAGGATGAAGGCCGTCCGCTCTGGCCCCGTGCTGACGCCTGGAGCTTTGTCGAGGGGAGAATTTGGAGGAATGAGATGATGGACGGCTACAAAATCAGCAGGGTGACGATGCTCTGGATCATGGGCATTCTCCTGATCACCTGCTTCTTGCTCACCTGGAAGCTGACGAACGACCACTGGAAGGTCGAGCTCGTGAAGCGCGGCCATGCCAGGTGGGTCGTGAAGGACGAGAAGGGCGCCGTCGAGTGGCAATGGGTCGTCCAGAAGTAGGAGGCATTGATGGCGACTTACACGACCTGTCCCAGCTGCGGGACCCAGTATCCGATCGGGAACCAGCACGACTGTCCGACGCACATTCGTCCGTCGGTGGTGATTGGGATCATCGCTGTCCTGCTCTTCATCGGCCTTCTCGGCGGATCGTCCTGCAATTTCCATTTGGAGATCAAGCAGAAACCCTCAGCCGTCGAGAAGAAGGAATAGAAAAATGGTCCATCTTGGGACGCCCTCTCGGGAACCTATGTGCGCCGGGATTGTAGGCGAGGGAGAGGGCGCTGCCCAAGGCGGACCTTTTAAGGCTCGCCAGAGCTCGAGATCTGCGGTGGAGGAAGCGATCCGGAGATCAAAGGAGCGATGCAGATTCTGCGGCCAGCCGATCCCCTGGGCCGGCAAATGCCCATGCCCGAAGAAGGAAAACGACTGTGCCGGAAATCCGTGAGACGAAGACCGTCAAGGTCAACTGCGTGCTTTGCGGCTGGGAAGGCCGAAGGCATAAGGGCGAGATGATCAACATGCCTAGACGCTGCTCGAAATGCAAGAAGAACGGCATCTACCACGCATCTCCGGGGCGGCAATGATGGACGAGGCGGATAAGAAGAAATTCCAGAACGCCTACGACGACGCCTCTCCTGCGGCCCAGGAGAAGATCCAGGCCGTGATGCGTGAGTACGGAATCACCCACCGGGAACTTACCGAGGAAGAGTCCGACCAGGCCGGTCAGAAGATCGCCGACATCCTGAGGAACGACAAGGCCCAGCGGGAGGGCCAGCGTCGAAGCCTGACCTCCATGCTCAGGATCCTGCGTGAGAACGGCTGGATGGTCGGGGTCCACAACGACTATCGTCAAGGCGGGAAGCTCATGACCTTCTGGCTCTTCACCCATCCATCCGGAAGGTGGCTCAAGGGAGAGGGGGAGAGCGACGAGAGCGCGGTCTTCGAAGTCTATTCGAAACTCTGGAGATCGTGATGAACGATTTTCAGCTGCGTCCTTGGGCGACGGGGTGACCGTCTACGTCGATCCTCTCATGAATCACGGCTGGCGGATGCGCGGCCGTACTGTTCCGAACTGCCATCTCTTCGCCGATACGATCCCGGAGCTCCACGCCTTCGCTCTTGGAATCGGGATGAAGATCGAGTGGTTCCAGGATCATTCCAAGCTTCCCCATTACGACCTCACTGCCGCTCGCCGCGCCAGGGCGATCAAAATGGGGGCTCAGGAAGTCACCCGGCGAGAGCTTGTTCTATTCATGAGGAATGGGAGATTTCTTTAAGAATTCGCGTGACGCGGGAGCCCGATCTGGTTCTGTATTCCGGGTCGGGGGTGCGGACAGATGTCGATTTTTCTCTGCGCCAACTGCCGCGTGATGGAGAACACGGCGGTCTCCTACTACTGGATCCGGAAGTCGGACTCCCCACCTCTTTGCAGCGCCTGCGATCCGGAGATCGGAGAGTGGCACGGCGTTTTCGAGCGAAAGCCGATTCCTCCAGATCACGTCGTGGGCCCGGACGGTTTCGTCTATCACGAGAAGGATCTTCATCTTCAGAGCCTTCTCGAGGAGCGGGGATCTGCCACTAAGGCGTAGAGGGAGCCGGAATCCGGACATGAAAACGACGGAAAGACTGAGGATTTTCCAGACTCTTCAGAGTCGGCCGCCTGAGATTGGTCGGTCCGTTCATTATGGGATGGATGGCGCAGCTCGCGCGGCGATCATCATCGACATCGACCACCTGTCGCTTGCAGGCAGGGTCACCTTGACCGTATTTCCCCCAGGAAAGCCCTCCTTCTCTACCGAGGCCTCCTACTCCACAGGGCTTCGGAACGGCTTCTGGAGCTGGCCCCCAGGATCCTGAAAGGCTTTCTATAGGGTCATTCCCGAAGGTCTCCAAAAATTGCACCTGATCGACCGAACTGGAATATTTCCTCGCATCAGGATATGCTGTTAGGAGACTCGGAGGAGAGCCATGCTGAACCCCGTCTCCCGCGCCCATCTCCCAGCGATCCAATTTTCTCCCCGCGCCTACATGGGGTGCGGCGGATGGGATCTGGCTCAGGCACCGGAGACGGTGGCCCCGTCCCTCGAGGCGCCGGCCCGCCGCTCCGCCAGCATCTCGCGCGCCTACACTCGGCC
>Ga0065704_10070469_pt1 | contig 23659 bp, 24 predicted proteins | sample SwiRhicommuniRL2_FD_59091 | JGI IMG/M metagenome (GOLD analysis project Ga0065704, IMG submission 59091) | Switchgrass rhizosphere bacterial communities from Rose Lake, Michigan, USA - RL2 v2 (version 2) | ecosystem: Host-associated > Plants > Roots > Rhizosphere > Soil | place: East Lansing, MI | reverse complement strand
AACAATGAAAAAACCTCAAAAAATTAATCCGAGGTTTATATAATTGAGATCTATCAATGTTATTTTGCAGGCTTCTTAGGGCTCATCATCATGATCATTCTTTTTCCTTCAAGTTTAGGGAGCTGATCTACTTTTCCTACGTGTTCCAGGTCTTGGGCTAATTTCAAAAGAAGGATTTCCCCCTGATCTTTGAAGATGATAGAACGTCCCTTGAAGAAAACATAAGTTTTCAATTTAGAACCTTCTTCCAAGAATTTTTCAGCGTGTTTCTTTTTGAAATCGTAATCATGATCATCGGTTTGAGGACCAAATCTGATCTCTTTCACAACTACTTTTACCTGCTTGGCCTTCAGTTCTTTTGTCTTTTTCTTTTGCTCGTACAAGAATTTTTTATAATCCAAGATACGGGAAATATAAGGTTCTGCCTTATCAGAAATAACGACAAGATCCAACTCTTGCTCTCTTGCTATTTCTAAAGCTTTAGATAAAGGATAAACTCCTGGTTCAACGTTCTCTCCCACAAGACGTACTTCTCTTGCACGGATCTTATCGTTGATTTGATGAAGGTCTTCCTGGACTGGGCGTCTCATCGGACCTCTGCTGTTGTTTCTTTTTAGTGCTATGGTTTTAAAATTTTAAAATTAATATTCTTTAATAAGGTTTTGTTAGTTTGAGCCTAATTCAAATGCCGGTTTTGCCTGCTCTTTGAAATAAGTGATGAATGCATCAATTGTCATTTCTCCCAAATCACCCTCGCCTCTTCTTCTTACAGAAACCGTACCGTTATTTTCCTCATTTTCACCTACAATAAGCATAAATGGAAGTTTTTTCAATTCAGCATCGCGGATTTTTTTACCCGTTTTCTCATTCCTGTCGTCAATCAATCCGCAAATATCGTGAATTTCCAATGATTCTGAAACTTTTTTTGCATAATCTGCATACTTTTCACTGATAGGCAAAATCGTAAACTGTTCCGGACTCAACCAAAGAGGGAAATCTCCTGCTGTATTCTCGATCAGGATCGCAATGAATCTCTCCATAGAACCAAATGGTGCTCTGTGGATCATCACTGGTCTGTGCTTCTCGTTATCATTACCGTTGTACCAAAGGTCAAATCTTTCCGGTAAATTGTAATCTACCTGGATTGTTCCTAATTGCCAGCTTCTTCCCAAAGCATCTTTCACCATAAAGTCCAACTTAGGACCGTAGAAAGCGGCTTCACCATATTCAGTTACAGTTTTCAGACCTTTAGCTTTAGCTGCAGTTACAATGGCGTTTTCAGCTTTTTCCCAATTCTCATCGGAACCGATATATTTTTCTCTGTTTTCTGGGTCTCTTAATGAAATTTGAGCTGTGAAATCAGCAAATCCAAGTGAACCAAAAACATATAATACAAGGTCAATTACCTTTTCAAATTCCTGCAATAATTGGTCAGGAGTACAGAAAAGGTGTGCATCATCCTGAGTAAACCCACGAACTCTTGTCAAACCGTGTAATTCTCCAGATTGTTCATATCTATAAACTGTTCCAAACTCCGCATAACGTTTTGGTAAATCTTTGTAAGACCATTGCTGTGCTTTGTAAATCTCACAGTGGTGTGGGCAGTTCATTGGTTTCAATAAAAACTCTTCACCTTCATTTGGTGTTTTGATTGGCTGGAAGCTGTCTTCACCATATTTTTCCCAGTGTCCAGAAGTAATATATAATTCTTTTGCTCCAATATGCGGAGAAATTACGAATTCATAACCTTGTTTTTTCTGAGCTTTGGAAAGGAATTCTTCTAATTTTTTTCTAAGAGCAGCACCTTTTGGCAGCCAAAGTGGAAGCCCTTGTCCAACTTTTTCTGAGAATGCGAAAATTCCCAATTCTTTACCTAATTTTCTGTGGTCTCTTCTTTTTGCTTCTTCAAGTCTTTCAAGATATTCTGTCAGCTCTTTTTGTTTAGGGAAAGAGATTCCGTAAACTCTTGTCAATTGAGGGTTTTTCTCATCGCCCCTCCAATAAGCTCCGGCTGCGTTAAGGATTTTTACAGCTTTCACAATTCCTGTTGAAGGGATGTGCCCACCTCTACAAAGGTCTGTGAAGTTATCGTGAGTCACAAAAGTGATTTCTCCGTCAGGCAGATTTTCAATCAATTCTGTTTTGAAAGGGTTGTCTGCATATTCTTTTAATGCATCAGCTTTTGAAACTTCTCGAAGGTTGAAAGTCGAATTTTTCTTTGCATTTTCTAAGATTTTCTTTTCTAGTTTTTCGAAGTCATTTTCAGACAAAGGCTTTCCTCCGAAATCTACATCATAATAGAATCCGTTGGCAATTGCAGGTCCGATTGTCAGCTTTGCGTCAGGATAAAATTCCATAATCGCCTGTGCCAATAAGTGAGCGGAAGAATGCCAGAATGCTTTTTTACCCATATCGTCATTCCACGTCAAAAGCTGCACTGTAGAATCCTCCGTTATCGTGGTTTCTACTTCGGTCTGTTTTCCGTTAACGATTGCAGAAATGGTATTTCTTGCCAAACCGTCACTGATACTTTGCGCAACTTGTAGTGGAGTAACTGCTCCTTCATATTCTCTGATGCTGCCATCAGGAAGTGTAATTTTTAGCATTATGACTGAAATTTTTTAAGATGCAAAAATAGTGATTTTTTTAAAGAAAATTGATATTTATTTGGTCTTAACTTTCTCTTTTATGATCTCAATAACATCTACATTTCTTACTTTTGATTTTATCCAACCGTGGATGTCGATGTACATCAGGGTTCTTTTGTCGTATCGATTTTTTTCGGATTCTTCAAGTTGTGTTTCGAATTCTTTGAAAGCAGACATTTGTTCAGTCGAATTTTTATCACCGATTTGCTTGAAGAAATTTACAATATTGAAGTGCAAATCTGAAGGGTTTTTCATTTTTTTTGCGAACTTCAACGTGTTTTTTACAAAATCATCATAATCATCATCAAAACCAGCCTCAAATTTTGCCATTAAAATCAGAATCCTTGTGTGGAAAAGCAGATCCTCCTGAATATTTCCTTTTGAATTAATGATTTTTAAACCGTATTTTATCGTATTCTGATAGTTTTTGCTGCCAAAATACATTGATGCAATTTTCAGATAGAGTATCAATAAATGATGTTCATCAACTTTATCACGGAATTTCTCCATTTTCAGTTCCAATTCAGGAATCAGTTTTGTGCCTTTGAAAAAATCTCCTTTGATGAAATAGAGATTCATTAAAGTGTTGTAATAATTAAGGAAAATCAAAGATTGCGAATTCTCGTTATGAACAAAAATCTCAGATTTCACAACATTGTTGAACTTCTCAAAACTCTTCTCAATTCCTCTAATACTGCCATACAGAAACAAAATCTTGAAGAGATAAGTATTCCCCTTGATGTACCAAACCGGATGGCTTTTTATCATTTCCGGATTTTGATGGAACAGTTCAACCCATTGATAGGCGTATTTCAAAGTGTATTTATAATCCTGAAGAAGCTGATTTTTCCATACATGCGCTTTGTAGTACCAAAGTTTTTCAGTGAAATTCAGTTTGTTAAGGTCTATTTTTGTGACTTTTTTATCAAAGAAATCAATGGTCTTTTCCCGGTCTTCATCATTTTTGATGTAACCGTGCGTCAGCATTTCGCTGTACAATTTCAAAGATAAATTAGAAAGTCTGGTCGCATATCTGTTTTGCTGGCTTATCTCGCTGGATTGACGGATGAGTTCATCCGCTCGTCCATCGATACTTCTGGTAATGAATTGAGATTCAATGACTTTTTCAAGTTCAATGATTTCAGAGGCGATTGTTTTTTCATCCAATTCCAGAGCGGATTGTTTGGCTTTGTCTAGAATTTTCAAAGCTTGTTTGTGCAAGCCTTTTTGATAAAGAATATTGGCAAAATCAAGCTGTTCGCGAAGTTGCATCCTGTTATTCTGATGACTTGGATTGAGTCTCAGGCTTACCAGGATCTGCTTGTAAAGATGTGCTTTCAGATTGGAAAGCTGTTGTTTTGAGGATATTTTTTTCTCAAGAATGATTTCCTCGTTGTATTCTTTCATTTTATCCAATTCAGAAAAAAGCAGAAGAAATTTTGCATCTACATTAATTCCAAGACGATTGACGTATAACTTAAATTGCCGCTTTTCCGATGTGGAAAGTGACTTTATAAGGACAAATAAAAAATCTTTCTGTAATTCTGACATTGTAAAATTGAAATATTTAAATATCTGATAATTAATATTTTACTAATTATTTTGAATGAATCGAATATTGTATTTTTTCTAAAGTATTAATCTGATACAATAAATCAAATTCTACTTTTGAACATCAAAATTAGATAAAAACTCCATTATGAATCCTGAAAAAATTGAAATTTTTGATACGACACTGAGAGATGGGGAACAAGTCCCAGGATGTAAACTGAATACAGAGCAAAAATTAGTTATCGCAGAGAAACTCGATTTTTTGGGCGTTGATATTATTGAAGCGGGTTTTCCTATTTCCAGTCCCGGTGATTTTCAGTCGGTACAGGAGATTTCAAAAATCGTGAAAAATGCCAAAGTCTGCGGACTGACTAGAGCTAATAAAAAAGATATAGAAGTTGCGGCGGAAGCCTTGAAATATGCGAAAAGGCCAAGAATCCATACAGGAATCGGGACTTCGGATTCTCATATTAAATTCAAATTCAATTCTACGAGAGAGGATGTTTTGGAACGTGCTGTCGAAGCAGTAAAATACGCCAAAAATTTTGTGGATGATGTGGAGTTTTATGCGGAAGATGCAGGAAGAACGGATAATGATTTCTTGGCAAAAGTTTGTGAAGAGGTTATCAAAGCCGGAGCAACTGTTCTTAATATTCCTGACACGACAGGTTATTGTCTGCCAGAAGAATACGGTAGAAAAATCAAATATCTCAGAGATAATGTCAAAGATATTGACAAAGCGATTCTATCTTGCCATTGTCACAACGATTTGGGAATGGCAACTGCGAATTCAATCTCAGGAATTATCAACGGTGCCAGACAAATCGAATGTACCATCAACGGACTTGGCGAACGTGCTGGAAATACGGCTTTGGAAGAAGTTGTGATGATTATCAAACAACATCCAAATCTTAATTTCCATACTGATATCAACTCCAAAATGCTGAACGAAATGAGTTATTTGGTTTCAGAAATGATGGGAATGCCAGTTCAACCAAACAAGGCAATTGTTGGAGCAAACGCCTTTGCGCACAGTTCAGGAATTCATCAGGATGGCGTCATCAAAAATCGAGAAACTTACGAAATCATCGACCCGAGAGAAGTCGGAATCAATGAATCTTCCATAGTATTAACGGCGAGAAGCGGACGTTCAGCGTTGGCTTATCGATTCAAAAATATCGGTTTTGATTTGACAAAAGTGGAACTGGACTTTTTGTATCAGGAGTTTTTGAAAATTGCCGATACCAAAAAAGAAGTTAATAATGATGATCTAAGCTTTATGATGAAAGCATTTAATCAAAAAATTGGATAGAAATAAAATGAGCCAAAACAAAACATTATTTGATAAAGTCTGGGACGCACACGTAGTAGAAACTGTTCCAGATGGCCCTCAGGTGATTTATATAGACAAACACTTGATTCACGAAGTGACGAGTCCGCAGGCCTTTGCGGAATTGGAAGCGAGAGGTTTGGAAGTTTTTCGTCCAAATCAGATTGTAGCAACTGCCGACCACAACGTTCCGACCTTGGGACAGGAATTACCTATCAGGGATGAATTATCGAGAACGCAAGTTCAGCAACTGACAGAAAATTGCGGGAAAAATAACATTGAGTTGTATGGACTTGGTCATCAATATCAAGGGATTGTTCATATCATAGCTCCGGAACTTGGAATTACGCAACCCGGAATGAGCATTGTTTGTGGCGACAGTCATACTTCCACACACGGTGCTTTTGGAGCAATTGCTTTCGGAATTGGGACAAGTCAGGTGGCGCAGGTTTTTGCGAGCCAATGTCTCTTAATGAACAAACCAAAATCAATGCGTGTTTCTGTTAACGGAAAATTGAATAAAGATGTTCAGCCGAAAGATGTGATTCTTTATATAATTTCAAAAGTCGGAACGGATTCCGGAACCGGATATTTCTGCGAATATGCTGGAAATGTTTTTGAAGAAATGTCTATGGAAGGCCGAATGACAGTCTGTAATATGAGCATCGAAATGGGAGCGAGAGGTGGAATGATTGCGCCAGACGAAACCACTTTTGAATATGTAAAAGACAAAACCTTCGCTCCAAAAGGAGAAGAATGGACGGAGAAAGTTGAATACTGGAAAACTTTGAAATCAGATTCTGACGCCATTTTTGATAAAGAATTTGAATTCTCGGCGGAAGACATTCGTCCAATGATAACTTACGGGACCAATCCCGGTATGGGAATTTCCATCGATTCCAAAATCCCGATAGCTCAAAACGAATCTGAAGAAAAAGCTTTGAAATATATGGGATTGGAATCTGGACAATCAACATCGGATATCAAAGTGAATTATGTTTTCATTGGAAGTTGTACCAACGCAAGGATTGAGGATTTCCGTTCCGCCGCAACGTATGTCAAAGGAAAACAAAAAGCTGCAAACATTGTCGCCTGGCTGGTTCCGGGTTCGCAACAAGTGGCAAAACAAATTTATGATGAAGGATTGGATAAGGTTTTCAATGATGCTGGTTTCCAAATCCGCCAGCCGGGATGCTCAGCTTGTCTGGCAATGAATGACGACAAAATTCCTGAAGGTGAATATTGTGTTTCCACATCCAACAGAAACTTCGAAGGTCGACAAGGTCAAGGTGCGAGAACACTTTTGGCAAGTCCATTAACCGCTGCGAAAGTTGCTGTGGAAGGTAGAATTCCGGCTTTTGAAAATTTGAATTAATAAACACTAGAAATTTAAAACATTGAATTTTAAATCTTGAAGTAGTAGTATGCAAAAATTAGTTTTAATAAAATCTCAGGCCGTTCCGTTGCCGAGCGAAAATATAGATACAGACCAGATTATTCCGGCACGTTTCCTAAAAAGTATCAGCAAAGAAGGTTTCGGCGAAAATCTTTTCAGAGACTGGCGGTATAACGTTCATACCAATGAACCCAATGCTGATTTCGTTTTAAACAATTCTAAATATTCCGGAGAGATATTGGTGGCAGGAAATAATTTTGGATGCGGAAGCAGCAGAGAACACGCCGCTTGGTCGTTGACAGATTATGGATTCAAAGTGGTTGTGTCAAGTTATTTTGCTGATATTTTCAAAGGTAATGCACTTAACAACGGACTACTTCCAGTAAAAGTTTCTGAAGAATATCTTAAAGATTTAATGGAAACAATTACGCAAAATCCTTCAACTCAAATTACGGTTGATGTAGAGAAACAGACGATTTCTTTCAATCAAAAAACAGAAAATTTCGAGTTGGATTCTTACAAAAAAATATGCCTGATGAACGGCTATGACGATATTGATTTTTTAATAAGTAAAAAAGACGCTATAAAAGCATTTGAACAAAAAACACAAAAAGTATATGAGCAAGAGTTATAAAATAGCAGTTCTGCCAGGCGACGGTATCGGTCCGGAGGTTACCAATGAAAGTGTAAAAATATTGAAAGTAATCGGTGAGGTTTTTCAATATAATTTCGAATTTAATTATGGTGTGGTGGGAGCAGAGGCGATTTATCAGACCGGAAATCCTTTGCCAGAAGAAACTTTGGAATTATGCAAAAATTCTGATGCTGTTTTGTTCGGAGCTATCGGCGACCCGGCATTTGACAATAATCCGGACGCAAAAGTTCGTCCCGAACAAGGTTTGCTCAAATTAAGAAAAGAATTAGGATTGTTTGCGAACATCAGACCAATCAAAACTTACGCTTCATTAATCAAAAAAAGTCCTTTGAAAAGAGAAATCGTGGATGGAACGGATATTCAAATCTATCGTGAGTTGATCAGTGGTATCTATTTCGGAGAAAAATTCACAGATGAAAACGGCGATTACGCCTACGACCTTTGCAAATATTCAAAAGAAGAGATAGCTGGAATTACACATTTGGCATTCCAAGATGCTCAGAAAAGAAAGAAAAAACTGACATTGATTGACAAAGCGAACGTTCTCGACACATCCAGACTTTGGAGAAAAATCGTGAAAGAAATTGCTTTGGAATATCCAGATGTTACTTTAGATTTTATGTTTGTGGATAATGCAGCGATGCAGATGATTCTTAATCCAAAACAGTTTGATGTGATTCTTACAGAGAATATGTTCGGTGATATTATCTCGGATGAAGCAAGTGTTATCGGCGGTTCAATCGGATTATTGCCGTCAGCTTCTATTGGCGATGATAATGCACTTTTTGAACCTATTCACGGGTCTTATCCTCAAGCCAAAGGAAAAGGAATTGCGAATCCGGTCGCTTCAATTCTTAGTGCCGCAATGCTATTGGATTATCTAAAATTAAATGTTGCTGCGGATAAACTTCGTCAAAGTGTGGAACACGCTGTCGAAAGCAAGTTTGTAACCGTGGATTTGAATGCTGAACAGAATTACTCGACATCAGAAGTTGGAGATTTCATTGCAGATTATATTCATTTCTCAGAAAAATCTTATTACAATTACGAAAATATCCAATTGGGAAAATCCACAATTGTATAAAATATTGATATGAAGCCAATAAAAAGAGCCGAATTTCTTCGGCTCTTTTTTCGTAAAATAATTTGATATATTTTAATCTTTATTTCCCAAAGAATCCATCTCATCGGTCATTCCTTCTTGGATGGTTGTTGTCATTTTTCTGTCATCTGTAAAATACAGATCGTTTTTAGCCTTTGCAATGATCCTTGCTCTTGTTGATTCTGGAATTGGATACTCTTTATGTCTGTCCGGATATCTATTGGCCAAATAATCTCTTGTTTTTTCTTCCACATCTATCGCACCATTTTCGTCTAAGATGGCTTTTGCAGCATTGGCATCCTCTTCTGTTTCTGTATAAACCGTAATCGTATTGCTGTCGATGCTTGCGTATTCGTAGCGGTCTTTTTCAACGACATCATTGTCAAATAACCAATCAAAAAAATTAGCTTTTCTATCGGTATCGATATTTTCAAGCGCTTCAACTTCAGACTTTGAAATCGTATATTCATACAAACCAGCGTTTTCCAGTTTTGTGATCACATCTCTGCTTTCTGTTTCGTTTGGGAAAATCCCGATAATAGTGTAAGACATAATAATATTTTTTTGGTGTTAAACATATTTGTCTTTTTCTAAACAAAAATGATGTCACAGTCAGGATGTCAAAGAAATTTAACGTTATTTTAATATTTTGGGCGCCTTTATCCGTCCTCCGTTCCCGCTTTTTTCTTTTTAGTAAAAAAGAAAAAGAGCTCCACTCAGGCCGGGGCGCGCTTCGCACGACAGAAGTTTTTTCCACAAAAAAACCTTTCAATTGTTTGAGAAAGGTTTTAGTTTGAGTTCGTAACAGATTATTAAAACACCGAATCGTGCAACCTGCCCTGAATGGACTCTTCGAGAGCTTCAGAGTGGCAAAGTGGAGATTAAGCTACCCCAATAATTTTACTTGAATTTTGTAAATACCAATCCATCGATTTCATCAGAAGTTCTTTTTTCGTGATGATGATGGGGTTTTCTGTTATTTGTAAAGAATAGGTTATTTTTTGCTTTTGCAACGATTTTGGCATTAATACTTTCAGGATTCGAAAAATTTTGAAATTTCTCAGAATGATTTTCAAACATATATTCTCTAGTTTTTTCTTCAACATTCACTGCGCCATTATTGTCTAGGATATCTTTCACGATGTGTGCGTCCTGTTCTGTTTTCAGATGTACGGTGATCGTGTTGTGATCGATACTTGCGTATTCGAAACGGGCAATATCGAGGTGGTTATCATCAAATAACCAATTCCAAAACCCATTTTTCTTCTCAATGGCTGCATTTTGTGAAATTTCCTCATCCGAGTGAGAAAGAATGTAGTCATTGTAACCTGCGTTTTCCAATTTTAAAAGGACTTTATCAGCTTCCATCTGATTCGGGAAAAGCCCTACTACAATATAAGACATAGCTGTAATGTTTTTAAGTGAAACGGAATTTAAAGAACACAGCGAAACCAAATTTGTTAACGTTTGATTTTCAGTATTAAATATACATTAATTTATTAAACAAACCCAAATTTGATTAATTTTTTCTCGCTTTGAAATTAAACAGTTGTTTATTTTTATGTAGGTTTTTAATAAAAAATCCTTTCAAATTTTGAAAGGATTGGTGGATATTTTTTTTAAAAGAAATTACTTTTATGTATTATCTGTTTTTCCGTCTTTGTTGACCTTCGAACCTTTGTCGATGTCTTGTTTGTCAATATCAGGTGGATTTTTCTTATCAGAGGCAGCGGGAATATTTTTAAAATCCTCGGTCTGCTTTTTATTTTCAGAACTGTTGCTGTTTTCGGTCTTTTTATCAGGGTTCATAACGGTGATTTTTATAATTCGGTGGAAGGAAACGTATTCGTTTTATCTTCTATCGAATAATGCAAGGCCTTTGCCAAAACAAAAATTTCGTTAAGATTTTCTTTCAATTGTTTTTTACTCTGTTGTTTCAGACTTTCCTGATCCACACTTTTCGCCATATTTTTCTTGGCAGATTCCATAATGCCGTTGATGTCTTTCTGACTGAATCTGTTGATTGCGTAATCATCCATAAAATGAATCTTCACATCCGGAAAAATCTTGATTTCCGGCTGAGGCAATTCATTAATGATCACTTTTTTGTTAACAGTGTCCACATCGATTTTCATTCTTTTCAAATCATAAGAAACCTGTGCTTTCGCAGTCGTATAAAGTACCATCTCTCTTGGCAGAATATCAAATCCGGCAATGTTGGCTGCAGAACTTTTGTGCGTTTGAAAGCTGGAAAAATCCTGCTCCAAAACCACCATTTTGTTCATTTTCTGGATTTGATTTGTAATGAGATAATAATCTTGATTCACGAGAGCCGCTTCATCTTTTTTGTTGCAGCTTCTCCACGACAGAAAAACAAAAACCGTAAGAATGATTCCGAAGATAAAGGAAAGTATGCCTGTATATTTATTCATTGATTTTATGATTTATCAGCAATATTCAAACTAAACTTATTAAAAAGAATTGTCAGTCTGAGGCTCTCGAAGACTTTTAAAATTATTTAAATAAACTTGAATTGTCTTTTTTCAGGATGTTAAGCAAATCCCTTTCCAAATATCCGGTTTCCGGCATTTCTGTGATTCTCCCGATTTCTTTTCCGTACTTTTTTACGATGATTGTAGGAACCCTGGTGATGTTATAAAGTCCTTCTTCTCCGGACGGCGATTCTTTTTTTCGGTTCACGGCGATGATTTGCATTTTGTCGGTATTGTATTTCAAAGTTTCCAAAATCTTTATCAATCTCGGAAATTCTCTGTGACTATCCTCGCACCAGCTTCCAACGAAAACGACCAAATTGTAGGAATTCAGTTTTTCCTTTTTCAATTCTGCCAAACTCGATTGGTCTATCTGATAACGATTGTATTCCTCATCAAACCAAGTTTTGAAAGGCTCTTTCCTGAACTGGTCAAGCGTTTGTGTTCCAAGCAGCATTTTTCCGTCGTTCTTGGATTCTACTTCACGATTGACAATTACTCTTTCTGCACAGGAATTGATGCTTGTCAATGCGATGATTCCTAATAAAATCGAAATTTTTTTCATTATGTTTTTTATTTTTTTAACACAATGTTCACAAAGGTTTTACACAAAGAACACAATTTTAAAACTTAATAATTTTATTTGTGAGCCTTGAGTTGATCTTTTGTGCCTTTTGTGGTTAATTATTGATAATGTCTGCCAAATCCGCAGCAGAATAGTATTTGTTCTTAAGAACCTTATTGTCCGCAACGCGGTGAACATTGTATTTGTCGCCGGATTTTTCGTAATAAGCATCGGTTCCTTTGGCTTTATAGAATTCTACAGTTTCCTGAGCCTGAACTTCGTTATCACAAGCTTTGGACATATTAGAACGCTGAACTTCATTGAACAATTCCACGAATTTTTCTCCCAAACCAAATTCCAGAACAGCACCGCTCAAAACATACTGCAAATCGCAAAGTGCATCCGCAACTTCCACCAGGTCATTATCTTCGATGGCTTTTTTTAACTCATCCAATTCTTCTTGTAAAAGACTGACTCTCAAAGCTGCACGTTCTTTTGAAGGAATCTGAGGAGTATCAAGGATTGGTGCGTTGAAGGTTTTGTGAAATTCGGCTACCTGATTCAGGCTATCTAATTTTTCCATTATTTTTCTAAAATTTTAACAAATATAAAAAATGCCGTCCAAGGAGACAGCATTTATAGATTTTATTTACTACAAAAGTCATAAGAATTATTAAAAAGAACTTATGGCTTTTTTGTTTATTGAATAATTAGAATTCTAATCACAGATATCTCTCCCAATAACCAATCTCTGGATTTCAGAAGTTCCTTCGCCAATGGTACACAATTTAGAATCTCTGTAAAATTTCTCTACTGGGAAATCTTTCGTGTAGCCATAACCACCGAAAATCTGAACCGCATTATTAGAAATTCTTACACAAGCTTCAGAAGCATATAGTTTTGCCATTGCACCTTCACGCGTCATTTTTGCTTTTGCATTTTTAAGGTCAGAAGCTCTTCTGATCAATAGTTCAGATGCGTCAATTTCTGTTGCCATATCAGCCAACATAAAATTAACAGCTTGGAAGCTAGATATTGACTTTCCGAACTGATGTCTTTCCTGAGCATATTTAAGAGCCGCTTTGTAAGCACCTCTCGCAATTCCCAAACTCAATGCTGCGATAGAAATACGACCGCCATCCAAAATTTTCATCGCTTGTTTGAAACCACTTCCAACTTCTCCCAATCTATGAGAATCCGGGACACGAACGTTATCGAAAATCAATTCTGCTGTTTCCGAAGCACGCATTCCCAATTTGTTTTCTTTTTTACCAGACGTAAAACCAGCCATTCCTTTTTCCAGAACAAAAGCTGTGGAATTATTCTTCGCCCCTTTTTCTCCCGTTCTTGTCATTACAACAGCAATATCTCCGGAAATAGCGTGAGTGATGAAGTTTTTTGCACCGTTAATAATCCAGTCGTCGCCGTCTTTTACAGCGGTTGTGGACATTCCGCCGGAGTCAGAACCTGTATTGTGTTCGGTCAATCCCCAGGCTCCGATTACTTTTCCGGATGCCAACTGAGGAAGCCATTTTCTTCTCTGTTCTTCGTTCCCGAATTCATAAATATGATTCGTACAAAGTGAATTGTGTGCAGCCACGGATAATCCGATAGAAGGGTCAACCTGAGAGATCTCGTCCAAAATGGTCACATATTCCTGATAACCAAGCCCAGAACCGCCATATTCTTCAGGGATCACAATTCCCATAAAACCAAGTTCGCCCAATTGGTGGAATAATTCCACTGGGAAAGTCTGGCTCTCGTCCCAATCCATAATATTTGGGCGTATATTTTTTTCGGCAAAATCTTTGGCCGTTTCAGCTATCATTTTTAGGTTGTCCATAGTGGCAGTTTCCATATTTTTATCTTTGTGCCCAAATATAGAAAAATTAGGTTAAGCACAATTTTTTTTTAAAGTTTGTTTTTTCTTCTGTAAGAATCGATGTTTTCATTATTTTAGCATAGAAATTTTTCATAATGAATCCAAAACTGAAAACCCTGTTTTTCTTTCTCATCGGAGCATTTGCCGGAATCTCGGTAATGTATTTGATCTCGAATTATAAAATCGAGAAGAGAAATGAAATTTCGTCGGAAGTTAGAAGTCAGAGGTCGGATGTTGCACGATCTGAAACTAAGTTTGATGCCGAAAAACCTTCTGACGGAAATGTAATACAAGAATTGACGAATGAAACGAAAGTTATTTCTTACGTCAAATCGAATCATAAATTGCCCGATTATTATATCACAAAATCCGAAGCAAAAAACAAAGGTTGGATTCCGTCAAAAGGAAATCTATGTGAAGTTTTGGAAGGAAAAGCAATTGGAGGCGATAAATTCAGTAATCGTGAAAAGCAATTACCAAAAGGCGAACAGTATTACGAAGCTGACGTCAACTACAATTGTAGAAACCGAAATGCAGACCGAATTGTCTTTACCAAAAATGGCGACGTTTGGCTCACGAAAAATCATTATAAAACTTTTGAGAAAAAATAGTCAGATGCTTGAGGTCAGAGGTAGGAAGATTTCAGGTTCGGTTCTTCGGCTCCGCTCAGAATGACATTAAGATCCAATATTAAAAACTTCGGGCCTCGGTCTTCCGACTTCCGACAAAAATTAGAAAAAATGAAAGAAATATATATAGATTTCGCCAACATTGGCGATTATGAAGATCTTTACGAACAACTGAAATCAAAATTGGAATTGCCGGAATATTTTGGCGATAATCTGGATGCACTCTCGGACGTGATTTCCGGCGAATTGGAAATGCCACTTCATCTGGAATTTGTGAATATGAGCGTAGACCAATTAGAGCTTTTCGAAGACCTTTTGACCACGTTGGAAGATGCAGAAGATGAGGTGGAAGGTTTTACATTCAGTTATTATCTTGAACAATACGAAGATGAAGAATAATATCAGAAAAGCGACTCGGGAAGATTTGGTTCAGCTTTCACAATTGTTTGATGAATACAGAATGTTCTATCACAAAACATCGGATTTGTCTGGTGCACAGCAATTTTTATCCGAAAGATTGGAAAGAAAAGATTCTGAAATATTTCTTGCGGAAGATGAGGGAAAATTGGTTGGATTTGTTCAATTGTATCCCTTGTTTTCATCCACACGAATGAAACGTTATTGGTTGTTGAACGACCTTTATGTCAATGCAGGTTCTCGTGGAAAAGGTTTTTCTAAAGCGTTGATTGAGGAAGCGAAAGAACTTTGCAGAACATCTGATTCCTGTGGAATGTATCTGGAAACGGGCAAAGAAAATATGATTGGAAATCAATTGTATCCAAGCGTAGGTTTCAAGAAATATGATGAAGTGAATTTTTATGAATGGGAAATGGATTGATTGGTTATGAATGATGAATCGAAAATCTTGAATCTTGAACCTAAAACCTTGAAAAAAATAATGACAGAATTCGAAAAATATATACAGCGTTATCTTGATCTGGTTCCTTCAGAGAACTGGATTGAAGAGATGAAAACTGCTTCCGACGCCACTTTGGAAATCTATGAATCTCTTTCCGAGGAGCAAGGTAATTATGCTTACGCAGAGGGAAAATGGAGTTTGAAAATACTTTTGCAGCATCTCATTGATACTGAAAAAGTCTTTGCTTACAGAGCTTTGAGGTTTTCCAGGAAAGATCAGTCTTTGGTTTCTGGGTTTGATGAAGAAGCTTGGGCGGATAATTCTTATGCAGATAATCGAACTATGAAAAGCTTGATTAAGGAATTCAAATTAACCAGAAAATTATCAATTAAATTCTTTAAAAATCTTTCTCAAGAAGCACTTGAATTGATTGGAATTGTGAATGGAAATGACATCAAAGTGGAAACCATTGGGAAACTAACCGTTGGTCACAACCTCCATCATCTGAATATTATCAAAGAAAGGTATTTGCCGAATCTTTGAGTAGTTTGAGAGTCAGAGAGTTTTAGGGTGTTAGAGTTTAAAAGTAACTCTCAAATTCTCCCACGCTAAAACTCTCCAACTTATTTCTTCCTACTCAAATACTTCCTCCCCGGAATAAAAAGCAACAAAGCGCCAATCACAAAAAGACAAAGCCTGGAAAGGAAATCCCCACTTTTGGTGTAGAATGTTTCTTTGTCAATCAAATTAACTTTTGCTGTCAACACACCTTTTGCGCCGTAAGGTAATTCATCCACAATATCGCCTCGGGAATTGATGTGCGCACTTGTTCCGCTGTTGGCAGCTCTTGCGATTTCCCGTCGGGTTTCTATCGCACGAAGCTTCGCATAGACCAGTAATTGCTTATGTCCCTGCGAATATCCCCACCAGGAATCGTTGGTCACGATTGTGAGAAGATTAGCACCTTTTTTGACATAACCGGTCACGAATTCTCCATAGATACTTTCATAGCAAATGATTGGCGCGATCACAGATTTGTTGTAAGGATTGGCGAAAACTTTTCTTTCTGTAGAAATTCCAAGAGAACGTGTTGTTCCACCTAAATCCAACATTACGTTTCCTAAAATCGGTTTGAAGAAATTGATGTAAGGAAAAATTTCCACACCAGGAACCAGCATTGCTTTGTGATAGATTTCCGGTTGTTGATTCGGGATGATTTGTATTGCCGAATTATATTCGTCCACCCAGATTCCCTGACTGTCGAGATAACTTGCTGTTGATGGCTTCTCTTCGTCTTCTCTATAAACATAATAGCTGGAAATCCCGCCTGAGAAAACAGATTTCGGATGCTGAGTAAGGAAAGTTTTGATATTATTAATCAACAAGCTATTATTAAACCCTCTTTCACTGAAACCTCCGATTCCTGGTAAAGATGTTTCAGGAGAAAGATATAAATCTACTTTTCCATCAGGCTGTGTTGCCGATAGCAAATTAGAATTAGTTTCGGCAAGTTTCAATAGATCGCTTTCAATTGTTATACTGTCTTTCTGGTATTTTTCATTATAAGGATCCAAAGCAGGCTGAAGCATCATTACATTAATTGTTCCAACAGTTTTAGGTGAATAATTATAATATTTGACCAGAGAAATCACCATGGGCAAAATAATGAAACTTGCTGTCATCAAAACATTTTTAATCAATGATTTTCTAATTCTTCCGGCTTCCCAGATTCTTATTGTATAAAATACCAGAACATTACAAATCAAAATCCAGAAACTTCCGCCAGTTGCGCCCAAAGTATCATACCATTGGATAAACTGATGATATTCTGCAAAGACATTGCCTAGATTCAGCCAAGGCCAGGTAAATTCCCAAATCAGATGAAGCTTCTCAAAACACATCCAAATTGCAACAAAAAATACCAATCCGAAATAAGTTCCCTGACTTTTCTTATAAAAATGATAAGCCAAGAAAACCAAAGCCATAAAAAATGAATTGGTCAAAACAGGAAACAGAACTGCCAAAAGAGATTTGCTTCCGTCAGGCAATTGCGAATTATATAGCCAGCCTGTAGTAACAAAGTTCCAAATCAAAAAAGTAAGATATGAGAAACCGAAAACCGCCAAGCTTTTTTTCTTGATATCACTGAATTTGGTGATGTTATGTTCTGCCATCAAAAGCGGAACCCAAGCAAAAAATATAAAAAACGGAATCCCATAAGTCGGCCAGCAAATGGCTAATAAAACTCCGGAAATCAAAGCTAGTAAAAGGTTTTTCATTGTTGATTTAATTAAATTTTATCGACACTAAAAAATAATGAGAGATTTTGAATTTTTCTCCCAATTTCTCAGGAGCAATATCCGATTGAGCAACTTCACAGTAAGAACCAGTTCCGTCTTCGTGAATCGTTGGCGTTATGATAGCAAAAATTGCATTTTTTTTATTGATGTCTAAACTTATATCTTCTTTGCTGCCTAGGAAATTCTTCAGTGCATAGTCATCTTCTTCATTGTGTAATTTAGAGTAGAATTTCTTGGAATAAAATCCTTGTCCGGAAATAGTTTTTCCAATGACGAACGTTTTTAGTTTTCCATCGGATAATTTGAAAGCAAATTTTAGAGATAATTTATCTTTATCAATTTTGAAAATGTCGGCTTCAGAGCCATCAAAAAGAACAGAAGTTTTCACTAATTTTCCTTTTTTGAATTCTTCCAGAACAATTTTGTAAGTTTTCCCTTTTAGATTTTTGGATTGAAAATTAAGTTTATCAAAAAAAATATTTTCAAAATTAATTAAGTCCTGAATGTCTTGATTTTCACTTCCATAATTAGAAGTTACTTTTACATTTTGAGCAAAAGCTAAGCTTGAAATTAAAGTTAAAGAGTATATTAGTTTTTTCATTTTTTTGAATTAAATTTTAAGAAAACATCTTCTTTCTCAAGAAATAAAATCCGGCTCCCAAAGCTCCCAAAATTCCCAAAGGCAAAAGAAGATTGAACCATTGCCAATCAGATTTTTCAGCATCAATTCTTTGTCTGTCGAGTAATCTCACTTCAATTGTCCTGTCTCTGAGTTCCATTATATTGCTGTCGTCTAGCAGATAATCCAAAGCATTTCTCAGGAATTGAGCATTGCCGTAATGTTCTTTTGTTAGTAAATCTTCTCCCAAAGGAAGCGGTTGTCCTTTCCAGATTTGATTTCTGGCAATATCACCGTCAGCGATTACAAGCATTTTATTCTCAGGACTTTGAGCTTTGAATCCAGGATAAGAATTTTTCTCACTTCTCGTCGCATAAGCGGATTTAAATTTTCCTTCCAGAGCCACCGCAAAAATCTTCGGTGGGGTAGGACGTTCCATTTCTCCGATGCTGTCTGTTCTTACAATTTCAGAAAGTGCAACATAATTCGGAACAGTTTTGCTCGTTGTTCTTTCGCTGGATTCGAACAGGACTTTGGTCTTGATATTTGGTCTTCCCAATGTATCAATCGAAGTTGGAAATTCGAATTTTACAGGGTTGATGTTCTTCGTAATCGGATTTTTAGTTTCTGCGATTCCTAAAGGAAAATATGGCCAAAGGAAACTGCTGTACTGTGGGTTACCGGCAACTTCACCCGAAACAATTCTTACCAACGCTGATTTTTTCATATCCTTGGTGAGAGCCGGATTAATTCTTAGTCCATAATTGAACATAAAATCTGTCAGATTAAGGTCAATCGGGTAGGCCATAATTTTCTTGGCTTGGAAAAGTGTGTCCATTTCAGCATTGACTGCATCAATCATCCAAAGTGTTTTTCCTCCGTTCATAATATATTGGTCAAGAATCACTTTTTCGTTATCAGTAAACGCTTTTCTTGGTTTTGCGATGACAACAGCATCCATTTGTTTTAGTTTTGGAACGTCGGCCAAAGACAATTCGGTTTTGTTTTCCGGAATGATTGGCCCAATATTGTAATTCTCCATTGCCAAATCCAAAAATCCACGAAATTCATCCGGACCTAATTCTTGTTGATTAACCAAGAAACCAATATTCTTCGCCGTTTCTTCCGTCATTCCTTTGATTGTGGAAGCGAAGTTATATTCTAGGTTTTCAATTGATTTGCTTAATTGTGTTGCAGCATCAATTCCCGATTGTTGAACGATCAAAGGAACCGAGGTTCCGTAACCATTATATTTGATGGCGGCGTAAGGAAACATCACGATTTCGGATATTTTTCCGTCTTTCATATCCGGAAGAATCGAAGGCTGCATTCCCATTCCTTTCAACGTATCCTGCGGGATTTTCTCAGCGATCGGGTCACGGAATTTGTAATCGATTTTCGGATTGATTTTTCGGAACTCGTCCAGCATAAATTTGGTTTCGTTCGAGAGCTGTTTAAAAGAAGCTGGAAAATCGCCTTCCAGATAAACTTCAATCGTCATCGGTTTCTTCACATTTTCCAAAACCTTGATGGTGGAATCAGAAAGTGTGTAGCGTTTTTCCGCTGTCAAATCGAAGCGTTTATAAATGATGCCGCTCATCCCAATGATTAGGACAATGGCTACAATTAGCAAAATGATTTTATTTTTTTTATTCATTTTTCTATTAGAATGAATTTTTATAATTTATTTTTTTGGCAGCTATTTCCGCCTGTAGTTTATCCTGAGCTTGTCGAAGGGCTCCCAATTTGTCACTCTGAGGCTCTCGAAGGGTCCTGCTCAAGTTGGGCTGCAAAGATTCGACGTTTCAATTGAAAGCCTTTTATCTTTTTTCTTGAATCTTTCCTTACTTCTTTTTCCAGACAAACCAGCTTGCCAATCCTAATCCCAAAAATATCACGAAAAGAAAATAACAAACATCTCTTGTATCTACCTGACCTCTTGTAAATGCCAGAAAATGCTGATAAAATCCAATATTCTGTAAAATATAATCTGCGCCTCCCATTAATTTGTAACTCGCCAATTGCTCAATCCCAAAATAGAGAATGAAACAAAGGAAAACTCCCAATAAATAAGCCATAATTTGATTCGATGACAAGGAAGATGCTAAAATCCCGACTGCAGAAAAAGCAGCAATCAGAATTGTCAAACCGATATAACTTCCGAAAGTCATACTTCCATCGATATTGCCTTCCGGAACACCCAAAACATAAACTGTATAATAATAAACCAAACTTGGTAACAGACATAAAACGCCAACCAGCCAAACAGAAAGAAATTTTCCACCAACAATCTCAGTAATTTTTATAGGTTGGGAAAACAGCCAAAATAAGGTTCCGGATTGTTCTTCTTCAGCCAAAGTTCTCATACTGATTGCCGGAATAATGAACATAAAAAGCCAAGGCGAAAGCACAAAGAAACTTTGTAAAGTGGCGCTTCCAATCTCGAAAATGTTGAAATTGTTCTCGAAGAAGAATAGGAATAATGCGGAGATGATACTGAAAGCGGCGATGATAAGCCACGCACTCCAGTTTCCGAAAAAATTCCAAAGTTCTTTTTTGAATATTGCTATCATAAATGAGTTGTAGGGTTTGAGTGTGTTAGAGTTTTAAGAGTTTTAGTTTAGTTCTTTTGTTATGCTGAAGCTCTCGAAGTATTCAATCTTTACTCTTTGTTCTTTTATCTTTATTCTTATTCTTATTTACCATTTTTACAATCGAAGTTATCAGAATGATGATCCCGAAAAATCCGAGTAATAACTGCCACCAATATTGTATAACGGAATATTTGAGGATTACTGTAAAAACGACAGCGAATAAAATAAAGGTTGCAATTTCGTTGAATTGTCGAAGCTTGATATTCGGAATTGAGAGTGTGTTTCCGTTGAGGTTTTTCAATTCTTTCACTCGCTTCCAACACCAGAAATGGTAGATCCCAAGTCCTACGAGAAATGTCAGTTTCAGATGAAACCAAGGTGTTTTCAGCAATCCGGGATTCAGATAGATCATCGTCAGCCCGCTTAATAACATCAATATTCCTGCGGGAACAGTAATGATGTTCCAAAGTCTGACTGCCATAAAACCATATTGATTTCTGAGAATCCGTTGCTTAACTTCATCAAACTCGTCGGTATCTTTATAATAGACAAATAATCTCACGAGATAGAAAATCCCGGCAAAGTAACTTACCATAAAAATAATGTGAATCGCCTTGATTATAGAATACAGCATCTATAGACTTTTTTGCAAAGATACTTCTTATTGGCAGAAGATAAAAACACATTCGAATTAAATAGGTCTTCGGTATTTCGGATTAATAGGGGGTTTTTTATCGGAAATATTCATGGATTTTTATAAATTGCTGAAAAATTATAATTATGAAACTGAGATTACATTTGATCCTATTATTGCTCGTCAGCGTTTTTGGATTTTCTCAATCGAGGAGATTTGTTGCGGAGGAGGTAAAAGATTACCATTCAAAAAAGAATCGCTTCAAAAGCGTGAGACTGTTCGATATCGATAATAGTGGAAAGCAAATGATCTATCAAAGCGCTGCAAGAGATCTGAAAGTATTGAGTCTTGATAAGGCCAAACTTACGGGTCTTCTTTCTGAGAGGCCAGAAGCTATGGAATTTACTTTTCCTTTTGAGAATGGAGAGTTGGTTGTAGAAATGGTGAGAACGGATATTTACGCACCGGAATTCAGCGCAGAAACCAATAAAAGAAAGATCAACGACTACAAAAAAGGCGTCTTCTATAGAGGTATTATCAAAGGCGATGATAAATCTGTAGTTGCATTTAGTTTTTTTGATAATGATGTTGTGGGCGTTGCCTCTGCTATTAACATGGGCAATGTTACTTTGGGTAAGGCTAAAAATTCGGAAGATTTTGTTGTCTATAATGACCAGAAATTAACAGGAACCAATCCATTTATCTGTGGTGTGGATGAGATGATGATGAATGAAAAAGAAAGAATCAGCTTTGATCCCAAAAATGCAAAGGCAACACAACTTACCAATAATTGTGTCCGGATCTATTATGAGATTTGCAATAAACCGTTTATTGAAAACAATTCAAATATAACTAGTACACTAAACTGGATTTCGGCTGTCCATAATAATATCAATACACTTTATATTAATGATGGTATAAAGATGTCACTTAAAAAAGTTTATATATGGGAAACCGCGGATCCATATACGGGAACTTATGATCAAAATCTTTATGATTTCAGAACAAACAGACCTTTTTTTGATGGTGACCTCGCCCACTTGGTCAATTATCCCGCTACAACTAGTGTTGCTTTTTTAAATTCTCTATGTCAGGACTATCGTTATGCTTATTCCGGAATCAGTATGACTTATTCTAATTTACCGACTTATTCTTGGATTATTGATGCAATGACACACGAAATGGGACATTCTCTCGGCTCTCCACATACACATGATTGTGTTTGGAATGGAGATATGACACCTATAGATGGCTGTGGCCCTACTGCGGGTTATTCGGAACAGTTTTGTGATCTGATAGGTCCACTTCCTGATAATGGCGGAACCATTATGAGTTACTGTCATTTGCTCACATCCATTGGGAAAAATTTTGCTAAAGGATTTGGGGATCAGCCTTCGGCATTAATGAGACAAATCATCGATTCCAAATCTTGTCTCAGTACGGATTGTTTTAACAACTGTACATCTGGCTCAACAGTGTTTTCAATAGGTAATGTTTTAAAGAATTCTGTATCGGTAACTGTTAATACGGCGCTATCCAGCGGTGTGTCACAATGGAAGTACAGAGTGCTTTCTATGAGTGGTAACACCTTGCAATCTGGTAGTGCAACAGAAAATTCTTTTTCAATCAATGGGCTTTTGCCTGGAACTTTTTATAAAATAGAAGTTGGTACGAATTGCTCAGGTGATTATCAGATGGCACAAATAGTTCTTACAGATGATGACTGGTGTGGGAAGATTATAACAGATTCGGGTGGACCAGACGGAAATTATACTGATAACGAAACATGGACAAAAACATTCTACCCAGATTCTCCAGATCAGAAATTAAAAATCACTATTCAGGAGTTTAATCTTCAGCAAAGCAAAGATTTCTTAACGGTAAGAAACGGTCCTAGTGCAGATTCTCCAGTTTTTCCTGGTGGTAACAGTATGACGGGAACATTCATAAGAGGTCCTTTTGAGTCTACACATCCGACAGGGGCAATAACATTGATTTTCAGATCTGATGCAACCATTAATACTGCTGGTTTCAAAGCGCAATTGAGTTGTACGACACTGTCAGTAGATGAGGTTGCTAATTCTAAGGATATGTTGCTGTCTCCAAATCCTGTTAAAAATCAATTCGTTCTTAATGCTATCGCAAAAGTCATCTCTGTGAAAGTTTTCGATATTTCCGGGAAATTAATCAAAGATTTTGATGCGTCATCTATTTCAAAAAATATATTTGATGTTTCAAAATTGAAAACAGGCAATTACGTGGTGATAATCAAAACAGAAAAAGATACGTTGAACAAGAAACTGATCAAAGAATAAAAAACAAATCATTAAATTAAAAATAGCCGAAAATTACTTTCGGCTATTTTTTTTAGAATATTAATTTCATAAATAAAATTTAATAATA
>Ga0065704_10070468_pt1 | contig 23690 bp, 16 predicted proteins | sample SwiRhicommuniRL2_FD_59091 | JGI IMG/M metagenome (GOLD analysis project Ga0065704, IMG submission 59091) | Switchgrass rhizosphere bacterial communities from Rose Lake, Michigan, USA - RL2 v2 (version 2) | ecosystem: Host-associated > Plants > Roots > Rhizosphere > Soil | place: East Lansing, MI | reverse complement strand
TGTAGCCGAAGCCATGGCGCGTGCGGTATGCACCGCGTCCCCGGCATGGCAGCGGCAGCGGCGACCACACCTGCCCGGTGTCCTCGTCGCGCAGGTAGAATGCTTCGCCACCGCTGTCGGCGACCGGGTCGTTGTGCCACGGCGTGAGGCGGAATTCGTGGGCATTCTCGAACCACGTGTAGCCGGCCATGCTTTCGCTGACGACCGTGCCCAACCGGTCGTTGGCGAGCACGTTGGACCACGGTGCCGGTGTCGGACTGCCTTCGCGCGTGACGATCACGTACTCGCGTCCATCGGCAGCGAACGCGCCGGTGCCGTTGTCGTGCAGGAAGGCGGTGGCCACCGCTTCGAATGGCCACGCATCGTCGCCTTCGTCGACATCGGCGGGCGGGGGCAGTCCGGTCGCGGCTTCCAGTTCCGGAAGCGCTGCGCGTTCTTCCCGCGGTCCCTCGGCCAACAGCGTCGGCATCAGGCGTTCGGCCGGTTCGCGACGGCCGATCTGGGATGCCAGCGAGCCCGACTGGTCGCTGACGATCACCCGCGCCACCGATTGCAGCAGGATGCGGTCCTCCTGCGACATCTGGTGGCCGGGGCGCACGAAGATGCCGCCCGGTCGATCCAGTACGTTCGCCTCCGGATCGGCCGAGATCATGCCCAGGATCTGGTCCTGCAACTGCTGGCGATAGCCGGCCTGGCTCTCGTTCCAGATCACCAGGTCCGCGCGCAAGCCCTTCAGGCGCCAATAGGCGTGCGCCTGCACCATCTGGCGGACCAGGTCGATGTTGTCGGCATCGGAAATCTGCAGCAGCACGATGGGCAGGTCGCCGGAGATCGCGTGGCCCCACAGTCCGGACTGGCCACGCTGGTTCTGCAGCAGCACGTCGGCATCGGCGCGCAGCAGCGGATGCGCGTACACGATGAGGCCGGCCAGCCGCTCGTAGAGCTGCGCGTCGGCCTGGGAGGCGTTGATCTGGCGCCTCACCACCTGGCTGTGGGTCCATGCCAGGTCGAAGACGCGGTCGGCCAGGCGGCGGTCCCGGTACTTGTCGATCAGGTCGGTGCACGCATCGCGGTCCAGGCCCACGCCGTGGACCATGTCGATCATCGCGGTCTGTCCCGGCGCGAGTTCGATCCGGCAGCGGATCGCCACGATGGGATCCAGTACTGAGCCTTCGCTGTCCGAGAGCGCCTCCTGGTCCGTGAGCGCATGCGGCGAGCGGGGTGTGTTGCCACGACCCAGGAAGCGTGCGCGGTCGGTCTCGTACGAGATCGTGCTGATGTCGGCATCGTGCACCGCCACCAGGTGGAACATCCACGGCGGCACTTCATCGTGCGCGCGCGGCCGGCGCGTGCACAGCAGTGCCTGCTTCTCGCGCACGATCTCCGATTGCACGAACAGGTTGCTGAAGGCCGGGTGCAGTTCGTCGGCAATGGCGGGCGCCAGCACCACCTCGGCATACGTGGTGATCTCGATGGTGCGCGTGCGCCGGCTGCGGTTGCTCAGGCGCAACCGGCGCAGTTCGATGTCGTCCTCGGCGGAGATGGCGATCTCCAGATGGCTTTCGTAGCCGCGCTTGCGTCCGCGGAACTCGGCCTTGGCATCGGAGAAGATCGCTTCGTACTGGTCGACGGGCACGCAGGTGGGTTGCAGCGAGGTGGACCAGTACTCGCTGCTCTCCACGTCGCGCAGGTAGCAGAAGCTGCCCCAGTTGTCGCGCGTGCCGTCCTCGCGCCAGCGCGTGACCGCCATGTCGCGATGGCGGCTGTACCCACCGCCGGCACTGGTCAGCAGGCCGTGGTAGCGCCCGTTGGAGAGCAACTGTACGGCGGGGCGCGAGGTGCCCGGGTCGCGGAAGATGCGCAACTGGGTTTCCGACTCGGTCGGCGCGGCGCGCGTGCCGAGCGTTTCGGCTTCGTGCGGGTGGAACACGCCCGTATGCGGGATGCGCTCCTGCAGCAACAGCAGGGTGGCCTGGAATTCGGCATCGGCGACGAAGCGCCGCTGCATCGGCTGCTGGCGCAGCAGGTGGACGAGCGAAAGGAATCCCATGCCCTGGTGATGGGCCATGAAGGAGCGCACCACCACGCATTCCTGTCCGGGCGGAACGCGGGCCGGCGTGTAGTCGATGGCTTCGTACAGTCCGAAGTGTCCACCGAACCCCAGCGCGTCGAGCCGCTGCAGGTTCTCGCACGCGGCTTCCGGCGCCACCATCAACGCCATCATGCTGGCGTACGGCGCGATGACCAGGTCCTGGCCCAGCCCCCGCTTCAGGCCCAGCCCCGGCACGCCGAACGCACGGTACTGGTAGTTCATGCGTGCGTCGACGGTGTTGTAGCCCGACTCGGAAATGCCCCACGGCACGTCATGCCGCGCACCGTGCGCGATCTGCGCGTCCACGGCATGTCGCGACGTCTGGTCCAGCAGCGTGTCCGGGTAGCTGGGCATGACCAGCTGCGGCATCAGGTACTCGAACATCGAACCGCTCCACGACAGCAGCGTGGCGTCGCCGTTGACCTCGGTCAGCAGGCGGCCCAGCGCGAACCAGCTTTCCTGCGGCAACTGGCCCTGCGCGATCGCGACGAAACTGCACAGGCGCGCCTCCGAGGCGAGCAGGTCGTAGAAGCCGCTGTCGAGCCGGTGTTCGTCCAGGTTGTAGCCGATCACGAGCAGATGGCGCGCGCGGTCGTAGAGGAAGTCGTATTCCATCAGCGAGAACTGCCCGGCGATGTGCGCCAGGCGTTCCAACTGGTGGATCCGTTCGCGCGCGCGCCGGCCTGCCAGCGGGCTGGCGGACCCGTCCTGCAGTTCGCGCAAGGTCGGAATGCGCAGGCCATCGCGGGCAGCGGCGTCGGGCAACAGGAATTGCAGTTCCGCATGCGCGGATCGGCAGCCTTCGAGCAGTGCCGTCGGCCAGTGATGGGGATGCCCACCGTCGGTGTCGGGCATCGGCCATGCCAGCGCGATGTCATCGGCATGCGCCGCCAGCCGGGCCAGCACGCGTTCGGCTTCCTCGACGGTCGCGGGCGGTTCCCGTTGCGCCTGCGCCAGTGACGTACGGAATGCGTCCAGGGCAGCAGGCAGCGTGTCGCCTTCCGCACGCACGCCCTGGCGCGCGTCTTCCAGCACGGCCAGGGTATCGGCCAGCCCGTTGAACGTGCCGGGCGCCAGCACGGGCGCGTCGACCAGGGCCAGCAGGCCCTGGCGCAGCGTCAGCAGATGGCCTGCCAGGTTGCCGCTGTCGACGGTGGAGATGTACGCCGGTGGCAGGGGCTGCAGCGTCGCGGTGTCGTACCAGTTGTAGAAGTGCCCGCGATGGCGCGGCAGCGCATCCAGTGTGTCGAACACCAGGCGCGTACGCGCCATCACGCCGCCGGTCTGCAGGTAGCCGAAATCGTGGGCGGCGAGGTTGGCCAGCAGCGACAGTCCGATGTTGGTGGGTGACGTGCGCCGCGCCACCACCAGCGTGGGGTGTTCCTGCACGTTGTCGGGCGGGAGCCAGTGATCCTCCGCGCGTACATAGGTCTCGAAGAACGCCCAGGTGCGCCGCGACAGCGTCCCGAGGAACGCCAGCTGCGTGGCGGACAGCTTCCCGTCGCGCTGGCCGGGCGGGCGCCCCAGCCACGCCATGATGGCCGGCGACACCAGCCAGAGCGCCAGCAGCGGGGCGGCGACCCACAACGCATCCGGCTGCTTCAACGCCAGCAACGCGGCGATGGCGGCGGCGATCAGAGGGGCCGGCGCCATGCTCAGCAGTTCGGCCTTGATCCCGCTGCCCAGGCTGCGTTCCACCTCGCTGGATGGATTCCACTGCAGCAGATGCCTGCGCGTGACCAGCAGGCGCCACAGCGTGCGTACGATGGCGCCCAGGCTGAAGAACGCTTCGTAAGGCAGGCAGGCCACGTTCACCGCGGCGCGCAGCAGTTGCCGCAGGCTCGATCGGCCCACTTGCAGCAGATGCGTTTCCAGCGGCATGTCCACCGGGATGACGAAGACATCGCGGAGCGCGGGAACCAGCACGGGCAGCGCCCAGAGGCTCAGCAGCCATGCCGTCCACACGAGGGGATCGGGCGAGAACAGCCAGCCCAGCACCAGCAGCACCGCGGTCGCCGCCGGCACCAGGCTCCGGCGCAGGTTGTCTAGCAGCTTGCCGCGCGACAGCCACGACAGCGGGTTGCGCTCACGCCCGCCCCCGTGGCGCGGCACCCAGGGCAGCAACCATGGCAACAACTGCCAGTCGCCACGGATCCAGCGATAGCGCCGTTTCACGTCGGCCGCGTAGCGCGATGGATAGTCCTCGAACAGACGCACATCGCTGACCAGGCCGGCACGCGCATAGCAGCCTTCCAGCAGGTCATGGCTGAGGATGCGGTTGTCGGGGAAGCGGTCGGCGAGTGCGTGCTCGAATGCATCCACGTCGTAGATGCCCTTGCCGACGAAGGAGCCTTCGCCGAACAGGTCCTGATACACATCCGAGACCGTGCGCGTGTACGGATCGATGCCGGGCTCGCTGCCGAACATGCGCGCATAGCGCGAGTTCGGCCGTCCGCTGAGGCTGGTGCCGACGCTGGGCTGCAGGATGCCGTAGCCGCGCACGACGCGGCGATGATGCTGATCGAATGCCGCCTGGTTGAGCGGGTGCGACAACGTGCCGGCGAACTCGCGCGCCGCATCGCGCGGCAAGCGCGTGTCCGTGTCCAGGGTGATCACGTAGCGCACCTGCGACAGTACGCCGGTGTTGCCGGTCACCTGCAGGAACTCGTCCGTGTTTCCACCACGCAGGAGCCGGTTCAGGGCCGCCAGCTTGCCGCGCTTGCGTTCGTAGCCCATCCAGCGCCGCTCGCGCGCATTCCACTGGCGTGGCCGGTGGAACAGGAAGAACAGGTCGCCGCCGCCAACCTCCGCCCGCTCCGGTGCATAGCGCCGGTTGAGCTGTTCGATCCGTTCCGCCGCACGCGCGACCAGGGCGGCATCGCCCGGCAGCGAGGCATCGTCCGCATCCAGGAAATCGGTGAGCAGCGCGAAATGCAGGTGGCGGTCGCGATTGGCCAGGAAGCGCACTTCCAGCGCCTCGACCAGGCTGTCCACGCCTTCGGCACTGCCCAGCATGCTGGGCACCACCACCAGCGTGCGCGATGTCGCCGGGATGCCTTTGGAGAAATCCATCCTGGGCAACGGCCTTGGCGGTACGAGCAAGGTCGCCGCCCAGTTCACCAGTGCGATGCCCAGTTCGCTGAAAGCGAGCAGGGCGAGTGCGGTCAACAGCCAGACCGGCACGCCCTGGAGGGGGGATCCGGCCGTCAGCAGACCGTAGGTGAACAGTCCGATGATCGCGGCGATGGGCGTCAGATAGGCCAGCAGGGGAATGCGGCGCGGACGCAGGCGTACCCGTCGCCCGTCGGCGAGGAACTCCGCTACCGCAGCCTGGGTACGGGCAACGCCGTCGTCCACGAGATAGAAGCCGACATGGGCCTGGTAGCCCATCGGATCGGACGCGGCGGCGGATTGCGCCAGTTGCAGGGCGATGTCCGCCACCTCCTTTTCGCCCACGTCGGCCAGGCGGGCGATTTTCTCGACCACATGCCGATAGCTGTCGCGCGTGCTGAAATCCATCAGCGCATAGGTGCGGGCCGGGTCTTCGCGCAGGGTGCGCTCGACCACGCTCATGTCCTCCACGAACTCCCGCCAGTCCATGTTCGCCAGGAAGCGCAGGCTGCCGATGCTGTTGCTGATGGACACCTGGTCCGCCGCCTGCTGCTGGCTTTCCAGGTGGACCAGTTCCTCGATGCGCTGGCCGCCGTCGGCGACCCATTGTTCGAGCCAGGTGATCGGCATGGACGACACGCCGCCCCGCCCCTGCAGGCCGCGCATCAGTTCGGAAACGAACGCGCCGGTCAGCGGTGGATCCGAGCGCGCCATGTCGGCGATCACCAGCACCACGTCCTTGGGGCTCTCCGCTGCGGTGCGGTTGAGCTGCCCGGCCCATTCGCTGGCCAGCCTGTGGTCGGCGCCATCGCGCATCACGCGCACCGCCATGCGGCGCAGATTGTCGATCAGCGCCAGCCGCAACATGATCGGGATGGCCCACAGCTCGCCGAGCTTCAGCGGGGTGATGGACTGGTAGGCGGCGAAGAAGCGGCTGAGGGTTTCCGCATCGATGCGGCCGTCGCCATGCGCGATCGCTTCCTGCGAGAGGTCGTAGACGCGTGGCAGGCCGGATGAAGGACCCTGGCTCAGCGAGGGGAGCTGGCGGCTGTAGCCCTTGGGCAGATGCCGCCGCGCGGTGAGTACCTGTTCTTCCACCAGGTAGTAGTTGTCCAGCAACCACTCGCCGGCCGGCGTGATGCGCATGTCGTCCTGGACCATCCGCGTGAGCAGTGCGCAGACGTCATCCAGCAGGCCTTCGTTCTCGCCCAGACGGTCAAGCAGCCGTTCCGGCCCCGGACGCGTGTGTATCCGGTGCGCGCGCGCAAGCGCGCGGCCGTGCATTTCCATCTGCTCGACGTTGAACAGCTGCGAGCGCAAGGGTGCTTCCGCACCCAGGGGCTTCTTGGTGGCCGCGCGGCGCCAGCGCCACAAGCGTCGACGCAGGCGCAACCAGTGGCTGAAGACCCTCCAGACCTGGGGCATCGGACATCCTGTGAGGGCGGGGCAACCGACGTGGAGCCCATCCTTGCATGCACGTCGGGACGCTGACGTGAAGGGGGTCAGTGCGTGAGGCGGGAGCTGCGGCAGCGGGCCTCGGACCCCGCCGCCGAGGAGATCAGATTCTTGCCAGAGTGGGGGATGCCCCGCTGCTGCTGCCCGTTCCATCCCCGGGACGGGGCAGGGTGATCCGAATGTCCGCTACATGGTTGCCGGGGTGGCATGGCGTTGTGCCGCCGCCAGGGGAAACCGGATCTCGATGCCGAAGCCACGGCCATCCAGTCCGGTACCGCAGTGCAGCCGGCCACCGTGCGATGCGACCACCCGTTCCACCAGCGCCAGGCCCATGCCGACGCCTTGCACGCCATGACCGCGACCGACACGGTAGAAGCGCTCGAACATGCGCGCGTGTTCGCTTTCGGGAATGCCGGGGCCATCGTCGGCCACGACCAGGGTGGCTGCATGTCCTGATCCACTGCTCCCGATCCGCGTTTCGATGCGCACGCGCGTACCTGGCCCACCGTGGCGCAGGGCGTTGTCGATCAGGTTGCGCAGCAGGATCCCCAGATCGTCGATGTCGCCGTGCACGGGTGCATGGCTCACGTCCAACTCGATCGACTGGCCGTTCCGCGCTGCAGACAGACCGAACTCGTCGGCCACCATCCTGGCGACCAGCGCAAGGTCCATGTCCCGCGCGCGGGTGCTCGCGACACCGGCGTCCACCCGTGCTGCATCGAGCAGTTGCTGCGCGAGCCTCGAGGTGCGCTCGATGCCCGCGATGAGGTGATCGAGGGCGTCGCGCGCGTCGTCGCGATCGCCTGCGTTCTGCAATACCTGCGCCTGGGTCAGCAGCGCCGCCAGCGGGGTGCGCAGCTCATGCGCCGCTTCGCCGAGGAAAGCGCGCTCATGCTGCAGTGCCTGTGCCAGCCGCATCATCAACTGGTTGAATGCACGGATCAGCGGCGCGAATTCATCCGGCAGGCCGCGTTCGGGAATCGGCGCCAGGTCCAGCGATGTGCGCGCCGCAATGGCGTCGCTGAGGACGAGCACCGGCCGCAGCGACCAGTGGATCACCGACCAGATCGCCACGCCGATGGCGCAGAGCAGGAGAAGCGCCGTGCCGACGCTCGCGCCCAGCCACTTCTGCAACTCCGCCTGCAATGCGGACTGCGGCAGGCCGACCTGCACCTGCACCCGATGCTGCGCGTCGCTGACGGCGAACACGCGCCAGGCGGCGCCAGCGATGGTGGCCTCGGAGAAGCCGTCCACAAGGCCCGCGACCATCGCATGCTCCGGCGCCGGTCGCGACGACATCAGGCGCCGGCCGGTGCCGTGCTCCCAGACCTGGAAGCCGAGCGCGGCGAACTTCCCGTTCGCGGGCATCGAAGCGGTGTCGAGTTCGAACGGCGCCTGCTGGCCGGCGACCGTGATGTCCGAGGGCAGGGATTGCAGGATCTGCTCGGCGACATTGCGCAACATGCCATCGGCCTCGCCGCATTGCCGCGCGGACATGTCCAGGTACTGCAGCGCGAACCCCGCGGACCAGGCAACCAGCAGGACCGCAGCCAGCGCGACGAGCAGCCGCGTACGCAACGCACGCATCACCGTTCGTCCCCGGCGCGGTAACCGAGACCGACTTCCGTCACCACCACGCCATCACCCAGTTTCCGCCGCAACTGGTGCACGTAGACCGCGACGACATTGCTGCCGACCTCCGTGCCGCCGGGGTAGAGGCAGTCCTGCAACTGGTCGCGGCTCAACACGCGGCCACGCGCCTCGAACAACACCTGCAGGATGCGGAACTCGTTGGCGCTCAGTCCGATGCGCTTGCCGTTGAGATACGCGGTGCTCGCGCCGGGGTCTACCTCGACATCGCGCCAACGCAGTACCGGCGTCACCTTGCCGCGCGTGCGGCGCAGCACCGCGCGAAGTCGCGCCAGCATTTCGTCGCGCTGGAACGGTTTGACAATGTAGTCGTCCGCGCCCGTGTCGAGGCCGCAGATGCGGTCGCTCAGCTGGTCGCGCGCGGTGATGATCAGGACGGGCGTCGCGTCGTGGCGTTCGCGCATTGCTGCCAGCACGTCCAACCCAGAACCCCGCGCGAGGCCGAGATCGAGCAGTACGGCGACGAAGCCGTGGTCGACGAGCGCGGCCTGCGCCGATCGCGCGTCCTCATGCCGGACCACGCGCCACCCCTCCTGCCCGAGTGCTGCCGTCAATGCCCGGCCGAGCATGAGGTCGTCTTCGACGAGGAGGATCGTGTCCATGATGGAGGCGGTCTGCGAAGCGACCGGCGATGGTCGTCCGCCGGTTTTAAGACCGGATTAATGCCCACCCCGAAGCGTTCCATCGCACGCGTTGCGCGACGGCGCGACGCCGCCGTGCGCCTTAAACGCATCTTAATCGCGGCCTCTGACACTGCAGTGCCTGCTGCTCTCACGCAGGCCACTCCCCCGAACCATCTCTTCACCGTGAGGTGCCGCCCGTGGTCAACCGGCTTGCGTCCCGTCTTTCCTTTCACCATCGAACGAACACGGCGATCGTCACGCCCAGGCGCACGTCGCGACCGGCACGTGTCGGGTGGCGGATGCTCCTGGCATCGGTCGGTGCACTGCTTCTTTCCGCCTGTGCGGCGAGTGGTTCGGTCGCACAGGATGCGCCCAAGCCGGACTGGAGCACAGCCGACATGCCGTCGCAGGTCGGACGGGTGTTCCTGGTGACGGGTGGAACGAGCGGCATCGGTTACGAAAGTGCCAAGGCGCTGGCGGTGGCGGGCGCGCAGGTGATCATCGTGGCGCGCAACCCGGAACGAGGTGAAGCTGCGATCGCGAGCATCCGCAATGAAACGCCGAATGCCAGTATCCGCTTCGAATCACTGGACCTCGCCGACCTGGCGTCGGTCCATGCACTGAGCAGCCGCCTCAATGCGACGTTGCCGCGTCTCGATGGCCTGATCAACAACGCGGGCATCATGGAGCCGCCGCAGCGAGACACATCCGCTGACGGCTACGAGATGCAGTTCGCGGTCAACTACCTGGGCCACTTCGCATTGACTGCGGAGCTGCTGCCGCTGTTGCGGAAGTCGGATGCTCCGCGGGTGGTGACGCTGTCCAGCATCGCCGCCCGCCGCGGCACGCTCCACTTCGATGATCTCCAGTTCGAACAGGACTACGATCCCGCGGACGCATACCAGCAGTCCAAGCTGGCGTGCCTGATGTTCGCCCGCGAACTGCAGCGTCGCAGCGATGCGCAGGGCTGGGGCCTCCAGAGCATCGCATCCCATCCGGGCGTGTCGCGCACCAACCTGCAGGTCAACAACGGTTTCGTGCGTCGCAGCGTAATGAGGTTCGTGTTGCAGCCGGCCGCGCGCGGCGCATTGCCGACGCTGTATGCCGCGACCGCACCCGAGGCGCGTGGCGGCGGCTACTACGGGCCGACCGGGATGATGGAACTGCGTGGCCCGCTCGGTTTCGCCCGCGTCCCCGATGCGGCGACGGATGCGCAGGCGGCCTCACGCCTGTGGACGCTGAGCGAAGCCCTCAGCGCCACCCGGTTTCCCTCGGGATCCGACCGCGTGAGCGCGTCCCTCCCGGTAGTGGATCGTCCATCCCGCTGACGACCCGGCCATCCGGCACTCTAGACCCAGGATCCCTCGATGCCCCCCACCACGACAACGTCGCCCGCATCGCGCCGCCCACGCCTGCTGCAGACCCTGTTCAATCTCCGCCGCGAGGAAGTCGGGCCGGTGCTGATCGGCGCGGTGTTCTTCTTCTGTGTACTGACCGCATTGATGCTGCTGCGGCCAGCGCGTGATGCGCTGGGCATGGAGCGTGGCATCGAGAGCATCCGCTGGCTGTTCGTCGGTACGGCCGTGGCGACGCTGGCGGTCAATCCGCTGTTCGGCTGGCTGGTCGGACGCCTGCGGCGACTGCAGTTCATCGGCGTGACCTACGGCTTCTTCATCGCGAGCCTGATCGGGTTCTGGGCTCTGCTGATGTTCGCACCGGGTGCCATCGGCCAGCGAAGCGGCCAGGTGTTCTATGTGTGGTTCAGCGTGTTCAACCTGTTCGTGACCATGGTGTTCTGGGCCTTGCTGGCCGATCGTTTCACCAGCGAGCAGGGCAAGCGCTTCTTCGCACTGATCTCGGTGGGCGGCACGCTCGGGGCGATACTCGGGCCTTGGCTCACGTCGCAACTCGCCGTGCCCCTCGGCACACCCAGCCTGCTGCTGGTCGCCGGCGGCTTTCTTCTCGTGGCGTTGTTCGCGGCATGGCTGCTGGTGCATGTGGTGCCGGATCGCGCGACCGCCGACGCTCCTGGCCACGCGCCCCGGTTCGCTGCCGAATCCGAACGCATCGGCGGCAGTGCATGGGCCGGCCTCGTGGCCGTGTTCCGGTCGCGCTACCTGACCGCCATCGCGGGCTACGTTCTGCTGATGACCGTGCTCGCCACGTTCATCTACTTCACCCGACTGCAGATGGTCGCGGCGGTGTCGGACAGCATGGATGCGCGCGCGGCGATCCTCGGCAACATCGACATGTGGACCCAGGTCGCCGTGCTGGTGCTGCAACTCACCCTGACCGGCAAGATCATCCAGCGCTTCGGTCTCGGCGTGGCGCTGGCGATCCTGCCGGTCGCCACCGCGCTCGGCTTCATCGGATTGGCGATCTACGGGTCGTTCGTCGTGCTGGTCCTGCTCGAGGCCACGAACCGCGCCGTGCAGCGCGGCATCACGCGACCGGCGCGCGAGGCGTTGTTCACCGTGGTGAGCCGCGAGGAAAAATACAAGGCCAAAGCCTTCGTCGATACGTTCATGTACCGCACCGGCGATGTGGTCGGTGCGCAGACCGAAGGTGCGCTCGGTCGGCTGGGGCTGGCCTTGGGCGGACTGGCCAGCGTGGTCGTGCCGCTGGCGTTTGCGTGGGCCGTGATCGGCATCTGGCTGGGGCGCGCGCATGCACGGCGCGCCGCATCGGTGATGGCGGATGAAACGACTCCTTCCACGCAGCACGCCGCGATGCCTCCCGCGCAGCGCGCTCCACGTCCCACCACTGCCCACACCGAGGGCTGAAACATGGTGGAAACAACTTCCCCGACCTTCATGAAGTGCCGGGCCTGAGCAGGCACGTCTGATGCGTTCCCACGACTACCCCCCAACCCCACTGCGAGGAAACACCCATGATCACTGAACGAAACGTCCCATCCGGCTCCGCCACCCCATCGACATGGCGGGGACGGATCGCCGCCTTCGGCCTGCTGCTGGGCAGCGTGATGGCGACGGATGCCATCGCGCAAACGCCGCCGCCGCCGACCTGGAGCACGGCCGACATGCCCTCGCAGAAGGGGCGCATTTTCCTGGTCACCGGCGGCACCAGCGGCATGGGATTCGAGGACGCGAAGGCGCTGGCGTCTTCCGGCGCCCGTGTCGTCATTGCCGCACGAAACCCGCAGCGCGGGCGCGAAGCGATCGACAGGATCAGACAGGACGTCCCGGATGCACAGGTGCAGTTCGAAGCCGTCGACCTGGCCGACCTGTCATCCGTGCGCGACCTGGGCAAGCGCCTGGGCGCCACGCTGCCGCGACTGGATGGATTGATCAACAACGCGGCGATCATGGCGCCGCCGGAGCGCGGCACGTCCGTGGACGGACTGGAAATGCAGTTCGCCACCAACTATGCCGGGCACTTCGTCCTGACCGCCGAGCTGCTGCCGCTGCTGCGCAAGAGCGACGCGCCGCGCGTGGTCACGCTGTCGAGCATCGCCATCCACCGCGGCTCCATCAACCTCGATGACCTGCAGTCCACCGGTGCTTATGTGCCGATGGCGACCTATGCCCAGTCGAAGCTGGCGTGCCTCATGTTCGCGTTCGAACTGCAGCGGCGCAGCGAGGCCGGAGGCTGGGGCATCCAGAGCATGGCCGCCCATCCCGGTGTCGCTGTGACCGAACTGGTCGCCCGCGGCCCCGGACTCGACAGCGAACAGGGACGCCAGTGGTCCAGCAACCGCGCGCATCTGCAGACCGCAGCGATGGGGGCCATTTCAACGTTGTACGCCGCCACCGCACCCACTGCGCAAGGCGGGGTCTATTACGGACCGACGGGCCCCAACGAAATCGCCGGCCCCCTGGGCGTGGCCACGGTTCCGGCCGTCGCCCGCGATGCCGCGACGGCGGCCCGTCTGTGGGACCTGACCGAAGAGATCACGGGCACGCGTTTCCCGACGCGCAGCCGCTGATCGCGCCGCCGCCAGGCGACGCATCGGCAGCATGCAGACGGCGCGGCGCAGGCACGCATGGCGAGGGTGGTGAGGCTCAAGCAGCTTCCTTGCACCTCGCAAGCACACAACACGCGACAGGAACATCCGCATGGACATGAGCAGGAAATCGGGCAGACCGTTCGGGTTCGCTGGCACCGATGTCGTGCAGGGCGCCGCATCGCGATGGAGCACGGCGTTGCTGTTCGCCACGAGCTGGATCAGTGGCCTTGTCTTTGCCGCGTATATCGTCGCGTTCTTCGGCGACGTCCTGCTGGCGGGCACGGGCGAGCGGTGGAACGAATCCCTGCCGGGTCTCTACGACAGGGCATCGCCAATGGCCATCGTCGCCATCGGCGTGCATTTCGTGGCGGGTGCCGTGCTGCTCCTGCTTGGACCGGTGCAGTTCATCGGCCGTCTGCGGCGGAACGTTCCTGCGCTGCACCGCTGGCTCGGTCGTCTCTACGTTGCCTCGGCCGCGCTGGCGGGTGTCGGCGGACTCGGGTTCATCATCGCGAAGGGCACGGTGGGAGGTCCGGTGATGGACATCGGATTCGGTCTCTACGGGGCCTTGATGGTGATGTGCGCGGGCCTGGCGTTCTTCCACGCCCGCGCCCGCCGCGTCACGCAGCACCGCGCCTGGGCCATCCGGTTGTTCGCGCTGACCGTCGGCTCATGGCTCTACCGGATGGAATACGGCGCGTGGTTCCTCGTGGCCGGCGGCGCCGGCACGGGAAGGGGATTCACGGGGTGGTTCGACATGGTCATGGCGTTCTTCTTCTACATCCCCAACCTCATCGTTGCCGAGCACGTCATCCGTTCGCATCGCAGCAGCCAGGGTGCACTGGCCAGGATCGGCTCCGCGACGCTGATGGTCGCCGCCAGCATCTTCATCGCGTTCGTGACGTGGATCTTCGTCAACGGCGCCTGGGGGCGACGCATGATCAGTGGCCTCATGGAAGCTTCGTTCTAGACAGGGTCGCGCGCCGGGGCACGGCATGCGTCTCGTTGACCATGCCGGCCCCGGAGCCGTGGTGCGCGCGCATCGACTCCCTTACCCCCAACAACCTTCGAGGTGATCGACATGACAGGCTGGACAGCATCAGACATTCCCTCCCAGATCGGGCGGACCGCCGTCGTCACGGGCACCGGCGGCATCGGTTTCCAGGTCGCCCTCGCGCTGGCCCGGGCCGGCGCCAACGTCATCGTGGCGGGCCGGAATCCTTTGAAGGGGGCGGCGGCGGTCGAGCAGGTGCGCCAGCATGTCCCGTTCGCCCACGTGCGTTTCGGTGCCGTGGACCTGGCGAGCCTGGAGTCCATCGAGGCGTTCGCCGACACCCTGCACCGCTCGCACGGCAGTCTCGATCTGCTGGTCAACAATGCGGCGGTGATGGCACCGCCGCAACGGCGGGAAACCGCCGATGGATTCGAGCTCCAGTTCGGCACGAATCACCTGGGGCATTTCGCGTTGACCGCGCAGTTGCTGCCGCTGCTGCGACAGGGACGCGAAGCGCGCGTCGTGAGCCTGTCGAGCGTGGCGGCAAGGAATGGAGCGATCGACTTCGCCGACCTGCAATCCAAGCGTCGGTACACGCCGATGGCGGCCTACAGCCAGTCGAAGCTCGCCTGCCTCATGTTCGCGTTCGAACTGCAGCGCCGCAGCGCGAAGGAAGGGTGGGGCATCCGGAGCATCGCGGCGCATCCGGGCATCTCGCGCACGGACCTCCTGCCCAATGGGGCGGGCGCCCGCAGCGTGCCGGGAATGGCGCGGCGATACCTGTGGTTCCTCTTCCAGCCCGCCGAACAGGGTGCCTTGCCGCCCCTGTTCGCCGCGACTGCGCCGGGTGCGGCAGCGGGCGCGTACTACGGGCCGGACAAACTCGGGGAGACGCGCGGCCACCCGCGGCTGGCCGCGATTCCTCCGCAGGCCATGGACACCGACATGGCGGAACGCTTGTGGCAGGCATCGGAACGCTTGACCGCATCCGTCTTCGACCCGGGTGGCGGACACCGCGCGACGTCCTGATGCCGTGCCGCGCGGATAGCCACGGGGCGCAGGGAAAAACGTGGCGTTGCAGGAGGTTCGCATGACCGGGTCCGTTCCCCGGGCATCGTGGGGGCGGCCGCTGCGCTGGATGAAGACGCTTTTCGATGTACGCCGGAACGAAGTCGGTCCGGTGGTGATCGCCGCGTGTGGATTTTTCTTCGTGCTGACCGCCCTGATGCTGCTCCGGCCGGTGCGCGACGCCATCGGCATGGTGCGCGGGGTGGAGACCATCCGGTGGCTGTTCATGACGACCGCCGTGGTGACGCTGGCGTTGAATCCCGTGTTCGGTTTCCTGGTGGGCCGTCTTCGACGGTCGCTGTTCGTGGCGGCGACCTACGGCTTCTTCTGCCTGACGCTGGTGGTGTTCTGGGTGCTGTTGACGTTCGCCCCGTTCGCCATCGCTCAGGGAGGGGGACAGGCTTTCTATGTCTGGTTCAGCGTCATCAACGTGTTCGGCACCATGGTGTTCTGGGCGCTGGTGTCCGACCACTTCACCCGCGAGCAAAGCGCTCGCTTGTTCGCACTGATCGCGATCGGCGGCACGCTGGGCGCGGTGTTCGGTCCTTGGTTGACGTCCCGGCTCGCGCAACCTCTCGGCGCCATCCACCTCCTGCCGGTTTCAGCGTTCTTCCTGTCGCTGGGTGCCCTGGCCGCATGGCGGCTGGCGCGCATCACGCCAAGCCCCATGGAAGCGCGCATGGAGGGGGAAGCGCACGCGTCGCATGACCACGCGCCGATAGGCGGCGGTGCGTGGGACGGCCTGCATGCGGTGGTGCGGTCGCCCTACCTCGCCGGTATCGCGGGCTATGTGATGCTGATGGCGATGATGGCGACGTTCGTCTATCTCACGCGCCTGCAACTGGTTGCGGGTGTGGCGGCAGAGCCTGATGCGATGGCGGCGCTGCTGGCACGCATCGACATGTGGACCCAGGTGGTCTTCCTCGCGCTGCAGGTCGCGATGGCGACGCGGTTCACCCGGCGTGTCGACACAGGACACGCGCTGGTGCTCCTGCCACTGGCCACCGCGCTCGGGTTCGCGAGCCTGGCGGCGCAGGGCGCCCTCCTCGTTCTGTTCCTGCTCGATGCCGCCAACAGGGCAGTGCAGCGTGGCGTCGCCCGGCCTGCGCGCGAGATGCTGTTCACCGTGGTGCCGCGCAACGACAAGTACAAGGCGAAGGCCTTCATCGACACGTTCGTGTATCGCATGGGTGATGTCCTGGGCGCGCAGATGGAAAGAACGTTGGCGGGAGCTGGGGGGGCCGTGGGCGGCCTCGCGGGCGTCGCCGTTCCGCTGGCGTTGGCATGGGCCGTCCTGGCGATGTGGCTCGGTCGCCTCCATGGCAAACGCGGGGACCTCGCGCCACCCGGTGCCGGCCCTTTTTCCGGGAGACAGTGATCGACCAGGAGCGCCTTCGCACGCGAAGACGTCGGGCTGGAATGCCCGCCGGACAGGTGTGGTATCTGCTCTTCGCCACGGATTCAACCGAGGTTCGACGGACTGTTGCCGCATACCACCTCGTCGCGGCAGGTGGCGGATCGGCAGCCTCAGGATCGAGCTGCATCCACGTCACAGCCCACCATGCGCTACGCTGTAGGCAAGTCGTGTAACCCGCCAATTGCAGTGTTGGCAACGTGTCCTGCAAGGGCCCGACAACCCAGGGGACCGGTCGCTTCGAGACCGTGATCCTGGCGCATCGAGCGCGAGGTCGAGGCGTCGCTGGAGCGTGGCTTGGTGAACCATCCAGGCCGATGTCGCTCCGCGGTGCGGTCTGTTCCATGCGTCGGGCCGCCTGCGAAACATCAGCTCAACCGGAGAGGGCAAATGATCGAACTTCCCACAAGAGAGCCGTGCGACCTTTGCGTAGCGGCGCGCGAAGAGAGATGGAAGGTCATCGATGAAAGCGAACATACCTTGACCGTGATCAATCCATGGCAATTCGAAGTTGGCCAGTGCTGCGTCATCACCCGTCGGCATGTAGCGACGCTGCTCGATCTTTCTGGCCAGGAATGCGCGGCCGTCATGGTCTCGGCCAAAAGAGTCGCAGAGGCGCTCGTCAAGACGTATCGGCCGCTGGGAATACTGACGTTCCAGAACAACGGAGTCTTCAGCGGACAGGAAACACCGCACTTCCATTTCCATGTCGTCCCCCGACAGAAGGGCAGTGACTGGGGCGTGGGCCCCCCTCAACTCGCTACCTTCGATGGCGCAGGACGCACACGGGGTACGTCACACGATCCCCGCGGGGATGCACAACGTCGAGAGCGAGTCCAGGTTTCCGCCCGGCAACTTGCCGAAACCGTGGACCTGATCCGTTCCAGCCTGCCGGAGTAGTGCCCGGGCTCAGGTATCGGAGCGCTGGGCTCACTGCGGATACAGACCGTTGGCAATCTGGGAGCTGGTTAAAGCCGAGGCCGCTCCGTTCCGGAAAGAAGCAGGCAAATGCGCTCGCCCCTGCTTTTCCTCCGCTGCCCGACGTGGGCTCACTCTGGCGTTGGGAGATGTCTGCTTGGGGCCGCGGATTCATATGATCGATGCAACACATGGGCTGCTTAGGCAGTAGGAGTCTTGCGGATGAAGCGCAGGAAGAGGATCTACTACACCGACACACAGAAGGCGCTGATGTGGGATCGCTGGCAGCAAGGTGAGTCCCTGCAGCTTGATCCTCGCTGCTGACGTCAGGCGTGGGCGGCGGGCACGTGGCCGTGCCCGCCGTTGGGCATTCTCAGAAGTCCCAGCGGCCGGTGATGGACAACGGCACTGAGACGCGGCTGCCGGTATCGTTGATGGCTGCCAGTCCGAGCCCGGCGATCGCGGAATCGTCGTCGGAAAGATCATCGATGTAGTTCACCCCTGCGGCGAGTGTCATGCTGAAGCGCTCGGTGAACGAGAACTGCGCGCCGGCCTCGAGCCCGCCGCTCAGCGCCCAGCCCTTCTCGTAGAACGGCGCATCCGGGATCGTGATCGCGGCGTCGGGTATCTCGAAGGTGGCCCGGATGACATCGGTTTCGGTCGCACCCACTCGCGCCGCGACGAACGGCCTGACCCGGCCTCCGTCGCGAAAGAAGCGCCGGTAACCCACCTCCCACGTGTACGCGTCATAGCTCGAGAATTTCCCGAAGACGTCGAGCTCGGTATCGAGCGCCGGCACGTAGGCGGCACCGACACGGACGCGGCCATCATCGGCGCTGGTCTCCCTCGCCTGAAGGAATACTTCGCTCCGGTCACTCAGTCCATAGCCCACTTCCAGGCCCAACGACCTGGCCGTGCCGTAGATCTGCTCGTGGCTACGGGAGCGAATGCGCAACTCCGCGCTGACACCTGCCAGTGCGGGATTCAACGGACCGAGATCCGGCACCGGCGCCACCGCGCCGGAGTGGACGTCGCCGCTGACCGGAAAGTCGGCGCCGCCGGATACCGACATCGAGAATTTTCCCTGCTCGGGACCTGCCGCGAATGCCGGTCCTGCCGCCATCAGCAAGGCAGCGCCAAGAAGTTTGATCTGCATGTGCCTCTCCCATCAGAACGGGTGACGCCTACCCACTGTAGGCACGTGCTTTACGCAAGGAGGGTGGATATGGATTCAACGAGGCGCTGGACGTAAGCGCCCTTTCAGAGCTCCTCACGCCGCGTCCACGTTGCTGTACGCACTTGCCGTTTGTCCGCGTACCTCGGTTTGGTTCGGCTGCTGCATCCGACGTGCATGGGGCGACGTATGTCACGCCAGACGCTGCGCGCCGTCTGCGCTGCACACGCCAGGGAGGTCCGCTTCCGACCCAAAGCGGAAGTCGGTCCCTTCAGGCGGTCAGGCCATCCACCTCACAGGTTAGGCAACCAGGCCGCGACAGACTTCTGCATTTGACGGCGCTCTATCATCTGACTAAAGTCAGATAATGAGCGATGGCGAAAATCCAGCATATCTGTCGCTTCCATCGCGAGGTCCCCTGGCCGGTGGGTGCAGTGGGCGACGACTACCTCGGTGGGCGATCCCTCGCAGAACCCCGGCTGCTGTACGGAATGGGTCCCGGCCGCACCGACACGCAAACCCTGCGTACATGTCTGGTTCCGGACTCTGGTTACCTGAGTCGCCTGCCGGGACCGCTCGAAGCGCGGGCCGCATCGATGGACTTGCACGCGTTGCGACGGGACACCAACCGCTGCCTGGTGGAAGCCCGCGCCTTGTGCCCGCGTAGCGGAGACCGCGAGATCGCGCCCTGCAACGACAATCCCTGCGCCGACCACGGGTTCCAGAAGGACGGCATCACGCCCAACCACGGAGAACGGCATGACCGCCGCTGAAACTCTACCGGACGCCTGTCCCACGCGGCGAAACCTGTGCGCAACCCTGTTGGCGCTGCCGTTGGCATTGGCGACGCGCCGCACGTTCGCGGCAACGGCACTACCTGCCGGTGGCGGATGGGGCGTAGACCTAGCCAGCATCAGCCCGGGGACGAAGCCAGGCGACGACTTCTACGAGTACGTCAACAAGGGCTGGATGGATACCGCAACAAAGCCAGACGGCTACTCGCAGTACGGTGAGATGAATGCGATGTTTCTGCGTACGGAGGCACGCATCCGGACGATCATCGAGACCGCCGCGCGAGAGCCTGCTGGAAGCCGCAAGCTGGCTGATCTCTACACCAGTTATGTGGATGTCGCGGCTATCGACCAGCGGGGTTTGCAGCCCATTCGCGCCGACCTGGACGCCATCCTGTCGATCACCACACTCGATCAGGTGGCGCAGCGCATGGCCCACCCGATGTCCCACACCATCGCCGGCACGTACGTATTCCTGGATGCGGGAGACACGCGGCAAAGCCTGCTGCACATCGACCAGCAGGTCGCCAACGGCCGCGTGGTGGGCCTGCCCGGCGCCAGTTACTACGCATCGGAGGACCCGAAGCACGCCACGCACCGCCTGGCTTACCAGGACTACATCGCCAGGACACTGGATCGTGCAGGTCTCGAGAGTGGCACGGCCATTGCAGCCAGCATCCTTGCGCTCGAGGGCAGGCTCGCCGCCGGAATGTGGAGCAGAGAGCAGTTGCGTGACCGCAAGCTCAACTACCATCGCATGTCCGTCAAGGCGTTGGCGGAGTACGCGCCCGGTTTTCCCTGGCAGAGCTTTCTGCAGGCCACGGGATACCCGCCCGTTGAGACCATCGTCCTCAATACCGACACCGCCATCCGTGCAGCTGCGCGGATCTTTGCCGAGACCCCGGTGGCCACGTGGCGTTCCTACCTGGCGTTCCATTGGATCCACAATCACGCACATCTATTGCCTGCTGCATTCCAGGACGCCAGTTTCCGGTTCTACGGCACCGAGCTTCACGGCCTGACGACGCGTCGTTCACGGGCGGATCGCGGCATACAGTTCGTCAGCCAGAACCTGCCGGAGCTGGTTGGCGCACGCTACATCGAACAGTTCTTCAAGGCATCCGACCGCGATGCCATCGAAGCGATGGCGCCCTTCTTGAAGCAGGCATTCCGGGCGCGCATACAGCAGGCGAGTTGGCTGGATCAGACGACGCGCACGACGGCCTTGGCCAAGCTGGACAAGATGGGTCTGCGACTGGGCTATCCGGACGATCTCCGTGACTACTCGGAAGTCGAGATATCGCCTGTGGACCCGATCGGCAACCTCCATCGCCTCAAGGCGGCCCAGGTCGAACTCGATGCCGGATACCTCGCTGATCCGAAGCGGCCCTATCGTTGGCATCTGCCGCCGCAGTCGGTGGACGGCAGCTACAGTCCGCAGCTCAATAGCGTCACTTTCCCTGCCGGCCTTCTGCAGTCGCCCGCATTCGATGCGGCGGCGGACAGCGCCGTGAACTTCGGTGCGATCGGCGCCGTGCTTGGCCACGAGATGGCCCACGGATTCGACGACCAGGGCTCACGCTTCGATGACAACGGGAATCTCAGCGACTGGTGGACCCCACTTGCGCGCGCTGCCTTCGACAAGCGGACCGACGTGCTGGTAGCCCAGTACTCGAACTACCAACCTCTGCCCGGCATGCACTTGGACGGCCGGCGCAGCCTGGGCGAGAACCTTGCAGACCTGGTGGGCGTCACGGTCGCGCTGGAGGCCTATCGACTCCACGCGGCGGCGAACGGAATCGACACCGCCGCTGTCCGCGATGGCTTCAGTGGCGAACAGCGCTTCTTCCTTGGATGGGCGCAGCTGTGGCGTACGCTGCATACGGAGGCTTCCCTGAAGTCCGAAACAGAACAGGGCTACCACTCGCCGGCACGCTACCGCGTCAATGGCGTGGTCAAGAACCTTCAGGCGTGGTACGACGCGTTCAATGTCGGGAGCGAGGACGGCATGTTCGTTGCGCCCGCGGATCGTGCCTCGATCTGGTGAGACAGCGCGCGCCGATGTTGGGCGATGCGCCCGCAATCACCGCGACGCCGTTGTCCTGGGAATCCACGCCATGCCTCAGGAGTTCGAGGCCGCGGCACCCGGTGTGCGGGCGCCGCGGCGGGCAGGTCAGGCCAGGTTGATCTCGACATCGATGTTGCCGCGCGATGCCTTGGAGTACGGGCAGATCTGGTGCGCGGTCTCCACCAGCGAGCGGGCGACATCGCGATCCACGCCGGGCAGGCTGACGTTGAGGCGCGCCGCAAGGAAGTACGCGTCACCTGTCAGGCCGAGATCCACTTCGGCCTCCACTGCGGCGTCGGCGGGCAGCGCGATCTTCGCCGCCTGCGCGGCCTTGCCGATCGCGCCGAGGAAGCAGGCCGACCAACCCGCACCGAACATTTGTTCGGGATTGGTGCCGGGGCCGTTGCTGCCCGGCGGCGAAAGTTCGATGGCCAGGCGGCCGTCATCGCTTCGTGCGGCGCCTTTGCGCCCGCCGGTGGTACGGGTCTTGCCGGTGTAAACGACGTTTTCAATGTTGTTGATCATGGAGATACCTGGGATGTTGGGGAGAGGTGCGCCATGGAGGGAGCGTCGTCGGGCGTGGCGCCTGCCCGGCAACGGAGATGTCGTGCGTGCTGGAGCGGATCCCGATTCCGGATGCGCGTCGTGCCTTCGCGCCAGTCCGGTCACGTGATCAGCCGATCGATGCGTGCCTGCAGGCGCGGCCCGATCAGCAGGATCGCGGGGATCACGATGAGGTAACCGATGCCCCAGGAGCGCAGCCACAGGGACACGAATCCCCGCGGGAAGCCCAGGTTGAGGGCGAGCAGCGCGAAGGAAATGATGCCGGTGGTGACGACGCCCATCGAAAGGGCAAAGGCGATTTTGCGTTTCAGTGCGGTGTTCATGGTGCGGGTTCCGATACGCGTTGATGGGGCGCTTGGGCTTGCTGCGCTCAGCGCGCTTGGTTGCGCAGGGCGACGATCGGCTTGCCCTTTTCGACCAGGTACGTCGCCAGTTCCGCTGCGCCGGTCTGGCCGGGGTTGTGTGCCGCGTGCGGCATGCCGGCCGGGATGAAGAGGGACTGTCCGGCTTTCAGGGTGACCGGCGGCTTGTCCTCGAACGTGTACTCGAGCGTGCCTTCCAGTACATAGGCGACTTCGATGCCAGGGTGCGTGTGCATGCCGAAGGCGGCGCCCGGCGCGAAGTCGACGCGGACCTGCACCGCTTCCTGTCCGGGAACGTCCAGGTCATGGCGCAGCGCCTCGTGTCGAGCGATGCCTGCGGGCTGGGCGCTTGCCGCCCATAGTGTGGTGCCGGCGAGTGCCGCCAGCGTGGCGGTCATCAGGATGTGCTTCGTGGTCTTCATGGTGGGCCTCCGGTAGATGGGAGGCCATTTCACGCCGCTTGCGTATCCCGGCTGTGTCCGCGCACCGGCACTTTTGTAAGCGTAGTTGTCCGCGCCCGGTTCGCTTACAGGCCGCGACGAACCGGCCTGCGTCCCGCGTGTCGCCGCAGCTAACCAGCCAGGTGCGGGCCGGCGCGCAGTGACTCGAGCAGGAAATCGATGAAGGCCCGCACGCGCAGCGGCATGTGCCGGCCGTGCGGATACAGCAGGTTGAAAGGACGGCTGCGCCCCCCGTGGCGGGGTAGCAGTTCCTGCAGGCGACCCTGCGCGATCTCGCGTTCGACCGTGAAGCGATAGGCCTGGAACACGCCGGCGCCGTTGCATGCCAGCGAGACGCCACCCAGCACATCCTCCGAAAGCAGGAACGGGCCGTCCGTCTCCACCTCGATCTCGGTGGCGCCGTCCTTGAACAGCCATGGGATGCGCCGCCCGGTGCTGGGCAGCTCGAACTGGATGCAGTCGTGTCCGGCCAGATCGCCCAGCCGCTCCGGCACGCCACGCCGTTGCAGATAGTCCGGCGAAGCGACCAGCACCAGCTCGGCATCTTCCAGATGGCGGGCGACCAGGCCCGACTCGGGCGGCTTGCGTACGCGCACCGCGAGGTCGAACCCCTCGGCGGTGAAGTCGATATTGCGATTGCCGATGTGCACGTCGGCCTGGATGCGCGGATGACGGCGGTGGAATTCGGCGAGCAGAGGCAGCAGGCGATAGTGCCCATAGGTGGTCGGCACGCTGATGCGGAGGCGGCCGACAGGTTCGGATTGCTCGCCGGAGGCTTCGCGGTCGGCTTCCGCCAACTGGTCCAGCGCCTGGCGGCAGTGCACCAGATACGCGCGCCCGGCATCGGTCAGCCGGATGCTGCGGGTGGTCCGGACGAACAGGCGCACGCCCAGCCGTTCTTCCAGGCGCGCCACGGAGCGGCTGACCGCCGCTGGGGTGACGCCGGCAGCAGTAGCCGCGCGGGGGAATCCGCCGGGT
>Ga0065704_10070467_pt1 | contig 23729 bp, 21 predicted proteins | sample SwiRhicommuniRL2_FD_59091 | JGI IMG/M metagenome (GOLD analysis project Ga0065704, IMG submission 59091) | Switchgrass rhizosphere bacterial communities from Rose Lake, Michigan, USA - RL2 v2 (version 2) | ecosystem: Host-associated > Plants > Roots > Rhizosphere > Soil | place: East Lansing, MI | reverse complement strand
TCCGCCAATGCTTGGTCGCGGACATGCTTGGCACGCGCACAGGCTTCCGGACTGGGCTGGCCGGTGAAGGTGATCATCTGCGCGCCCAGGCTGGGCTGGCCAGTGGCAGGACGCTCCCGGCTATCATCGACCTGACGGCGCGGCTGCTCGACCGATGCGGCAGGCGCTTGCCGCCGTTTCTGCTCCTTTCCAGCCGCGCATGGCATGGACTGATAGACCGTGCCGGACTTGCCGTCCGAACACTTGTAAACCGACTGCGCCGCCGCCGGCGGCGCCATCATGCACAACGCCACTGCGAGCGCTCTGATCATGTCCATCCCCTGATGCCTATCCTTTGGTCAAGGCCCGAAGCTTAGCGCAACGGCCCCAAGTGTGACGAGGGAATGACGCGAAACGCCGCCCCGTTATCCATCATCCAAATTGGATGCAAGCGCTAAGTCGTGGATGGACATCCTGAGCCGGGCGCAACTTTGGCCCAGGATTAGACTCGTTCTCCAGTGGTGCAGTGGACGCGATGCGAGCGCTGTTGCTGCAGATCGAGCACCAGCCGCTACACGAACCAACGCCCAACGGCGTGCGGGAGGAGCGGGTCGTCTATGCGATGGAGTTGGATGCGCCGTCTGCGGGAGGCGGGCGGCTGCACTGATCGCGGCGGGTTGGGGTGAGGGACGGATGCTTCGCCGCCTGTGAGAGCGGCCTCGCGTATGTGGCCGGTCCCGCCGCATAGCGAGCGGCAGCGTCCGATGGGGCATTGGCTGACTGGTCGGGCGCCTGCTTTACCTGCTGTCGTGGCCTGCGTGTGCCGGCCGCGCCAGTTCATAACAGCCTGTAGTACCGGGCTGGCGCGAATGGTCGTCAGTCTTTTCCTGGTTCGTTACTGAAGACTGTGTCCTGTGCTCTCACTTCAGCCCGGCCGTACATAAGCTGCTGATCTCCGGATGGAATGCCGGGGAAAGAGCCTGATTTTTGGTGGCCGGCTTTAGGATCAAGTAAAGACTCAATCAGAGCTCGTTGACGCTGATGGAGGCGTGCTCGGCAGGCGGAATGCCTTTTGCGGAAGCAGTAGAGCTGGGTGTGCAAGCCAGCTTGTGCTCAACCGAACCTGTCTTGACGCCGTCCGCATCAATTAAGGTCGATTTCCAGGTGGAGACCGTTGCGGTCGATGAACTGCCGCTGCAAGAAAAGGTGAATGACAAGGGGGATGGGACTTCAGATGAGTAAGTTCCCGTGAGGCCCGTACAGGTATTGCCGGTTGAGCAACTCACGTTCTCCAATTTCCATGAGAGGGGGAACTGTGGGAACCCGGCGAAGTATATTTTCCCTGGAATTGCTGGGCCGCCGCGTGGCCCGCTGACATCGGGAACGCCTGTGATCGAAAATGGAACGCAAGATCTTCCCGTTTTATGCAATCGATAGCCTTTTTCAACTCCTTTCATCGCGGCTTGTACAAAGGTGTCGTCTTTCAAGGCAAGTGCGTCGTCAGGATTAGTGTGATAGCCGGTCTCCACAATGATGGCTGGTCGGCGACCGTGATGACTTCTGTTGATTGGGCAATTCAGGCATGACTTCGCTTGCGGGGTGACCATCGATAGTGATGGAATAGCCGCCCACGTAGAGATCTGGATCCAGAAGGTAAATGATTGATTTTGCCAGCTCATCCAGCGTGTCAAGAATATCTGCAGGAATTGTCTCGGGTTTCTTTGGAAGCTCGCTTCGTTTTATATCTATAATAAGCATGTCGTCAGAGTTCATGCGCGCGTGAACGGTGCGAATGCCCAAATTTTTTCCACTTTTCTGCGCTGCTTGCAATCGGTCTTGCACTGCGCGCGTGATTAGCGCTTGCACTTCATTCCTTTGACTCTGGGACATAGTGCCAATACGCAATAGTCTAGACTTTGCATCGCTGTTCGGGTTGGCGGGGGCTTGCTGGAAAGAAGTCTCTTGCTCAGCGCCAAAACTGTCGGGTGTCGGGCCTGCCATGCCGAGCACCACCAGCGGTAGTAATAATAAGGAGCCGAAACGCCTCGAAGATCGTCTCTGGGTAAGAAACGTCGGATTGAGCGATGCCATTGTTGGATCCTCCATGATTGAGAGGTGCGATGCCAAGTCCAGTGGTTCGTACGCTTTTCTTGGATAGTCGTCGCGGGAAGAACCTTGCATGCCGGCATTCGCAGGTCAACGAAAAATTGACCAGGCTGGGACTGGCCTCACCCTTCCAATCGCGCAAAAACAGTCTTCGCGTAACGGGATCGAGTAACGGGATCAGGTTGACTTATTCGGTGTCGTGAGGCGTTTGCGTGGTCGACGGCGGGCCTGACGCCGCCAATAGTTGAGTGCTTCGCCCGCTTTAGGTAGCTTCCAGGCAAACGTACGCCTAGAGACGCGTCGATGGTTGATAGGGAGATGGGGGCGGGAGCTGATGTGCATGCTCGAGGTTGCGAAGTGCCGCGATGCGTTGGTGCGGCGGCGGTGTTTTTGATGATGGCATCAAGCTTTCACGGGGCGTTGGCCTATGCGAAGTCCCCGGTGAGCGGTGCCAGCCCGGCAGCAGCGACAACAAGCGATTGTTCACGCACTGGTTCTGTTCGGGATCGTGAGGCGTGCTTCTTGTCGCTGCCGGAAGATCAATGCAGGGCCATTGGAACGTCCTGTGCCACGGTGCAGAGCGCGCACAGACAGGAAGCCGAGTTGACCCGTATCGAGAAGGATATTCTCGCGAGGGCTCGGGCGCGGTATGCGAGCTATGTTGCCGATGATGCGGAATACCTCGGCGATCTCCAAAAGAGCTTTACATCGTCCGCGGCGGCGTGGCGCACATATCGAGACGCGTACTGCCAGGCCGAGCCATTGATGCAGGGCATGTCGCGTGATGAGCACGAGGCGCTTGCGTCGGACTGCCGGCTGCGGCTTACGCACTCCCGGATCGAACAACTCAAACAACTGCGAGAAGCCATTCCATAGGAGATGACCATGGCACAAGGATATGTGTCTGAATAACGGATCAGGTTAAACTTACTTGGTGTCGTGGCGGGTTTGCGTGGCCGACAGGCGGGCCTGGCGCCTGCGAAGCGGTGACTCTCGGACTCCATGTCGCGTTCAAGGCGGAGCAAAGATCGGCCTGACCAGCTCTTTGCAGTGTGGCTGCTGGGGGGACGTAACGGAGCCCGCAATACGTGGGTTGACGGATGTCACTTGTCACCTCCGTCGATCTGAATGCCGCGGGCACATTCGCGCGAACCGGCTTGGTCTCCGATCCGATAGATCAATAAAGCGATCGAGAATCCTTGCGTGTCATTGGCAAGCGAACGCCAGTGCTGCCGTATCCAGCCGCCCTGAAATGGGCGTTGCCCGCCGCGCCGGTAGCCCATGGCTTCCAGTTGCTGCGAAAGTTCGGCAGCGTCCCAGATGCAAATGTCAGTTGGGACTCGGGTGGGGTCGTGTCCACTTGGCAAGTTCACGACCACTTCGATACTCGAGAAGCCTTTCTCCGCTGGACTGTGCGTCGCGTAGAGCGTGAAGCCGTCAGCCAGGAGTAACTTCTTCACATTGCGCCACGAATGCGCTGCGTCCGCTGGCTCCGCCAACCCGATGCCAAGCATTGATGCCATGTGCTGGTAGCCCAGGTCGGCGGGCGCTTTCAGAGAGTCGGCATAACGCAGCAGCCTGTGCTCCAGATCCTGGACGCTGATGTTGGCCGTAGTGGGCGCCCGAGCATGAGGCGCCTCACCCATTCTGTCAGGCGTCCGAGCGAGAGCGCTTGGCAGGATGGCCGCAAGTGCCAGCAAAACCAGCGCTATTGATGGAGGCCTCTCCATGGTGCCTCGCTCTCGTCGCGTGGCAGTAAACGCTAGTGTCTGTCGCTGGTTGGGTCAAGTTGGCCTTGATGGCCGCAGTCCGTGTACGGACGCGACACCTCCCCGCAAGCTCTAGAGTTGGGCGTCCGAGTCAGCTTGTGCTCTACTGGGTCGGTCTCGGAGACAGCGGGAGTTGCTATGCGAGAGCCATGTGGCACCCTATTGGCTTTGGCGCTGTCCATGGTGTCCTCTTGCGCAGGTGCGACGGACGCCCATCCGGCGACTGCTTATCCTACGGAGCTCCTGGGCACCTGGAATCTCGGGCCGCAGTCCTGCAAGCTGCCAGTCGATTCCGATGCCGATTCACTGATACGGTTGGAAGCGGCGCGGTTAGTCGGTTACGAACATCAAGAGTCCCTCGTCTCCATCAGGCGGGTGTCCATGGATCCCTTGGCATGGGCGGTAACCACTACGTCCGATAACGCGCCAGGCATCAAGACAGTCGACTTGTACATCGTCAAAGGCGACTATCTCACCATCTCCGACGGAGAATCGTCGCGACAATATCGTCGCTGTAAGTAGCCATCAGCGGCAAGAATGTTCGCTGTCGCTACAGATGGAGGCGAATGCGGGCGGACAGGGTATCGGGCAGGACTCCATTGGAAAGGCGTCTAATCGGCAGGCGATGGCGTGGGCACCAACACTTCGCCAGTCTCGGTGCCATCGACTGTTAGCGTGACGTTTCCCGATCGGCCGATCTCTGGCGGCAGGATTGAAGGCAGGCCCTTTAGCGCAGCGACGCGCTCTGGGATACGTGATTCTTCCTCGGCGACATAGGCGTCTCGATCGAACTGGCCCTTGTCATCCAGATAGTGGCGGCTGAAGTACACCGTGGCGAGCGTGCCCTTGGGCGTAGTCCGCCAGCGCGCGATCTGGTACTCCAGGGCGCCGTCGAGCATTTGCGGCATCGCCGCGATCGCCTCATCCTTTTGCGGGGAGATGTAGACCTGCCTGAAGTACGGATTGCCCGCGGTCTCGGCGCGCTGGCGGAGTAGTTTCAGGTGCTTCTCCGGCGTGCTGTCGTCCGTATGCTGGAAAACGGCGATCATGTTGCGCCACTTCTTCAGGCTTTGGCCTTGCGGGACATACTCCACATAACGCATCGCGTCCTCATGCGATTCGGCGACATAGCCCAGATAGAACGCATTGCCTTCGAACTCGATGCGTCGCGGAACTCCTGGTACTTCGACGTTGTAACGATCGATTCCAGGGTGAGGATCGGCTTCAATCTGCTTGCCGCCACAGATCCCTTTGATGGCGATGACGGTGCGCTGTTGGATCTTTGGGTTGGCGAGGTCGAACGTCACGTCGAGGGTGTCGACTCCATCGGCGCTTCTCCATCCATAGCGCATGTTCTCGCGAGAAAACGAGAGGATGTAAGGCTTCCCGAGGTTTCTGGTGACCTGTTCGGCCGTCCAGCCAGGCTGGATCGACTGCGCCTTGCTGCAATCGATCGGCCTGGGCTTTGTGGCGAATGCATGCGACGACAAGAGGAAGCATGCAGAGAACGTGGTCACGTACTGCAATGCGCGCCAGTGATTCATGAACATCCTCTATGCTTGGAGAACGCCAGCCGCTTGTCTGGCTTTCGAGAGTAATGGGTTCAGGTTAGCTTAGTAGATGCCGTGGCGGGTTTGCATGGCCGATGAGCGGGCCTGACGCCGGCAAGTCGGTAATTTTCGGACTCGAGGGATGCATCAGCAGGTCAGCGCCGATGCGGGCGCACTGGCGGCGGTGGAGTCAACGGTGGTTGCGGCGTGCCCTCAATCGGGACGGGTCGACCTTCGCTATGATCCACATGCCGCACCAGCAAGGAGCCAAGATGAAGGCATGGCAGCACGACTGGAAGGTTCGAGTCGCCCTTTTACTGGCGCTATCGGCGTTGCTTTCGGGCTGCGCCTCGTCCGCCCTCGCGGATTCCGGGGGCACCAATGCTGTGCGCAAGCATGACAAGCAAGGTTCAGCACCGGCTTGTCCATCTCAGGACTTCACCACGTTCCTGCAGCGTTACGCAGATGCATCCGACGATAGTGTGCGCCTGCATTTCACCGGCGATCCGCTCGAATACGAGGTGCCCACGCACACGGTCGAGGACGAGACGCCTTCCTCTCCACCTACTCATATTTCAGCGCGCAGCGGCCGCTCACGCCTGGCGCTTTTCTCCTATCGATACTTCAAGAACGCACGCGCCTTCGATCGCATTGATCCGCAGGGTGATCAAAAAACCCGGCAGGGATCGGCGCCATACCCGGTGGCGATCACCACGGAGCCGGCGGGTGGGCGCAAGGTCGACTTCGGCATGGAGTATGAAACGGATACCTACCTCTTCAAGCGCAAATTGGATTGCTGGTATCTGGCGCGGGTGACCAACCTCAGAGACTGACAGCGGGCATGCCATGGAGGAGAAAGCAGCACGATACTGCCGCGCTATCGCGTGATGCGGCTTACATGGGGGAGCACATCGGGGGCCCACACGAAGCAGTGAAGGCTTCGATGGCTTGATGGCACATCATCATTCCGCACGGCAACTCCGCTGCGCATGGCGTCTCGGGCAATTCAGCGAAGGCACATCCGCGGTCGCGGCGTTGCGAGCTGTCTACCGCAGGCGCCAGTGCCGGCATTCACGCAGCGCAGCACTGGCACGCCGGCCTCGGTGGCGTGATGCGCTGTCTTCGCTGCCGCGCATCCAAGGGGTGGTGAAGACATTCAGCGACCGTCATCTGGAATGAGCATCCAGCAACCGCACAAAGCCGAAGAAAAATCGATTACGTAGACATCGTCGCGATGTCTACATAATTCCGGAAATATCGGCGTAGCGTTCGATACCTCTCTGGAGCCGGGGCGTCTCTCATGGCAGGTCACGAGCAAGAGGCAGTGCGCGAGGAGCGGGGCAGGCTGGTCGTCATCGGGTCGGGCATCAAGGCGGTGTCGCATTTCACGCTCGAGGCGCAGGCGCATATCCAGCAGGCGGACATCGTGCTGTATGCGGCCGCCGATCCGGTCACCGACATATGGATCGAATCGCAGAATCCCAATGCGTTCGATCTGTACGAGTACTACGGCGACGACAAGTCGCGGATCATCACCTACGTGCAGATGATCGAGCGGATCATGGCCGAGGTGCGCGCCGGGAAGTACGTCTGCGCGCTGTTCTACGGGCATCCCGGCGTGTTCGTGACGCCCTCGCACAACGCGATCGCGATCGCCCGCGAGGAGGGCTACGACGCGGTGATGCTGCCGGCGGTTTCGGCGGAGGATTGCCTCTACGCCGATCTGGGCGTGGATCCGAGCGTGCCGGGCATGCAGATCTACGAGGCCACCGATTTCCTGCTGCGCCGTCGCAAGGTGGATACCACCGCCAACTTCGTGCTGTGGCAGGTGGGCTGCATCGGCGATCTGGGCTTCAAGTTCGGCGGCTACTCGAACGACAAGTTCGATGTGCTGCTCGATTATCTGGAGGAGATCTACGGGGCGGACCATCCGGCGATCAATTATGTCGCCAACATGTTCTCCGGCCCGCCGCAGATCGACCGCCACGTGATCGGCGACTATCGCGATCCGGAGGTGAAGGCGAAGGTGTCCGGCATCTCGACGTTCTTCATCCCGGCCAAGGACGCGATCCAGTCCGATCCGGAGATGCTGTCCAGGCTCGGTCTGGCCAAGATCAGCGAGGCGCGCCGCACGCCGCTGATCTGCGACCGCGAGGATTATCCGGTGCTGGCGGAGATCGCCCGCCGCAACATCCACAATCACGCGGTGCCGCCCGGCTACAAGTACAGCTTCGCGTCCGAGGTGCTGTACCAGACGTTGCTGACGCTGGCGCTGGACCAGCGCGCGCAGGGCGAGTTCCGCAGCAATCCCAAGGCCTATCTCGATTCGCGCGCGGGCCTGAGCGCCGAGGAGCGGCGCTCGCTGCTGATGCAGCACACCGGCGTGACCCGGATGATGTTCAAGCGCGATCCGGACAAGGAAGCGGTCCGCTTCGTCGGCGCCGCATTGATCGATCCGGCGCTGGCGCGCGCCTACCGCGACCGCCAGGCCGCTGCCGCGCAGGCGGTCGTCGACCACAAGATTCCGATCGGCGAGTACGAGGGCATGGTCGCGTCGTGGCTGCGCCAGCAGGGCTACGCGGCCACGCCGTCCGCGGTGACCCGCGCCATGGCCGACGTGCGCACCAGCAAGGACAGCCTGGTCGCGGCTTGATTCCGATCGCACCTTCCATCCGCGGGACATTCAGGAGACGACCATGGCGACCTTCGATCCGTCCGGAACCTACATGACCAGTTGGCTGCAACCGGACGGGAAGACGTACATCCCCGGCCCGGTGGTGATCGACGCGAGCAACCAGTCGATCACGCTCAATGGCGCGGCGATCAATTCCCCAGCGTTCACCGCCAGCGGAGTGAGCTGGGCCGCGTCGAACAACAACGCGACCTCGGCGCAGCTGACGTTCTACCAGAACGCCGGGGTCAACGGCTTCGTCGGTCTGTTCGCGCAGGGGAGCGATCCGCTGCCGGCGGCCAACAACCTGTTCGGCAATGCCGGCGCGGCGACCCAGCAACTGGCCACCTGGAACGGCACCTACAACCTGTTCAGCCTGACCAGCGATGGCAAGAGCACGCCGCTCAGCGACAAGTTGGTGATCAGCGCGCCCCAGGTCACGTATGGCGGCGCGACGATCAACCAGCCGGTCTATACCGGCGAGAAGGGACCGAACGGCGAGATCGACCAGCTCGCGTGGTTCAGCGGGAACGGCAATCCGCAGAACGCGATCCTGCAGTTCTCCAACTCGCAGGCGCCGACGCTGACGCTGTACGGCGAGGTGTGGAGCGGCGGTGCGCAGCCGACGTACGTGAACCTGTCGGGCACGACCAAGGACGCGTCCAATCCGCCGAACATCACCGTGGTCGCCGCGTTGATCAGCAATACGACGACCGAGGTGACCACCGAGGTCACGACGGAAGTCACCACGGAGGTGACCACCGAGGTCACGACCGAAGTGACCACCGAAGTCATGACCGAGGTGGCGGTGGCGGTGATCGAGGTGTTCGCGGAGGAGGAGGACAAGCCGTCGCTCGGCTCGACCAAGGGCTCGCGCCCCAAGGACGATGCGGCCGCGGCGGAAAGCCTGCTCACCAAGGCCATGGCGCTCGCGGGCTAGGCGGCGGCGCGCGTCGGGGCGTTGGGTATGGGCGAGCCGGTCATGGCGTCGCGCGCGTCCGCAGTGCGTGCGCGCAGCGAGGAGACGGTGGAGGTGGCGGGGCATGCCCTGCCGCTGTCCTCCGTGTTCGCGTACGACACGGCGCGCTGGGATTTGCGCGCGATCGTGGCCGAGTTCTTCGGTACCGATGCGCTGGAGACGCTGCATCTGGATCCGCGCTGGAATCCGCAGCAGGAAGGCCTCCCGCTTCCGCACCACTTCGTCACCCGCAACAGCTGGGATGTCAGCAAGGCCCTGCGCGAGGCGGTGATCGAGCGCTCGATGGCGCTGATCCAGTCGCTGGTGTTCGATCACATCGCCGGCTTCGTCGGCCCGATCCGCAGCCTGCAGCCGGAGGCGATGATGCGGGTGAACTTCCATGGCTCGCGGGCGATCCTGCGCTTTCACCGCGACGAGGAATACGGCCAGCGCCCGAACCTGGTCAACGTCTGGCTGCCGGTGACCCGCACGCACGGCAGCAATTCCATGTACGTGGAATCGGCGCCGGGCCTGAGCGATTTCAAGCCGGTCGAACTCGACTACGGCGAAGGCTTCATGTTCTACGGTACGCAGATGGTGCACGGCACGCTGGACAATCTGAGCGGCGGTACCCGGATTTCCTACGATTTCCGCTTTTCCTTGTAGAGCGGGTCGGTTCGCTCCGGCGAACCGCTCGTGCCGCGCCGCGGCCTCCATCCGGTAGTGCGAAGTGGCCGTCTCCGGCGAGGCCGCCGGTTGATCGGACCTGGCCGTGTTGCTCGCTGTCTTCAGCCCTGACCGGAGTAATCCAGCGCCGCCAGCCGCGCCCGTGCATGTCCAGCCTGCATATACGCCTCGAACAGCGTGATCAGCTTAGCGCCGGACATGCCGCGCACGCCGAGGGTCTTGAACACGATCCAGTGTCCGTTCGGGTTGAACCAGACGCGGCGCACGCTGTTGGTCGCGCTGGCCAGGCGCGGGTCCTTGAGCGGCACGTGGCAACCTTCGCGCAGGTCGACGAACATGATCAGGTTCTGGCCGGGAAGCTGGCCGGCCTGCACGCGGTAGCCCTGGACATCCGTCCACGGGATCGGCTGCGCCAGGTCCGGATACTGCAGGCCGGCATCGCTGATGCACAGGAACGGCGTGGCGCGCCGCTTCCAGAACATGCGCCCGAGCAGGATGAAGCCGATGCCGACCGCCAGGCCTCCGATGCCGATCCACCATGCTTGCTTGAACGCGAACGCCAGCATCAGCAGCGCAGGCGCGATCATGAAGAAGGACAGCCCCCACAGCAGCAGGATGATGGGGATCGTGCTGCCGCCCTCGTAGACCTCCACCCTGTCCCGCCCTTGCTCGGCGAGGGCGCGTAGCGTGTCGATCGATGCGGTGTCTGTGGGCTGATCGTATTGCATGCAATGTGTCCGAGGGGTGGGAAAGCGGCACCGGGCCGGTGCCGGAGCACGGCCGTGACCGCGCTCCTCTCAAAGACGAACGACGGCGGCGATTCCCTTACGTTCGCGCGCCGCGGGCGCTCTCAAGCCCATTGCACCTGCATGCTAAAGCCCCTGTCGCAACGTGGCGGCGTGCGCAGCGTCTTGATCTCCCCCCATCCATCATCGACACGTCTGGCTACGCTGTAGCGCCGTCGGTAGGGCTCCATAGCGGGATTGATCTGTCACCGAGGACAGGGCAGATCTAACAACTTCGGGAAGTTCTGTGGGCGCTCCAGCCGCGACCGGGCGTTCCCTGTGGGATTCGGTCGCGGCTGAGGCCTCCTACAGGACAAGCTGCATCTGGCTTGATTGTGGCAAATGTAGGCTTTTAGAAGGTGCCCGGCAGCCGATCCTTCACAGGTAGACGCGAGATGTAGGAGTCTGGTCCACTGTCCGCTTCGTCTTCCCGGGAACGCTAACCTATGGAGCAGTGTCGCCCTACGTCGAGCAGGGCTTTGGGCCTGGCAATCGTGGTGGCCGGCTGCATCGCTGCCTGCAATGGAGCGACCCGACAAAAGACGCGAGCGGTCGATGAAGAGGCGATTCGGCAAATCGCGATCCATTACGAGTACAGCGGATGGGCGACGGTGAACGAAGATTTCGTCATCCAGCGGCGACCGAACGGCGAATTTGGGATGACCGGAAATGTTGCGTCTGGCAGCCAACCTGCCAAGGCGGTCGATGTCAGGGTTCGACAGTCGGATCTCCGGCGTTTCCTGCGCGAAATCGTGGCGCCTGCCTGGTCGCGCCGCCAAGGGATCGAGGACGTCGCAAAGCGCGTTGGGGTGCGGCGCCTGCTGAGTTTCGAGCCAACCAGCAGAATTCCCGCGTCCGACTGCGATGAAAGTGCCATTCTGACGACGGCGCGTTCGATGGTTGCGCGCCAGGGGGTTGAAGGTATCGTCGATGCGTACTACAGGGATGGCATACGCTGGACGGACGATGACCCTTTCGTCGTGGTGCAGATCCTCTTTCGCGATGCCGCGCCGATCATCATTTCGTCGGATTCGCAGAGAGCGCTGATGTTGCCTTGGCGTGTGGGCGTGCCAGATCGGAGTGCGCGCACGCCGGCGCAGCAGAACTGGTCGGTGCCGCTCAGTCGTTCGGTTCAGGCATTGCTGCCTCCCGAGTCGAAGCTCTACCAGCGTCTGGGCGGCATCGAGCGAATGAACGCTTACCTGCGAGACAACCTTGAGGCCACTGCGGAGCGGTCATGCAGCGCTGCTAAGGCAAATGCGCAGTAGCTTCGTGGTCGCTAGGATTATCAGTGCCCGAAAGGCGATTTCGCCGATGGCGGCGCGTCGGGGCGCGCGAGGTTTGACGGACAAGCCCGTAAGAGCGATCTGGCTGCTTCGTGCGCAGGTGGCTTCCTGCGCCGATGGGTGCTCTTTCCGGTGTCGCCGGAGTGGTGCAGTTTGTCGCGCGGGAATGATGCTGCCGCTCGCGCGTCTCGCAGCAAGCGCTATCCCGTTATGCTGCACGCGCGTCGTCCACGACGTATGCCATCTCGCTTACCAGGGTGCTGTATGTCCTTCCGCCATCGTCCTCGCCTGAACGTCCGGTTTCCTGTAGCTGCACACGGCGACGCAGGTGGGGGACAGGGTCGAGTTGACGCGGTGGACGCGACGGGCATGGGAGGTGGACCGGCAACGTGCCCTGTAACTGGGACGGCCCATCCCGAGTCACGCGAAGCGCGCCGTTCACCTGCGCGGTGGTTGCTGCCACTTGCCATCACCGCGCTGACCACCGCCTGCTCCACGCCCCGCTTCGCCGGAGAATGGGCCTACGCCAAGACCTGCGATCGGGGGCACTTCGTGAGCCTGCACCTGGAGCAGTCCGGCGCGTCGGTGACCGGCGACTGGAGCGCAGGAACCCTGTTGCGCGGCAACGACGGACAGCTGCAGGGCCGCGTGCGCGGCAATCGGCTCTATGTCCGCTACTGCAGCGACGACGGTGGGGTCGGTTACCAGGCTTGCCCTGCGTTCGGACCCGAGGACGACTATTTCACGATCGAGAAGGGGATGCTGTTGCGCCATCAGCGATTCGGCGCCGGGTTCGCACCGGATATCGCCTTGCAGGCGGCCCCGGCCGGCAAGGAGGTCGCCCTGGACCAGAACTGCTACGACGACGCGCCGCGCTGAGGTCGGCCATGTTGCCTACCTGCCCGCCTGCTTGCTGCGGCACAGCCGGAGGTTGGTTCTCGCGGCGCGCACGATGGACAGATAGTCGTCCGCCAGCATCGGCGTCCAGCCTTCCGTCACCGCATCGTCGTCCTTGCGCGCATCCTCGGCATACGGCTCAAGCGTGGCCAGGCACTGCGCGTACAGGCCATTCTTGTATTGGGCGATGGCCAGATCGTTGCGAATGCCGCCTTCTTCCCGCCATTCCAGCGTCGGGAGGCACGTGTCCAGCGCGGGCGCCAAGGTCGCCAGCGCGGCCTTGTAGTTCCTGCTGTCGTAGAGACGCTTGAACGTGGTCCGCGTGCGGTCGAGCGCATCGCGGCCGCAGCCATCCGGGACGCGCAGGTATTCCGCCTGGAAGCCGCCGTTGTAGCCGCAGAAATCCTTGCACTCGGCGGGTGTGGCGGCCTTGACCTCGATCCCTTGCGCGGTGGGGGTGAAGGCGACGGTGCAGGTGTCGCCGCCGTCCTCGCTCCTGGCGATACCCTGGCGACCGTCGAGCGTGCCGTCCAGTTCGCACATGTCCTCCCCGGTGGTACTTTCCAGGGAGAACTTCATCGCTCCCTGCGTGTTCTCGAGCAATAGGCGGCCCCATCCCTTTTCCGTGAGGTACTCGCCCGCCTGCGGCGCGTTGCCGTCACCGGCACGCGACGGCGCTGGCGCGGCGGGGGCGCTGTTCGGCTCGTGCTTGAGGGCGGCGGATGACGTTTGCGCTGTGCTGGATGCCGCGCAGAACGCCGCGAGCACCGCGCAGGGTAGCCAGGTTTTCAGGTGATGGCGCTGTGCCATGGTCGCTTTGCCGAGTCTTCCTTGTGCGGCCCTGTGTAGCGCGTCGTCATGGGCTGCGTCAATCCGCGGCAGGGGGCTTGACAGGGCGGACACCGGATCCCGGGCGGCGCCGTGCTGCGCATCGCCTCTCGGGGGGGCGATGCGCAGGCGATGGGAGATGGCATCCGGCTGGCGGACGACGCACAGCGCATCGAAGGCCGACCTGCCAATCCTCGACCACGATCGCCGCACTCTCTTCGATGGCACGCCGTTCCTAACCATCGATGTTGCAGCTGGAGACCGGCGATGCGATCCAACAGGCCGGAACCTGGCGCGGCCAAGGAAGGGGGCGATCGGATAAGCTGCCGGAAAGACCAAGCGCACGCGCTCGAGTACACCTACACCACCCGTTCCGCTCATGATCATGGCCACCCTCCGCTTCCTCCCGCTGACGTTGCTCGCCGTCTGCGCATCCGCCTCGGCCGCCGGCCATGGCGCCCCGCCATCGCAAGCATCGCTATGCGAGCAGGCGCGTGGCTGGGGAGAGGCGGCGACGTCGTCAGCGCATCAGATCCCCGCGCTGGTGAACCAGGACGCCAGTGGACGCTCCTACCGCTTCGACCTTGCCGGGCGCGGCGGACTGCGTGCCCTGGACGCAAGTTGCGGCTTTGGTAGCTACGCCGAATGCACCTTCCGGGCGGTCGCCTCGGACGGGGCGGCATACCAATTCTCCGACCTGTCCAGCTTCGGCCTGTGGGAACTGGACGGGCACCTCTATCTGCTCTACCGCATCGTGTCCCCCAAGGACGATGCGGCCGCGGCCAAGCGCCGCGTGGTGAGAGTGGACAATCCGCCGATACGGGTCTGCAACGAGATCGGGGACTACTCGGACCTGATGTAGCGGCGTATGCCAGCTACAAGGACGTTTTCAAGAAACAGCACCTGGGCTGGCGCCGTCCGTACTCACGGGCCGCTCGGCGGTCCACTGCGGAATCGGACCAGCATAGCGCCCTGAGATGGCCGCCGCGCCGCTCAGTCGGCTTCCTGCGCGCGGAGGTGGCCGGCCAGTAGCGGATGCAGCACCGGCGGCATCGGCATGTCGCGCTTGCCCGCGTCCCACTGTTGCAGGAACGGCGCCAGGTAGCGGCGCTGCCACGCGTTGAGGCGGGTGAGCGCGACGTGGCGTGCGCGCAGGCGCTCGACCATGCTTGCTGCGCCGGCCGCATCGCCCTGCGCCAGTCGGTGGAAGACGAAGGCCAGCAGCAGGCTGTCGGGGCTGTCGAACAGCACCTCCGGTGGGATGGTGCCGGTGTCGTCGCCTTCTTCCAGCAAATGCAGCAGAGTGTCGATGTCGCGCGCGAAAAAGGCGTCCGGGAACTGCCGGGCGACAAAGCCGAAGTAGTTCGCGTCGAGCGCGGGCAGGGCGGCCGCCAGGCGGTCGAGCGCGGCGCACAGGTGCGCGTCGTCGCTGGCTGGGTCCAGCACCCAGCCGCCGAACGCGCCGATGTCCTCGCTGGCGAGCAGGCTGCGGTCCAGGAAGCCGACGGCGCATGGTGGTCACCGTCGCGCTCGCGGATCCAGTGCCGCCGCGGTGCCGGCGCGGCGGTCACGGACATCCAGCCCAACCTCAGCAGCGGGCCATCCAGCCGCTGCGCGACCAGCGCGGGAATCAACTCGCGCACACGTGCCTGCTGCGCCAGCGCCTTGTCGCGTGCCGCGCGTAGCGCGCTTGGGCGCCGCTTGGGCTCCAGGAAGAAGCGCAGGCCAGCGCTGCGCTCGACATCGTCGCGGTCGCCGGCGTCGGCCAGCCGCGGCAGTGTGAGAGCCTCGGGGACGCCGCGCCGGCGTTCGAGTCCGCGGCGCGCGGCGAGCGTGCGGATGGCCTGCAGCGTGTCCGAGGCGAGCAGCCCCTCGAGTGAGATTGCGATACCGTCTTCGGCGCCGAACACGTCCTCCAGCCAACCGTTCACCAGGAGCGCGTACCAGTCGGCGAACAGCGCGCCGTCGTCGGCCTGGTCGGCGAGTGCCAGCACATCGTGCAGCAGGACCGGAAGCGGCAACGCGGTCTCGGGCGCCGTCTGGCGATACAGCACGCGCGCGTCGTCCTCCCACTCCAGGTACAGCGGGTCACCCTCGTGCTCGATCCAGCCTGGCCAGTCGGCCGCATCGGCGCGGGCGCGCAGGGTGGCGTCGGCGAGCGCATCCAGCCGGGTGCGCAGCAACACGCCCTGGCGCAACAGCACCTCGGTCATCCGGAACCAGGTCAGGCTGGTGTCGTAGCGCGCCTGCAGGTCCAGTAGGCCGTGGATCAGCGCCGCCTGGCGCGCAGGATCCAGCGCGCTGCGGTCGATGAGGTAGATGGTGGTTTCGACCAGGTCCTCGATGGCGTGCTGCGACATGCGTGTCCTCCCTGCGATCCGTGGGGCCGGCGGCAGCTTAGCCACCCGCCTGCGGCGCCAGGATGAACGACGCTGGACCGGTTCGCCTGGTGCGGTCGCTCCGCGCGAATGCGTTCCGCCGCGCGCGGGTGCATGCTGTGCGCCTGCGCGGCGCATTGGCGCCTGCGCGCAACACGAAAGGAGTCTGCAGTGGAGTGGGTCGCGTTCCTGATGGTGCTGGGCTTCGGCCTGCTGTTTCTGGCGATCACGCTGCTGTCCTGGCGCAAAGGGGTGACCGGCGCGCGCCAGTTGGTGTTCTATCGGGCACGCCAGCCGCGCCGGTTCTGGTGCGTGCTGCTGGTGTACGCGCTGATGTCGGTGTGGATGCTGGTGCTGGGGGTGCGGATGGGACTGCACTTGCTGGGGCTGTCCTGACGCAGATGCCTGTTTCGTCGGGATCGGCTAGCATCGGCGCGCGATGGGCGGCGCTGCGCCGGCCGGCAAGGGGACATCGATGAAACACATGCCACTGAGCGCCGCGGCGGCGCGCCTGCTTTGCGCGTGCAACGTGGTGCTGCTCGGCCGCGGATAGAAAGCGGTGCTGGTGGACAAGACATGGGCCGCGGCATAGGTGCAAGCCTTGGATCGAAATACGGGCCCACCAGCGTGGCGCTAACGTTCGTTCGCAACGTAAAACGCGCTGCGCTGCGAACGCGATGGCCGCTCAACGTATTCGCATAAAGGTCGCATTCACCCCGGCCGATAGTGACTCAGCCCTACTTCCGAGACACCTGCATGCGCTCCGGTCATTTCACGCTTTCCCACCTTGGCCTCTTCCTGGCCGGGCTCACCCTCTCGGCCAATAGCATCGCGGCCACCGCGTTCGTGGCAATGGGAAAGACTCCGGCGGACATGCCGCCGTGCCGGGTCGAGGACGCCAGCAGGAAGGCGCATCCTCCGCTGTACCCGGGATTCCTTGGGACATCGGGCATCAAGGGCACCGCGCTGATCGATGTCGCGCTCCAGAACAAGGCGGCGGACGCGACGGCGGATCCGACGCCTGCGCCCGGATCCGCGACGGCGGAGCGCGCCGGACTGCAGGCGAGCAACGTGCAGGTGCAGCGCTCCACGCGCAATCGCGATCTCGACCGGATCGCGCTGGAGACGGCGCGCAAGTGGCGCTACGCCTGTCCGTCGAGCGTGCCGGAGGCGCAGCGTTGGGCGAGGGTGGAGATCGCGATGGATCCATCGGAGATCGATTCGGACCAGAAGGTGCTGCCGCGCTTCGCCATCAGTTATTTTCCTTCTTGGCTGGAAGCAATGCTGCTGCACCAAGAGCGTCGGCCGGCGCTGCGCGACGACCGCCTGCTGCCCGGCGGGAGCATCGCCGAGATCACCGCACGCGTGCAGGCCGATCCCGCATTCAAGAAGGACGAGACCCCCAAGCCGTTTGCGATGTACGCCACCTGGAACGAGCGTGAGCAAGTGGCGCTGATCTGGTGGCTGTCCGACGCGCATAACGGACGCGCCAACGCGGCGGTCCTGATCGTCGACGACTATCCGAACAAGGCGCGTACCTACGCTGTGCGCTGCGAATCCGCCGCGGAGACCTGCGCCGCGTTCGATCAATGGCTGCAATCGGTCATCGGCACCTGGCATCCGATGGCGACCTGGGACGCGGCGCCCGCTGAACCGACACCGCCGCGATGAAGGGATCGGCGCAACGGCTGACCGCGCGTCAGCCTGATCGCATCCGGACGTAGCGGTTCGCGCCTGGCCGACGTCGATGCGGTAAGCCGCTCAACTGCTCTCCAGCCCGCAGTAGATGTTGGAGAAATCCTGCTTGGCGAGGTCGCTCTTGTGGATCACGAAGTACACCTCGCCCGCGTCCCAGAAGCAGAAGCCGGGTTGCGGATCCGAGGCGACGCGCAGCAGCACCGTGAAGTCCTCCGGCCGGCCGTGCAGCCGGTTGGCGGCTTCGCTGAGCGGGGTATCGTGCTGCTTGAACACGTGGCTGTTCACGCCGTGCACCGGAGGCACGGCGGACTGCGCCTCCAGGCGCGCGCGTAGCGCCTCCACCAGGTCGTAGGCTTCCTCCAGCTCGGTCAGGCCTTCGGCCGCACCCTGGCAATACGCTTCGTCGGAATAGAAGTGCGGCACGCTGATCCAACTGGCTGCGTTCGCGCGGTAGGGGGCGGAGATGTCCTCGTCCTCGAACTGCAGGGCATCGTCTGACAACTCCGCGGCGCTGCGCAACGCATCGCTTGGCCCGTCGTAATGGAAAACCCGTGGTACCAGGTCTTCCTGGTCGGAGATGAAGAAATACAGCACGCCCTTGCGCGGCAGGTAGGTTTGCAGCGGCGCCAACTGCGTGCAGTCCAGTTGCGCGAGGAACAGCATCGGCCGGGTGCTGCCGTCGGCGTCGGTGTGATGCGGATAGGGCATGCCGGGGGGCAGGTCGGGCAGGCCGCCGAAACGGGTGTTGCCGCGTGTTGCGTAGTCGTCCGGCGCATTCGTGGCCAGCGCCACCGCGCGCCAGGCCAGCGCCTGCATCCCATCGCGGTAGGGCGCCCATTGCGCGTCGCTGTCCAGGGCTTGCGCAAGGCGCTGCGCCAGCACCGGATCGCTGCGCACGAAGAAGGCGGCATCGTCGAAGGCGATCGTGCCCTGGCCATCGGCACCCTTGTAGCGGTAGTCCAGCAACGCATGCTTCTTGGGCAGTTCCAGGTCCAACTGCTCGATGCGTTCCAGCCCGGCCGGCAGCGCGGTCAAGGGATTGCCGGTCAGATCCAGCGACCGCAGTGCCGGCAATGCCGCAATGCTCGCCGGCACGGTCTGCAACTGGTTGCGTGCGAGCGAGAGCGCCTTGAGCGTCGCCGGGAAGGGGCCATCGGGCAGGGAAGTGAGCGCGTTGTTGTCCAGCACGCAATGCTCCAGCGGCAGCGACAGCAGCTCCGGCGGTAGCGTTTCGATCGCGGTTCCGGTGACGTGCAAGCGGCGCAAGGCGCGCAGCGCGCCGAGCGCGGCCGGCAGCCGCGATACGGCCTTGGCGCGCACGATGTTCAGTTCCTCCAGGTGCGACAGGCCCGCCAACGCTTCCGCCAGTTCCCGCAGGCCATGCGCGGCATCGGCCTCATCGTCGTAGTAGAGGCTGAGCGAACGCAGCGCCGGATAAGCGAAGAGCGCATCCGGCAACGTGGGGCCGGGCAGGTTGGACAGATGCACGTGACGCGGCACATCGGCGGGCGCACTCGCTAGCTCATCCATCGAGGTGAAACGGTAGTTCTCCCAATCCAGCGCGTCCAAGGCCAGCTTGCGCGTGATGCGCACCGGATAGCGGTGACCCGCGCCCGCCGCCTGCAGATAGCCGCTGAAGCCGACCCAGCCCTGTTCCAGGACCAGCTCGCCCCAGAGCTTGAGGTCGTGACGCAGCCCGCCTGACCACAGATAGGCCTGGTGCGCGGGTTCGCGATCGTTCTCGAAGCGGATGCGGCCGGTGGGCACGCCGGCGGCGTGCACGCCTTTTACCGAGAAACGGAAATAGACCTTGTTGTCCTCCACCAGATGTGGCCGCGCGGCGGCGTCGGCCTTGCGCGCCTTGGCCTGCAGGTCGATGGTCAGCTCGCTGCCGGTGTTGCTCGCGGTGCCGATGCTCGGCGTGGTCTTGCGCGGGAAGTCGAACGCCAGGTCGTCGATGCGGAAGACGTCCTCGCCGTCCTCGGGAATCTGGAACGGCTCGGCCGCCGCGGACGCCGGCGCAGGATGCGGATCGTCGCTCCCGGTTTCCTCTGCGTCTTCATCGTCGTCGTCGCCGAACATCTGCTGCATCCAGCGCTCGTGCGCCGCCAACGCGGCGGCGGGATCGCCGGTTACGCGCAGGCTGCGCAGCGCGGCTTCCAACACCGGGAAGTGCTCGGCCTCGGTGCCGACGGGACAATCGCCGGCGATGTCCAGGGACAGCGTCTCGTCCAGCTGCACCATGGCGAACAGGTAGGCGTAGCCATTGCCGTGCAAGGTCATCTGCGCGGCAGGGCGGCCGTCGATCGTCAGCGTCTGCTCCGCCAACAGCGTCGCCTCGCCACGGCGCGTTCGGCAGTCGGCGCGGAAGGCGGCCCACGGATCGGCGGCATCCGCATCGTACGGGGCCTTGTGCCGCACGATCACGATGCCTAGCGAGACCTCGTCGTCGCCGACGGGATACGCCGCCTTGATGAACTGGCCGATCTGGCGCACGACGGTGAAGCGATCGGGCAGGTCGATGGAGAGGGCATCGGTCTGGACAGGGCGCATGACGTCATATTGAAGGATGGCGAAGTGGCCGCAGCTTACCCCGCCTTTTTTGCGTCTGTCATGCGCGCGCGAATGCGCGCCGCACCCCTGCGGATCGGCGAGCGCGTGGCTAACGCTGGCCGGGGGGGCGCTGCAGGACCGCTGGCGCTTCGCTCTCGATTCGCACCGGCACGCCGAGCGATCGTGTCAGTTCCGCTTCCTTTGCCTTGTCGTCGCTCGCCTCTGCCGCGACGGCGATGACGATCGCGCCGCTGCGTTCGTCCACGTAGCGCGCATGCGCCGTCGGCAGCGCCGCCGCGATCCTGGACGCGCCCTCGGTCATGGCCTGGTTCAACTGCGCGAACGAGTGCGTGGCGCCAGGTTCGAACACCACCTGCAGCGTGTCGCCCGCAACGCTGTGCGCTTCCGGCGCCACGGGGGTCTGGCCGGTCAATCTGACCACGATCCGCTTGCGCGCATGCTCGTAGTAGAGCCCGGCCAGGCGCTCGGCATACTGCGTGCGGAGGCGCTCGACGAGCGGACCGATGGCCTGTTGCATCCGTTGCTCCTGCGTGGCGGACGTTGCCGTTGCCGCAACGCCCGCCGGCGCCGGGCGCTCCGCGGTCCCGCAACCGGCCGCGACCAGGCACATCATCATCACTGCCATTCCCGCAATCCGCATGGCGGCTCCTGTGTTCGCTGGAAGATCGGCCGTTTATACAGGCCGGCCGATCTCCGGTACACGCTGCGCGGCATGATGCCGCGCCCGCGCTACGGATAAAGCAGGCTCAGGCCCATGCTGTCGTAGGCCCAGTCGGTGCTGGTGTAGTAGCACGGGCTGCCGCCCGTGGTAGGCCCGGCGAAGTGGATGCCGGCGGCCAGCGTAGTGCCGGTGAACCACGGGCCGCCGCTGTCGCCGCCGATGCAGAACAGCGACGACCCGGCGACGCGCACGTACACCGCGTTGCAGGCCACGTTGTTGTTGGGGCCGCAGAGGTTGCCGGGATTGGCGACCGTGGACTGCACGCTGCCGCAGTTGTAGCCGCCGTTGCGCCCGTAGTGGCAGTGCACCGCGCCGGTGGTGGTGGCGGCACGCGTGCGCCGTCCGGTGGCCGCGCGCCATGCGTCGGCGTAGAAGTAGCCGCCGAACGCGACGGCGGTATTGCCCAGGCGCAGCAGGTCGGCGTTCGCGTTGGCCAGCAGGGCCACTTCGTTCAGAGTGTGCGAGGCGCCGTCGATGCCCGAATAGGTCTGCGCCGCGCCGGTGTCGCAATGCCCGGCGGTGAGCAATCCGTTCTGGTTGCTGGCCGCGTGGTTGACGGCAAAGCCCGCGGTGCACTGCGAGGAGAGGCTGCCGCTGCCGTAGGCAGCCTGGGTCACCGCGCGCGGCGCGGCGTCGACGCGCACCGGCACGCCGGCGAGCCGTTCGAGTCGCGCCGCCAATGCGGACGGATTCCTGGTGGTCTGGTCCACCTCCACGACGATCACCCCGCTACGCTCGTCCACGTAGCCGGCATGGATCCCCGATGCCGTATCGCGCAGTCCCGTGGCCAGCGCCTGCTGCAACGCGCCGGCGAGCTGTGCGACGGTATGCGTGGCGCCGGGTACGAAGGCCACTTCGAGCGTATCGGCGCCGAAGGTGTGGAACTGCGGGCTCACCGCCTGGGCTCCGGTCAGGCGCACGACCAGACGTTCGCTGGGCTCGTGCTCCAGATACATGCCGGCCAGCCGGCCGGCGTACTGTGCGCGCAGCCCTTCCGCCAGCGCGGCGGCGTGGTCCTGCACGTTCATGATGCTGCGGGCGCGGGCGGGATCCACGTTCAGCGCGGCCGCGATGGCTGGCAGATCGTGCTCCACGGCCTGCGCGGGCGTCAGCGCATCGCTGGGCGCCGCCTGCGGGCTTGCCGCCCCCACCGGGCCTGCGTACAGCCCCATCATGCCTGCCGCCAACGCCAGGCCCACCGCTTTGCGTGCGTGTGTGCCTGCAGCCGCGAGTCGCGCGCCCAACCATTCGAGGTTCATCGTCGCTCTCCTGTGGATGAAAGGCCGCGGAACGCCCGCGACCGAGCCGACTGTAGGAAGCGTGCCGTGGCTTTATCTGTGATGGAAACGGATGGTCTGGCGCGCGCGCAGGGACTTGTCTACGCCAGATGCCATGGCGCGGAATGCGCTTCACTTCGCGGGCAGCGAAGGCGAGCCCGGTGCTGGCGCGTCCGGTTGCACCGGCGAAGGCCTTGCCGCGCCGCAGCGACGATCGGCCCGTATCGATATCATGGATGAGACCGAACGGCATGCAGGCGTCGTCGCGCCAGCGCGAATGCCATGCGGCGGCGATGGCCTTGCGTTTCGCTATCGCGCCACGGCAGTGTAGAGCGCTTTCACGGAGGCCAGTTGGAACGTACCCGCCACGACAAGACGCAGCGCGCCCCGTCCACGCGCCTGTACGCGTTGCTGGCGCGCGAGGGCCGATGCGGCGTGATCTTTCGCCGCGGGCCGAGCAAACAGGTCCAGCTCATCCGTTGGGATCTGCGCACGGACACGTTCGAGCACGGGCAGTGGTTCAAGGGGCGCATCTACGAGCGGCGCTGCGACCTGTCGCCATCGGGCAGGTTGCTGGTCTACTTCGCCTCCACGCAGCGCGGCGCGTTCGGCACATGGACCGCGCTTTCGCGCCCGCCGTTCTTCACCGCCCTGGCGCTGTGGCCCAAGGGCGATGCCTGGGGCGGTGGCGGCATGTTCGAGGACGAGCGGACACTGCTGTTGAACCATGCGCCGTTGGAGGGCCGCACGCCATTCCCGATGCCGGCCGGGTTCGCGCTGGCGCCGGACATGCATGTGCGCCCGTTCGGGCACCATCCGGGTCGCGGCGAAGACGAGCCGATCGACAGCGCGCTGCGGCAACGCGATGGCTGGCAGGTAATGGATGTCGGCGAGAGCGAACGCGATCGGTTGCGAGGCGATACGTTCCATCGGTTCAGCCGCCCGCGGATATCGGAGAAGCAGGGCGTCGGCGGTCGCCGCCTGCAGGCGGTGCTGCACGCGATCGGGCGCAGTAATGCGCCCTGGTATTCGCTCGACTACCGGGTCATGGACCGCGATGGCGTGTTACTGCTGGCGTTGCCGGACACCGACTGGGCGGACTGGGACGGCGGCGATCTGGTGTTCGCGCGTGGCGGCTGCCTGTATCGTCTCGTGAAGGGCGATATCCCGCGCTCGCAACCGGAGGGCGCGCCGGCGTTTCGCCTGCTGCATGATTTTCGCGGCGCCCGCTTCGCGCCGCTGGACGCTTCTGCGCAAGCAAGCAAGGACTGAACGCTGGCGAAGGATGCGCGCCTGGTGCCCTGCGCCCGTCGTGCGGCGGTTTCGCGGCAGTGACGTGCTGGCGCCACCAGGCAATGTTGCGTCTGAATAATTCAGTGCGGCTGCATGAGTCGTCTTCACCTTGATGGCGCGATGCTGCGCTCTCCATTCGAGAGGGAAGCGCGCATGAAACAGTCACTGTTGGTCCTGTCCATCGCCGCCGTGCTGACGCTTGCCGGCTGCAAGCCGAATGCCGACAAGGACGCCGCGGCACCCGCCGAGCCGGCGCCGGCCGCATCCACCGA
>Ga0065704_10000051_pt1 | contig 23733 bp, 20 predicted proteins | sample SwiRhicommuniRL2_FD_59091 | JGI IMG/M metagenome (GOLD analysis project Ga0065704, IMG submission 59091) | Switchgrass rhizosphere bacterial communities from Rose Lake, Michigan, USA - RL2 v2 (version 2) | ecosystem: Host-associated > Plants > Roots > Rhizosphere > Soil | place: East Lansing, MI | reverse complement strand
CTGGCGGAAATGCTCGCCGCAGGCAAGCTGACCGAAGCGCTGTGCAATTACGACGGGCCGCAGGGCAAAGATGTGTTGCGTCATGCGCTGGCAGACATGTTACAGAAAGAACTCGGCTGGCAGCTTGACGCGCAAAACATCGCACTGACCAACGGCAGCCAGAGCGCCTTCTTCTATTTGTTCAACCTGTTCGCCGGACGCCGTGCCGACGGTAGTATGTCAAAAGTATTATTCCCGCTGGCACCGGAATATCTCGGTTATGCCGATGCCGGTCTGGACGAAAATCTGTTTGTTTCAGCCAAGCCGAACATCGAATTACTGCCGGAAGGCCAGTTCAAATATCACGTCGATTTCGATCATCTGAATATCACCGATGATATCGGCCTGATCTGCGTGTCACGCCCGACCAACCCGACCGGCAACGTCATTACTGACGAAGAACTGATCCGACTCGATGCGCTGGCACAGCAGAAAGATATTCCGTTATTAATCGATAACGCCTATGGCGTGCCGTTCCCGGGCATCGTATTCACTGACGCCACACCGCTGTGGAATCCGAATATTATCCTGTGCATGAGCTTGTCGAAACTCGGCCTGCCGGGTTCCCGCTGTGGCATCGTGATTGCTGATGAAAAAATCATCAAAGCGATCAGTAATATGAACGGTATTATCAGTCTGTCGCCGGGCAGTGTCGGCCCTGCGATTGCCCATGAAATGATTGTCCGTGGCGATTTGCTGCGCCTTTCCGAAGAAGTGATCAAACCGTTCTATTTCCAGCGCGTGCAGGAAACTATCGCCACGCTGCGCCGTTATCTGCCGGAAGAACGTTGCCTGATCCACAAACCGGAAGGGGCGATTTTCCTGTGGCTGTGGTTCAAGGATTTACCGATCACCACCGAAGTGCTGTATCAGCGCCTGAAACAACGTGGGGTACTTATGGTNCCGGGCGATTACTTCTTCCCGGGTCTCGAGCATCCGTGGCCACANACNCATCAGTGCATGCGGATGAATTACGTGCCTGATGCGGAACAGATCGAGCGCGGCGTGAAAATTCTGGCAGAAGAAGTAGAAAAAGCCCACGCTGAAGGCTGATTTTTCACAATAAAGTGACCAGGAGGAATGATATTCTTTCGGGTCACTTTATCAATCTAAGGACTCTTACTCATGAGTAGAAAACAATCTTATTCTCAATGACATCATAAAGTTATTTATATCTCCCTCAACGCATCCAGATACACATTCATTCAAAAAAATCAATTCATTTTATATATAGATAGACATCACTTTATATTTTTTACAGTTAAACAAAAAAATAACATTATTTATCAAAGAAATAAAAACCCAGTCAAGAGTTTGAGTATTTTACATAATCAATTAAATGGGAATTTTATTATCACTGGCGTATTTTTATGCAATATGTATTTTTTGATTTAAAAAATAGGTGAGAAAATGATTAACAGATTACGTCAATATATTAATAAAACAAACGGTACATACAGTTTTTTTAATCAGGTGACGTACATACAGCAAAACAAATGGGTAGCTAACAACCCCCGAAATCTTGGTGGAGCATGGTTAGGAAGTCATAGAGACTCAGAAAGTAAACAAATTCAGTACGGATTACGTGGAGCCTGTTATGGCCTCTCTGCGGCATATTTAATTACTGGTAGAGATTGGAGTAGTTTCAAATGTTTCATCAATACCTCTGCATCGCATCGATTGATATTAGGAATAATGAATATTCAGGAACAGAACTCTGCGTTGGCATATAAACAAGCTAAATTAAAAGCACAAAAAAGTTTATTTGATAATTTTCACCGCAAAGGGCATTCCCCCAACGTAAACTACATGCGTACTCAAGACGCATACCATCTGATAATGAAGAATGAGGGGAGGTTGATCTGCTTAAAAACGTCAACTCTGCCGCAGGCCAGTACTACCGCTGCAAGAATCGAAGGGCTGGTAAAATCGTTAAGGCAAGACAGCTTATATGAAATAGGTATTTATGAGGGTTGCAAGGGAGGCCATTCCATCGCTATCAGAACAGATGGGAACATGATTAAACTCTTTGATGCAAATATAGGTGAAATATCTTACGACTACAACACAAAACAGATCATGCATTTTGTGGAAGCACTTTGTATAGTATTTGATGGGTGTTACAAGAACTACAACCGAATCACAGTAGACGAATATTATCGTTAAGTTACATCACTCTAAATACATGCTTACCTCATCACTAAGAGCTTCAATTACGGAAAACGCTTTGAAAGACTTGAACAAAATAAATACACCTCGTTTTACTTACTGATTAAGATAATATATACCTCATCACATCCTGCTTTATGTTCCCCCGCATCGGGGGAACATAAACAGATCACGTTTATTCGGACTGATTTTCCAGCGCCGGTTTTTCAGTACCAATCGCAATTTTTTGCGGTTGCAATGCTTCCGGTACATCACGAACCAGATTGATATGCAGCAAGCCATGCGTAAATTCAGCCGCCGAGACGTGCATATGCTCTGCCAGCGTGAAGCTCAGGGTGAAAGGCTTAATCACCAGCCCCTGATGCAAATATTCCACTTTAGTTTCCGGCTGAGCCGGTGTGCCGCTGACCGTTAATCGCGGCCCTTCGACTTCAATATTCAGTTCGCTTTGCTGGAAACCGGCCAGCGCCAGTGAAATGCGGTAATGGTTGTCATCAGACTTTTCAATATTGTAAGGAGGAAAAGCCTGATCGGCGCCTTGCATTGAACTGGCTAATTTATCGAAACCAATCCACTGACGCAGTAATGGGGAAATATCATAATTACGCATAATGTAACTCCTTCTTTGAAGCGAGATGATTAATGTCGTCATCCTTTTTGGATGTGACAGTACAGCTCCCTGACGGCGAGCCTAAANTTTTTCATTTNGTGGNGGTCAACAACGATGATGGTCGCTGAATTAACGGATCTCGATACGCCGTGGTTTGGACGACTCAGGAACGACNCGTTCCAGATCGATATACAGCAAACCGTTCGACAAATTGGCCGCTTTTATCTGAATATGTTCAGCCAGCTGGAATTTGCGCTCGAAATTACGTTCCGCGATGCCCTGATATAAATAGGTTCGCTCAGTATCGCCAGGTGCATGCGCGCCTTTGACCAGCAGCATGTTGTCATGCGCAGTGATGTCCAGCTCAGATTCGGCAAAACCTGCGACCGCGATAGCAATCCGGTAATGATTTTCGTCAACCAACTCGACATTATAAGGGGGGTAGCCGCCGCCCTGATTCTGACCCGATTCGATAAGATTAAATAAACGGTCAAAACCAATGGCAGAACGGTATAGCGGGGATAAATCAAAATTACGCATTGCTACTTCTCCTGATATTCAGCGAGTTTTTTAAATAGCCTTCCAGGCGGACAGACCAGCGTCACAGTGATGACAGAAGAACCCTTCCGGCGTTTCTCCTCCTGCGTCGTACAGTTAAAATGGAGACAAAAGGGCATATTTCAAGCCTGAAAAAACAAAAAATTTGGCTGTTGTTTATATGATGACAGCCAAAATACATGGCGGGACAGGGCTAAAATCCAGGGAGAGCAGGCGAATTCCTGCAAGATTTCAAATAGTAATTACACTTAATGGGATCGCAGCCACAGAGCTACAGCTTGCTTTGTTAATTTTTTGGGCTGAGTGGTATAAGTCACATTGACGTATAAGCTCAGCCTGACAGCATAAGATGAGTTCTAACATGACGAAATTTGCATTAACGCCGCTGATGACAGGATGTGTTTTTTTAGCGACGAGCGGTTGCTCCAGCGTAATGAGCCATACAGGTGGTGACACCGGATATTATTCAGGCGCACGTGCTGATGTGAATATGATAAAAAGCGATGACACCAGTTGGGCGATGACGCCGCTGCTGTTGATTGATTTGCCGTTCAGCGCCGTGCTGGATACGGTATTGCTGCCTTATGATTATTTTCGCAGCGGAAAAGTGACGACGCGCGATCGCGTCAAAGCCAGTGAAGAACACAATATTGCGCTGAGTAACGGTGTGGATATCGATCACATCCCGCCCATGACGACCACGCCGCGTCAGCAAAAATCGTCGACACATAAGAAGTAGTCACAATAAAACCGGCCTGTTCCGACCGGTTTACATCGTTCGCTAATCGCTATCGGCCACGCAAATCTGCGCATAGCCGTTACACTGACGCATAAACGCCACTTTGCTGCCATCGGGAGAATACACTACGGCATCGGCACAGGGTGCGTTTTCTGATCGTTGCGTTAACCGCTGCATCTTTCCGCTTTCCATGTCCAGCCGCATCACGCTGTTATCGCATACCAGCGCCAGAGATTTTCCGTCCTGGCTCCAGCTGAAGGCTGATTGAATTCCGCTTTCAGAATGGCTGATTTGCGCCGGCGCGCCGCCGTTAGGTGACACCGTCCAGACCTGAACCACTCCGGTTTCATCTTGCATCAGAAACGCAATCTTTGCGCCATCCGGCGATACGCGCAACCAGTGACGCGGTTGCAGGGCAATACCATTTTCAGTAAAAGTAATCCGTCTCTGTTTCACGCCCGCGGGTGACGCAGGCAGCATTTCCGGCGTGCCCTGCAAAGGTTTATCACCCGCCTGACGGTAATCCTCATCATTGCGCGGCAAATCCACCACAAAGATTTCCGGGTGCTTTTCACCACGAGCGGAAAGCGTGTCGCCGATAAAAGCCAGCGCCCACCGCTGACGGCTGCCATCCGGTTTCAGATAGCCTTCACGGCCAATCCAGCCTTCTTCGTAAGCCCGGTTGATTTCATCGCTGCCGGGGTGAGGATAGGGCGTGGTTTCGCTGACCAGCATGCTGAAATGGCTTCCATCGTATTCACGGGGATGATGCTTTGGCGGAATAACGGGATATCCTGAAATCGCCACGCCGACGTTGCGCAGATCGAGCGCCGGATCGCGTTCATGCAACACATGGTCGTTATAGGTAAAGCTCAGACGCGAACCATCCGGGCTGAAGACGTGAACATGTGTGCCACCGCGCAGGGCTCCGGCGGTAAAGGGGGCGGTAATGTCCATCGCATCCAGCGTGATGGCCTTTTCGCGCGCGGGCTCAGTGACAATAACTCCGCGACGGTGATGAAAATCATACTGCCAGCTGGCATCAGGATTTTCAGGGCCATGAATAAACGCATAACGGACAGGAAGATCCGGGCTGACGGTCACCACTCCCACATGCGCGCCGTCTTTTGCCTGATAAAGGACTTCCGTCTCACCGGTTTCGACATTCACGCGCTCAATGGTTGAACCGCTAAAAGAACCGCCATGCGGACGGACGTCATACACCAGCCACTGGCTGTCCGGCGTCCAGACATTAATGTTGGTGAGCTGATGCCCGCGGGCATCAGAAGTTAATTGTTTTTCCATGGCTGCAAGGTTCCTTCGGTACAAGCTCAGACGTTCAGAACAAATTTCTCGACCGCAAACGCCACGCCGTCTTCCGTGTTTGTTTTGGTAACGAACTGGCTGACGGCTTTTACGCTGTCCAGCGCATTCCCCATCGCGACACCAATTCCGGCGTATTCCAGCATCGCAATGTCGTTCTCCTGATCACCGAGCGTCATCACGCTCTCCCGCGCGATACCCAGTTTTTCCGCCAGTACTTTCACGCCTTCACCTTTATTCACGCGCTTATCGAGGATCTCGAGGAAATACGGTGAGCTTTTCATGATGGTGTAGCGTTCTTTTGCTTCAGCAGGAAGCTGACTGATGGCGCGATCCAGCAAGTCCGGATCGTCAATCATCATGACTTTCGGGAAGGTCAGTGCCGGATCCATTTCCTCTGCCGGGCAGAACTGCAACGGAATGCCGGTGGTGAAGGATTCATGTACGCTGTATTTGCTGATATGGCGGTTGGCGGTAAACAGGTCGGTTTGGGTCAGTGCATGGAAATGCACACCAAGGTCACGCGCCAGCTGTTCAAAGTAGTGATAATCTTCAATTTTGAGGGCTACTTCGGCAATTACGCTGCCATCTTTCGCATTGTGCACAAGCGCGCCNTTGTTGGTGATGCAGTAACAACCGTCCTGCTGTAAATCCAGTTCCATCAGATAACGCTGCACACCGACGAACGGACGGCCGGTCGCCAGAACGATTTGCACACCTTTCGCCCGTGCTTCTGACAACGCTTTTTTAACGGCAGGGGTCACTTCATGCTGCGGATTGAGCAATGTCCCGTCCATATCAATTGCAATTAATTCAATAGCCATAGCATCCTCAGAGTTTAAGAAATCTTGCGCAATGCTAACGCGATTACCCGCTGTAAAGCCAGCCGGAATGCGGGTCGCGTCAGACGAAAAAAAAAGTCCGAAGCGGTTTCCCGTTTCGGACTCTTTATCAGCTCACGCCATTATCAGATATCGATATTGGCCGCTTTCAGGGCATTCTCTTCGATGAAGGCGCGACGCGGTTCAACCGCATCGCCCATCAGCGTAGTGAACAACTGGTCAGCAGCGATGGCATCTTTCACGGTCACACGTAACATGCGACGTTGTTCAGGATCCATGGTGGTTTCCCACAGCTGATCAGGGTTCATTTCACCCAGACCTTTGTATCGCTGAATCGACAGACCACGACGGGACTCTTTCACCAGCCATTCCAGCGCCTGCTCGAAGCTGGTCACTGGCTGACGGCGTTCGCCACGTTCGATGAAGGCATCTTCTTCGATCAGGCCGCGCAGCTGTTCGCCCAGCGCACAGATTTTGCGGTATTCGCCACCCTGAATGAAGTCTGCATCGAGATCGTAATCCGTATCAACACCGTGTGTACGGATACGCAGAACCGGTTCGAAAAGCTGATGTTCACGGTTTTCACGCACGATCGCGCTGTAAGAACTGCCGTGCTGCTCTTTCTCATTGAGACGCGCAACCAGCGATTCTATCCAGGTCTGAACTTTCGCCTGATCGGTCAGATCTGACCCCGGCAGGGTCGGCTGATAGATCAGGTTATTCAGCAGCGCACGCGGATAACGACGCTCCATGCGGCCAATCATTTTCTGCACGCTGTGATGTTCAGCCACCAGTTTCTCCAGCGGTTCACCCGCCAGGGCTGGTGCATGGGCGTTGGCGTGTAACGTTGCCCCGTCCATCGCAATGGAAATCTGATACTGATCCATCGCTTCATCATCTTTAATGTACTGTTCCTGCTTACCTTTTTTCACTTTGTACAACGGCGGCTGTGCGATAAACACGTGGCCACGCTCGACAATTTCAGGCATCTGACGGTAGAAGAACGTCAGCAACAGGGTACGGATGTGTGAACCATCGACGTCGGCATCGGTCATGATGATGATGCTGTGATAGCGCAGTTTGTCCGGGTTGTACTCGTCACGGCCAATGCCGCAACCGAGCGCAGTAATCAGTGTTGCCACTTCCTGAGAAGAAAGCATTTTGTCGAAGCGCGCTTTTTCTACGTTGAGGATTTTACCTTTCAACGGCAGAATCGCCTGGTTCTTACGGTTACGGCCTTGTTTTGCTGAGCCGCCCGCTGAGTCCCCTTCCACTAAGTACAGTTCGGAATGAGCCGGGTCACGTTCCTGACAGTCCGCCAGTTTGCCTGGCAAGCCAGCCAGGTCCAGCGCACCTTTACGGCGGGTCATTTCACGGGCTTTACGGGCTGCTTCACGGGCACGGGCAGCGTCGATGATTTTCCCCACAACGATTTTGGCGTCTGACGGATTTTCCATCAGGTAATCCACCAGCTTCTCGTTCATCAGCGTTTCAACGGCCGTTTTCACTTCAGAAGAAACCAGTTTGTCTTTGGTTTGTGAAGAGAACTTAGGATCCGGTACCTTCACAGAAACGACAGCAATCAGACCTTCACGGGCATCGTCACCGGTGGCGCTGATTTTGGATTTCTTGCTGTAACCTTCTTTATCCATGTAAGCGTTCAGGGTACGGGTCATCGCCGAACGGAAACCGGCTAAGTGAGTCCCGCCATCGCGCTGTGGAATATTGTTGGTGAAGCAGTAAATGTTTTCCTGGAAACCATCATTCCACTGCAACGCAACCTCAACGCCAATATCGTCCTTCATCGTAGAGAAATAGAATACGGTCGGATGGATTGGGGTTTTGTTTTTGTTCAGGTATTCCACGAAGGCTTTGATACCGCCTTCATAATGGAAGTGATCATTCTTACCATCACGTTTATCCAGCAGACGGATTGCCACGCCGGAGTTCAGGAATGACAATTCACGCAGGCGTTTCGCCAGAATCTCATACTCGAATTCTGTGTGATTGGTGAAGGTGTTGAAGCTCGGCCAGAAACGTACCGTGGTACCGGTTACGTCAGTATCGCCAATCACTTTCAGCGGATCCTGCGGCTCGCCGTGCACGTAAGTCTGAGTGTGCACTTTGCCTTCACGGCGGATAACCAGTTCCAGTTTTTCCGACAAGGCATTAACGACGGAAACACCTACGCCATGCAGACCGCCGGAGACTTTATACGAGTTATCGTCGAATTTACCACCAGCATGAAGAACGGTCATAATGACCTGAGCAGCAGAAACGCCCTCTTCTTCATGAATGCCGGTCGGAATACCACGGCCATCATCCTGTACGGAAACAGAGTTATCCGCATGGATCGTGACCTGAATCTCTTTACAGTGGCCCGCGAGGGCTTCGTCGATAGCGTTGTCCACAACCTCGAATACCATGTGGTGCAGACCAGTGCCGTCATCGGTATCGCCGATATACATGCCGGGGCGCTTACGCACCGCGTCCAGCCCTTTTAATACCTTGATACTTGAGGAGTCATAAGAATTCGACATCAACGTTTCTCGCTCATTTTTAGTCCTGTGATAGAACGGCTATTTTACCTTGTTCCACGCGGAACATCTTGCCCTTTTCACCCATCATGTCGGTCACTTGCTCAGCGCTTATCGCACTGACAAAAACCTGTGCCTGGGTGGCTTTCAGGCGATCAGCCAGCAACCGACGTCGGTCGGTGTCCAGCTCAGAGGCAAAATCGTCAAGAAGATACAGGCAACGCCGCCCGCTCTGTCGGGTGAGAAACTCACCCTGCGCCAGTCTCAGCGCACACATCAGTAACTTCAACTGCCCACGGGACAGTAAATCTTCCACCGGCGTGCCGTCGGCACGAATGCGGAAATCCGCTTTATGCGGGCCTGATGCGGTATAGGTTAAGGCTCTGTCGCGTTCAAAATTACGCTCCAGCAACTCGCCGTACTCCGTCTCCTTATCCCATCCACGCTGGAAAGAAAAACTGAGGGCGAATTCGGGCAGGAATTGCGCGCAGGTCGCGCTGATATCAGCCGCGATCGCGTCGCTGTAAGCTGCCCGCCATTCGCTAATACGCCCGGCTAACGGGATCAGTTCCTGATCCCAGGCACGAATTTGCGCATAACGACTCACCTGTCGCAGCGCGGCGTTGCGCTGCTTGAGTAACCGTCGCAGGTTGCTCCAGGCGATAAAAAAACCGGGGTCGTGATGAAAACAACCCCAGTCAATAAATGCCCGCCGGTACTTCGGCCCGCCGTTGAGCAGGGTGAAGCCTTCGGGTGTGATCAGTTGCATCGGCAGCATCTGTGCCAGTTCAGACACTTTGTGGCCATCACTGCCATCAATGCGTACTTTACTGTCGCCCTGACGGCTTTTGCTCAGACCAATCGACAATTCACGATCACCGCCGTCATCCACACGCGCATGGAGAACAAACTCCGGCTGATCGTGACGAATCACGCGTCCGGCCTGCAAACTGCGAAAAGCGCGGCCATGCCCCAGCGTATAGACCGCTTCGAGCACACTGGTTTTACCGCTACCATTGGGACCGACCAGAAAGTTAAAACCGGGCGACGGATCTAAATCTGCCGCCTCGATGTTGCGGAAATCTTTTATCAGTAAGCGCGTTAAGGCCATCTACTATCCATTCCAGGGCATCATCGTCGCAGTCAGTTTGCGTGCAGCTACAGTAAGCGGAGCATACTCAGGTGCGTGGGCATTGCGAACACTGCCCGATCGCAAAATGACAAGTCAGATAGCCCGATTACAGCCGCATTGGCATAACGACATACGCCGCCGACTGACTGGCTGCGTCTTCAATCTGCACGCTGGAAACAGAGTCCGTCAGCAACAGATTAACGTCTTCGCACTTGAGTGCATTGAGCACATCCAGTACGTAACTGACGTTGAAACCGATTTCCATTTCAGTGCCTTCGTAACCGACATCCAGAATTTCTTCTGCNTCTTCCTGTTCCGGGTTATTCGCGGTGATTTTCAGCTGGTTATGGCTGACATACAAACGNACGCCNCGGAATTTTTCNTTGGACAGGATCGCGGCACGGGCAAACGCCTGCTTGAGCAAATCGCAGCCTGCCTGCAGCGTTTTGTCCGGATTTTTCGGCAATACGCGGCGATAGTCAGGGAAACGACCGTCAACCAGTTTAGAGGTAAAGATGAAGTCGCCGACGTGAGCACGGATATTGTTGCTGCCGATTTGCAGCTGCAATGTGGTGTCACCGCCATCAAGCAGACGCACCAGTTCCATCACGCCTTTACGCGGCACGATCACCGAATGCGACGGCAGAGACTGGCCGATTGGCATAGAACATACGGCCAGACGGTGACCGTCGGTCGCGACAGTACGCAGTTCTTCACCTTCGGTTTCGAACAGCATACCGTTTAAATAATAACGAACGTCCTGATGGGCCATAGAAAACTGCGTGGCTTCGATCAGACGTTTCAACGTGGCCTGCGGCAGGGTGAATTCTACTTCGCTTTGCCAGTCGTCGAGATTAGGGAAATCTGTCGCCGGTAAGGTCGACAGCGAGAAACGGCTGCGGCCTGATTTTACCAGCATGCGGTCGCCGTCGAGCGCGACGGAAATTTCCGCGCCTTCCGGCAATCCACGGCAGATATCAAAGAATTTACGCGCCGGCACCGTGGTGGCACCCGCTTCATGTGGCTGAGACAGCGCGACTTTCGCCACCATCTCCATTTCCAAATCCGTCCCGGTCAGCGACAGCGCGCCATCCGTCACCTGTAATAACAGGTTACCCAGAATAGGCAACGTTGGTCGTCCACCCAGCGGACTACTGACCTGTTGCAGTGGTTTCAGCAAATGCTCACGTTCAACAATAAATTTCATAGCGCTAGGAAGATAATGTTCTGATTAAGTTGGAGAAATCTTCTTTGATGTCGTGACTTTCTTCACGCAACTGCTCGATTTTACGGCAGGCGTGCAACACCGTGGTATGGTCCCGACCACCGAACGCATCGCCGATTTCTGGCAGGCTGTGGTTGGTCAGCTCTTTCGCCAGCGCCATCGCCATCTGGCGTGGGCGGGCTACCGAACGGGAGCGCCGTTTGGAAAGCAGGTCAGCGACCTTGATTTTATAATATTCGGCCACTGTTTTCTGAATATTATCGATAGTGACCAGCTTCTCCTGAAGCGCTAACAAATCGCGCAACGCTTCACGAACGAAGTCGATAGTGATCGCACGGCCGGTAAAGTTGGCGTTGGCAATCACACGGTTCAGTGCGCCTTCAAGCTCACGCACATTCGATCGCAGACGTTTAGCAATAAAGAAGGCAACTTCGCCNGGCAGACGAATATCGTTTTCGTCCGCCTTTTTCATCAGGATCGCCACGCGGGTTTCTAATTCAGGCGGCTCGATAGCCACCGTCAGACCCCAGCCGAAACGCGATTTCAGACGATCTTCAACACCGTTGATCTCTTTTGGATAACGATCCGAGGTCAGGATGATCTGCTGATTACCTTCCAGCAGGGCATTAAAGGTGTGGAAGAACTCTTCCTGCGAACGTTCTTTATTAGCAAAGAATTGAATGTCATCGATGAGCAACGCATCAACAGAACGGTAGTAACGTTTGAATTCTTCGATGGCGTTGTTTTGCAGGGCTTTGACCATGTCCTGTACAAAACGCTCGGAGTGCATGTACACCACTTTGGCATTGGCTTTACGCGCCATGATGCCGTTACCGACGGCGTGCAATAAGTGGGTTTTACCCAGACCGGTGCCACCATAAAGGAAAAGCGGGTTGTACGCGCCACCCGGATTATCCGCCACCTGACGCGCCGCCGCGCGAGCCAGTTGGTTAGATTTACCTTCTACGAAGTTATCAAAGGTATGTTTCGGGTTGACGTTAGAGCGATAAGACAGCTCAGGCTGAGCCGGTGAGCTGTCCCAGCTTGGACGGGAAGGCGCCAGACGCGGAATGGCAGGCGCAGCCTGTGAACTGACGCTGGCCGCAACAGGCTGGCTGACGCGTTGGATCACCGGCTTGCTGCCGACTTCAAAACGCAGCAACGGTGCATCCGTGCCACAGAAATCGTTAAGCAAGCCGTTAATATTATTTAGGTATTTGTCACGAACCCAATCCAGAACAAAACGATTCGGGGCATACAGCGCCAGCGTATTGTCGTTGAGTTCCGCCTGCAGGGGGCGTATCCACATACTGAATTCTGTGGCAGGTAGTTCATCCTGCAAACGGGCAAGACATTGCTGCCAAAGCGAAAGTGACACGGCGGACTCCACTCGAACAAGTATCAAAAAAGAAAAGGATCAGGATATTTTTTAAATCATGATTTTTGGCACACGTTCCGCCCGCTAATGGGGGAAAATTTCTCTCACCACCCTGTCAGTGGCGTAAAGTCACGTGCGAACCGCTTTTTGCGGTTTTTGTCGATAGCATCCCAGCTGGGATCGCGATCGGAATGGCGGATCATAACGCAATCCGGCCCAGAGATCCTCCCCTTCCTGACAGATTAGATCCTTTTTATCCACAGGCAGCAATCGGCAAGTGGGTAAGCTTAGCCGATCCTTTTAAAATTAGGCGATGTAATCATCACTCTGGTGAAAAAATAGGAGTCCGCTGAGTTAAATTTCATCATACTGCGAGAAAGATCGCACGCCTGTGGATAAGGATCAGGCGAGGATCCTTGCGATTTGCGGCAGAGTCCGTATAATCTTCAGCCCTACGTGTGAAGCCTGTGTTCCTGATGGTCATAACCAGATGGATATTGCGGTGTGACCACGGGCAATTCTGGTAAACACTTGAACCATTTCTGGCAATGTAAATTGACTCAGGACTGTACAGTTATTACAATCCCGCTTCTTTATATGTTGCGACAAAGGCACCGGTCGTTTTTTCGCCGAAATGTCTTCGCGTTTACTGATCAGTAATAATTTAAGTTTAGGTAGAAATCGCCATGAAACGCACTTTCCAACCGTCCGTATTGAAGCGCAACCGTAGCCACGGCTTCCGTGCTCGTATGGCCACCAAAAATGGTCGTCAGGTTCTGGCTCGCCGTCGTGCGAAAGGCCGTACCCGTCTGTCAGCTTCTAAGTAATAAAAGCTAACCTATTTAGTGGTTAAGCTCGCTTTTCCCAGGGAGTTACGTTTGTTAACTCCCCGTCATTTCACTTTCGTCTTCCAGCAGCCACAACGGGCTGGCACGCCGCAAATCACTATACTCGGCCGCCTGAACGAGCTGGGGCATCCCCGCATCGGTCTCACCGTCGCAAAAAAACACGTCAAACGCGCACATGAACGCAATCGGATCAAACGCCTTACCCGCGAAAGTTTCCGGTTGAATCAGCATACGCTGCCGTCGATGGATTTTGTGGTAGTAGCCAAAAAGGGTGTCGCCGATTTAGATAATCGCGCGCTGACGGAAGCGTTGGAGAAATTATGGCGTCGACATTGCCGACAGGCTCCCGCATCCTGATAAAGCTGATACGTGGTTATCAGCTATTCATCAGTCCGTTGCTCGGGCCGCATTGCCGCTTTCGACCAACCTGCTCTCAATACAGTATTGAAGCAATTGGTCGTTTTGGCATGTTAAAAGGCAGTTGGTTGACTTTGAAACGCGTATTAAAATGCCATCCTTTGAACCCAGGTGGTGATGACCCCGTACCGCCGAAAACCGACAATAACAGAGAACACTAACGATGGATTCGCAACGCAATCTTTTCCTCATCGCTCTGCTGTTCGTGTCTTTCATGATCTGGCAGGCATGGCAAACGGACCACGCTCCGCAACCGGCCAACCAGACCACGCAACAGACTGCGAACACTGCAAACGGTGATGCTACTAATCAGGCTGTTCCTGATAGCGGACAGGGCAAATTAATTACAGTTAACAGTGATGTGCTGTCATTAACGATCAACACCCGTGGTGGCGACATTGAGCAGGCTCTGCTGAAGGCTTACCCAACGACTTTGGGCTCTGACCAGCCTTTCCAGTTACTGGAAACTACTCCTAATTTCCTCTATCAGGCACAAAGTGGTCTGACAGGTAAAAACGGTCCAGACAATCCGGCTAACGGTGAACGCCCTCTGTTCAAGGCGAGCTCCGATACCTTCACAATGGCTGAAGGCCAGTCTGAACTGCGCATTCCGATGACTTACACGGCGGCGAACGGTGCGATTTACACCAAAACCTTCGTGATCAAACGTGGTTCTTACGCGGTAAACGTTGAATACAACATCAACAACACCACGGCTGCCCCGCTTGAACTGACCATGTTCGGTCAGCTGAAACAAACCACCGAATTACCTAAGCACCGTGATACCGGCAGCAATAACTTTGCTCTGCACACGTTCCGCGGCGCGGCATATTCCTCAAGTGATGACAAATATCAGAAGTATGCGTTCGATAAGAGCGAAGCACTGAATGTCACGACTCAGGGTGGTTGGGTTGCGATGTTGCAGCAGTACTTTGCAACGGCGTGGATCCCATCAGCGAAAGACACCAATACCTTCTTCACCACCACCAATAACGGTATTTCAACGATTGGCTTTAAAGGCACACCGTTTACCGTTGCACCAGGTGCACAGCAACAAGTTGCTTCTATCCTGTGGGTTGGTCCGGAAATTCAGGACAAGATGGCCGCTATCGCGCCACACCTTGACCTGACGGTTGACTACGGTTGGTTATGGTTCATCTCTCAGCCACTGTTCAAACTGTTGAAATTCATTCAAGGGTTTGTCGGTAACTGGGGCTTCTCGATCATCGTTATCACCTTTATTGTTCGCGGTATCATGTATCCACTGACCCGCGCACAGTACACGTCGATGGCGAAAATGCGTATGTTGCAGCCGAAACTGGCCGCCATGCGTGAACGTATCGGTGATGACAAACAGCGCATGAGTCAGGAAATGATGGCGCTGTATAAGTCTGAGAAAGTGAACCCGCTGGGTGGCTGTCTGCCGCTGGTTATTCAGATGCCAATCTTCCTGGCACTGTATTACATGCTGTCTGGTTCCATTGAACTGCGCCACGCGCCATTCATCCTGTGGATCCATGACTTGTCAGCACAAGACCCGTACTACATTCTGCCGGTTCTGATGGGTATCACGATGTTCTTCATCCAGAAGATGTCGCCGACCACCGTCACTGACCCGATGCAGCAGAAGATCATGACCTTCATGCCGGTCATCTTCACCGTGTTCTTCCTGTGGTTCCCGTCTGGCCTGGTGGTGTACTACATCGTCAGTAACCTGGTCACCATTCTCCAGCAGCAGCTGATTTATCGCGGGCTGGAAAAACGTGGCCTGCACAGCCGCGACAAGAAAAAGTCATAAGTGAATGTCAGGACGGCTTTCGTCCTGACCGCTAAACTTGATGATAAAAAAGAAAGGCGATCATTTGATCGCCTTTTGCATATCCGTAAAAAGACCAACAGAGATCATTGCTATGAGCACCTCAGATACCATTATTGCCCAGGCAACCCCACCCGGCCGCGGTGGTGTGGGCATTTTGCGCATTTCCGGCCGTGCGGCGCGTGATGTGGCACAGGCTGTCTTAGGTAAACTGCCCAAGCCGCGTTATGCCGATTATCTGCCGTTTCAGGATGCTGATGGCAGCACGCTGGATCAGGGCATCGCGTTGTGGTTCCCCGGCCCGAACTCCTTTACCGGCGAAGACGTGCTTGAGCTGCAAGGCCACGGCGGGCCGGTGATCCTGGATTTGCTGCTTAAACGCATTATCGCGCTGGAAAACGTGCGAATTGCGCGTCCTGGCGAATTCTCTGAACGGGCTTTCCTCAACGATAAACTCGACCTGGCGCAGGCTGAAGCGATTGCTGATCTTATCGACGCCAGCTCCGAGCAGGCCGCACGTTCAGCGGTTAACTCCTTACACGGCGCTTTCTCGAACCGTATTCATCATCTGGTGGAAGCACTCACTCACCTGCGGATCTTTGTCGAAGCGGCTATCGACTTCCCCGATGAGGAAATCGACTTCCTGTCCGACGGTAAAATCGAAGCCAAACTCAATACGGTGATGGGTGATCTCGATGCCGTGCGGGCCGAAGCACGTCAGGGCAGCCTGCTGCGTGAAGGGATGAAAGTGGTGATTGCCGGGCGTCCGAACGCCGGTAAATCCAGCCTGCTGAACGCGCTGGCTGGTCGTGAAGCGGCGATCGTTACCGATATCGCGGGCACTACGCGTGACGTTTTACGCGAACATATCCACCTTGATGGCATGCCGTTGCACATCATTGACACCGCCGGGTTACGTGAAGCCAGCGATGAAGTTGAGCGCATTGGTATCGAACGTGCATGGAATGAGATCGAACAGGCTGACTTAGTGCTGTTTATGGTCGACGGTACAACAACGGAAGCAACCGAGCCTGCGGACATCTGGCCCGAATTTATGGCCCGCCTGCCCGCGAGTTTACCTATTGTCGTTGTACGCAACAAAGCGGATATCACCGGCGAAGCGCTGGGACAAACGGAAGTGAATGGTCACTCACTTATTCGCCTTTCTGCCCGCACCGGCGATGGCGTTGATCTGCTGCGCNATCATCTGAAACAGGTGATGGGCTTCAATCACAATATGGAAGGCGGATTCCTTGCNCGTCGCCGTCACCTGCAGGCGCTGGAACAGGCCGCACAGCATCTGGTTCAGGGTAAAGATCAACTGCTTGGCGCATGGGCGGGTGAACTGCTGGCGGAAGAATTGCGTCTGGCCCAGCAATCGCTGAGCGAAATCACCGGTGAATTTACCTCGGATGATTTACTGGGGCGTATCTTCTCGAGTTTCTGTATCGGTAAATAAGCCGCTNTTCGCAGCAAACAAAACCCACATTGNANAATGTGGGTTTTTTATTTTATTCAAAGNATTACGCCTTACCAGACTTTATAAANGCGTCCGGTCTGCGCCCCTTCCACGCTGCGACGATACGCTTTCGCCACGCGCGCTGCCGGTGCAGCCTCAAAGCCCGGGAAGAACGGGCCGTAAGCTTTCAGCGACTCTTCTACTACGGTCGGGCTGACCACATTGATGCGAATACCCCGTGACAGTTCAATCGCCGCGCCCCGGACAAAGCCTTCGACGGCGGCATTTACCGTGGTGGCGTTTGCCCCCTGACGAATAGGTTCATCAGCAATGATCCCGCTGGTCAGCGTGATGGAACCGCCATCGTTAAGGAATGACTGACCGATCAGCGCAAGGCGCACCTGGCCAAGCAGTTTATTCTGCAAACCAATATTGAACTGTGCTGCGGTCATCTCCACCAGCGGGCCAAAGTGCAGGCTGCCGGTAGTAGCAATAATCGCATCAACTTTTCCCGTACTCTGGAAAAGCGCTTTTACGCTGTTTTCATCGGTAATATCGACCTGAAAATCGCCGCGGGTTTTGCCTGCGGTGACAATTTCATGGTCTGCGCTAAGCTCCTGAATCACGGCTTTACCCAATGTACCTGTCCCGCCAATCACTAAAATTTTCATCAGATATTCCTCAACGTTGTTTACAGGACCATCTTTCACCAAACTATGGGTTAGATATAGAATCGTATTATTCATTCTGTTCTAACTCAGGGTTTGTAATGTGGATAAGTTGCGCAATATCGAGGTCTTTATCAGCGTGGTAGAAACCGGGAATTTCAGTACAGCAGCGGAAAAGCTGGGGATTTCAGCAGTGATGGTCGGCAAGCATATTCAGCAACTGGAAAAGTATTTGAATGCCCGCCTGTTGCAACGCACCACACGCAAGCAAAGCCTGACGGATGCCGGTGAAGTGTTTTACGAGAACGGAAAACGGGTGCTGGAGCAGATGAAATTCACCGAAAGCGCGATGGAAAGCCTGCAAAGCGTGCCGACCGGACTGCTGCGGATCAGCGCACCCGTATCACTCGGCTCCAGCGTGGTGGCGCCGATGCTGGCCCGTTATCTGCAAAAACACCCGAAAGTAAACGTGGAACTGATACTGAGCAACGCCAGGGTAGATTTGATCGGCGAAGGATTTGACGCGGCGATCCGTATTGGCGAAATTGGCGATGACCGGCTGGTGGCGAAACCACTGAAGCCTTATGAAATGGTGATCTGCGCGTCTCCGGGCTATTTGCAGCAGTTCGGCACGCCCGCGACGCCGGAAGATCTGAAAACGCACCCGTGCCTGGTGCATACCGTCTGGAATCAGAGTGAAGGCTGGCATCTGGCGAATGCAGAGCGCACCACGTCAGCGTGGCCGGTTAACAGCCGCTATGTGTCCAACGACGGTCATGCGCTGCGCGCTGCCGCACTGGAAGGCGCCGGTTTGTTGCTGCAACCCAAAGTGTTACTGGCCGAAGATATCGCCAGCGGAAAACTGATCCCGGTACTTGAGTCTTTTATCCCGAAACCCCGGGCAGTGCATCTGGTTTATCTGCCCGATTTCAGGCCGCGCGCCAAACTGACCAGCCTGATTAACTTCATGACTGAACACGCCTTTTACTGAGCCTTACGCAAAATAAAAAACGGTAAGTGATCGCTCACTTACCGCTCAGTTTTGAACACTTTTAATCAGACGAAATCAGAGCTTAAAGCCTGCTACCACGGTTTCCAGCTGAACGGTCTGATCCTGCATCGCCTGCGCAGCGGCAGAAACCTGTTCCACCAGCGCGGCGTTCTGCTGCGTGGCGTTATCCAGCTGCGTGATAGCCACATTTACCTGCTCGATGCCCAGACTTTGCTCCTGACTGGAAGACATGATTTCGTTCATCAGCGTCGCCACGTTGTTCACGCCACCCATGACTTCATCCATCGTCGTTCCGGCGGTCGCCACCAGTTCGCTGCCGGTGGCGATATCCGCCACAGAATCCTCGATCAGCTTTTTGATTTCACGCGCGGAAGTGGCTGAGCGCTGTGCCAGACTGCGCACTTCGGATGCCACAACGGCGAAACCGCGTCCCTGTTCACCGGCACGCGCCGCTTCAACCGCCGCATTCAGCGCCAGAATGTTGGTCTGGAAAGCGATGCCGTCGATCACGCTGATGATATCGACGATTTTATGTGAAGAGCGGGTGATCGAGCCCATGGTCTCAACCACCTGTTTCACCACGTCCGAGCCCCTCCCGGCAACAGCCGAGGCATCACGGGCCAACTGGTTAGCCCCTTCCGCATTGGCAGCGTTCTGTTTTACGGTGCTGGTCAGCTGTTCCATTGAGGCTGCCGTTTCGACAATCGAGCTGGCCTGTTCTTCGGTTCGTGCTGACAGGTCCAGGTTACCGCTGGCAATCTGGCGCGAAGCCGAGGTGATAGCCAGACTGCTGTCGCCAACCTGACGCAGAATGGATTGCAGGAAAGACAGGAAACCGTTGAAGTTCTGGTTGATCTGATTGAACTCAGGGCTGCGGCTTTCCGGTAAGCGCCGGGTTAAGTCGGCACCGCCCGCAGAAAGCTGGGCGATATTTTTATTCAGTGCCGCCAGCTGGCGCATGAAAATTTTAATCGCGGCGATCAGAACGATCAGCAACAGCAAGACCATCGGGATTTGAACCAGTCCGAGACTCGTCAGAATGCTGTGGCTGCGCGCCAGTAACTGACTGGTCGGCATGTCGGTGGCGATAAACCACGGCCCCTGAATGTTGCTCATAAACATGGTATGCGACGTGCCGTCATTATCGTAGTCAGCCACCAGACTCGCCTGCCCGTTGATCTGATCCAGACTTTTGCGGATCTGCATCGCCAGCGGAGAAGTTTCGCCCAGTGAGGCCAGTTTCGGCAGTTTTTCATCCGTGGAATGACTGGTACCGACGATGGTGCCGTCTTTTTCCACGATATAAATCCTGGCGTGAACCTTTTTCTCCATCTCTGTCACCAGCTGGTTAAAGAACCCCAGTGTGACGTCAATGGTGGCGACGCCCCATTGCTTATCATCTTTGTAAATCGGCATCGCACAGTTAGTCCGCGGCTGGGTGCTGGCGTCATCGAAATAAGCAGGCGCCCAGACACACTGACCCTTTTCACCTTTTGATGCCGCCAGATACCACGACTGATCGAAATAGTTTGGGGATTCGGCGCTGTTCCAGAAAGTATTGACCGTCAGTTGATTATTATTATTACGGGCAAAGAAGGTGCTGAATTTGATTTTGGCCGGATCGCGTTGGTTCGGCAGAGGCCAGATCCCGCCGCCAAACACGGCAGAGTCACCGTACTGATCAACCAGTGCCGGAAGTAAACGATCGATACTGTCGCTGTCCATTTGTGCAACAGTCTGGGTAATGGTGCGAACCTGTGACTCAACTTTATTCAGGCGGTCATTAATTGCCACCGCGACATCATCCACCTGATTAGCAACCAGATTACTTTCTGTCTGTTTCAGCTGGGGAGCGATATACACCTGGATCACGATAAGCGTAACGATGATCAGCACAATAAAAAACAAGCTGATCAATGCGATAAAGCGGGATTGCGTCGTTTTTAACATTTTTGGGTACTCGCAGGCAAAGCAGCGAGATCGCTGCTTAATTAGTAACGGCATTTTCTGGCGTTTCTTTATGTGGCTGTAGTAGATATATCTGGTGTAAGAATCTTATGAGTAAAAATCCAGAACATCATTCCAGTGAGATTCTTTCCCAATAAGAGATTAAGACTGTGATTACTTTCACTTTATGTTTATGAAAAACTGTATGAAAAGGGAAGAATGTGTGTGGCACTGCGGGGTTTAAGCGGTTTTTAATGATTTCTCTTAATGTTATTCTTTAGAACAATTGAGAAACTGCGGTCGAACCATTAATCATGGAGTGAACAATGGCGTGCCATTTTGCAAGATGGGCAATGACGGATGCAGAACCGGATACACACCGGTTGCCGCAAGAGATCGTATTATTTGCAAAACACCTTTCCGAAAAACAGCGCAAGCGTTTCTTAAACGGCCGCGTTCTGCTGGCAGAAATGATTTTCTATCTCTATGGAATCGCGGAACTTCCCAGCGTCATCACGTTACCTAGCGGTCGTCCGAGTTTTGAATCCCCTGATTTGCCTGATTTCAGTCTGGCGTATGCAGGAAGTACCGTCGGTGTTTTAATCAGCAGCGAAGGGAAAGTCGGCCTCGATCTCGAAATCATTCATGCCCGCAGTGCGCTGGTGAATCAGCAACAGCAATTACAGCTTTCTGCGGTGGAGAAAACCTGGATTGCTATGCAATCCGATCCGGTGGAATCCTCTCTGCAACTGTGGTGTATCCGCCAGAGCATGCTGAAAATGTCCGGCCTGAACGATCAGAGTCCGCTTACGCTCAGCCTGAATCCCGCTTCTGGTCGTTTACGGTCTACCGTAACGCCCGAGGCGCAGGTGATGAGCGACATTGAAGGTTCCATTATCTGGTCATGTGCGCAGTCACCCTCGATTATCCGTTTGCAGTGCTGGCGTTACGAACCTGAAAACGGCTTCACCCGCACACAAACCCTGGCCACAGACCAGCAATCTGAATCACCACACTTCATGAAATTCATCAGCCTGCCACCCGCTAAATAAAACTTCACTTTTGTTTACGCCCGTCGTGCCGTTTTTCGTTTATGGTTACAGGCAGTTCCTTTCGCAAAGTCATCCATAACAGGAGTTACCCATGTCAGCTCAACCACTGAAGTTTGTCACACTGTTAGGCAGTCTTCGTAAAGCGTCTTACAACGGAATGGTCGCCCGCACATTGCCAAAAGTGGCACCAGAGGGCATCAGCATTGAGGCGTTGCCTTCCATCGGTACACTGCCGCTCTATGATGCAGATATTCAGCAGGAAGAAGGCTTTCCGGCGGATGTTGAAGCGATTGCGGAACAAATCCGTCAGGCGGATGGCGTCATTATCGTCACGCCGGAGTATAACTACTCCGTTCCGGGCGGCCTGAAAAATGCGATCGACTGGATTTCCCGCCTGCCGAATCAGCCACTGGCCGGTAAGCCCGTGCTGATCCAGACCAGTTCAATGGGTCCGGTCGGCGGGGCACGTTGTCAGTATCATCTGCGTCAGATTCTGGTGTTCCTGGATGCGATGGTGATGAATAAACCCGAATTTATGGGGGGTGTGATCCAGAATAAAGTGGATGAGCAAATCGGCGAAGTCATCGACCAGGGGACGCTCGATTTCCTGCGCGGCCAGCTGACGGCATTTGCCGACTATACGCGCCGCGTCAGCCAATAATTCCGGTCATCAGAAATGCAAACAGCCCGCAATGCGGGCTGTTTTTTTACAGGCGTTAAGCAGATTTCAGCGGATTAATGCCCGTCGACAAACGCGATTTTCAGCACAAACAGCAGGGCTACGACCACCACACACGGGCTGATTTCTTTCCAGCGGCCGGTGCCCAGTTTCATCACCACGTAAGAGATGAAGCCCAGCGCGATACCTTCGGTGATCGAGAAGCTGAACGGCATCATTACCGCGGTCACGAACGCCGGAACCGCTTCGGTCAGGTCATCCCATGAAACGCGCGCGAGGCTGGACGTCATCAGCACGCCGACATAAATCAGCGCACCGGCCGCCGCGTATTCCGGCACCATCCCCGCCAGTGGGGAAATGAAGATCACCAGCAGGAACAGCAAACCGGTCACCACCGCCGTCAGGCCGGTACGACCGCCCACGGAAACGCCGGAGGTGCTTTCAATATAAGCGCCCACAGAAGACGTACCGATAAATGCCCCCGCCACGGAAGACACGCTGTCAACGTACAGCGCCTGTTTCATCTGCGGGAACTTGCCCTGCGCATCAGCCAGACCGGCTTTGTCGGTCACACCAATCAGCGTGCCGGAGGAGTCAAACAGGTTCACCAGCATGAAGGAGAAAATGACGCCCGCCAGACCGATATTCAGCGCGCCTTTCAAATCCACCTGACCGACAACCGTGGTGATGCTCGGCGGCATCGACCAGAAACCGGTGTAATGCACATCACCAATCATCAGGCCAATGACTGTCGTGACAATAATCGACACCAGCACCGAGGCGTGGAAATTGCGCGACGCCAGCACGGCAATAATGAAGAACCCCAGCACACCGAGCAGCACGTTGTGCGAGGTCAGATTACCGATGGTCACGATGGTGTCAGGGTTCGGGACAATAATGCCGGCGTTTTTCAGCCCCATCATGCCGATAAACAGCCCGATACCGGCGGTAATGCCCACACGCAGGCTGACCGGAATATTGGCAATCATCCAGTAACGGATGCGGAAAATAGTCAGCAGCAGCAAACCCACAGCACCCCAGAATATCGCGCCCATACCGACCTGCCAGGAAACGCCCATTGCGCCGACGACCACAAACGCGAAGAACGCATTCAGGCCCATCGCCGGTGCCAGTGCGACCGGCAGGTTGGCGATCACGCCCATCAGGATGCTGCCGAACGCGGCAATCAGGCAGGTGGTCACGAACACGGCCTGTTTATCCATCCCCGCAACACCCAGGATCTGCGGGTTCACGAAAACGATATAGACCATGGTCAGGAAGGT
>Ga0065704_10070463_pt1 | contig 23800 bp, 24 predicted proteins | sample SwiRhicommuniRL2_FD_59091 | JGI IMG/M metagenome (GOLD analysis project Ga0065704, IMG submission 59091) | Switchgrass rhizosphere bacterial communities from Rose Lake, Michigan, USA - RL2 v2 (version 2) | ecosystem: Host-associated > Plants > Roots > Rhizosphere > Soil | place: East Lansing, MI | reverse complement strand
CGGGCGATGCATCGCCGACGCGCGGCTTCGCCGATGCGCTGAACGCGATGATCGCGCAGGGCGATCCGGCGGTGATCGCCGAGGTGAAGAAGGCCAGCCCGTCCAAGGGCGTGATCCGTCCGGACTTCCGCCCGGCCGACATTGCGGTCAGTTACGAGTTCGGCGGTGCGGCCTGCCTGTCGGTGTTGACGGACGTGGATTTCTTCCAGGGCGCCGACGACTACCTGAGGCAGGCGCGCGAGGCGTGCACGCTGCCCGTGCTGCGCAAGGACTTCACCGTCGACCCCTACCAGGTGTACGAAGCGCGCGTACTGGGCGCTGACTGCATCCTGCTGATCGTCGCGGCGCTCGACGACGCACAACTGGTCGAGCTGTCCGGGCTGGCGATGCAGCTGGGCATGGACGTGGTGGTGGAAGTGCACGACATCGACGAACTCGAGCGCGCCCTGCAGGTGCCGGTGCCACTGGTCGGCATCAACAACCGCAACCTGCGAACCTTCGACGTGTCGCTGGAGACCACGCTGGCGATGAAGGACGCAGTGCCCAGGGACCGCCTGCTGGTGACCGAGAGCGGCATCCTGGTGCCGGACGATGTGGCGACCATGCGCGCCGCCGGCGTCAACGCGTTCCTGGTCGGCGAGACCTTCATGCGCGCCGAGGAGCCGGGCGAGGCGCTGCGTCAGCTATTCTTCGCCGCATGAGCGACACGTCCTATCCGACGCCACGCCCGGACGCTCCGGTCGTCGTTTTCGATTTCGATCACACGCTGTACGACGGCGACTCTGGCGGACACCTGGTCAGGTGGCTGATCCAGCGTAATCCGCTGCGCGTGCTGGTGGCATTGGCGGCCACCGTGGTGCTGGGCCCGATGGTGGCGTTCCTGCCCACGCGGCGGCGCGGGATTTCCGGCTACATCTGGATCGGCACGTTCGGTCTGCACGGTCGCCGCAGCTTCGACGCATTGATAGACAAATACGTCGCCACTCATCAGCAGGAGGTTCAGCAGCGCCTGTTGCCGATTGCGCTGGAGGTGTTCCGCGAACACCGCGCCAGTGGCGACAGCGTCGTCGTCGCCACCGGTGCGCCCCCCGAACTGGCACGCGCCATCCTGAGCTTCGTCGCACACGAGGACGTGCCCGTCATCGGCACGGCGGTGGGCCCGCGCTTCGGGGCGGTAGTGGCCACACGCCACTGCCACAATGAAGAGAAGATGCGCATGTTGCGCGAGCGCGGGTATGGCGAAGTCGCCGTCGCGTATTCGGACAGCAGCGCCGACCTACCCTTGCTGAAGGCGGCGCGCGCACCCGTGGTCGTCAATCCGAAGGCTGCGCGCGTGGAGATGTTCCGCCGCGTGTTGCCGCCAGGGACACCCATCCTCAACTGGGGTTGCAAGGACCGCGGCGGCGCAGGCGCGACCTGACCGGCACTTGCCGAGTCAGATCCGTTCGGGTGCCTTCCAGTCCTTGATCAGGTCGGCGAACTCGATCTCGGCGAAATCCTGGTATTCGCCCGCATCGTAGAAGCGGCCGTAGCAGTTCTTGCAACTCTCGAACCAGATATGCGGTTGCTGCGGATCCACCATCCGGATCAGGTCGCGGTTGCCGATACAGACCGGGCACTTGATGCGGTCGACCTTGTTGCATTCCTCACCCTGCACGGGGTCGCCCGTGTCGATCTCCTCGGCGCGGTGCTTGAGCGTCTCGTGCGCCATCATTTCGAACCAGAGTCCCCTGCAGCGCGTGCAGCGGTGCGCACTGGCTTCGGGTTCGACGATGAGTTCCATCGTGCCTTGGCATTTGGGGCATTGCATGGCGGGGTCTCGTGAGGGCCGGGTCGCCGGATTCTACCGCGGACGCTTGCCGTTGCCAGCGATGGCAGGCCCTAGAGCCGTAGGGGCTCGACATCGACCTTCGGCATCAGCCGCCTGGTGAAATAGCCGTCCTGGTAGTAGCGGACCTTGCGGCACAGGATCGGGTGGGCAAGGCCCTCGTAGAGCACGATCTCCTTCTCCGGTCCCATCGCCTTGAGCTCCTGCGGCAGCATCAGCGCACGTTTCTCCAGTACTTCGTTGTCGGATACGTTGCGCCCCTGGCCATGCGAGCGCGTGCGGGCGCGCCGCCGGATGGTGGTATAGCCGAGCATCTCCGAGTAGTCGTTCGCGTCCTGCTGTTCGCGCGGCGCATAGATGATCTGCAGCGCGTGATTGGTGATGATGGTGCGTGAGACCTCTTTGCCGTAGACGGCATCCAGCTGCGCCATCGACTGGATGATCGGCAGCAGGCGCAGGTTGTAACCCGCCATGTACGCGACGGCCTTGGCGATGATGTCGACCCGCCCGATCGCCGTGAACTCATCCATCAGCAGCAGGCACTGGTGCTTGAGCGATGCATCGTTCTGCGGCAGCACCTTCGTGTTGACGTTGATCAGCTGGCTGAAGAACAGGTTCACGATGAGCCGGCTCTCCGCCAGCTTGTTGGGCTGGATGCCGACATAGATCGTCATCCGGCGCCTGCGCACGTCGTCGAGACGGAAATCATCGGCGCTGGTGGCGGCATCGAGCACCGGGTTCAGCCAAGGATTCAGTGGCTCGCGGAACGAGCCGATGATGGATGCGAAGGTGACGTCGGCCTGCGAGAGCAGGCCTGCGAATGCGGTCTGGGCGTGACTGCTGAGGAAGGGCGCCTGCACCAGCTTCTGCAGGTAAGGCTTGAGTTCGCCGCCGTCACCCGACGCGACGCGCAGCACCGCGCCCAGCGTCGGCTTCTCCGCGCTGCGATCCTGCTCGTGTCGTTCGAACAGGTAAAGCGAGAAAGCAAGGAATGCGTTGCGCGCCTGGCTGACCCAGAACTTGTCCTTGTCGTCAGCATCGGGATAGAGCATCGCCGCGATGCTCTGCAGGTCCGACACCCGGAACGCGGGATCCGGCGAGACGTAGGTCATCGGATTCCAGCGATGCGTGCGCCTGTCCTCCGCGAACGGATTGAACAGATACACCTCATGACCAATCGACTGTCGCCAGCCGGAAGTGAGGTCGAAGTTCTCCTGCTTGATGTCCAGCACCACTGCCGATTCGCGGTAGTCCAGCAGGTTGGGGATCACCACGCCGACACCCTTGCCCGAACGCGTGGGGGCCGCGAGGATCACAAACTGCTGTCCCGGAAGCCTCAGCAGCTTGCCGTTCAACTGGCCGACGACGATGCCATCATCCCGGCTCCCCAGGAATCCTTTTCTCGCCACGTCGACCATGCTGGCGAAGCGTGCGCGGCCATGCAGGTTGCGATGGCTGCGCAGCTTGAACAGCATCACCACCAGCGCTGCCCATGCCAGCAGCATCAATCCGCCGGCGATGCCGCCCGCTGCCTTGATCCGCCATGCATAAGGCTGCACGCGTGGGTGTTCGAGATGCTTCAGATAATCGAAATAGGTGCCGAAGCGGAGCAGGTCACCGTCCATGCCGAGGAACAGCAGCGCCAGGTAGCCGGAAAGATAGATCGCCGCCGTGGTGGCCAGTAACGCCAGGACCAGTGCGGTCAGAACGCGAACGTTGCCCAAACATCCCCCTTTTGAAGCGCGTCAGAACAGTCGGACGCAATCACATGTTTTCGCGGCGAGCCTCAGTGGCCGGCGCCAGTACGGTTACCGTCCTCGCGGCGTGCCGCAGTGTCGATCAGTACGTACTGATCGTTCTTCCCCCAGCGTGGCAGCCCTTCTTGAAGCTTCAGACAGGGCGTGCCGCCGCACGACGTGATGGTTACCTGCTGCAGCGCTTCAAGGACCTCGGCATCCACATGTGCGCGCTTGGCCCGCTCGATGTTGTGCCAGGCCGCATAGCCGGTGCCGGCTACCAGCAGAAGGCAGCCAGTCGACAGGACGCCCAACGATTTCCATCCCAGGAATCGCGCGCGCTGTGACAATGCCATCTGCTCACGCTGGAGATGGTCGGCGACCTGTTTCAGGCGGGTGGCGGTGTCGCCGATATCCTGCGTGGCGCGTGGAATCTCCTGCGCCAAGGCATCGCGGACCGCGATGCGCGCTTGCTCCGACATCTCGCGCTTGCCTTCCTCGATGGTCTTCCTCACGATGATGGCGGAACCCTGCAGCTCCTGCGCGGAGGCTTGCTGCGCGGCGGCGGCCTTTTCGCATTGTTGCGTGAGGTGCGCGGCCAGCAGTGCCGAGTTGGCAACGAACTCTTCCATCTTCGACGGTTCCATATCGCTCCCTGCATCCGCGTCGTGTGTCGCGCTGCGCAAGAATGACGCGATACGCACCCGTGTTTCAAGCGGGGTGCTGTTGCTTCCCTTCTTACGGTGGATGTTCACCCAAGGCGTCGTTGTAAATGTGAAAGTCGCATTCGTTCATCGCGGTGAAGAACCATTTCACGTGAGTATGTGACGTGGTTGTTTCTTTAACCTTGATCTTCACATTCATGATTGAAGAAATCTGTCCTGCTTCATTTTCCTGCAATAAACAGCTTGTTTTATGGGGTTTCCGCATTTCGACAGGCGGCACTTGGCGAATGCTGTAAACAGATTTACTTCCAATGTGGGTTGACGACACAAAACCGCGTGGATATGTTCGGCTCGACTGTCGTGATGCAGTACCGGATCTGATGTGCAACGCGTATTAACGCTTGCATGAAGACCAAAGGAGCGGGAAAGCATGGATGCCATTACAGGGGGTAATGCACGGGCGCATGTTCCGTGCACGGCGGCGACCGCGGAATATCTGCGGCCCCGGGCGCGTTGTGGCGCGCTTTGCCACCCGGAAACAATCATCAGTGCCGTGACGCACTCCCGTGGGAGCGCGCATCGGGTGTGTGTTGCCGACGATTGCAGGATGGTGGATGCGTGAGCCGGAACGTCGTTATTCGCGGTGTGATGTTGTCGTTGATGGTGATGGTGCCGCTGGCGGTGGCCGGATGCGCCGCGCCCAGGGCCGCAGATGTCGGTGGCCGGTGGAGGCCCGTCAATCGGTTCGCAGAAGCGCCGCAGGCCATTCCACTGCAGCAGGGTTACGTTTACCAGGCGTCGCCTGTCGACGGCACACTGAAGAACATGCTCGGTCGCTGGGCGAAGGATGCACGCCTGTCGCTGGCGTACTTGCATCCGAACGACTACACCCTGCATGCGCCGGTGGCGCAGATCAGCACGGGCAGTCTCGAGGATGCGGCGGCCCAGTTATCGGCAGCCTACGCATCGCAGGGCGTCCAGGTGGTAGTCGAGCGCCCGCGGATCATCGTCAGCCAGGCCTCGCAGGCCGACGCCGATTCGGCGCCCGGCGCGGCGATGGGCGAGTAGGGATATCGGGCCGCGCATGTTCTCAAGAAAGAAAACATCGTCCCCTGACATCGACCGCGCCGTGGCGCAGGGCGTCAGTTTCGAGCTGACCCTCGCGGAGCGTGCACGCAAGAGCGAGCGTCGCGCATGGCTCGTGGCGTGGTCGGCCATCGTGATGTCGCTGATCCTGGCGGGCGGTTACTTCCTGTTCCTGCCGCTCAAGGAGAAGGTGCCGTACCTGGTGATGGCCGACCCGTACACCGGTACCGCCAGCGTGGCGCGGCTGTCGGGCAATTTCCAGGATCGTGATGTCACCACCGAGGAAGCGATCAACAAGAGCAACGTGGCGCAGTTCGTCCTCGCCCGCGAATCCTACGATTCCGGCCTGATCGGCCAGCGCAACTGGCGCACGACCCTGTCGATGGCGGGACCTGCCGTCTCGCCTGCCTACATCGCGCTGCATTCGGAGAGCAACCCCGAACGGCCGTTCCGCTTGTATGGTGCGTCCAGTTCCGTGCGCGCCCGGATCCTCAGTATCGTCCTGATCGGCGGCGGCGCAGGCACTCGGCCCACCGGTGCGACGGTGCGCTTCCAGCGCAGCCTGTACGACAAGGGACGTGGTCAGGTACAGCCGCTGGACAGCCGGATTGCGACGCTGGAGTTCACCTACAACCCCGATCTCCGCTTGAGCGAAGAGGACCGCCTGCTGAATCCACTGGGATTCCGCGTCACCAACTACCGCGTGGATGACGACTTCGCTGCCGCCAGCGTGCCGGAGCGGGAGTTCCCAGCACCGCCCGCCGTGCCGGTTCCACCCGCGCAGCCAGTGCCAGCACCGGCCACCGAGCCCGCCGCCGCCGCGCTCGATGGAGCCGTTGCCCCCGCCAACGAGAACGACGTATCGACGGCACCGCAGCCCGCGGAGCAGTCGGAAACCCAGACTGGACCCGGAGTGCCCCAACGATGAGGTGGAAGGACGCGCTGCGTTTGGCTGTCATTGGCCTGCTGCTCACGGCATGGCCGGCGATGGCGCAGGTGATCGAGGAGTACATCTACGCGCCGGACAAGGTGTATCCGGTGCGCACGGGCCTCGGCATCACGACCCAGATCGAGCTCTCTCCGCATGAGGAGATCCTGGACTTCAGCACCGGTTTCAGCGGGGGCTGGGACATCAGCCGGCGCGGCAACGTGTTCTACCTGAAGCCGAAGAATGTCGACGTGGATACCAACCTGCTGGTGCGTACGGCGGCCCACGCCTACATCTTCGAACTCAGGGTGGTGGCCACCGATTGGCGCGTGCTGGACCAAGCACGGGCGGCGGGCGTGCAGTACCGCATCAAGTTCGCCTATCCCGGCGACACCAGCTTTGCCGGTACGGTCAACAAACCTCAGGACGTCGCATCCGAGCTCAACACCGATGTCGAGCCGGGTCGCGCCTATCACTTCAACTACGACTACGCCCAGCGCAAACGCGGGCCCACATGGCTCGTGCCGACGACGGTCTATGACGATCGCCGTTTCACCTACATCAGGATGGGGGACCGGACGCGTTTCCCCAGCGGCAATTTCCCGGTGGTGTTCGCGCGGGACAGCGAGGAGGGCGAAGAGTTCGTCGTCAACTCCACGGTGCAGGAAGACACCATCGTCGTGCATGGCACGTACCCCTACTTGGTCATCCGCCACGGCGACAACGTGGTGGGCCTGCGCAGGAGCCCGGAACGATGAACCAGACACCGCACGACCATCCGGACACGGGCCCTGAACGCGCGGCGCCGCAGAATCCCTATCAGACCGCGCGTCCTGCAGCAGACCCCGACCTGGATGCAAACGCACCCTACCTGCGCTCCGCTGACGTGCAGCGGCTCAACCGCAAGGCGTTGCTGTTCCTGGCCGGCATCATCGTGCTGCTGCTGCTCGTGGTGTTCTGGATTTTCAGTGGCGGGCTGTCCTCGAAGGAGAGTGAAGCGCTGCAACCCAAGGGTGAGCAGGTGGTGATTCCCGCCGCGCCACGCGACCTGCCCGAGTTGCCACCCGAGGCTGCGCCGGTGCCGGTCGAGCCTGACCTGCCACCGCTGCCGGTGGTGGAGGATACGACGTCTTCGACGGGGCCGATGATGGCCATGCCGTCCGGCATGCCCGGGAGCCAGGAGCCGTCGTTGCGCGAACGCCGCATGCTCGACATGGCCAGCACGTTCGGAGGCGGCGGCAACCCCGACGCTGTCGCGGGTGCCGGCGAGCAGGATGCTGGCATGGCGCAGTACGCGGCGCTGATGGGTCAGGCGCCTGCCGCGCCGCGCGAGCCGCCCGACGGCATGACCAGCGCCAAGCCGCTCTACAACCCCAATACCCTGCTGATCCGCGGCACGTACATCCGCTGCGTGCTCGAATCGCGCGTCATCACCGACGTCCCGGGCTACACATCCTGCGTGGTGACCGAGCCGGTGTACTCCGTCAACGGCAAGCGCCTGCTGCTGCCGCGTGGCTCGAAGGTGATGGGCAGTTACAACTCCGATGCCATCATCGGCGAGCGCGCGGCGATCGTGTGGGACCGCATTACCACGCCCACGGGCATGGACGTCAACATGCGCAGCCCGGGTACCGACATGCTGGGCGCGGCCGGAAATCCCGGCCACTATTCCGCGCACTGGGCGCAGCGCATCTCTTCCGCGCTGCTGATCAGCATGCTGAGCGATGCCTTCAAGTACGCCGGCGCCAAGCATGGTCCCCAGGAAACCTCGATCGTCAACGGCGCCGTCGTCCAGAATCCCTACGAGAGCAATACCGCCAGGACCATGGAGCGACTGGCCAACATGGCGCTGGACCGCAACATGGCGCGCCCGCCGACGGTGACGATCAACCAGGGCACCATCGTCAATGTCTACGTCGCCCGCGATGTCGACTTCTCTGCGGTGATGCGCTGACAGGCGGCACGATGGACACGCAGAACGAACCTCTCGCCCGCGTTTCGAACGAGTTCCTGGACTACCAGTACCAGGTGCTCGGGATCGGCGAGCACATGCATTCCTCGGATGTCACCGAGATCTGCATCAATCGCCCGGGGGAGCTCTACCTCGAAACGGCGCGTGCGGGCTGGCTGAAGGCCGACGTGCCGACGTTGACGTTCGAGCGGGCGCGACAGTTCTGTACGTCTGTGGTCAACGAGAGCAACACGGGCCAGCGCATCACGGACATCGATCCGATGGTGTCGCTGACCTTCCCGACCGGCCAGCGCGCCCAGTTCGTGATTCCGCCCGCCTGTGATGCCGGCAAGGTGTCGATCACCATCCGCTTGCCGGCGAAGTTCAGCAAGACCCTGGAGCAGTACGAGCAGGATGGCTTCTTCGACGAGATCCTCGAGCAGCAGCAGTCGCTCGGTGACCATGACCAGGAACTGCTGGAACTGCGCCGCAGCCGGAACTACGCGGAGTTCTTCCGGAAAGCGGTGCACTACCACAAGAACATCGTGGTGGCCGGCGCCACCGGCAGCGGCAAGACGACCTTCATGAAGTCGCTGGTGAACCACATCCCCGACCAGGAACGGCTGGTGACGATCGAGGATGCGCGCGAGCTGTTCATCCGCCAGCCAAACGTGGTGCATCTCCTCTATTCCAAGGGCGGCCAGAGCGCCAGCAATGTCACCGCCAAGAACTGCATGGAAGCCTGCCTGCGCATGAAGCCGGATCGCATCATCCTGGCGGAGTTACGCGGCGACGAGTCGTTCTACTTCATCCGCAATTGCGCCTCGGGCCACCCCGGTTCCATCACCAGCTGCCACGCGGGCAGCACGGCGCAGACGTGGGACCAGCTGGCGCTGATGGTGAAGGCGTCCTCCGAAGGCGCCGGGTTGGAGTTCGACGTGATCAAGCGTCTGCTGAAGATGACGATCGACATCATCGTGCATATCAAGGCCCACGCCGGGCGCCGCTACATCACCGGCATCGATTTCGATCCCGCCCGCGCGCTGTCGTCCTGAAGGAGGAAGAACATGAACCCCCTGAACGCACTTCAAGGTTGGGCAACGCACGCGGGGCGTGATGGCGTCCCCGTCTCGTCTGTTGGCGAAGGAGGGGAGCGCTGATGCTGCCTGGCATGGAATTGATGGGATGCACGGGGCTGGCAGTTCCGCCCTCCGTGATGCAGCACGTCGTACAGGTCGAATCTTCCTTCAATCGCTACGCCATCGGCGTAGTGGGCGGGCGGCTGGCGCGGCAGCCACGGAATCTCCCGGAAGCGCTGTCGACCGCCCGCATGCTGGAGGACCGGGGCTACAACTTCTCCCTCGGGCTGGCACAGGTCAACCGCTACAACCTGGCGCGGCAGGGCCTGGACAGCTACGAAAAAGCGTTCGACGTCTGTCCCAACCTGCAGGCGGGCTCGCGCATCCTGGCGGAGTGCTACTCCCGTTCCGGGAAGGACTGGGGCAAGGCGTTCAGCTGCTACTACTCCGGCAACTTCACCACCGGCTATCGGCACGGATACGTACAGAAAGTGTTCGCGTCCTGGCAACGCCAGGCTGGCGACGATGCCGCGCCCGCCATCCCGGTGATAGACCGCGGGACCACGGCGCAGCGCAGCACTGCCCCGCGTGCGCGCGCAGCGAGCGTGCCGTCGTCCCGCGTGGCGCGCCGCATCGAGGAGGCACGATCCGATCGGAGCGCCATGCCCGCTCCCGCCATGTCCGTGGCGAGCGCGCCCATGCCACTGCCCGCAGCCGCGCCCGCATCCACCACCCACGTTGCGCCCGCGGTCGCGCAGCCGACGGCCGACGCACCCGTGCTGGTGCAGGCCTATCACCAGAACACAGCCGCGACGCCATCGGCGCCGCAGGTCGTGCAGGCATCCGGGAGGGACGACGCTTTCGTCTTCTAGCAGTACCCGCCAAGGATGGCTTAACGGCACGCGAAAGTGCCACCCACCATTGCAACCACCATTTGGGGTCGACTATGAACAACATGCACGCCACTCAAGCCAAGCAGGCATCCACCGCCTTGATCGTGATGATCGTCGCGGCCATCGCGCTGGCATATCCCGAACTCGCGCTTGCCCAGGACGTTACGGGCGCGCAGGGGCGCGTCACCAGCTTCTTCACCAACATCAACTCCCTGTTGAACGTGGCGTCCATCGCCATCGTCACCATCGCCGTGATCTTCGCGGGCTATCAGATCGCCTTCAACCACAAGCGCGTCGGTGACGTGGCGCCGGTGCTGATCGGCGGCTTCCTGATCGGTGCAGCTGCGCAGATCGCGAAAATGCTGCTGCCGGACGATGTCACCTCCACGGCGATGGCCGTCGGTCAGATGCTGACGCAGTATGCATAAGAACGTGCTGTTCAGGGGCTGCACACGCCCGCCCATGTTCATGGGGGTTCCTTACGTACCCTTCACGATCGGAGCGGGCGGCTGCCTGCTGCTCACGTTCTACTTCAACATGTTCTTCCTGGCCCTGCTGCCGGTGGTCATCTTCATCATGCGGCAGATGGCGCGCCGCGACGAGATGATCTTCCGGCTGCTGGGGCTGCGGTGGCAGTTCCGGACCAAGGTCCGGAACCTCCGCCATCACGAAGGCATGTGGGTGTTCACGCCCAACGCGTACCGCACGCGTTTCGACGACTCGATTCCGGACTGACCCATGCTCGCGCCCGACCTGTCCATCGCCGAGTTCATTCCTCTGTCCGCCCACGTGTCGCCGCACGTGGTCAAGACCACGGGGGGCGATTTCCTGCTGACCTGGCGGCTGGACGGGCTGCCCTTCGTCGGGCGCGAGGAATGGGAACTGGAGCATCGCCACAACACGTTCAACCGAATGCTGCAGACGTTGCGCGCACCGGACTTCGTCAATGTTGCGTTCTGGGTGCACGACCTACGGCGGCGCGGGCGGATCCGCTCGGGCGCGCGTTTTGGGCAGGCATTCAACCAGGCGCTGTCCGACGGCTACTTCGACGGGCTGTCCGCACAGAAGATCATGCAGAACGAGCTGTACCTCACGATGATCTACCGGCCCATCGTGATGGGCAAGAAATTCGTCGAGAAATCCGCGAACATCCCGCGTCTGCAGGCCGAGCAGGAGCAGTCTGTATCGAAGCTGATGGAGCTGGCCGGCAACGTGGAAGCTGTCCTGAAGGATTACGCGCCGATGCGGCTGGGCATGTACGAGTCCGACGCGGGCGGCGTGTTCTCAGAGACGCTGGAATTCTTCGGCTTCTTGCTCAATCGCATCTCGGAGCCGGTGCCGGTGCTGCGTGCGCCGCTCTACGACTACCTCGCCGTCAGCCGGCACATGTTCTCCTCCAAGACCGGCGACTTCGTGGTCAGCACACCGGATGGACAGAACCATTTCGGCGCGATCCTGAACATCAAGGAATACACCGACGGCACCTGGCCCGGCATCCTCAACGGCCTGAAGTATCTCGACTTCGAGTACGTCATCACCCATTCGTTCAGCCCCATGGGGCGCCAGGACGCATTGAAGGTCTTGGACCGCACCAAGGGGATGATGATCTCGTCCGGGGACAAGGCGGTCAGCCAGATCGCGGAACTGGACGGCGCGATGGACCAGGTCGCGTCCGGAAACTTCGTGTTGGGCGAATACCACTTCATCATGACCTTGTATGCGGAGGACCAGTCCCGCCTTTCGCAGAACGTCGCGGTGGCCCGGGCGGAGCTGTCCAACGCCGGTTTCGTTTCCACCAAGGAGGACCTGGCGGTGTGCTCGTCCTTCTACTCGCAGCTGCCTGGCAACTGGCGCTACCGGACGCGGTTGGCGAACGTCAGCTCGTTGAACTTCCTGGGCCTGTCGCCGTTGCACAACTTCGCCACCGGAAAGCGGGACAACAATCCCTGGGGCGAATGCGTCACCGTACTGCAGACCACCAACGGCCAGCCCTACTATTTCAACTTCCACGCCACCCATCCCGCCGAGAACTCGCTGGGCGAGAAGGCCATCGCCAACACCATGGTCATCGGCAAGTCAGGTACCGGCAAGACGGCACTGATCAACTTCCTGCTCAGCCAGGTGCAGAAGTTCGACCCGGTGCCGACCATTTTCTTCTTCGACAAGGACCGCGGCGCCGAGATCTTCGTGCGCGCCTGTGGCGGCAACTATCTGGCGCTGGAGAATGGCCAGCCGACCGGCTTCAACCCGTTCCAGTGCGAACGCACGGATGCCAACGTGCAGTTCCTGGCGGGATTGATCAAGGTGCTGGCGGGCAAGACGCACTACACCGCCCGAGAGGACGAGGATGTCTTCCGCGCGGTAGAGGCCATGCTCGACATGCCGTTCCACCTGCGCTCGATGACCAATTTCCAGAAGAGCCTGCCCAACATGGGCGACGACGGTCTCTACGCGCGGCTGCGCAAATGGACGGCCGGTAATGCGCTGGGCTGGGTCTTCGACAATCCCATGGACACCATCGACCTTGGCCGGGCCAGTATCATCGGTTTCGATTACACCGATGTCATCGAGAATGCCGAGATACGCGTACCGGTGATCAACTACCTGCTCCATCGCCTGGAGGAACTGATCGACGGGCGCCCGCTCATCTACGTGATGGATGAGTTCTGGAAGATCCTCGACGGCGGCGGCGCGCTCAAGGACTTCGCCAAGAACAAGCAGAAGACGATCCGCAAGCAGAATGGCCTGGGCATCTTCGCCACCCAGAGCCCGGAGGATGCGCTGGCGAGCGACATTTCTGCCGCGCTGATCGAGCAGACCGCCACGCTGATCCTGTTGCCGAACCCGAATGCCTCCCGCGATGACTACATTGAGGGGCTGAAGCTGACCGATGCCGAGTTCCAGGTGATCAAGAGCCTGGACGAGCGCTCGCGCTGCTTCCTCGTCAAGCAGGGGCACGCATCAACGGTCTGCCAGCTCAACCTGCGCGGAATGGATGACGCACTGGCAGTGATCTCGGCCAGCACCGACAACATCGAGATCATGCACCGCATCGTCGACGAAGAAGCGCAGCGCCTGGAGATCGACAAGGCCGGCTTACTGCCGGAACAGTGGTTGCCGCGGTTCCAGCAGGAGCGGAAAGGCTCGCGAAGCCGCCGGGAAACGCCGGTCGCTGCTTCCTCTACCGGCCGAGAAGGCCATCCCGACAGCCCGCGCCCCACGCGGCCCACCCACTCCAGCCTCCAACGCTGAGCGAAAAGCAGAGGGCTCCATCATGAACAAGTCGACATCACACGGTTATGCCGTCCATATCGCCCTGATCCTCCTTGCGGTGGGGCTGGGCGCTGCGGAGAACGCGCAGGCGCAATGGCGCGTCATCGACAATGCGGCCAATACCAAGCTGCAGGACATGAACGGTCGCATCGGAACCACCAGTGCAACGGGCAACGGCAACGGCACGGTGAACGGCAACCTGCGCGAGCTTTACCAGCAGCAGGTGTTCGAGTCGTTCAATGGCAATAACGAGGACAGCAAGGCGGCGCCGGAGCCCGAGGAGAAACTCCAGCACGCCCGGCCAACACTGAGCGGTGCAAGCGTGAATGCCGACACCCGATGCCCGCAGCCTAGTGGGGGTGGCGCCGCGCAGCAGCAGTGGCAGTTGTGCCGGGAGATCGTCAATACGGAGCTGGCCAAGTACAACTACTCTCTGAAAATGTACGAGGTGACGACCCAGCGCCAGCGCTACCTGGACGAGCTCAAGCGCCAGCGTTCCGGCATACGTAGTCATGAAGTGGGCAAGCTGCAGGACAACACGAATCGTATTCTCTTGCTGATGTCTCAGATGGAAATCGATCGCCAGCAGCAGCAGACCTACATGGATGCCTATGTCGCACGTATTGCCTACCTTCAGGAAGCCAGCAAGACGATTGCGCAGCAGGCGCTTGAAGGGACGCGTAGTTCGACCGGCGGAATCGGTGGCGGGCTGGGCAGCATCATAGGCGGCGTCGCCGGCGCGGGCGCGCTGAAGCTCGCACTGGATGCTGCCCAGTCGCGCCGGCGTAATTGATTCCGCGCGGAAACGGCGTGATGAAGGGGGGCGTCATCAGGACGCGAAGGAACGAGCATGGTGGGTACAGATTCACTTGATAACGGTCTGGCGGTCCTGTTGCGCGGCATAGGCGCGCAACTGGAGGCCGTGGAGCGTTGGGCGTTCTTCCGGCTGGTCTTCGACTGGGTCGATGAGGAGATCAACATCTTCCGGGACAACTTGCTTGGCGAGATGGCCGAGTGGGTGGGCGGCATGGCCTTCGTCCTCCTTACGCTCTGGGTACTGCTCCAGGGCTATCGCATCGTCACCGGCCAGTCGCGGCAGTTCATGATGGAACTCGTGGTGAAGTCGTTGAAGTGGGTATTGATCATCACCGTGGCGACCACCTTTGCGATGGGCAGCAGCAACATCCATCGGTTGTTGACCGACGACATGCCGCGGACCATCAACCAGTTGGTGACCGGGGACGACGAGGGTCCGGAGGATTCCATCGATGACAACCTGCAGCAGATGGAACTGGCCATGGTGGCTATCGATGCGCTCTACACGAGCTTCGACGAGACCCTTCAGGAGGCGAAGAGCCGATCGATGTGGTTCACCGGCGTAGGCGTTGCCGGACCGTCCCTGATCGGCGGTGCGATCCTTCTGATGTACAAGATGGCGATGGCGCTGTTTGTGGGTCTCGGCCCATTCTTCATTCTCTGCCTGGGATTCGACCAGACAAAGAACATGTTCCAGAAGTGGCTCTGGTATGGCATCGGAACGATGTTCTCCCTGGCCGTTCTCAGCTTCACCGTCTCGATGATCTCCAAGCTGCTGGGTGCCGTTGCGATATCCTTCGTGGCCCAGTACGTCGCCGCTACAGCGGCGGGCGCCACACCTCAGGGCGTCAGCAGCATGGCGCTGCAACAAGGTGGGTTGGGTGTCCTGATGACGCTGTTCCTCGTGACGGTTCCGCCAATGGCGGCCGCGTTCTTCCAGGGCACCCTGGGCCACTTCAGCGCCTACACGCAGTTCGGCGTGGCGGGTGCCAACAGCGGCGGCAACCGTGCCGCGACAGACGGCAGCGGTCGGCCGGTGGTGGTGCCGCAGGCGCCCGACGCGAGCATAGCCACGCAGACGGCGATAGCGGGCCGCGCGACACGGCCGATGGTGTCATGACGCCCAGCTCAGCCAAGTGAGGTGAACGATATGATCCTGCCCAGAGTTTTGCTGATGCTGATGGTCGCAGCCGTCGCCGGAACGGCGATCGCGCAGCCTTGCCCCCAAGGCATTCCGCAGGGCGCGCCGGGCTGCGTGCCGCCCAACCACCCCAATCTTCCTTCGAACGCGAATCAATCGAGCGAGCCGGTGCGAGCTTCCTGGCGCAAGACGTGGGGTGCGCTGGCGGCCGATCCAGATTCGACCTGGATTGGCTCTTCGACAGGGCATATCAGTCGTCGCGCGGCTGCGAAGGAGGCCGTCGACAAGTGCAAGGCGAAAGGAGGTCGGTCCTGCGAAGTCATGCTTGCGTACGAGAACCAGTGCGCGGTCATTGCAGTACCTGCCGGCTATGGTGGCCCCATGCAGGTGATTTATCAGAGCGGCCCTACGATCGAGCGCGCGGGTCAGATCGCGTTTCCTCAGTGTGCTGCGCAGAACGGAGGTCGCCAGTGCGAATTGATGTACACGAACTGCACGGCACCTGTACTTGTTAAGTAGTGAGTCCATGGAGAAGTGGTCAGGACAAGCCGCAGTAGTGACTTGGCGATATCGTCAGAAGGATATTGAATGAAAGGCAGAAGGATCTTGTTTGTTGTCTCCTGTTGTCGGCTGGATGCGCATCCAGCTCTGCCAACATGGCGACCAACAGGTGGGTTGGACGGCCGACGAGCTGAGCTTTCACGTCTTTTGGCCAACCCCGCGAGGTTCGGCAGCAGGGAGGCGTGCGGGAGGCGAACGTATGGCGTTTCGAACGTTACGTGGACGAGGTTGTCCCGACCGGGAACGTCCCCGGCAGGGAGGCGGGTGGGTGCCCGACGCTGTATGCAACGCAGGGTGTAAGGCGCGTCAAGTTTGCTTGCGATCTGACATTTGCAAGTGAGGATGGCAAGGTCGTGGATGCTCGCCCGAAGCCTATGACAGGCGTTGGTCCGGCGATGGCGGGTGGTTGCGATGGGCATGGGATTTGAGATTCCCGGCCACCGTATTTATCAGCAGAGGAGTTGGCGATGGATGAGAGACCCATGGGACGAAGTCGACCAACGAAGGCGGCCGTCATTCTCGTTCTCCTTTCTCAGACAGCCTGTAGTGGTGCCATGAACAATCAAGCCAGTCCCCAGTTCGCTGAAAACCCCTCTCCGCGCCAGGCCTATCGGCTGACGCTGCGCATCGAAGGCGCGCCTGGTCCGCTGGAGGTCGTGTCCAGCGCGGCCCAGTACGACGTGGTCAACCACGAATGCCTGCCGCCGCCTAAAGAGAATCCTGGCGGACATTCCTCGCCCGTGCCCACGCATGACATCCCGTTCCGCCTCGAGCGCGTGTCCGACAGCGAATACGCAGGCGTCTTCTACACCGACGGCATGGTCGATGCCGAGTATCACGGGCGCGGCGTGTGCAGGTGGGAGCTGATCCAGGCCCAGGTGCAGCTCCGGGCACCGGGTGAGGAGGGTGATACCCGCTTCGTAGCGAAGATCGCAGGCGACGAGCTGCCGCAAGGCATGCCCAAGGCGTTCCATTACTGGAAAGCGCGCTATCCGAAGGAAACGGGATCGGAAGGCTATCGGGATTTCGGCCAACCGGATTTGCAGAAGGTGCCGGCGGAACAGCGCGATGATTTCTTCGGGATCGTGTTGACTGCGAAGGAGGCCTGACAATGGGACTCACCCCGCAGCAATACGCCCATCTGGCGGACCATAGCTACGACCGTGGCGGCCAGATGCGCGACCTGGTCAACAAGGACGTCGTGATCGGCGGCGATCGTTATCGCGTGATCGACTACGTCGACAATCCGCGGACAGGTTACCAAGGCACGATCTACCAGCACGAGGCCAGTGGCGCCGTCGTGGCTGCCCATCGCGGCACCGAGTTCGGACGGGAGGCGTTCCGCGACGGCGTGATCGCCGACGCCGGCATGGTATTCACCCGCACCAACAGCCAGGCGGTCGACGCGGTCGAGCTGACCCGTCGCGCGGTCGAGTACGCGGAGCGCCAAGGACGAGAGCCCGGCAGGACCGCGCCCGAGGTAACCGTCACGGGACACTCGCTGGGAGGAACTCTCGCGCAGGTGTCGGCACACCACTTCGATCTGCATGGCGAGACGTTCAACGCTTACGGGGCCGCCAGCCTGGACCGGCGCATCCCGGAAGGAGGGGACCGCGTCACCAACCACGTGATGGCGGTCGACGCCGTCAGTTCCGCCAGCCCCCATTACGGCCAGGTGCACAGGTACGCCACGCCGCGGGAGATCGAGACGCTGCACCGGACGGGCTACCACGACAATGTCGTACGCGACCTGCTGCAGCGTGACATGCCGTTGACTGCATCCGTCATGTCGGGCGGCTCGCACAGCATGCACAACTTCCTTCCGGTGGATGGCGACGGGAGGCCCGACCGGTCCGCGTTGGAAGATCCGAATGCACGCCGACTCGCGGATGAGCACCGCAGGATCATTTCCGACTACCGTGACGACGTCGGCGACCTGCGTCGCGGGGTCACTGCCGCATCCCGCGGACCCTTTGGCCTGGTGCTGGATGGCATTGATCGCATTCGTGGACCGTTGCCGGCGGGCGAGCCTGCGGCCCGTGAAGAGCGTCGACACACGGATCGTACGTCACAGGCCGACACACCGCTGCGCGTCGAGGGTGTGGGCGAGGCGACACGCCAGGCATGGCGATCGAACCCCGAAGTGGAGCGATTGTTGGCGGCGGCCGGTGGACGTGATCCAGCGGCCCTGCAACTGGCACAGAACGAATTGCAGGTCTCGGCTGCGGGCCAGGTGTGGCGTGAGCGGGTCGAAGCTCACCAGCGGGATTTTGCGGCCCAGGAGCGTACGCCGAACCTCCAGCAAACGGAGCAGCGGACGCCGGCGCAGATGGACGTCGCGCGCTGATCTTGGAACAACCAGGCGAGACACGTGTATCCATGTACTACGAGGAGCGTAGCCATGAAACCAGGCATCAAACTACTCATCCTGCTGGGCTTGCTGGTGTTGTTCGATCTCAGCGCCCAGTCCAGCGGCTACTACCAGCGCCTGTACTACCGCATGGACGATCCTTTCGTGTTCTGCACGCAGGGCCAGGACGTCAGGCGCAACCCGGCACCGTGCTGGAAGCCGATGCCTCCGTTCACGGGCGCCTACATGCTGATGCCCTACTGCCGGCCACCGAATCCCTACGGCAAGAACTGGACGCAGGACGACACGTTGTCCTTCCGGCAATACCTGAGCGTGTGTCCGCAGGCAATCACCTCCGGACGCTGGGAAGGCCGCGGACGGCCCGAGCACGCGCCCATCAGCCACTGAGGCCCGGAGGCTCGCCCCGGGCTGCCGGCCCTTCTCTACCGAAGCCGCACACATGAGATTGCAACGCATGAAACAGCTCCCCTCCCTGTTCCTGGTCTTGATGGCAGCGACTGCCGGCGGCTGCGATGCGCAGGCGCCGCGAACCGCGGATGCCGCGACCCAGGAAGCAGCCCCCCCGAAGAAGGATCAGGACATGTCAGAGCTGAAGCCGCCCTCCGCGGACAGCGTGTTGTATTTCATCTACCAGCGCGACGGCGACGGTGCGGTCAGTTACAAGATCGATGGCGGCGCCACCGTCAGCTACTGGTACGGCCACGAGTTCGATCTCGATGGCAAGCATTACTTCACCGGCTTCGGTGCCAAGACCCAGGGCGAGGGCCCGGACGGCGACGACGGCATGATGGATCCGGAGCACGTTGCCATTTCGCAGGCGACCTTCACGCGCGTCGAGAAGGACGGCAAGCAGGCATGGTCGAAGCCTGATACCGATGGCTATGTCGGGGAGTTCGGCAGGATGGGGCGGCCCGAGGAGATCGACGATTCGAGAAAGGCGCTCTCGTATGAAACCCGCGATGGGCGCTACCTGCTCGCGGTGCCGACCCGCGATTTCACGGACGGCACTGACGTGCGCATGTTCAGCCTGTTCCTGTTCGACCCCGGCAGCGTCGACAAGCTGGGTTTCAGGCAATGGGGATATGTGGGCGGCATCCCGGTCAGCGACGACAACAGCGCCGCGTGCGATGGCGGGCAGGTGATGCCGTGTGCTGCCGCCACCGGGACGCTGGCGTTCGAGCAGGCAGGCGATGGTCTGCCAAAGCTGAAGGTGTCGTCCAAGGGAACCACCATCGCGTCTCCCGGCAAGGTTCGCGAGATGACGGAGGCAGACAGCGTGATCTACACCTTCGACGAAACAAGCGGAAGCTACAAGCAGTAAGTCGATTTCCAGTTGACCGACATGCATCAGGCCCATGGAGGGGCCCGGTTGACGTCCTGCGACCCACGGGTCGCGTACATCAGCAAAGGAGCCAACGATGGCCAGTGAATACACGCGTGATCAGATCCTCGACATCATCGAACGACAAGCGCAGGCAAGCGGAATTCCCCGCGAGGATTTCCTGCGGTTCGCCTACATCGAGACCGGTGGACGCTTCAATCCCGATGCCAGCAATCCCAGCGGCGCGAAGGGACTCTTCCAGTTCATGCCAAGGACCGCGGAGCAGTACGGCATCGCGGGGCGCGAGTTCGACCCGGCGGCAAGCACGCGTGCCGCTGCCGAACTCTATGGCGACAATCTGGCGGACATCACCCGCAGGCAGTCGCGCAGCGGGCACGATTTCCTTTCCGGGCGCGAAACCCCCAGCGGGCTGGACCTGTATCTGGCCCACCAGCAGGGTGCCGCGGGCTACGCCTCCATCCAGAGCGCCATCGCGAACGGCGAGTTCACGCGGGATGACACGCGACGCAACATCCTCAACAACATCAGTGCGCGCGATGTGGAGCGTCTGACCGGTCACTCGGCCGCCGAGCTGCGCGGGCTCGACGATCGCGAGCTCGCGACCACGTTCTCGCAGTACTGGAACGGCAAGTACGCTGCCATCGACATTCCGGAGCGCGGCATCCACGCCAGCCAGCCGGGTCCCGGTGCCCGCGAGCGGACGTCACCGTTGGCCGATGGCGTCTTGCAGAACGGCGAACGCGGCGACGACGTGCGTGCCTTGCAGACGTCGCTGAACCAGCTCGGGTTCCGCGACGGACAGGGCGCGCAACTGGAAACGCAGTCGGGCATCTACGGCGGCAAGACACAGGAAGCGGTCCGTGCCTTCCAGGCGGCTAACCAGCTTGAAGCCACCGGGACGGCCGACGCGCGAACGCGCGAGGCGATCGCGCAGCAACTTGCGTTGCCAGAACAGGCGCGCAACCGTGCCCAGGCGACGGAAACACAACAGCGCGAGGGTGGGCTGGCCTGGCCGACGCCCGGCAATCGCGACATCAACGAAGCCGACAAGGCGCGCGAGGGGCGCGGCGAGTTCGGCACGCCACGCAGCGGTGGCCGACGCCACGGCGGCATCGACATCCAAGGCGATGTCGGTGACCCCGTGATGGCCGTCGCGAGCGGAACGGTAGTGGTGCGCCCGAACAACGGTGCGGCGGGTAATACCGTGCACGTGCGGCATGAAGACGGCACGCTGACCAAGTACTTCCATCTGGATGAGTTCAGCGTGCGCAACGGTCAGCGCGTGGAAGCCGGGCAGCAGATCGGCACCATGGGCAGGACCGGCAATACGCCTGCCCAGGGCGATACACACCTGCACTTCGAGATGTGGCGGGACGGTCGGCAGGTCGATCCGATGCCGCACCTGCGTGGCGCCGAGCGCGACGCGGCGGTACCCGCACGTCCGGCCGCGCCCGAGGTGTTGCGCGATGGAGCATCGGGCGCGTCGGTGCGCGAACTGCAGCAGCAGCTCAATGAGCTCGGCTATCGGGGTGCCGATGGCAAGCCACTGGAGACCACGTCCGGCAAATTCGGTCCCCAGACCGAGCATGCACTGCGCACGTTCCAGGCCGATCAGGGATTGAAGGTGGATGGCGTTTACGGCGACCGTTCCCGCGAGGCCATCGCTGCCGCGACGCGTGATGTGGTTCGCAGTCCGGCGGATGCCGGTGCCTCGCCCCAAGGTGGACGCAGTGAAGATGCGCAACGCTCGTTCGTCGACCGCATGTTCTCCGCCATGCACGGCGGAGACGACCGCGCCATGCGCCAAGCCCTGGACGACTACCTGAAGACGCCCGCTGGCCAAGGGTGGCAGCAGGAACAGGTCGTGACCGACCAGCAGGCGGTGCCGTCACGCGATCAGGCGGGCCCTTCCCGCTGACAGCGAGGCAGGATGGCGGATCGGGTCGCGTGCCCGGTCCGCCCTCTCGTGGAACGCACCGGCACCGTGGGCGGCTCAGGGCGTCCGAACGCGGCCCATCTGGCGGCCGGCGCCCGGGTCACCCGCGCCCCGCGCTTCGCTGAAACGCAGCGGGGTGCCAGCCAAGCCGGAAGGTACGGTCGAGCGCGTGGACTTCGGAGCGGTGCAAGGTGATGGTCGGTTGACGCCGCACGCATCCAGCGTGGCGTGTGCGGTGCGTGGCTTAGCGTCGCGGGCGCCAGCCCATGTCGCAGCGTTGGCAGTTCGGGTCCATCACCAGCGCGGTGATCCAGCAGATGGATGCGCCGAGCGGCGGGGGAGGCGAAGTGCAGTCCCGGCAGACCACGGGCCCGGTCATGTTCGACGGACCGGCAGCAGGGACCTGGGAAGCATCGGTCGCGTTGGCGTGGACGCGCGGACTGGCTTCGAACGAGGGGCAGGAATAGCCCCGACGAGCAATCAGCCCGGCGACATCATCGGCGTCGCCAGGCTGTGCATTGCGGATATCGAGCAGATCTGCGGTTGCAGTCCCGAGGGCGGCAAGCCTCGTCGGGCCGGCCGCACACCTGGCGGGGTCAGCGGGTACCGTACAGCACGACGGTCTTGCCGCGCGCATGCAGGGAGCCATCGGCCTGCAGCTTCTTCAGCACGCGTCCCGCCATCTCGCGCGAGCAGCCCACCAGGCGTGCCAGCTCCTGGCGAGAGACGCGCAGCTGGGTGCCTTGGGGGTGACTCATCGCTTCCGGCTCGCGAGCAAGGTCATGCAGGGTGCGTACGATCCGGTCGGTCACATCGAGGAACGCGAGGCGGCTGGCCTTGCGGCTGGTGTCCAGCAGGCGCCGCGAGAGCTGCGCGCCGATCGCGTACAGCAGCTTGGGGGCATCGGCCGACAGCGTGCCCATGAACAGCTGGTGCAGGCGTTCGTAGCTGATTTCGGCCAGTTCGCACTGGGTGCGGGTGCGCAGGATCACTTCCCGGCGGTCCGACTCGATGAACAGTCCCATCTCGCCGACGAACTCGCCGGAACCGAAGTAGCCGAGCACCAGCTCCCGGTCGTCGTCTTCCTCGGTGATGATGCTGACCGAGCCGCTGACCACGTAGTACAGCGTTCCTGCTGGGTCGCCGGGGCGGAAGACGTCGGCGCGGGCGGGGTAGCGCCGGCGGTGGCTGTGGGCCAGAAAGCGCTCAAGCGTGGCGTTGTCCGGCGTCAGGGGGCTGGCGGCGGGGCGAGCGGGGGCTGAAAGGGGGATGCCTGGGCTCATGATGGTCGCGGCTTGTAATTCCGGAAGCTTAGTCCGAATACGTAGCCGACGGCAAACGCAGGCCATGCAAGGGCTGGGCCAGTCCCGCGCCGGCCGGCCGACGGGTGGTGGCGGACATTTCGCTGTCACCCCATATGGCGCATAATCCGCCCCCTCATCCGACCCCCCCAGAGAGGGACCACCGCCGTGGTAAAACCCCTGCCTCGCCTGCGGCTGCAAGGCTTCAACAACCTCACCAAGGCGCTGAGCTTCAACATCTACGACGTGTGCTATGCCTCGTCCGAGGACGAGCGCCGCCGGTACATCGAGTACATCGACGAGGAGTACAACGCCGATCGCCTGACACAGATCCTGACGGATGTGGCGGAGATCATCGGCGCCAACATCCTGAACGTGGCCCGCCAGGACTACGATCCGCAGGGTGCGTCGGTGACGATCCTCATCTCCGAGGAGCCGGTGATCGACAAGAAGGATGCAGGCAAGGAGATCATCTCCGATGCGGTGGTCGCGCACATGGACAAGTCGCACATCACGGTGCACACGTATCCGGAAACCCATCCGGACAACGGCATCGCGACGTTCCGTGCGGACATCGACGTGGCCACGTGCGGCGTGATCTCGCCGCTGAAGGCCCTGAACTACCTGATCGAAAGCCTGGAATCCGACATCGTCATCATGGATTACCGCGTGCGCGGCTTCACCCGCGACGTGAAGGGCAAGAAGCATTACATCGACCACAAGATCAATTCGATCCAGGATTTCCTGGCCAAGAACATCAAGTCGCGCTACGAGATGCTCGACGTGAACGTCTACCAGGAGAACATCTTCCACACGAAGATGCACCTGAAGGAGTTCGACCTCGACAACTACCTGTTCGAGGAGAAGGCCAAGAACCTGTCGTTCAAGGAGCG
>Ga0065704_10000395_pt1 | contig 23814 bp, 18 predicted proteins | sample SwiRhicommuniRL2_FD_59091 | JGI IMG/M metagenome (GOLD analysis project Ga0065704, IMG submission 59091) | Switchgrass rhizosphere bacterial communities from Rose Lake, Michigan, USA - RL2 v2 (version 2) | ecosystem: Host-associated > Plants > Roots > Rhizosphere > Soil | place: East Lansing, MI | reverse complement strand
CCAGGCCGCTGGAGCTGTTATGCGCCAGGGTATTGGACTGCGCCGCCTGGTCGTTGAGGTGCTCGGCAGTATCCTGCAAGCGCGTCAGACAGGTCTTCAGGCGCGCCTCCTGGCTGAGGATCGACATCTCCAGGCGTGCCTGGGCGCCACGGCTGTCGGTGTACATCTGCGCGATCAACGGGTCGGAGGTGGTCTGCTCGGCCAGACGCAGCAAACGCTTGAGGCCGCGCTGTTGCCAGCTCAGGCCCAGCAGGCCCAATGGCACCGACAAACCCGCCGCCAGGGCAAAGCCCCAGTGGGAGTTGAGCGACGCACCGATCATGAAGCTCAACTGGCTGATCAGGATAAACGGCAGCCAGTCCTGCAACACCGGCAGCCACTTGTCCCGCTGGGGAACGGCCGACTTGCCCTGGTTGATGCGNTGGTAGAGCGCNTCGGCACGGCGGATCTGCTCGGCGGTGGGCTTGATGCGCACCGATTCNTAGCCGACCACCTGGTTGCCTTCGAAGACCGGCGTCACATAGGCGTTNACCCAGTAGTGATCGCCCGTCTTGCAGCGGTTCTTAACGATGCCCATCCATGGCAAGCCTTGTTTGAGCGTGGTCCACATATGCCCGAACACGGCCGCTGGCACGTCCGGGTGACGCACCAGGTTGTGCGGGGCACGCACCAGTTCGTCGCGAGAGAACCCACTGATTTCGACGAACGCGTCGTTGCAGTAGGTGATCACGCCTTTGGCATCTGTGGTGGAGATCAACCGTTGCTGAGCGGGGAAGGTACGTTCGCGCTGGGTAACGGGTTGGTTATTACGCATGATTGTTCAATCCGCAAGGCTTTCATTGGGTATCGGCGGTAGCGGGGGTTTATTTAACTTATTTTTGCAACAATTGGCGGCGGGTTGCTCATTTTTATAGGTGGTATCGACGCGCCAGCGTGGGATGCCTAATCAATCTAGACGCTCGCAGAGCAGGCGTGGACTTTTCAAGGCCTAAAAGTGACATGTTTTCCGGAAACGGTTGACTTTGTTAGGGGAATCCTTGGCTACCGTAGGAAGTTGATGTCTTTTCATGGACATAAATGACCATTTGATTAAGAATGCTCCCGTTGTTTTGTAAGATAGTCCCCCTTTGGTTTTTCTTCCCAAACGCCTCGGCGATTTGACTTTTTCTATAGCTGAAAGACGGTATGCCGCTTTGCGTTCGAGTCTGCAGTATCGAGGGGGCGAGACTGGCAGTCGAAACGAAGTAGCAATGCGTAAAGGAGTACAGTGTGACACTCGTTCCAGTCATTATCTGCGGCGGTGCTGGCAGCCGCCTTTGGCCTGTCTCACGTTCAGCGCATCCCAAGCCGTTTATCGAGCTGCCAGGCGGCGGAAACCTCATTCGTAAAACCTACAGCCGCGCGCTGGCGCTGGACACAGTGAGCGAAGTATTGACGATCACTAATCGTGACCTCTACTTCAAGACGCTTGATGAATATGGCGCCCAGGCACCTCAATTCACGAACTTGAGTTTCGTCCTTGAGCCCTTCGGGCGTAATACAGCGGCCGCTGTTGCGCTGGCTGCCCAGGAAGTTGCGCGTACGCATGGGCAAGATGCCATTATGTTGGTGTTGCCGGCGGATCACTTGATTGCTAATCAAGCGGCATTCGCCTCCGCGGTTTCGAGTGCTTGCGAGTTGGCCAAAGATGGCTGGCTGGTGACGTTCGGTGTGAAGCCTGAATATCCGGAAACCGGTTACGGCTATATCCAGAAAGACAATGACAACCCCCTCGGAAATGGTTTCAAGGTCAAACGCTTCGTCGAGAAGCCTGACCTTGAAACGGCCCAAGGCTATCTGGCTTCGGGTCAGTACTTCTGGAACTCCGGCATGTTCTGCTTCCGCGCCGGCACCTTGATCGAAGAAATGGCCCTATGCGCACCGGATGTATCCAGTGCCGTAGAACTGTGCATGGCAGGCTCGGGCACGATGACAGGCAATAGCCATCGCAGCTTGCACCTGGAGCCCGAAAGCTTTGCCAAGGTGCCCGATATCTCCATCGACTTTGCGTTGATGGAGCGCTCCAGCAAAGTCGCGACGGTGCCGTGTGACATTGGATGGAGTGACATTGGCTCCTGGAACGCCATGAGCGAGTTGTCGCCCGCGGACGAGCACGGTAACAGGGTTGAAGGCGAGGCCATTTTCCATGGCGCCGGCAACAACTACGTGCGCAGCCCCCGTCGCCTCACTGCGTTGGTTGGGGTTGAAGATCTTATCATTGTCGACACGCCGGATGCCCTGCTGGTCGCCCATAAAGACCATGCCCAGGACATTAAGGCAATCACGGCCCAGTTGAAGAAAAAGGGTCATCAATCACACCTGGACCACACCACCGTGCGTCGCCCTTGGGGCGCTTACACCACACTGGAAGAGGGACTTCGGTTCAAGATCAAGCGGATTGTCGTTAAGCCGCAAGGCTCTCTGTCCCTGCAAATGCATCATCACCGCAGCGAGCACTGGATCGTGGTGAGTGGTATGGCGCGCGTGGTTAACAATGATCGTGAGTTTTTGTTGAATACCAATGAATCAACGTTCATTCCCGCAGGTCATACCCATAGGCTGGAGAATCCAGGCGTTATCGATCTGGTGTTGATTGAGGTGCAGAGTGGTGACTATCTGGGCGAAGACGATATCGTCAGGTTTCAGGATATTTACGGTAGAGCTGAAAACAGCAAGTAAGGCGTCTGTCACCGGCCTGAATTAGATTCGGGTCGGGTTATGTTCGCTCGTTCATCAGATCCTGATAGACCTTCATATATCCCTGCAACATTTGGTCGCCGGTAAATATCTCGTTGTAGCGCAACTGTGCCTTTTCGCCCATTCTCGCTGCCTCTTGTGGTGATTCCCATAAGTAGCGCATTGCTTCGCGAAATGCTGTTGGGTTCTCTGGTGGGACAGTCAATCCTGTTTCATTTGAGATGTTTATGTAGGTGGTGCCTGTGCCGATTTCGCACGAAATCATTGGTTTTCCATACATTGCACCTTCGAGCAAGGCAATACCGAACGCTTCTGATCGAAGGTGCGAAGGGAATACGATAGCGGTGGAAAGCTGGATCAATGCGACTTTGTCGGCATCGTCGACTTTTCCCAGAAAATGTACGTTCCGTAGAGCTAGCTTGTCGGCTTGTGCCATGAGCTCTTGTTTCTTTGGTCCATCTCCAACAATAACCAAAGGGTACCCGGTCCCTTGAATTGCATCGAGTAGAGTATGCAGGCCTTTGTAGTAGCGCAGCATACCTACGAACAGGAAGAAGCGCTTAGGCAGTTGTTTTGCCCACCGCTCTATCAGTGAAAGAGAAGGAACTGGGTAGCTTTCCTTATTGAGGCCTATTGGAATTATGCTGATCTTTTCACGATAAGCAGGAAGGACCTTGCTGGATTCCAAATAGTTAGGCGAGGCTACAACAATACGGTTGACGCTACTCAGAAATTTATTCTGAAGTGGGCGATACAGCTTTAGTAGCTTCTTTTGGGCGATAATGTCCGAGTGATAGGAAACAACACTCGGCTTCCTTACCCTGCTGGCGAAATGGATGACGTCCATAAATGGCCACGGGAAGTGATAGTGGATGATGTCGGCCTGCTGCGCGAGCTCTTTGAACTTGGAGTACGCCTGGATCGAAAAACCCGTTGAAGCGATATTTATGTTTTCTTTAACCTGATAAGTTTTGTAACCGTCCATCTCTATCACTGTTGGGCTTGGATGAGGGGAAAGTGCAAGGACTTCGCAGGTCATTCCGAAACGATGTGACTGTTGGCAAAGTTGATGGATGACTTGTTCTACGCCGCCCATAGTGTCCGGATAGGCCGTCTTATAAAAGTGCAAAATGCGCATGGCGGGTTCCGGTTATGGGAAGATGGACTTGAACCAGACGGAGTAGGGCTGAAAGAGCCACCACTTCAACGGAACGCTACCGTGATGTCTGCGCACTACTGCTATAGCTTCCGCATAATGGCGCCGGCGTAGCGTTTTTGTTTTGGTCTCTTCATGCTCTCTATTGACGGCCACGAACGCGTCAACATATTTGAGGGGGCCTACTTGTTTTAAGAGTCGCCACCATAGATCGTAGTCCATTGCCATGTGCAAAGTGGCGTCTACTCCGCCGATGGTTTGCCAGGCAGACCTGCGAATCAACGTGGCGGGCTGTGAAATAATACAGCGCAACGAGAGTCGGCGCTCACTGAAGGGCTCAACCCATACAGGCTTGCGTTTACCAGTTGTTTGAATAACATTCCAGCATTTGCCGTAGACCGCTGATGCCTGAGGAGCAGCATTAAGAGCTTCGATCAGCCGCTTCAGCCCATCGGGCTCGAACCAGTCGTCGCTGTTAAGCCAGCAGACAAAAGGGGCTGTGCCTTGAAGGATGCCTTCATTAATAGCGGCTGCCTGACCATTATCTCGGTGACTGCGCCAACCCGCCAGCTTGTGCGCCCATTTACGGATTACTTCAACTGAGTTGTCGTTAGAGCCGCCATCGAGAACGAATACCTCTACAGGAACGTCCTGGTCGAATATAGATCTCAAAGCATCGTCAAGATAACGGCCCTGATTGTATGAGGGTACTGCAATCGTTACCAAGGGCTGAGACATTCAGAGGTGATCCGTACGGCTGAGGAAGTCTTTGTAGGTTAGAGCTATTCCCTCACGCAACTGCGTTCGGGCAGTCCATCCCAGGCTTTTTAATCGATCAATATCAAGTAACTTGCGAGGTGTGCCGTCGGGTTGGGTCTGGTCATATAAGATGCGACCGGTGTACCCGACCACCTCCATAATCAACTCGGCGAGCTCGCTAATGGGTAGGTCGCTCCCCATACCTACGTTGTAAAGCCCACTTTCGATTTCGGACTCCATCAGGTGTACGCAAGCATCGGCCATATCCTCCACAAAAAGAAACTCGCGTCTTGGCGTTCCTGAGCCCCAAACTACCAACTCTGATGCGCCGCTTACTTTGGCCGCGTGGGCTTTGCAAATCAGAGCCGGTAATACATGGCAATTCTCTAAGTCATAACTGTCATTAGGGCCATAGAGATTGGAAGGCATAACAGCAATGAACTGTGCACCATATTGACGGTGGTAGTTCTCGCACATTTTGACGCCAAGGATCTTGGCCACTGCATAAGGCTCGTTGGTTTGCTCAAGGGGCCCAGTCAGCAGGTAGTCTTCGCGGATTGGCTGGGGGCAATCCCGCGGATAAATGCAACTGGAACCCAGAAACAAGAGGCGTTGAACCCCATGTTTCCAGGCACTGTGGATCACATTCGCCTCAATCATCAAATTTTGATATATAAATTCAGCCCTGAAATTATTGTTGGCTTTGATTCCGCCCACCTTGCCAGCAGCCAAGTAAACGATCTCGGGTTTCTCCGCTGCGAAAAAAGCATCCACAGCAGCCTGTTCAGTCAGATCGAGTTCGGCATGCGTACGGGTAACGAAATTGCTGAATCCAGCGGCGGATAGCCGCCGCTGGATCGCGGAGCCAGCCATGCCGGCGTGCCCTGCGATATATATTTTGGCGCTTTTATCCACCTAGCTATTACTCGTGGTAGTCGTAGACGGAGTAACCGTGTTTTTTCACTAACTCATCACGAGTCGCTGACTTCAAGTCTTCGGTCATCATCTCTGTGACCAGTTCCTCAAAGCTGATTTTAGGTGTCCAGCCCAGTTTTTGCTTGGCTTTGGTCGGGTCGCCCAGCAATGTTTCTACTTCAGTTGGGCGGAAGTAGCGTGGGTCAACCGAAACGATGCACTTGCCATCGGCGTCGTAGCCTTTTTCATCAACGCCTTCACCCTTCCAGGTGATGGTGATTTCGGCATGTCTTGCTGCGGCATTGACGAAATCGCGAACACTGTATTGCTTGCCGGTGGCGATAACGAAGTCTTCCGGATGTTCCTGCTGCAGCATCAGCCACTGCATTTCGACGTAATCCTTGGCGTGGCCCCAGTCGCGCAGTGCGTCCAGGTTGCCCAGGTACAGACAGTCCTGCAAACCCAGCTTGATACGCGCCAAAGCACGGGTAATCTTTCGGGTTACGAAGGTTTCACCGCGCACAGGGCTTTCGTGGTTGAAGAGGATGCCGTTGCAGGCATAGATGCCATACGCTTCGCGATAATTGACGGTAATCCAGTAAGCGTAAAGTTTGGCCACCGCATATGGAGAGCGCGGGTAGAACGGAGTGGTTTCTTTCTGAGGGGTTTCCTGGACCAAACCATACAGCTCGGAGGTGGATGCCTGATAGAAACGGGTTTTCTTCTCGAGTCCCAGGATCCGGATCGCTTCAAGGATGCGCAATGCACCCAATGCGTCAGAGTTGGCGGTGTATTCTGGCTCTTCGAATGATACCGCAACGTGGGATTGGGCAGCCAGATTGTAGATTTCGTCGGGTTGCACTTGCTTGATGACGCGGATCAGTCCAGTCGAATCAGTCATGTCGCCATAATGCAGGACCAGGCGACGATCAGAGTCATGTGGGTCTTGGTACAGATGGTCGATTCGGTCGGTATTGAACGATGAGGCTCGGCGCTTGATTCCGTGCACTTCGTAGCCTTTTTCGAGAAGCAACTCGGCCAGGTAGGATCCGTCTTGACCTGTAACTCCAGTAATAAGCGCAACTTTTTTCATATGCTTCTCTTGACGTGTTTTTTAAAAACTATATTTGAAGCAAAAGTGAGGAAAGCAACTCCTCACAATTGATCAACTCAGCCCAGATTCCTGCCGATAGTTCCCTATAGTGCCTCAATGAGGCAGAATTCTCAATGTGTGCCGATGAGCTTCTGACTTTGAAAACCAACAGCACCTTATTGGAGCATCTACCGTGCGCAATCACGGAGCTGATGAACAGCGGGCACTGGGAAATCAGGCACTGTCATCTTGCATCCGTTAAAATTGCAAGGAACTGGTAGGGACCTCTTTGTGTTCATTAGCGCCAGTATAGTCTTTCAGATCGAAGACGAGCCGTTTTTTCTCGCGGGTTTTCACAAACAAGTTTTCCGCATTACGATGAGCCTGAGCCAAATAGCGGCATTTTGCCGCCTTGGTATTTACCTATACCCCCAATACCCATAGGGGTCTGAACCTTGACCCTGAGGCGAGGTTGAAAGTTCCGTTGTTGTAGAGCTCAATTGCGATACATTGCTGCTTGTCCAAGTGCAGGCGGCAGAGTGGCCGTGAGGATCATGTAATACACTGCAGGTTTTTGCTAAATGCAGGACGAGCTAAACCTGAATTGTCCAGGCCCTTCTCTTGGTAAGCAATGACTCACAGTGCGCTGGTAAAAAAACTGTGGGTACTTACGGTGAATGTCAGGTTTTTAAATGTCATGCCTTAATGATTTTTCGGCATTAAACACTGAAATTTTCCACTGCGCCGTGTGGCCTAAATGCGTGCAAATACGTTAAGTTAAAAGACAGCCGACTATCCTTGTTGAATGCTGTTGCGCCTATACCTTTATACGGCGCTGCATGGCTACTTGAGCACGCGCTATTTCATTTCAGTTATAGCGCAGCTCTTCTTGTGTATGCTTTTTGCTCAACGCGTATTCAAACGGTTTGCCAGCTTTCGTCAGGGGTGAGCCAAAACGCATCATTGATGGACGCAAACACCGAGTGCATGTCAAATGCTGTTTTTGGTGACAGTGCCACTAGCTTGCCTTCGGCAACGTCGTTACGGACGAAAAATGCGTTGAAACAGCAGGTGCCGACGGCACAAAGTGTGTAGCCTTTTGGCTCCATTAAGTGGGTCCACGCGGTGAGGCTGGCCGCACCCGACTGCTGCCATCTAAGACTGAACTGTTCCCGGTCCCGCTGGACTACGCTGTAACGTTCACGAAAGCGTTTTTCGAATTCGACGACAATTACGCGTGGTTTGATTGCGCTGAGATTTTCCATTACTGCGAAATCACCGCCGTCAATATCGATAATAAAGAGGTCCGGTTCTGGCTCTTTGTTGGCGGCTAGCAAGAGCTGGTTAATGTTATCAGGACTGATGGCTTGTTGAACGATCACTGGTGAGTAGTACTCGGTCAAGCCGTCGCGAGTCCAATGATAGTGACGAGTGGACGCGGTTCGCGCGAAGAAGTAGCGCATCTTGTTACACTCGGTCGCATCGAGCTCGAAAATCGTGCCGTGCCAGCCATGATTGACCAGCAGATTGGTCGACAGATTTTCAGGAATGCCTACATCGGATCCGTTGCAATTGCTGCCTATTTCTACAACATACCGGTTGGTGCAACCGATATGGGTGAACAGGCGTAGCAAAATACCGTCTTCATCATTTTGTGAAAACGCGCGAAATCCGCTTTCTACCAGCTCGGAGGGTCCCAGTACGGTTGCTGAGTTGTACTTCCAGCTATGCATTAGGTGCTTTTGCTGTGCGGCATCGGCATTGCTTATGAAGTTTCGATGCAGCAATGGGTTAAAACCGGCGACGTCTTCAGTCGATAGGCCCTTGTTCAGCAAGATGGTCTCAAAGTGCAATTGGCGCTCTGTCAGGGCCCTCAGCTCTTTCAGGGCTTCTTCCAGCTGTTGGGAAAGCGTATCGAGATCAGGCATTTGACTTTTCTTCCAGTAAGTCCACGGATACGACTGGGTGCATATTAAAAATACCACCGTAGAACGCCGCCAATGGTGACTCTGTGACCTGTAGCTGCTCTACATCATGCATCAGCAAGCTGTACTCTTCAAATTCGCTTCTGGAAAAGCCTTTATTGGCCACTCCAACTGAAAATGAATATTGACCCGCCTTCAAGTTCAAGTTGAGGTTGAACCGCACAAGTACTTGGGCGCCTTGCTGGCAAGGGGTGTCGGGCATTTGCAGGGCAAAGGTGCTGGTTTCGAACAGGGAGCGACCCAGACGGTCTCTCACGATAAGGCCGTACGCAGGTCGCTCGAAATATTTGTTCAGTTTCACGATATAGCGGACGGTGAGCTGTGTCTCACTTTCTATGTAGGTGACGGGGCGGTTCTCAGCATCCAGCAAAGCAAAATCGATCAGTTCCGCATCACCATTGGTTGTGATAGTCGTGGCCTTGGTCCACGCAGTTGGGTGTTCGATGACTTCAAGGCTTTCAGAGGTGGGTGCAACGCTCTGGTCAACCGATACTTGACTGCCGCTCATATCGGTCTTTCTCGCCACCAATCCTTGATACAGGTCGATCACGTCTCGAGGTGCTCCAAAGCTCAGGGTTCTTCCATGACTTAATAGCAGGGCTTTGTTGCAAATATGTTTTACTGTGTTGGCATCGTGGGACACGAACAACAGGGTGCCGCCACGCTCACGAAAGCTTTCCAGGCGCTGGAAGCACTTCTGCTGGAAGTAGGCGTCGCCCACTGCCAGCGCTTCATCAATGATCAGGATATCGGGCTCGAAGGCCGTGGATACGGCAAAGGCGACACGCATTTGCATGCCGCTTGAATACGATGACAATGCTTGATCAAAATGGTCGCCAATATCTGCGAACGCTTCGATGTCGGGGATTTTTGCATCGATTTCTTTGCGGCTGAAGCCTAGTAGGGCGCCGTTCATATAAACATTTTCGCGCCCACTGAACTCGGGGTTGAAACCCGATCCCAACTCCAGCAGCGCAGCGACCCGACCGTTGATGCTGACTTTACCAGTGGTAGGGGTCAGGGTGCCGGTAATGATCTGTAAGAGCGTACTTTTACCACTCCCATTCAGGCCCACAATCGCACAGGACTCACCTTTGCGCACTTCAAGGAAAATTTCCTGGAGCGCCCAGAATTCTTTGAAGTAGTTGCGGCTTGGCCTACGAAATAGTCGGCGCAGCCTGGGGTAGATGAATTGCTTGAGCTGGTCGCGAGGGTGTTCGAATATTTCGAATCGCTTGGAAACGGCTTCCACCCGAATCGCGAATTCATTAGAGGACATTCGCGAATCCTTTTCGAGTCTTTTGGAACCAGCCATATCCGGCCCAGGCAACACTAACTGCAATTGCCGTGTAAATCGCTAAGCCTTCGAAGTCAGGCATTGTTCCAGCAATCAAAACTGCGCGAGCTTGCTCGATGATGAAGGTTAGAGGGTTAAGCATTAACCACGGCTGAATCTCTACAGGCAACGCCGAGATAGGATAAAACACTGGGGAGGCAAACAGCAGCAAGGTCATGAGCAAGCCTATTGGGTGGGCCACGTCGCGTAAATACACCCCAAGCGACGCGAGTATCCAGGCCAGCCCCAGAGACAGAACAATCAACGGCGCAATCACCAAGGGCAAGAAAAGCACTGTCCATGGAATGGAACCTTGAACCAGAAGTTGCGCCGCCAGCAGGACCCCGATACTTACCAGGGCATGAAAGAAAGACGTGCCCATGGCGATAATTGGAAGAATCTCCAGAGGAAACACCACTTTCTTCACGTAGCTGATATTACTCAGGATCAGCGTTGGCGCCCTTGTCAAGGTCTCGGCGAACAAACTGTGAACGATCATTCCGGTAAACAGCAGTATGGCGAACTCGCTTTTACTCCCAGGCTCGCTGGTACCCCAGCGAGCCTTGAATACGACTGAAAACACCAGCGTATAGATGACCAAAAGCAGTATCGGGTTCGCAAACGACCACAAAATACCCATCATTGAGCCCTTGTAGCGTCCTATGACATCTCGTTTGGTCATTTGTTGGATCAGGTTCCAATTCGACCAAACGCTCTTAAGCAGGGAAAGCAACGAAATGGGGGCGGGGGCGTGTGGGTTCATCCAAGTTTTCGCTTCAATACTGCAAGGCGCGCGCTGAGACCTTGTGTCCTAATTGCATGGATCTGGGCTTTAACCCAGGCCTTGTTAAGAAACAACTTGGCGATGGACCGATTCGGCGCTTCGGTGTGGACGTGCGCGGGGTATTGGGCCATGTAGAAACCTGCCGACACTTTGAGCACCTGTGGATTGTAATCCTTGATCAGCTCGGTTTCGGCTGCTTCATCCCAGGCTCTTTCAGGAAATGACTGGCGTATATCCAGGATGACGGTAGCAGGCAAAAGATGTTTGATTTTTCCGGTGATTATTGCAGCCAGTGGTCGTCCGTCAAGGTAGGGCAGCGCAATATCTAGGTCGGTAGGCAGTGCGGCGGTTCGGAAGATAAAGCGACCGTAACCAGGTGGGCCTGCAGCATCCACATGACCAAAGTCGATTAACTCATGGACGGTATGCACGGGGGAGTGGCCGTCATCGATAATGGCTGCCGTTGCTGCGCAGTTCACCTCAGGGTCGCTTTGCAGCGCGCCGGCCAGGGTGGTTAAGTGGTTGGCAAGCAGCTTCTCATTGGGTGCGACAAACACGATTGCATCGGATTGCACCGCGTCTGAAACAAGCTCTTGGAGCATTTCTCCCAGCAAGCGTTTAGCCTTGATTTCAGGGTGAATACCGTATTTGTAGCCCTCTACTTCCTTGATCTGGATAGGGGTAGGGGAGGTACTTAAGATTCGCGAAATTTCTGATTTAAGATTGCTGGCGGCGGCTCTGTCGATCACTAGGGTGGCAGTGAAGTTGGAGTAGTTTTGACGGGCGACACTTTCAACGTGCTTTCTAAGCGCGGCGGTGGAGTAGTCCAGCATCAGCAAGTTGAGGCTGATCTGGGTCTTCTCGCCGGCTGCACCCAGGTGTCGAGCGATCAGTTGCTGTTTTCGCTCATTCAGCCCGGTGTAGAGATCCTTCAGGTTGCCAATCAGCGAATAGTGCTCATTGAAGATGGTTTGTGCCCGCTTGATTTTGGCCAGCGCTTCTTCAGGGTGATTCTTGATCCAACTGAGGTGCGCGGTGATATCGCCGTAGATCTGTTCCATTGGCGAGCGGCTATCAATGTATAGCAACGAATCGCCGAAGAATTTTCGTGCGAAAGGGTTTTCGTCGCAGATGACGAGCGTACCCGCTGCAATGGTTTCAAACAGGCGGTTGGACATCATTTCTGAATCGCGGTGAGCCTGCGAAGACAGCACTAGTGCGGCGCCGGCCTTGGCTATTTCGTTGATCATGGAGAATCCGTCGAACGGAATTTCTCTGACATAACTTTGGTAACCCTCCCAGACACGTACCCCTTGGAAAACGGTTGGGCCATAAATTTTCAGCAGCCCGGTAGGGTCCAGACGCTTGAGCACTTCTTGCTGACGCGATTGGCGGCTACTGACGATGGCTTCCCAGTTAATACCGGCATAGAACAGTTTGCCGTCGCCCAGGGATGGTTCGTGGACGATCTTGGGTGTCGAGTGGTAAAGCTTAAAGTGTGCTGGCAAGTGCGTCGTGGACCTGCGAACCATACGTGCTACATGGTCGTCGGCTGCAATGGAGCTGCAGCTGAGAAAGTCATCATGTGTGGTGAGGTTGCGCGAGCAACGTTGATATCCCCACTCGTGGTAGAACTTCAACGGGTTCCAGAGTGCTACGAAGGAAAAGGCATCGTAGCGCTTAGGGGTGTCGTAATGCAGGTGGATCACAAAATCGACATTGGTCTTAGATACTTTTATGTCTGGGGCCGAAATGAGGCCACCATCAGCATGCACTTCAACGCATTCAACCCCGATTGCTTTGGCGGCTATTTTCAGGCGCGCGATGCATTCATCTTCTGCGGTTTTGATACCCGGCCAAAGTTTGACAACGCCAAAGCGGCCAAATACGCCCTCGGGCAGAGGGAAATCATTGCTCATTTCACAGCATCCAAACTGTAGGAATTAAAAAAGGTGACGTCTCGGCTTCGCCTTGCATCAGAGATCAATGCGCGCGTCCGGTGTCGGCGACTTAATGAGTTCCAAGAAGTCTTTGTAAGCGCTTTCAAGCCCCTCTTTTTCACTGATGCTCGGCTTCCAGCCGAGTGCCCGAACTTTGCTGCTATCAAGCAGTTTGCGCATGGTGCCATTGGGTTTATCAGTGTCGTAAATAATTTTGCCTTGATAGCCGACGACTTCCGCGATCATCGCCGCGAGATCAGCAATGGCGATGTCGTGGTTGCAGCCTATGTTGTAGAGGTCGTCGGTGGTCGGGGCGAGCATGACGCATTTCATTGCTAGGGCAAGGTCGTCAACATGCAGGATTTCGCGCCGAGGAGTGCCGTCACCCCATACGACAAATTCGCCTTTCTCCAGCAACTTGGCTTCATGGGTGCGACGTAAAATGCCAGCCACTACATGGCTGTGTTGGGAGTGGTAGTTATCGCCGGGCCCATAAAGGTTTGGTGGAATAATTGACACGAAGTCGCAACCATATTGTTTGCGGTAAGCCCGGCACATTTCAATGCCGGCAATCTTGCTTACCGCATAGGCGCGAATGCTATCGTCCAGGGGGCCAGTGAGCAGGGCGGATTCAGCAATAGGTTGTTCTGCGTTCTTGGGGTAGGTGCAGTTGGTCGCCACAAAAAGTAACTTTTTGGTGCCGAACTTGTGAGCCCCAGAAATGACATTTGTCTGGATCATCAAATTGTCATAAATGAATGATGCAGGCAGCGTGGAATTGGCGTGAATGCCTCCGACTTTAGCTCCGATGTGGAAGATATAGTCTGGCCGATTCCTTTCCATCCAATCGTACACGGCGGCTTGGTTGGTAAGGTCCAGATCAGCCCTGGACGTCAGAAGCAACTGGGCGTTTTCGTCTTTGAAGTTGCGCACCACAGCGGAACCGAGCATTCCCCTGTGGCCCGTAATCCAAACTTTCTTTCCGGCGAAGTGCTGTACTGAGCCCTGTACTGATGCCTTGAAGCTTGTTGCAGACATTTGATCATCCTAATTATTTAGAAAGCTTCGCAAATTCAACCTCACCTGGCAACCGTTCGTCGTATACCGCCATCAAGGCAGGTGATCGTGCTCTTGCACATCCGGCGGTCAATAGGCGCTTTTTTGTCCCGGTACAGTACACCCGTTTTCAAGCAGTATGCAGGCCAAAGGTCGGCTTTATCGATCCTTTAGGAGCAGACGATTTATCAGAACTCGGTCACCCTGAATAGGTTCCGGTCCATATGCTCGCGTCCGTGCATCTGCCAAAGTGTCGCAAGGTAAAATTAGGTTGATGGCTATTTGCCCACTTCGATCGCTACACTCTGTTGGTTTTGATGAAAGTCAGAACACGCCCCTTGTTCGAGGGGATGATCATGGGGCACCTGATAGTAGAGGGTAACGTTGAAGGCATGCTCTTCCACTGTAATCTCCCGAGGGTGACCTTAAAAAGGTAGTAATGTTACCACGCTGCGGGGATATTCCCCTTCCGGCTGGCGAAAGTGTTGGTTTTTTTTGCTGACACCGTGCGGGTCATAGATTGTTGCCGAGCGCTCATCAACAGCGTACTCGCTGAGGGGCGGGAGGCCCTCTGGTGTCAAAAAGCTATGACTTTCGCATCGTCTACCAGATGGCCGGACTGCGAGTTTTCGAAGCGTGCGTTGGCTCGTTCGTTGTTACCCTGATAAGGGTAAATGGACGGTTGGTTGATGAGCAAGTACTATCGACGATCCTTCTCTTCGGCGCCTGATTGATGCTCAGACAATCAACATCAAAAAAATGATCTGGACCGGGATAAAGTAATTTATAAGGGGCGGTGTAATAGCAGATTACATCTGCGTTTTAAAAGTTTAAGTTATTTCTTAATAATTATCGCTTGCCCGATAAGATCGAATGGGTGTCGGTGCGCATACTCTGTGCTCTCTCTATCTTTAAAATTCCTTTGCAGGGCAGAACTTGCACGTTTGGTGGTGACGAGATCACCTACAATATTGAATCTCGTCTTGACGATCTGTGCGGATTTTTGCGGGGGAGGGGCAACTGCCATCCCTACTGCGACCGATATCCCTACAGTTTTTTTCGAACAGATGGTGCTCATCGATGATGCGATAACTTGCTCATATCAGATGAAATTCTTATTCGCTATTGGTTAAATTTGTTATGAGTAAAGTTGTATTAATAACGTATTGGGGCTTTAGTTTAAAATCAACGGCGTTATTTCCTTGGCGTATAGAGCTGACCCTTCTTGCGTCAGGTGCACGATGTCATAGATTAGGGGTTTTTCATCAGGCGATGCCATTGGACAAGATCCTTTATGGCATACAGCATTTATCAGTGAAATATAAGCGATACGGTTATGCTGCGAGACAATCTTGATGACGGCAGTTTCTGACCGTTGCATGGCTTCCCATTCGACGTCATCAGACGAATTGAAGTTGAATATCTTGCCTTTCATCCTATCAATCATGATCAAGGGAACGCTGCGTCTGAAAAGTGGCGCTTCACCGATTACAACTACCTTAGTCAAATTCAAGGCCTCTACTTTATCCAGCGTTCTATCTAAAGACGCCATGTATTCGGGCGATATCGGCCAGCTGGCTGTAATGATTAGAATATCGGGTCGAGCAATTTCGATTTCTTTTATGAATAATTCGTTTGCATGCTTACAGTAAGGTCGAGCCGGCATATCCATACCTAGAATTGGAGCGCATGCTGAGGCTGTTAATTGCCCAAGTGAAATATTATGCGCACCTAGTGTTTTCCGTAGCCCCATATAGAGGTGCGCGGCATGACTATCTCCCCAAAGAAGTGCCTTTTTCTGGCTTCCAGAGGGCATACAACGTTTGAGGTCCGTTTTATCTGGATCTTGATCTGGGTCTAGAAAACATTCCCCTGCTTGATAATCCTTGGTGGATTGTAGGTCATCGTCGTGAGTACTTGATCGATTCGACTTTGGGACGATGAGGGGAAGCCGTGTCTGTCCGAGACGAACCATCCTGCTGCTACCAACACGCAAATAGACATGGATGCTACTGACAGAGTGCGTGTAGGTGTCCATTGCTTTTTTGCGTAACGGAAGGTCTGCTCAATCAGTCTGTAATTTACCCAAGCTAAAAGAATGGAAGTTATAAAAATGCCCAGTGCTGCTATCTCTTTGTCTGTGTTAGGGAGCGCGCGTTTGGCGAATACAATCAAAGGCCAGTGAACGAGGTACAGGGAGTACGATATTTTTCCGACGAATACCATCGGCCGAGAGCCCAGTAGCATTGACACCCTGCCGCCCTGCTCGCCAGCCATGATAATAAGTGCAGCGCCTAAGCAGGGTAGGGCTGCAGCAATACCAGGAAACGAGGTTGACTATTGTAGAATAATATTGGAAAGGCCAAGCCAGCTATGCCCAGTGCAAACAGGAGTGTCGAGATGATTGGAGGCTTTTTTAGGTGTAGTGCGGGAAGTGCAATAAAACTACCGATAAGTAGTTCGAATGCGCGAAACGGAAGAAGATAAAACGATTCGGTTGGGTTTGTAGAAAGTAGCCGCTGCGAGAAAAACATCGATGCAGCCAGCATGATCACTATGGCTGTAGGTATCAACCGTTTTGAAGTTTTCGAAAGCCCTAAGATGATTAACGGGAAGAAAATGTAAAACTGCTCCTCAATACCAAGTGACCAAAGGTGTAGAAGTGGAATTTCATCCGCAGAGGGCGAAAAATAATTTAGAGTGGCATAGAAGTAGATGTTTGCGGAGAAAAGCGCTGAGGCGATTACAGATTTTGCGTAGTTTGCGAGTTCGCTTGGATACTGCAGGAAATAGGCGGCAATTGATGTTGCAACGATCATCGACAGAAAGGCAGGTAGGATTCGACGTGCGCGTCTTACGTAGAAGTTTGTGATAGAGAATGAGTTGTTGCCAGTCTCTGAGTAGATAATCTTCGAAATAAGGTAGCCAGAGATTACGAAAAATATGTCGACCCCTACAAATCCTCCAGGAAGTAATCCAACATTTAAATGGAAAATCACTACGCTGAGGACGGCTATCGCTCGGAGGCCATCGATATCTGAACGGTACTTCATGTCTTAGACAAACCTTTGTATTTTCTCAATTTATGGGAGGGCAATCGTGAGAATTATTTTTTTTGATCTGTTTTTTGTTCTGTATTCAGAATAAAAATTTATTATCAAAAACTTGTACTGTGCCGTTTTTGCTAGGAAAAGTAATGTTCTTCATCGCGAGTAAATTGCCGATAGGGTCCAGTCAAGAAGTGAGGGCGCCAGTATGCCCTTCGGCAAAAAGCTCGACATGAAGCTGGTTAGAACTTGTGAGATATATCTCATGATATGCCAAACAAGCAATAAGTCGCAGGCGATCAAGCTTTGAGATGTACTGTGAGCTACTCGATTTCATTCTCAGGAGCCCCGTGAGTAATAGGAACAAACTCTAGGGGGGGGGGCTCCCCCAATAGTGCGGAAATTTATTAGATGAGCAAACGTGAGCACTGCTCAGGAGCGAATACTGTTTGTTCTACCCGACTCTGACACCGTAGAGGTAGAGTCGGGCTTTAATCCAATCTAGAGGCCATGCTATTAATGACGAGACTTGCCTCAGATGGAGTTTACGACCGCTAGCAATCAACGCTCGTGATCAAAGTGGAATAACACAGCTGATGTTAGAAAACCAGGCATTGCCATCCTGTACCAGAGCAAATCGTAAGTGCGGCGATTTGGTCTTGTTGATGCTCGGCAACTGAAGGGCACTGAGAGGCACGGTTAACGTTTCGCTTTCGCCAGGCTGAAGAACACGATTGCTTGATGCACGATATCCGTTGTCCCATTGAGTGACTGTTCCATCTATTCCTTCAATGTGGTATCCGATTTTTATCGGAAATTGCCCAGCCCCGATGCTCCAATTGAAAGCGCTTTTATTGGTCAAAGTCAATTTTAATAAGAGTTCTTTGTTTGAAGAAGCTGCTTCTTCTCGCGCACAGGAAAGATTGCCTTTCATGACGTCAAGCGGGCTTATCGCAGAATCCCCCGCTCCCTTTGTTAAGACTGATCCATCCAGAAATAATCCTGGGTGCATCTTGTTGCTGACAGTAATCGGAAAATTGCCAGAGTAACTACGAACGAAGTCGATAAAAGAGTCTCGGTTTACTAATAAAGGATACAGATTTTTAGTCGCTGCTTCTTTTGAATTGATGTCAATAGTACTAATGTTTTTGTAGTCAGGAGTATAATTTATCCGGTATCCGGGGTCATTCAGGAGAGCGTAGGCAAGATTGCTCGCGTCGTCTTCAACTACCTTGTAGTTAAGCGCTTGTAAGGCTTGGCGAATTCCCAAATACTCCTCGCCTTTGACTACAGTTCGATCGATTACAATCGATTTGAAACCCAGGGCTTCAATCTCGACTAATTGTTGCGTGAAAGTAAGTTTAGATACTCTGTAGTTCCAGTCGTCTGCTGGGCTGTTTTTCGCGCCACCATTACTCCAGTGAATTGTGTGTGAGTTGAGGTAAAGGCGAACTTGAGAAAAAGCCCCCCAGCCATAGTAAGAGCTTTCGCGTAAGTATTGAGCATAAGGGTATTGATAGACCATTGAATTTTTCGGGATGGCGTGTTCCAAGTTGCTAACAAAATTACGCTCGGCTATATATTGATCCGCAAAAGGTTGGTTTCTGCGGTTCGACGTCGCAGGGATCTGATCGAATAGTCCTATAATAGTAATGGTTAGAATCAGCGCGGAAATGAAGATTTGACCTTTTTGCTCTTTACTATCGCGCCATAAGTCAGCTATTCGTGCGCCAAATAACAGTAGAAAGAACATAAGGAGCACGGCGAAACGATCATAGGCACGAATCGTAGGAAATATCAGCGCTACCAGAGTGCCAATGCCTCCAAATATACAACACAGCAATGAAAATAGGATTAAGGGGAGCAACGTATCTATCAAGCTCAGTTCATTATTGATTGCCGAGGGGGTGTCGGCTTTTCTGATTATTGGAAGCGCTAGAGCGGTGAGGGCCATCGCAAGTAATACTGATCCCAAAAAGCCGAGAGAAACTGCAGCAACGGCCGAATACTTTCTTGCGGCGGCATTGGTGCTTAGGATTTTCTCTCCTATTTTTGCTATTGACGGTATTCTGTGACTAGTGCTGGGGGCTATAAGTTGCTTAAGGCTTGTGCTATAAACTTCTGCCTCAAAAGAGTGCTTTGTCAATACAGGATCTACCGTAGTTCCTGTGGGATAAAATTCACTGTGATGATCTTTTTTGTAAGAGTACAGTGGTAGCTGTATCAGTAATGATGCTGCGATAAGCAGCAGAATGTAGATAGTGGGAGGGGCAAGCAGAATAGGTTTTTTCCATCCTACTAATATTGTTCGAGCACCAGCAGCAAACCCGAGTGTGAGCAGTATGAAAAACGCGTAGTACCCATCGGATATCGCTATAAGTAAAATGAAAAGCGCACCGAGCAAAAAGAAACGATCAGTTATAATTTTTTTCGGGGCGGTCAAAAGTATATGATCAAATTTTCCCTGTAGAGTCCATATTACAGAAACAATGGCAAGAGGAACGATGAAATAGTTGGGTATGAAGGAGTAAATAAGAAAGTTTATTCTGAAAGTGGTAAAGGCAAATAGAAAAGCTACGCAAATCCCGCAGAGCTTAGAGATATTGAGCAGTTTGCAAGCGGTGAAAGATGTGAGTGCAATTAATGAAAAGTTCAGCATGTAATAGAATTGCTGAAGGAAAATGGGGTCTTTGATAAAAATATTTAAACCCAGCATGATTATTGAGTGTAATGCGCTGGTTTGAGCTGCGGCATTATGGTGCCAACTTGCAGTTTCTGGAGCCCCTAAGAATGGATTGCTGAGAATCCAGCCTGTGTCTGTGAGTGCCTTAGTCAGCGTCATTTGCCAGATGTCATCCCCATTTCCGTATATCATGGGGATTGACATGTCCCAATGGTTAAGCCCTAAAACATAATAGCCTAGAGCCATCGGTAACAGTATTAAGAAACCAATATAAATTCCTGAATTTTTTAGTAATGACCTGTCGTTTTGGCGAAATGCTTTTTGCATTCTGGAATGTGCCTTCTGTTATTTTTGAGTTGATATTTTTTTGAAAATGAATAATTTGCAGGCTGTAAACATGAAGGCACTGTAAATCACTATTCCGTAGAGTTGCGCTATATAAGGGTTGATGTTGAGAGTATTTAGTGCGAGTGTTAGTGTAGCTAAATTCAATAAGTATGCAATAACGGCGCATAGTATATATTTAGGAAGCGAGTGTTTCGCAGGGTTCGTGCTTTTAAATGTCCAGATGCTATTTAGGGTAAAGCTGATGGCTAAGCCCACGACATAGCCGATAGCGTTGGCCGTCAGTGGATCCAGAGGCGTAAGGTACATTACTGCATATATGGCGGCCAAGCCTGTCAGCGTATTTAGTACGCCAACAAGTAAAAACTTCATTGTTTGAATGGCCAGTGCAATCATTCTGGTGCTCGCGCAGACATACGGTACTGAGCACCCAATGCGAGCCAGTTCAATTTCTGTTCCAACGGGCGCAGATAGCTCAAGAAAGCTGGGAAGAAAAGTTTGTAGTCAACACTAGGCCTTACCCAACCACCGGCAGTTGCGCGTTTCGCCATAGTTCGCCCTAGAATCAGTTTTGCATTCACATCAAGGGGGCAGGTGTTCACCGCTTTTACCGTCAGTGGATTCAGCGGGTTATGTTCATAAATCGTTAGAATCCCACCTGGTTTGGTGATGCGGAGCAACTCCTTTAACCAGTGATCATGATCTTCATGCGGTATGTGGTGAAAGACACACGCTGTGAATACGATATCTTGACTGTGTGTAGGCAGGGGAATGCTGTTTTCTATCTGAATATATTTTTCGGCGCCGGGAAATCTCGTTTTTGCGATTTCAATACTGCGGGACGAGACATCCCCACAGGTAATCTCACTGTCAGGGAAATATTTCCTGAAAAAGGGCAATGAATTTCCGATGCCGCTACCGAAATCAAAAACAGAGGTCAAGGGCAATTTTTGTTCTGCTACTAGCGCTGCCAAGTCCGCAATTTTGTATTCAGAAAAAAATTCCGGATTTTCGCCGGTAATCGCTACGTTTTCTTTGTGTTGGTTATGGTACTCGTCGGCAAGCAGATCGAATTCGGCACGCACGCGTTGATCTTTGTCCGGGTTAATGTTATCGCTCAATTCGATGTCTCCTTGTTGGGTGCTGTTTTGATCTCCTTGTCCAGAGATGAGACTATCTCTTGAATAATAAATAAAGGTCGGCCTTTGGTTTCTATATATAGTCGTCCTAAATATTCTCCCATGACACCGGCAACAAACAATTGCATACTACCCAGCGCAAGTATAATTACTGCCAGCGATGTCCATCCTTCTACACTGCTGCCTGTGAAGTAGTGAATCAACACATAGCCCAATAACAGTACTGTGGCAGCACCGAAGGCAATGCCTAAATACGATGCCATACGCAAAGGGCGTACGGAGAATCCAGTGATTGCATCTATTGCAAACTTAATCATCTTCGACAAGGGGTACTTTGTTTCCCCGGCGAATCGGGCCGCGCGCTCATAGGGGAGGGCTTCTTGCTTAAGTCCGATCCAGCTGACCATTCCGCGAATAAAACGATGATGCTCAGGCATTCCATTCAGCAGATCGACGGCTCGACGGCTCATCAGGCGGAAGTCCCCGGTGTCTGCCGGGATGTCGATGTCTACCATCTGGTTAAGCATACGATAGAAGAAGTGAGCTGAAGCTTTTTTGAACATTGTCTCGCCTTCACGTTTAATCCGCTGGCCGTAGACAACGTCGCATCCGTGATCCATGCGCTCCATCATTTTTGACAGCAATTCTGGAGGATCCTGAAGGTCTGCGTCGAGGATAAAAACCCGATTGCCCCTGCATAGTTGCAAACCAGCCGACAACGCAAGTTGATGACCATGGTTACGTGAGAGATTGATGGCAACCACGCGGCGATCAATTTTCGACAGATCCTGCATGATTTTCCAAGTTGAATCCTTGGACCCATCATTGATCAGGATGAGTTCATAGTCATCGTTCAGTTGTTCTGCACAGACGGCGGTAACTCGTCGGTGCAACTCTAAAATTCCGTCTTCCTCGTTATAACAAGGAATGACTACCGATAATGTTGGCCCAGCCATTGATCCACCCTTAATTCTGAAGATTGCGTAATTTGCGTTAAACGGACGAATGCCATGCATAAGCATGGGCAATGATATCGTCTAGAGAAGGATAACGTGGGGTCCAGTTCAAAGCCTTCCTCGCCTGTGCTGAGTCGGCGACCAGCACTGACGGATCGCCCATGCGCCTGGCTACAAACTCATGAGGCACCGCAAGGTGTGTGATTCGTTGCACGCTATTCAGAACATCCTTAACACTGTAGCCGGCGCCGTTTCCCAAATTCAGCTTTAGGGAGCGGCCCTGATTTCGCAAATGATTCAAAGCCGACAAATGGGCAGCGGCTATATCGCAGACGTGAATGTAGTCGCGCACGCACGTGCCGTCGACGGTTGAGTAGTCATTGCCAAAAATTTTCAGCGATGGACCGTTGCCTAAAGCGGCATTGATTGCCAAAGGTATCAAATGTGTTTCCGGTTCATGGCGTTCGCCTAGCGAGCCGTCTGGTTGAGCGCCTGCAGCGTTAAAGTACCGCAGGCACACGTGACGTATACCGTATGCCTGTTCGTAATCAGGTAGAACCTGCTCGACCGCAAGCTTGGATCGGCCATAAGGATTTATGGGAACGGTTTGGTGAGCCTCGCAAATAGCACCGTTGGTAGGGCTCCCAAAAATGGCGGCAGTAGATGAAAATATGAAGTTCTTGATCTGATGGTGCGCCATGCTCGCCAGCAAGGCGAGAGTCTTGCTTAGATTGTTTTCATAATACTTCGCAGGTTGCAGGACCGATTCCCCCACTTGAATGTAGGAGGCGAAATGCATCACTGCGTCGATCTCATGCTTCTGAAAAATCTCCTCAAGGAGTTCGCGATTGCCAGCGTCCCCTACGATAAGAGGCACGCTCTGAGGTACCGTGTCAGCAAACCCTGAACTCAGGTCGTCGAGCACGACTGCTCCTAAGCCCTCGTCAGTAAGCATTCTTACCATGTGAGAGCCTATATAACCGGCGCCCCCAATAACCAATACGTTTTTCGCCGTCACACCGCCCCTCCTTTGATGGCCTGGAGTACGTTTTGCACATTCAACAAAGCGTGTTTGTTAGTCCTGCTGACCACTATATCAAGCTTGGTGCGTATCTGCGCCTTGCGGCGCTCGATCTTGCGCTCGGTTGTGTGGATAACGGTATGTTTTTCTGCTGCTTACTCGGGATGCGGCTGCTCATGCGATAGATCCTATAGTCAAGCCCATCGCTGAATGCACCTTACGGTATATGTTTTGAAAGGTTTTAACGCTGCTAGTTTCAAGCCAGCATCGGATAAACAAACAACCCAAAATGCACCAAATTCACCCCAAAATGCGTCACAACCGCGGCCCCCAACCCACCAAACCGATACGCCAACCCATACCCCACTCCCGCAATGGTTGCCAATAACGTCCACTGCCACCCCGCACCAAGATGCACCAGACCGAACAGGAACGACGCCAGCAACAACGCCAGGTTTTCGCCATACGACAGATTTTTGAACCGTAGGCTCAGTCCGCCCTGCACGTAGCCTCGAAACAACGCCTCTTCCACCAGCGTTACCAGCAGTAAGTTGTTCAGCACCCATATCCACGCCTGTTCCGGCCACTTCGGCGCCCAATGGGTGATCCCCAGTAGTAGCGCACCACCCAGGGCAATAATGGCAGTCAAGGTCAAGGCCAACGCGGTGACGCAGATTGAAAGGCGCAACGAACGCCGCGCCACAATCCACGGGCAGGCCAGCAACAACCAAAGGCCAATCAACGCCTTGTCCTGGTTCAGGTACATCGAGAACGGCACGGCGTCAGGCGTAAATCGCTGCGGGTCAATGCCGCGACCGTTATGGAACCCCGGCAGCCAGTGCATCGCCAGGCCTAGCGCCAAC
>Ga0065704_10000559_pt1 | contig 23822 bp, 26 predicted proteins | sample SwiRhicommuniRL2_FD_59091 | JGI IMG/M metagenome (GOLD analysis project Ga0065704, IMG submission 59091) | Switchgrass rhizosphere bacterial communities from Rose Lake, Michigan, USA - RL2 v2 (version 2) | ecosystem: Host-associated > Plants > Roots > Rhizosphere > Soil | place: East Lansing, MI | reverse complement strand
TACGATTCATTATCGCATTGTATAGTATTCCACTATAAATATTATTCTAGATAAGAATAAAATATTTTAATTTAGCTCATAATTTTGTTGAAACTATATTCTTGCCAAATATTAATTGGAATTTTTATATCAAAAGTAATAATATTTATTTTGCGTTATTAACTCCTAAGTTAAATGCCAATTTTACCAATTGATTCTGGAAGATATGGTAGCAATGAAATAAGAAATATTTTCGAGGAAGAACGCCGACTCCGATATCAACTTGAGTTTGAAGCACAAGTTGCATCATCTCAGGGTAAACTGAATCTTATTCCTAAAAATGCCTCAAAAGAAATTTCTCTAATAGCAAGATCAAGCAAAATCACAATCAACAAAATTAAGGAACTAGAGTTAATTAGTGAACATGACACAGCTTCCATAGTACAAGCAATAAGCCAAAATTGCTCCCCTTCAACAAGACCTTGGATACATTACGGATTAACCAGTAACGACGTCATAGATACATCCACTTCGATGCAATTAAAAGATGCATTTGAGATAATTGAGCCGAAAATTTCAAAATTGATTTCGTTAATGCTGAATAAGGCAAAAAGATACTCGACGTTACCATCAGTAGGAAGAACCCATGGACAGCATGCAAGTATAATATCATTTGGATTAAAATTTGCAGTATGGGCAAATGAACTTTCACTCCATATTGAAAGAATCGAAGAAGGAAAAAAGAGATTTCTACTATGTAAAACTTTGGGTGTGGTTGGAACAGGATCATTAATGGGATTTAGGGCATTGACGATTCAAAAGGATGTCGCCAAGTCACTCGGACTTTATTCTGTAGAAGCTGCAACACAAGTAATACCGAGAGAAAGATTAGCTGAAGTTCAATTTATTATTTCGTTAATAGGATGTACCTTGGATAAAATCGCGATAGAAATAAGAAATTTACAGAGAACTGAAATAGGTGAAGTTGAGGAACCCTTTAAGAAAGGTCAGTTGGGAAGTAGTGCAGTTCCAGTCAAGAGGAATCCCATTAAGAGTGAAAGGGTATCATCACTTGCAAGAATACTTCGTTCCTTTTCGAATGTTGCTCAAGAAAATGTTTCTCTATGGCATGAAAGAGACCTATCAAATTCTGCGAACGAAAGATTCACTATTCCAATGGGGGTCATACTTTTGGATGAAATGATGAACAGTATGATAAAGGTAATTGAAGGCTTAACCGTAAACAGGCAAAAAATTCTAGATAATATCAACAAGACAAAGGGAAGAATTTATGCAGAATTTATTCTTGATGCATTGGTTAAGAAAGGAATTCCTAGAATGAAGGCATATGATAACATACAGCGGGTGGCGTTTCAAACTCTTGCCGATGATAAGAATTTTAAAGAAGCAATAATACAGGACCCATCTATTGGATCAAATTTAAACATGAATGAAATAAAAAAGATATTTAATCCCAATAATCATCTTGCAGCCTCGACTAAAATAATAGACAACGTCATAAAAAAAGCCAAAGTAATATGTCGAAATTACAAATTGCACTAATCTATTTTTTTATAATATCTATGGATTAGCGAGCCGTACTGAAATGCTTTTTTTCTTCTAATTATTACTTCTGGAGGTATATCAAAAGATAACGCAATCTTTCTTATGATGTGTTTTCTCAAAAAGTCATCATTGCTCATTATTTTATTATGAATTGGAAATTTCATTGCGATTGAAATAAATTCTTTTGAAAGAAATGGTTGTAAAATACGGATATCATATTTTTGTACAACTTGTCTTATTTCATTTGTAAGTTCCAATTCATTTAGAATCTTTGATTCAATAGTTCTGTTAATAGTATCATATCCTTGATTAAAAATGAATCGAAAATTATTATATCCACAAAACAGTTCATCAAACCCGTTAGCTGTAAGTACTACATCCAGACCACAACTGTGTGCCAATTGAGCTATGTAACTGAAGGCAATACAGTTTTCTATATGAGATAGATTTTTGCAAATTATTTCATTCCTTATTTGCATTGAAAATTTAGTAAAATCATTTTTTTCAATCTCCAAAATCTTGTGATTCATTTTAATCTTGTACGAAACTGATTTTGAGTGTTCTATATCTTTAGAGCCAGGAAAACCGACAGTGAGTAAAGTTGTATCGATATTCATATTCTTGCAGATCATTGCTAGTAATGTACTATCTATCCCTCCCGAAAAGGCGATACCAATTTTATTGATCCCTTCTAAATTTTCTGCTACTGTCGCAAATAATGCATCTATCAGGTCGGAATTATACAATGCAGTATAACTAAGAATAAATTCATTTATGTCTTATCATTATGATGCACCAAGTCTAGGCTCTTCACACCTTTTAAGAGTTAAGCTTGTAACTATAAACTATAGAAATGAAAGTATCTAATTAATTGTAATTTTTCCAATACAAAAATGGATGAGGAACTACTCCCTCACATAAAATATCGAATCAGTATTGATTTTGGTAAAGTGGAAATGGCACATCTAACTCTTCTAGAACATGCGACCTATTTGGCCCTACCGTTAATCTTTGTGCGAAAATAAATTCATTGGCTGAACCCAATGGAATAGCCATAGGTGGGAGATTTCTATACAATTCTAAAATCATTCCCTACATTGGAAAAAATGTACCAGTTCAAATATTTGGAGAATATTCAACTGGGATAAAATAAATATAATCTATTTATTCGGTTGACCTAGCTAAGAATACAAATAATGCCAATTAAGAATATTCCTATTCCTGGACTTTAAATTTCTAAATTGTTTCCAATCTTAAGAACATAAGATACATTAATTTAAGGCTTACTCTTAGTTAATGAAAAGCTATAGTTCTTGTTAGGACTGTCTTTAAGAATATCCATTATTTATGTCTAATTAGATAGCAAACTTTCCNTCTTGGCGTGATTCTGATAATAATAAACAATCAGTAATATGATATTTCAGAAATCGATTAAATTGCATGAACATAATCTTNGTAACCGTTTATTGAACTATTTTTGAAAATATTGAAAATTAGAATTTGACTAAAAAGCAACTCGTATATATCTGGGTTCTTTGAAATAAAATTAATGAAGAAAATAATTCTGGATGAAGACCTCAAATATATTGATAGAAAGGGAAATTTGCTGAGGAGTAAGACGGAGTTATCCTTCTCAAAATTACTTTCATTTTTAGAGCAAGACTATCAATACAACTTTTTGATAAAACTATCAAATGGTAGAGAAGTACCAGTTGATTTTAAGGTTGAAAACAAATTCATTGAGATTTTAGACTCCGAGAAAGATCTGGATAAATTCGATGAAATAAAAAAGAATAATCCCGATCTTGATATCATAGCTATCGGTAAATCAAAATTTGGTGTCAAATCAGACGATTTTGAAACTATATCATTTATTGATTCTGAGAAGGACCAGATAGGATCTATTTTTTTGGAGGATTCGTCATTGGCATTTGACTATGCTCATATTTTGCCTCTAGTTGAAAAATGTTCGATTCTACATGGACACACTTCCACTGTAATGGTAGAGATAATCGGAAAAATGGTAAACAACCTTGTAATTGATTTTAGTGAAGCAAAAAAGATTATCAAAGACACCCTTTCAATACTGGATCACAAGTTTTTTATCAACAAGGAATACGTTTACAAAGAAGATAGCATACATTACTACATCTCGTTTGATGGTCCTCGTGGATTTTTTAATCTACAGCTTCCCAAGGATACAACCTTTCTTATGCCTGGAGAAGCGACGGTCGAAAATCTTTCTTCGATAATAATAAAATTGTTGTCATCAAAAATGCCCCCAAATATAGAGGCGCTGGGCGTTTATATTTATGAGGGTGTAAATAAGGGCGCCCATATTCTCGCGAATATAAAATGAAAAGAAATTTTTTCCTTTGACACTACTAATTCCTTTCTTTTGAATGCAAGTTCACATTTATTTCGAACCAATCTTTTTGAAGCATGAACTTAAATAGAACCCTACTAGTGGATTAGTTCTAACCTAAACATGCAACAAAAAATTGACGAAAAAATATGGAATTCGAATATTGAAAATGTAATATCTAAAAAATGGAATGAAGAAAGAATCTATGAATTCAAGGTATCTGATAAGAATAATTTTGTTATTGACACTCCTCCTCCTTATCCATCCGGACGACCATGGCACATAGGAGCTGCTGCACATTATGCACAAATCGACATGATAGCGCGTACAGCTAGAATGCTCGGATATAATGTATTTTTTCCAATAGGCATAGACAGAAATGGACTTCCTGTAGAGATTTACACTGAAAAAAAACACAAGATCCGGATGCGACAGACCGACAGGGAAGAATTCCTTAATCTTTGTAAAACATCACTTGATGATCTTGAAAAAGAAATGATCCAAATTATGAAAAGTATCGGTCTGAGTGCAAATTTTGAAGAGTATTACAGGACGGATTCAAATGAATATCGTGCATTAACTCAAAGTACATTCATCTATCTATGGAAAAAGGGACTTGTTTATTCCTCCAATAGGCCTAACAATTATTGTCCGAGTTGCGGAACTACAATCGCCGATGCAGAAATAACTTATGAAGAAAAAAAAACGACTCTTGTATATTTGAAGTTTAAATTAAAAAATGAAAACGGTTATCTTATTGTTGCTACAACTCGACCTGAATTAATTTTTGCCTGCCAGTGCATTATAGTAAACCCTAACGATACCAGATATGAGAATTTCCATAATAATGAGGCTATCCTTCCAATATTTAATAGAGAAGTAAAGATTTTACCGCATCATTCTGCGAAATCAGATTTTGGATCGGGAGCCGTAATGGTTTGCAGCTACGGAGATCTTAATGATGTACAACTATTTAGAGAGTTGGGATTAAAGGAAATTGTCTCAGTTAACCAATATGGTAAGATTAGTGAAAATGGAGGAAATTATGCTAACTTAAGTATAGATAATGCCAGAAAAACAATTATTGAAGATTTGAAAAATAACGATTATGTCGAAAAGGAAGAAACAATCCTCCATAGAATACCAATATGCGAAAGAAGTAAATCTCCAGTAGAAATAGTCCCAATGCAGGATTATTACATAAAGCAACTTGAATTTCTTCCTAAACTTAGAGAATTTTCATCTTCTCTGAAGTTTTATCCGGAGGCGCACAGGCAAATATTATTCAATTGGTTAGATTCTGTTGCGATAGATTGGCCCATATCCAGGAGGAGATTTTACGGAACCGAAATTCCAATTTGGTATTGTGATAATTGTAAGGAACCGATATTGCCTGAACCTGGAAAATATTATAGACCGTGGAAAGATAAAGCACCCATTGATAAATGTATTAAATGTGGATTCGACAAATTTACTGGAGATGAAAGGACTTTTGATACTTGGATGGATTCCAGCATATCACCTTTATTTGTAACAAAATATAACAGGGATGATGATTTTTTTGTAAAAACATTTCCGACGCAAATAAGACCACAAGCTAAAGACATTGTAAGAACATGGCTTTACTACACAATGTTACGATGTTATCAATTAACAGAGAATCTTGCTTGGAGTGAAGTCTGGATTATGGGATATGGTGTTGATGAGTATGGAGAAAAGATGAGTAAGAGTAAGGGGAATGTAATTGATCCTTTTCCGATAATAACTAAGCATGGAGCAGATACTTTCAGATTTTGGTCTGCAACGGAAGCAAACCATGGCCAAGACTTTAGATGCTCGGAGCAAAAGATAGTAGAAGCACAGAAATTTTTGACCAAACTATGGAATATAGGAAGGTTTGTGTCTTCCTTTGAATTCATACCTTCATATGAATCCGATTTATTACCTTCGGATAAATGGATCATAGCGGAATTATCAAATTTAGTAACTGAATGTATAAAAGGTTATAGGGAATATAATTTCTTCATTCCTGCTTCACACATAAGAGAATTCACTTGGAATATATTCGCATCTCATTACCTTGAATTGGTAAAGTCACGTGCATATAATGATAAAGATCCGAATAGTAGAAATTCAGCATTATATGCTCTCCATAAGTGTTTTTCAGTTATATTGTTACTTTTAGCTCCTATATGTCCCTTTATCACAGATAAATTGTGGACGGTATATTATGAAGAAAGTATTCATTTAAAGAGGTTACCTATTGAGAATAATGACTATGAAGATATGCTCAAATATACCAAAGCTATTATCGATTTTAATTCACTAATTTGGACTAAAAAAAGAGAATCTATAAATGAAGATGGTAAGCGATATTCACTAAGGGATCCTATAAAAACTGAGATTCCGAAAGAATTATCTCAATTCAAAGATGATCTAAAGGAAATGCACAATATCCAAGATTAACTTAGGTGTAAGGTATTTTTATGAAAGCTGTTCCCATATATGGTCATGGTCCNGTCGAGGTTTTAAAATATGTGNAAGATTTTCCTACTCCAGTACCAACTTCCTCGGAGAGTCTAATTAAGATAAAATACTGTGGCCTAAATCATCTTGATATTTGGACAAGGATTGGGATTCCAGGTATGNCTATCACCTTTCCTCATATTTGCGGAAGCGATATTGTAGGATCATTGGAGGGAGATTATGACCAGTTTCCTAGAGGAACAAGGGTTCTCGTATATCCTGGAATAAGCTGTAATCATTGTAATCATTGTAGGAGTGGGAATGAAACGATTTGTAGAGATTTTTCAATAATTGGAGGTTTAAGTAATTATAATGGTGGTTATGCCGAATATGTGGTTGTTCCCAAAACAAATATCGTGCCCATATCTGATGAAATAAGTGATGAGCAAGCTGCTACACTCTCAATTTCATATTTGACTGCGTGGAATATTTTTAAAAAATTACAACTAAAAAAAGATGATACTCTATTAGTATATGGTGCCACAGGAGGTCTTGGTATGGCTGTGATCCAAATTGCAAAAGCATTAGGGATAAAAATCATAACTAGTGTGTCAGATGATTCTAAATTCAACTTCGCACGCAGTCTTGGATCTGATAATGTAATAAATCGAGAGAAAAAAGAAGTAGCACTAGAAGTAGAAAAAATAACGGGTGGATTAGGAGTGGATGGTGTTGTAGATAATGCAGGTCAGAAGACAATTGCCACGAGTATTAACTGTGTTCGAAAGGGTGGGAAAATTGCATTATGTGGTACCACATCGGGAAATATTGCAAATTTTCAAATCAGAACTTTTTATTCAAAGCAAATCCAATTATTTGGCATTTTAATAGGCTCAAAATCAGAGTTGTTAGAATTAATTAAATTTGTCAGTAAGAAAAAGATCTTGCCAAGAGTTGATTCTGTATATGAATTATCTGAAGTACAGAAAGCTCATACCATGTTAGAAAGTAGACAGCAACTGGGCAAAATTTTGATAAAAATATGAGTAATTAGTAACTTATAGCATAAAGAAATTCTAAACTATTCATGGTCATGTCGTCCTTTAGAACTATTTTGAATTTTATAGATAGAAAGATTGTTAAAATTAATTTATGTCTTTACCTTTGGTAAATTCCAGTGTAATTTTATGGATATTAATCTGACACCTGTAGTAGCTAGAATTACAGCAATAGCTGTATATTCAAATTGCAGTTTTATGTTTACTAATATAAGGAATATAATAACGCCTATGAAGCTGGCTACCGCATACACTTCTTTGGTGAAAACAATCGGAGGTTCTCTTACAAATACGTCTCTTAGAATTCCTCCTCCAAAAGCTGTTATCAGACCTGAAATAACGATTAATACCATGTTTGAACTAAACAGAGAGTAAGCAATGGAAGCACCTGTAAAAGTAAATACACCCAGTCCTACAGCGTCAAAGATATTGAACAAGTTTTCATATTTTTTTGTTCTATGATAAAGAAGAAAAATGATAATTGCAGTTATTGTAGTCATAACAATATGAATAGTATCTGAAAAATTATTCGGAGGGAAAATACCCAATATAGTATCTCGCATTACTCCACCAAATATCCCCGTTACAGTTGCAAGAATTATTATTCCCACAATATCGTACTTGTGTTCTATCGCTCTGAGTGCACCCGTTGCGGCAAAAACCACAGTTCCAAATAAATCTAATACAAGGATTATTATGGAAAAACTGGTATCTAAATTAAACAATTAAAAATTACTGAAATAAACTTTGGGACAAGAAAATGCCGTATTGTGATAGGTACCAAGATAGATTACTGTCTCTTTCCATTTATCATTTCCAATATGTCTTCTGCTATGTCAATTGAAGTATGTGAATTAATATTTGGTTCCATTGTAACAAGTAAGATATACTTATTCATGTAAAATGTCAGAATCGATATCTTTTCTCTCTCGACGTAGGCAAACCTTGATCTGCCCATAGTACTGTCAAATCTTTCTCTCATAGATTTACGCAATGCTGTATGCGTTAGGTATAACTCTTCATTGTTTTCATCCATAATAGAATTTATGCCGCCTCTCATCCCTCCAGCAATAGGTAATCCTGCATCATCGATGACTGCTACGTATCTTACATCGTCGTTCAAGTTGAATATAGATTCACATAGCTTTGAATAATCCATAGATTGAGAAAATAGAAACTATTTATTATGTTTTTGACTTTTAGGATATTTTCAGCTAATTGATACTCCGTTTGTCAAAAGAAAACTCGAACAGCATTAAATTAAGATATGAATCCTTTATGAATAACTACCGTAGTTTATTTTAAATATCTTGCTGATAACTTGCTGATGAATTCATTCACAACCTCATTAGTGTTTTCGCTCTTTTTCTAGTAGTAGAGCTCCTCGGTCGCTGCATGATGGTCTACGCCAATATTTTGAGCTAGCTGTACGGAAATTAATGACAATAACAATTTCCTCACGACTAATTCTAGCCCATAGTTCTTGATATCGATGGATAATTCGGATATAACATTTTTGATGTTTGCGTCGATGTATCTGTCCTTCGCTTCCCTGCTCTTAATCGAAAATTGAACTCCCATAAGTCTTTCCTTCATGTGAATTTTTTCTATCATTTCAATAAATTTTTCATTTAATTCTGGATTTTCATACAATACTTGGGATAATAAATCTCCAGCATCAGATTCGTTCAATGACAGGGCATCAACGAGTTTGAACAATACGTGGCATGATGCACATCCACCAGATTCTATTAAGGAAGAATTCAAGATAACTTTTGTGATTTCTGAGTCGATTATCTTCTTGCCATTTTCAATTTGATCTTCGTTAGCCATAAGAAAAATAGGACTAATACTCTTTAAAACTCTATAATTCCTATTAGGATTTCTGATAATAATCGAAAAAATGTAATAAGATGATATTACTAATAAAACGTACAAGCGGCTTGAAACTTATTTATATTCACAAGTAGTTTAAGCTATTCAAAATATTGAATATTGTCTTTTATCATTGGAATTATTTGTTCTCTCATAAGGGAATCAATGTGAGGCTCTTCAACATCAACTGTAAGTAGAATATAATATTTGTTATCTATAGGAGTAACAATCCTTACGAGTTTTTCATATTTACCCAAAGAATATACAAGTCTACCTAGTTTGTCCTCAAATTTCAACCTCGATTTATGTCTACTTATTGCATTTAGGGTATATTCCTGATTTTCTTGCCGGGTCATTAAGGGCTCAAGACCATCTCTTCTTGCGATATTGAGCAAAGTGCCATTAGAGTCGGCTATGGCAATCCACCTTAATGAAGAATTGATTTTCAATATTTCCTTTGAGAGATTTTCAAAATGGTCCTTATTGATTTTAGACATTGTTATGAGTTAAGTTGTTCACAAATATGTATTAATATTTATCTGGTAACGTCGTACAAGTTATTTACTTTTTTCTATTTTTATGGTAAATTGATTGGTGTGCCTATCCGGTTAAAGACAAGAACCAATCAACCAGATTGACTATCGTAACAATGAATTCATGATAGGCATACGATTACATACCTAATTTTTATTTAAAACTTCTAATCAAGTATCTAATTTCAGTGAGCTGCACCTAAACTTAGGCAAGCCATATTCTTATACATCTTATGGTCTCTGATTAGGCTTAGCACTTAAAATTGTCATTAGCCGGTGGAGACACTCTGGACATTGGTACCAGTCCACCGGTTTAAATTTTTTTTATATTTTTTGGTTTAATGAGAATAACGTAGACATAGACTGGTGGGACCATCAGAATTTGACATTTCGGTCCCCGCCAGTCGCCATATACTATTTTATGTTGTGGATGCAACAAAGCACGTAAAAATTATAAACAAAAATTATTATTTTTTAACCTAATCAGATGGTTAGTAACTTGAGAAGGCGATATTGAAATACCCTTAACAACAGAATTGTTATTATTGTAGACGATGATCTTGATATTACTCTCTTTTCCGTGAGGTATTAAAAACCATTACGAGTAACAATACTCACATTTACACAGCCTATTTTGGCGGTAGAATCATGAGATTGTATCAATTTTCTTTTGTAGAGATATTCGCAATTATTACTTTTACTGAGCAATTCACATAAAATATAAAATGGATTTTAGTACGTCCAAGTCATTGGTTAGTGAATATAGATCTATACGTGGCTTTGCTACTCCGGAGGGCACATGGAAATTTAAGGAAAATGCTATAAAAAATGGCATAGCAAATTCACACTTCCGTTCTTTTGATAACCTAAATTTCTCAAGTTTAGGTATGGGAACCTATTTGGGGCAAATTACGGCAGAAGATGATCGCGATATGGAGAACGCGATTTATGAATGCGTAAAGTCCGGGGCAATGAACATAATCGATACTGCCATAAATTATCGTTCCATGAAATCAGAAAAAAATATAGGAAATGCAATGAAAAAACTAATTAACGACGATGTAGTTTCGCGCGATCAAGTATTTATATCAACAAAAAACGGATACATTACCAATGATGGTGATTATCCAACAATAGATGTACTTGAATATATGCATAAAATGTTCATTTCACAAGGAATAATAGACTCCAAAGACATCAGCTCTGGATATAATGTATTAAATCCCAATTATATTCGTAAATGTATTGACAAGTCACTAACAAACATGCAACTTGATACTATCGATCTTGTGTATGTTCATAATGCTTATGAAAGCTGGGTCGAAGACATCACAAGGAGTAATTTTGATGAAATGATACGAAGGGTTTTTCAAGTTTATGAAGAGTATAGATCGAAGAACAAAATTAGATATTACGGAATGGCAACGTGGACATGTTTTAGATTGCCCCAAAATGAAACAGGATATCTCTCTTTGGAAGATATGGTAAGAATAGCAGAAGACGTAGGAGGAGAAGATCATGGATTTCGGTTTATACAACTACCATACAATCTAGCCTATACAGAAGCATATTTACTGAAGAATCAATCTGTTGGTGGAGATACTGAACTTACTATTCTCGAGGCATGTAATAGACTAAAAATTGGAGTTTTTACGAGTGTTCCGCTATTACAAGCTAAATTGTTTAGTGCAAAAATACCCGATTACTTGGGTTACAATAATCAATTATTAAAAATAATTCAAATAACCAGATCCACTCCAAACATACTTGCTCCATTAATTGGACAAAAGAAGCTTCAACATGTCAAAGAAAATATAGAGCTGGCCAAGGTGGCACCATTAGATAATTCAGAATTCACCAACGCAATAAAAATTTTAAATTAGAAGTTTAGCCCCTAGATATGAGAAGATTATCTTGTTACTTGTTACCATTCGATGAACATAATATACAAGAAAATCTTAATCGATTATTCTATTTTCTACATATCATATAGAAACTTAAAAACTGGTTAGAAAAAATCTATATCTTATAAAACTGCTATTGTAATTACATTATCGCCCCGTATCAGCACATCGCCTACTTGCGACTCTTGTTCTTGCTCTTTTTTTTCCGAGTTGTTATTATTATTGCCTTGTTGTTCTATAATTTCTGTAGCTTCGGTTATTACGATATTCATCTGTTTGTCAAATCCCTTAATTTTTCCCCTTACTGATCTTCTTCCCTTTAGTTTCACAAGCACATTTTTTCCAATACTTTCCTGCAGTAATTGAGTTGCAATTCCCTCTTCGGACATTTTTAGTTTTCATTTGGATACTAGACTAATATTAATTCTTTCGATTTCTAGTTTCTTAATCACCAATAATTAAGGTCAATTGTAACGAAATTGATTTTATATTAAATAAGAGATATCATAATTTTACTAAATAAGAGTACAAGCAAGTATACCAATTTACACTTTTACGTCCAAGTCAAAATCGTGCACAAAAAACCTTGCATTTTATTGGGCACTACAATATGAAGGGCATGTAAAGCTAAGTTTTCTTTATTACTTTTCTAAAATGCTCCAGCTTCTTTGAAATTTCTTCGTTCCATTGTTCTTCAGTGTAACCATGGACCTTAATTCCATGTTCTTTAGCGTTCTGAAGTAATTCTTCTTCAGTATTTCCGTACATAGTATGGGTACAAACCGGATCGCCTGCGTCTTTACAGTTTATTGAGAGAGTCATTAAAAATTACTTCAATGGAAACTATTTAAATTTTGTCATGCTTTAGATATCAATATTGACTACACTGGTCTCATTTAGAAATAGATTCTTTGATTAGTAAATGATAATTATGTCAACTGATAGTTCACACTCGTCAAACCAGTCAATTTCACAACTCCAAGGAAGCAAGATCAATTCTTATAACACAAATTCTATAATTTAGAAGAGAAGCATATGAACGAAGATATTAAATACACACTAAAATATCATGAAGAAACCAAGCATTCTGAATTTAGCATTAGATCATCTAGCCATTACCTTGATTGGGATAATAAGCCAAAAGCATTTAAATTTTATTCAAAGATTCCATCAATGGCTCTCCCAGTAGATTTTCCCACTCCTGACCAAAATGTTGTTACCATGATAGATACGGTTCAAGTTTCTCGTTCAGTTAGCGCCAATACAGATATAGATATTAAATTGTTGTCATCGTTACTTTTTTTTTCATCAGGAATTACAAGACAAATCAAGTTTCCTCATGGTAAATATTTAATGCGTGCTGCTCCTGCAACTGGCGCCTTATACCCAATTGAAGTCTATATAGTGTCCACAAACATTAACGGTTTGCGAGCAGGTATCTATCATTTCTGTCCCGGCCAGTTCACCCTAACAAATTTGAGAGAAGGGGACTACAGATTATTATTGGCAGAGGCTGCGGGAGATAACGATCAAATAAAGAATTCACCTTTTACTATAATTCTAACCTCCATTGCATGGAGAAACGCTTGGAAATATCAGGCCCGTTCGTATAGACATTGGTTTTGGGATTCTGGTGTGATTACTGCGAATTTGATTGCAACTGCAATGTCGTTCGGATTGGATACCAAATTGATACTTGGATTTGTTGACAAAGTTGTAAATAATATGTTATGTCTTGATGAAGGAAAAGAAGCATCGGTAGTTTTGGCACCAATTGGAATTGGATGTTCACAAGAAAAGCCCAAGAAAACGGAATATCCGTCTAGATTTGTTCCGGATATTGTTCCACTTTCAAAGAACAAAGAAATTGAATATCCCCAGATCTGGGAATTACATAATGCATCATCGTTGAATTCAAGCGAAGAGGTACGTAGGTGGGCAGATTCTGTACCAATGATCGAATTTCATGAACCAGAAAAAGCTGGTAGCATGGAATCAAAGCAAATAGATCCTAGACCCATAATTTCACAATCGCTATCCAATGTCATACTTTCAAGGGGATCTACTAGAAAATTCTCGAGGCAGCCAATTGCATTTGAACAGTTTTCAAATATTCTTTATAGCTTAACTAAGCGTATTGATTCAGACTTTTTTGACAAAAAATCTATGATTGATATTTACTTTATCGCAAATGAAGTAGCTAATTTGCAAAGCGGAGCATATTTTTTTAATCGAAAAGATAATTCAATTAATCTCTTAAATTCAAACGTTCACAGAAATACATCAGGATATCTATGTCTAGAACAACCTCTGTTTAGTGATGCCAGTGCTGTTTTTTACATGATGTCCGATCTAAAATTAATACTGGAAACGCTAGGAAATAGAGGCTACAGGCTATGCCAATTTGAATCTGGAATCATAGCAGGGAGGATCTACCTGTCTGCATATAGTCAAGGAATTGGTGCTTCAGGATCAACTTTTTATGACGACGCTGTGACAGAATTTTTGTCTCCACATGCAAAAGATAAGGAAACTATGATTGCCGTTGGTATTGGAATTTCAGATTATAAATCAAAACCTGGAAAAATACTTGCAGGCAAGTTCTCAAGAGAAGATCTTTTATCGTGATTCAAATTTTCAAAGATTCGAACGTTCGAAGGCCAAATTAACATCCGTCTGCTTCCAGACCTTACTCTTAAAATTATAATTTATCGTTGAAAGTAATCTTCTTATTCGATCACGCATCGTATTGATCCTCTGATTGTCAATGCTTGCGATCCTAACGTCCTTATAAAGAATAAGAATTGATGCGGCAAGTTCCAATGGGATTTTTTCACTCTCTTTATAATCAGAAAGCGTACATGCAGTATAATTGCAATTATGAAAATTACACCACCTACGAATGCAGTTCCCAAGGGACCAATTGTAACTAAATCCAATTCAAATTGATGAATTGCTGCCTTGGTGACCAAAAGGACTGCTACAAATCCAAATACCTTTACCATTATCGAATGTTTTAGTAGCATCAATCTATCGACTTGCCATTCCTTTGATTAGCAGACGAGTTATAAATTTTTTATTCGAGCTTCATTGCATACAATACTTTTGTGTTTGTAAATTTATTAATATTTAATATCACCATTTAGCGATTTACTTGATTTACTTGTCTACTTGTCGTAAAAACCATTGAGTGAGGCGAGTAGAATTATAACGATGCAGTTCAAAGAATATATTCAGTGCAAGAAATGAATCCAAGATGCGAGTGGGCAAAAGAAAAGGTCGAGATTAATTATCATGATAAAGAATGGGGAGTACCGTTGCACAATGATAGGAAGCTATTTGAATTTCTGGTACTTGAGGGAATGCAAGCAGGTCTTAGTTGGCGTATTATTCTCCGTAAGCGCGAAGAATTTCGAAAGGCATTTGATAATTTCAGAGTTCAGAAAATAGCAAACTACGACAAGATGAAAGTTGAGCAACTTTGTTCCAATCCATCCATAATTAGAAATAAGAAAAAGATTGAGGCAACAATTATCAACGCTAATGCATTCCTTGAAATCCAAAAAGAGTTTGGCAGTTTTGATACCTATATATGGAATTTTGTATGCTACAAACCTATACAAAATTCCTGGAAAAGCTATAAGGAAGTTCCTTCCATGTCACAAGAATCTGATCTCATTTGTAAAGACCTTAGAAAACGAGGATTCAAGTTTGTAGGTTCCAAGATATGTTATTCAATGATGCAAGCTGTCGGTATGGTTAATGATCACACTTTAGATTGTTTTAGATACAGGGAATTGAGTAACTAAGGTAGATATAATGAGGGTTTTTAAATACCATATAGTTGAAAAACGTTATCCTTTCTATCCAAAATACAGAGATTGAGACCTTAGGCAATTTGAGGGAATTATTTGAATTTGACGGATTTCAGATTGAAACTAAACATGTAAAAAGAGACAGTATTCCTCAAGAAGTTGATAAATACGCAGCAATTGTCATTTTGGGAGGATACATGTCAGTTTACCAAAATCTGCCCTATCTGGAGGAGCAACAAAAATTGATAAGAAATGCAAATCATCATCAAGTACCGTTACTAGGTATTTGTCTAGGCTCACAATTAATTGCTCAAGCGTTAGGAGGTAGGGTGTATAAGGGACAGCGAAAAGAGATTGGATGGTTTGAAGTAAAAGTAAATAATGAAGGAATGAATGATATCTTTAAAGGAATAGCTAATGAGAGAATAAAAGTATTCCAGTGGCATGGAGATACTTATGAACTCCCGAAATCAGCATTAGTTTTAGCCTCCTCCAATTTGTATCCACAAGCATTTAAAGTTGGTAACTCTATCGGAATTTTGTTCCATTTAGAAGTAACTCCCGAAATGATCAGCAGTTGGACACGGAATTATGGACCTGAGATGACTGAAGTTGGTGTAAGTACAAATTCTATTTTAAATAATAAAAAAGATGAATTCGATAATCTGGCAAATAATTGTAAAGTGGTATATTCAAATTTCTTCAAGATGATTTCAAAAGGGAACCGAAAAATTAGTTGATTAATTCAACTTATGTAAGTATTGATCTAAAAACTACAATAATTTCTGATATTGGATTGAGTTGAAAGTATTAGCTTTTAAGCATTTTATGAAACTCAGATTGTAAGACTCAAGTAACATAAACAAAAAATGCAATATAGATGGCAATTAATTGTAATTTTTTTAAATAATATTCTAATTTTTGTATTTCAGTGCTNGAATGTAATCGAGTAACAAGTTTTTTATATTTAATCGTATTTTTATTTGGCGGGTGTCGTTAGTTGCTATTTGATAAAAGTAATATCACAAAAATTGACGCACAACATCATTTAACCCCAGCTAAACGATTACCCTGGTGGTATGAACATTACAAGAGAATAAGACTATTTCCATGGTGGACTCGGTATAATATCGGTCTTACCGAAGAAGCATCTCATAAGGACAAAATACTGGAATTAGCCGCAAAAATGGATTTTGATATGAAGGCTACATCCAGAATTATAAGACATGCAGTTTCTGAATTTTCTAAAAATGGTTTAGGATCAGATTATCCCGGTTATCACACCATCAACCATAATCTTGAAGTTGCATATATTTCATTGATGTCTGCAATAAATCAAAAGTCCGAAAATAAAATCCTTCTAAAGGATATTAAAAATCTTTTTGTGGCGGCATTATTTCACGATTTCGATCCAAGAAAAGAATTTGAGAAACCCAATGAGGATAATATCGAGCTCTTTATTAGAAATGATCAAAAATTAGCTAAACTTATTCAGTCTTTCGAAATAGATCTGAATATAGTGATTGCCCTGATACACAGAACGACGTATCCATTTTCTGGGGCACAAAAAGAACATGCACTAAAAAGAATGAATGAATTATTTAACTTGGCGGACATAGAACAGGATGATACCGATTCCAGGGAACATTATGAGAAGCTTGGATTATTCTTGTCTATTTGTGACCGCATTGCCGGATATTGTTTGGGTGATTTTAATTATGCCAAGGAACTGGCAAGACGNAACGCCCGTGGTATTGGATGGCATTCTCAGGTGATCAATGAAAAGTCTGTNGAGTACTTTGCTGCGCTTAAACAAATGGATGACANAGATACCTTTGAAAGGGTAATACAGAGCTTACCCGTTGGATACAGGAAGAATTTTTTTGATAATGTTGAAGGTTTTAGGGAGGCATGGAAAAGAGAACTCGAGATTAAAGCATCGTTGCGTAAGAATGAAATTAGTTTAGTAACAGTTGTTGAAAATACTATCAGTGAAGGGGATAAGATAAGTACGGATTCATGTGACACAATTATGAAGATACGTCATGAATATTGTTCTCCTATGAATTTTCATGATAGAGAATTTCGTAAGGCAATTTGCGAGCCAAGTACGATTCTCATAACTCTAAGAATCAATAGTGATGCTGGACAGATTGTTGGGTATGTAAAAGGAGGTCCTTTGGAAAAACACAAGCCTAGGCATGCCGGGTATGATGAAAATTTAGGTAAAATGAATACAATCCATATGGAATCTCTCAGATACGGTACCTTGGATCAAAATTTAGGTAAAAAGAATTCAGTTTTTATGGAATGGATGGCAATTAAAACTGGATATCTTGGAGAGAAAGGAGGCCACATGCTCAGATCTGAATTTCTTAAAGAGGCAAGAAGACGTGGTTACAAATACGTCACAAGCTACTATCAAAGAGAACGTATTATGAATAGAAAGAATAAAGGAGAACCAATTGAGATAGTTCAACAGTATGATGCTGCTATGATTGATTATTATAGAGTAGATCTATCTCAATTTGTCGAATCAATTTCAATATAATAAATCGACAAAATAATTTGGTGATAATAAAAGTTTCCAGAGCTAAATATCTTCTTTTAACATAATTCTTAATTGTCGTTTGATATTTTATGAGAGAAAATGATCTGCGGGCTCGTGTATAGCTTACTTGCCAAATGTCGGAATCAGGAGGTAATTCCAAGAGGTAATAAGATTCCATTGTTGTCAATGCTCGAGTATACATTATTATGTTCTCTTTTGAAATATCAATTGAACTCAAAGTAATTTGATTTCATATTTCACAGGGCCTTACAAAATTTTCTGTAAATACACGATATTGAATAGTCTCAATCACATCCTGAAGGTAGGAAAATTTGTAGATGGTTTTTAATGAATTGGTTGAGGTCTGGTTTCTTGGCTCGTTCTTAACCATTTTTGACCGTTTAATGGTAAAAAATGGTGCTTTATAAACATTTAATATTACTCCTTAGATACGAACGATTGGGGTTAATTGATTAAGCACTGATCCAGTTTAATAACCTTCATGTCATTGGATGTACGTGTCTTTTCCAAGCGATATTTTTTCAAGAATGTTTACCGACAAGAATACACAGTTATTATACCCCAAAGAGGATGTTCCGGCCCATGATACAGAGGACATCATACAGACGAACATTTTCAATGTTATGTTGAATAGAAGATCACAAAGAAAATTTGAGAATAAAGATGTGGAAGAATGGAAGCTGGAAATGATTTTTGCAGCGGCTGATACTGCACCTACTGCAGGAGGTTTCCAGGGTTTCGAAATATATCACATAAAAAATGAGGAAATTAAGACAAAGCTGGTCGAGGCGGCTAACAATCAACCATACGTGCATGCGCCAGTTGTACTTGTATTTTGTATGGATCCCAAGAGAATAAAATTAAATTTTCCACCAGACACGATCAGAAAATTCTCTCAACAAGACGCCACTCTTGCCGCGGCATATTCCCAACTTGCTGCGCATGCTTTGGGATTGAGTTCAATATGGATAGGCATGTTTGATGAGATTAAAATAAAGGAAATATTGGGTACAGATCTCTCGCCATCCTCTATTCTTTGCCTAGGATACCCAGTAAAGATGCTAGTGCCAAAGCCAAAGAGGAATCTCAAGGACCTGATTCATGAAATTTAATTTTATCGGGAATCACAAGAATTACAAGTCTATTTTATTGAGCGCATAAATAGTAAGACTGCTGAGGACTCCACACATAGCGTTTCGCTGTTTCCATTGTGCCCCATTAGATAATTTAACGTAAGAAGATTTTAAAAAATATGTGTTGAAGAAAACTACGTACCATTATTGTTAATTTGTTGTATCTCTTTATTGAATCTGGTGAGGAACTCTTGTATTCTTTTTAATTGAAGGTTAATGGACATTATAAAACTTTCAAGATCGTTATCATTTTGCGGTTTACCATCTACGAGAACCAGCTCACTCAGGTTCAAGAAAGCCTCAATGTACGACAAAAAGTTCAATCTGAGGGTATTATCGGTTAATTTGTCTCCTACCTGTCTAATAGCATCTTCTATCTCACGAATTCTGAATTTGGCGATAGGCATAAAATTCTGCTTAATAAAATAGTACAGCTGTTCGCTTGTCGTATCTCCCGAGATATAATCGGTCAAATAATCCTTCAACTCTTGTTCTTTTTTCTGTATATATTCCAGGTGCACAATGATTCTTTTACATTCAAACTCCTTCTTTGCTATTTCATCTAATCTTCTTTGTTCTAATAATGAATCCATCCGGGATGTCATTGAAGAAATTTTTGATAGTAGTTCCTCGGCCAATTTCGCAGTTTGTGCTTGAACTCTAAATACTACAATTGCAATTCCAATACCAATGATTAGTTCAATAATTGTAGCCACCCAGTTGGGTATATCAAAAGCCAATCAGGTAAAAGAACACTACTTTAGAATTTATATTTTATAATATTTACTTTATTTTCCCTGCGAATTTACTATTTTTGAGCAATAGAATACCTCTTTCGGAGGTCTTGTTCCATGAATCATCTATATAGAAACGATACTAATTTTTATAAAATTTTTATGATATTTTCGATTATTGTAAGTTATTAAATGACATACCCATAGAAATTATGATGAGAAAAATTTATCTTTACTATATTTTGTTTGGAGTAATATTGGCAGGAGTATTAATTTTCTTCATAAAACAAGAATCCAAGGTTCCATACGCATTAGAAGTTGATGCTACGAAGGACACTACTGATATCGCTGGAACTTACTACAGAATTAGAGTCAATAATGTTGGAATCAATTCACTCTCGAATATTAGTGTGTATTTAGGGAAAAATGACATTCAGAATCTAGAGACACTTGCACCAGGTCAATCATTTTTCTTTTATCCAAAACCTGAAACAAACTTGGAAAAGATAAGCATAACCGCCAAAGAGGGCATTAACGTGACTACGGACTATCGTACTCCGCTAAAAGGAATTGGTTTGCCAGGGAGCGGTAGGTAATATCAATGATTGGTTTAATAATTCATGTGCGATGTCCTTAGAAAATAGTACAATATAAAGTGCAATAATCAAAACCATGTGGTTTTCGACTCTATCCTGGGGTTGCATACCAGAATTATATCCAAATTGTATGGATATGACAAATTCTTCGGGTACATATTTGGGAATTGTTGTCGGGGCATTAATTGGTGCAATTGTTAGTTGGTAGATTTTCAATAGGCAAAAGAAGACTTCAGATAAGCACGATTATACACTGAATCGCATCGAACAATTACAAAATTATAATGAAAAACTACTAGAAAAAAAGCAATAATAAAATGCGAAATCTAGAAAAATAATGTATTACCCATGTATATGTCTCTTGGTAAATGTAATTTGTTGTGGTTATTCGTTGTGGTATCAGTATTGTCTGTAATACTTGTGAAGAGTTGCCAGTTAAAAATCTGATCCGAAATGAGATTAGACTAAGGGCGAACCGCCCATCAACAGCATGCCGTTATATGATCCTAATTTAATTATTGATACTTATGAAATCTTTATATGCTTTAAATTACATCAAATCTGTGACCGTGGCAGAGCAACCCGCAGAGAAAAAATCATTCAAAGAACAGTATATTGCATTCCTTATAGCCTTTGGAATAATTGGATTGGCTATTGCCTTCGTTATAGGTCAGGCAGTCTCGAAAGTGGTATCGTCATTTGTTAAGGATATTATTGATCCTACTATTGGTCTATTCTTACCAGGAAGTCTTAGTAACATGTCTGCAACTGTTACAGGTATATACGGTACGCCCTCCGAATTCAAGTACGGTGATCTAATTTCAAACATTATAGAATTTATCATTATAGCATTACTTGTATTCCTCGCATACAAGGTGCTAGTAAAATACAAGTTAGTTGAGGACAAGACTAAACCAGAAGAGAAGAAGTAACCAACCAGAGCTTAAGCATATGCCGTATCGATTTGCAATTGAGCTATCCAGATTATTTAATATCAGTTTGATGTGCCAAGGTGTTTTTAGTATTCGGGAATATGTGACGACATTTCAATCAATCATTAATTTTTAACCTCGTCAATATTCTAATCATGGTATCAATAATTTCAGGGTTAGGTAGGTTCCAGACATTGTATAAAGTACGATCCTATTACTTGTATAGGAAGCTAGGAACAGTAGAGAATATTGTGCACGACAGAAGTTGACTTGAACTAAAAATAAAGTTAGGAAAAATTAATAAAAAAATATTTTGATTTATTAAAAAAAATTTAGGAAATTCCCAAATTTGGGAATGACGATAAGGCGATGTTTAATTCACCCTGAATTTTCCTAATCTTATTTGCATATTCATTCATTTTGGTATCATCGTTTTGTACTTTTGCTATTCGATACCCTTTCCAAGCTTTTCTCAAAGCTCCCCAACTTTGTCCTACAGTAAAACTCTGTCCACTCACGTTTGTATGAACCTGTCCTACTGGTTGGCTTGTTGTCATGTCGTTTTGTTGAATTGAGGCTAATGCCATGCAATAATGAGAATAGAAATATACTTACAACAAATAGTCAGTTTTTTGAAATCATCTAGTAAAAAAAAGTAGAACATTAGTTACTCTCAGGTATACCCCAAAAACAATAGAATTATCAACCAGGATAATAATTATATTGAATATTTGATAATTAATGGTCGTAAATTAATGTTTTTTATATAAATTACATATTTTCACTAAATTTTTTTAGGATTTCTTGAATATTTCATTAAACCCTTAAATGACCTCGTAGGGATTATTTACTGTGCATGAGAATAGCAATAAAATCCCAGATAACAATAATTTTAGTAACAAACGTGCATGTTCGTTATGTGGTAGGATAATTGAAAATAAAAAAGCGATAGAGGAAATAATAGACGGAGATAGATACCGGTTTGATTCCCACAATTGCATCACTATATTCAAGAAATTAGCAAAACTATATGGACATGAGTTTAAGTCAATTAGTATCGAAGAACAATATATTTACAATCCTAATTGGGAGATCATTGTTCCGAAGGAACATGAATTTGGTATAAAAAATGGCATAGAGACCGATGAAAATGAAACATTTCAAGTTATTAGAGATCCTTTTCAAGTGCAAGATCTGGTATTCAAGTTAGCAGGGTCATCAAAAAACGAAATTCAAGGAATTTTTTCTACATCTAATGCATTCCATAGACAAGAAATTATGGGCATGGTTCCTATATTGGAGCAACTAAAAGAAAAAAATGATAAATTAAGAATAAGAATTCTTTCTCCATTTGATGACGACATAGCCTTAGTTTCACAAAAATTAAGAAATGAATTCGGAATTGAAATTACAAATCTCGAAGAATCTTCAAGAATCAGGGCTTCAATTTTGTTAGTTGATAGAAAATTTGTAATTTACACCGAATTAAAAGACGATACGAAAAAAACTTCATATGAAGCAATTGGCGTGTCTTTTTTTTCCTCTATCAAATCAACTGTTAAATCTTATGTTACTATATTCGAAATCATGTGGGGACAGCAAGAACTATATCAACAAATATCTAAATTTGAACAGCAAATAGAAACATATGAGCAAGTCAATAGAGAATTAAACGAAACAATCGGCAATTTAAAACNGCAATTAAAATTTTAGCTGGGAATAATGCTGCGTATTTTGTGTCAGTNAAGCCTGTTAGAAGAATTCAGGCCGATTGAGATCCTTCAAGATATTTCCAAAATTCAATCTTCTCGCCACAACCATCGCATACGTATATTTCACATAGAGTTGGCTTAGTTGAGTTGGGTGTAACTTNAATTGTATCTTCCAGATAAAAAGAATCCGAAGAGCATTTTCTACACCAGTGACTGGAGGGTAATCCAGATGATTTTGNCTTCCTTTCTTCNTAAAGACTGATNGAATTTGAAATAATCATTCCATTTGATTCAAGATCGATAAAACCANAGACAAATACCGTATTGATAGTTACTATAATNGGAAGTAAAAACACGATATTTTGCTCGTCACGCATAATTGTCATTGCAAGATATAGAACTAATATCATTAATAAGAATATCCGTAGAAATACATCACATTTACGCCGAAAATCAGAAATAATATATAATTGATGAACAATTCCGGATCCGAGTATGGCAGTTACCAAATTACAATATTAGGGATAATTCAATTCCCATTTTTTCCAATAGATGGCAATGTCTTAGAATATATCCTATGAG
>Ga0065704_10000703_pt1 | contig 23928 bp, 22 predicted proteins | sample SwiRhicommuniRL2_FD_59091 | JGI IMG/M metagenome (GOLD analysis project Ga0065704, IMG submission 59091) | Switchgrass rhizosphere bacterial communities from Rose Lake, Michigan, USA - RL2 v2 (version 2) | ecosystem: Host-associated > Plants > Roots > Rhizosphere > Soil | place: East Lansing, MI | reverse complement strand
ACGACATTTTTGATACGTTAAATTAAAGCCAAACAGTCGTTTTTGGGGTTTTCGTTTTTTAAATTTGAGTAACAAACGTAATTTGAATTTTGCTTGTAATTAATTTTAAACCTAAAATTTAGTATTAAGTATGAGACTATTCGAAGAGAAGATTAACATTGTGTTGGCCGACGATGACGCGGATGAATGCAGCTTATTTAGAGAGGCTATCAATGAAATCAATGAGAATTACAATCTTGTTTTTTTCTCCAATGGGAAGGATTTGATGAATTATTTGAACGACGAAGAATGCGAAAGTCCTGACATCATCTTTCTTGACCTTAACATGCCTGTCATGTCTGGAATTGACTGCCTTAGCAAAATACGTAGTGACAATCGATATGCAGATACTAGTATTGCAATTTATTCGACATCATCTTCGGAACAGGACCAGGAAGAAACCTTTATGCTCGGAGCAAATGTGTATATTAAAAAGCCGAACGACTATGAGAAGATGAAAAAAGTGCTTCAGCATGTATTGAGGACTTACTGGCAGTATCACACATCAAACATGAATAGGGATACTTTCTTGATTTCAGTTTAGAATTTATTAATCGCCATCTTAAGGATGGCGATTTCTTTTGTGCCTTATAGAATCAATTTATATAAAAAAAGCCATTCCTTGAGGAATGGTTTTTCTATGATTAGTGGGTTAGAGTTATGCAGACCGATAGACCGAAGGCGCCATCTGTATCTGTTTTTTGAAAAAATTATTGAAATGGGCGGGTTCTTCAAAACCCAAACAGTAGCTGATTTCCGAAATATTCCAGTCTGTATGTTTTAGCAAAGCTTGGGCTTCGCTAGCCAATCGCTGTGAGATAAGGTCGGTTGTCGTCTTTCCTGTCGTTAATTTTATGGCTCTGTTGAGATGGTTTACGTGAACATACAGCTTTTCTGCAAAATCTTTGGCAGAACGCATCGAAAACCGCTGTGATGGTGATTCGATAGGAAATTGCCTTTCGAGCAGTTCCGTGAAGACAGAGGTTATCCTTGAATTTGCATCGGGATGCTGATAAAGCTTTTCTGATGGTTCTATTTTCATGGCACCGTGAATCATTTCGGTTACATAATTCCGAAGCAGGTCGTATTTGTAGATATAATCAGAATTGATCTCATCAATCATTCGAGTAAAAATGTCGCTTATCTGCTTGTCTTGCTCTTCATTCAGTATGTACGCCGGTTTCCCCCCAATCTTGAACATCGGAAGGTTCGTAATACTGTTTCTTAGTGATTCTGTGAAAAAAGCTTCTTTGAAAATACAGAAGAAACCGCTCTTCTCAGCCGATAACGACTCAACCGTATACGGAACTTGAGGGTTGAAGAAAATAAGCGCCGTCCCATCCACTTCAAGACTCTTGTCGGCATAATGGAACACATTTTTCCCACGGGCAAGGCTGATCTTATAAAAATCTCTTCGCGTATAGCTTACCGGAATAAGCACGCCATCTTTATAGCAGTCTTCGGTACGGAAAACGTTGAAATGTCCTAAATCTTGCAGGTTGTCCGGCAAGTAGTCGAATTTCTTTTTATAAAAATCTTCAATTGTTTCTATTTTTGCCATGATTTCTATTTTTCATTTATGCCAAGACCTGATTTTCTCAGGCTTGGCATGTTATGATGAGAATTATTGTAGCTGTTAAATTCAAACAGCCGTTAGTTAAAGTCTGTCGAAAGGCTGGTATCTTTCCAGTCTTCGAGCATCGAAGAAAGCGTTCCCATTTTAGCGGCCGCCCTTCTATAGGCATCGCTTCCTAGATATAATCGGACAGGAGGGTTTTCACTTTCAGCCAAATCGATCATTACTTGTGCCGCTTTTTCAGGATCTCCCAACTGCGTGCCATTCATATTTCGGAACCTGTCGTGAGATGCATGAACATCTTCGTAATCATCAATTTCGTTTTTCGCAAATACCAAGGATTCTTTTGTCAAGAATTGCGTCCTGAACGCGCCCGGTGCAATAGCGGTGACTTTTGTTCCCAAAGATCGTACGTCATCTGCCAAAGACTCTGACAATCCGATTATCGCGTGTTTTGCCGCTGCATAAATCGACCAGCCTGTTGCTGGAGCAAATCCGGCTATGGACGAAATGTTGATAATATAGCCCGAACGTTGTGTTCTCAAATAAGGCATCGCATATTTGATCACGTTTATTGTTCCGAATACGTTGATATTGAAGGCTTCAGCTATTTCTTCTTGGGATAATTCCTCGATAGCTCCTCCTATTCCGTATCCGGCATTGTTCACAATAACATCTATCTTTCCGAAGACTTCTTGTGTTTTTTTAATAGATTCAGCCACAGACATTTCATTGATCAAATCTACTTCCAAAGGTAAGAAATTTTCTGAATTCTCTGCGCCTACAGCAGCGCTCAATGTCGCACTGTTTCTAGATGTCGCGGCAACTTTATAGCCTGTTGCCAATAATTTTTTAACCAGCGTGAGCCCAAGTCCTTTCGAGGCTCCTGTTACATACCAAATTTTATCTGTTTTCATACTGCTTACTTTTGTTCTTTTAATTTAATTGTTGCGAGGTAAGAGGATGCCGTCCTTGAAATTTACTTCAGACGTAAAGAGCTGGCGCTATTGCCTAGCTTTCGTATCCTGTTGCTGTCGCAAATTCTCTTACGGCTTCCATGTTATTTCTCACTGCCTGTATTTTGACCTCCGCCATATCGTAAGCGTCTTGGCCTAAAAATAAATGTACTGGAGGATTTTGCATGTCTGCTGTCTTGATGAAAGCCAACGCCGCTTTTTGCGGATCTCCTTGCTGATTTCCATTGATTTCGTTTTCGTGGGCCGCTTGGACCTCCCTAACTGCTTTATACTCTTGAAGCTGGTTTTTAGGCACGTTCAGGGAAGAGTCGTTTAAGAAATTGGTCCTGAAATATCCTGGAGAAACGATTGTCGCCTTGATTCCGAAATCTTTTACTTCTTCCGCTAAAGATTCGGTAAAGCCCTGAACTGCAAACTTAGTTGCGCAATAGATTCCGAAGCCAGGAAAAGATCCAGTAAATCCGCCGATTGACGATACGTTAAAAATATGCCCTGATTGTTGCTTGCGTAGATAAGGCAATACTTTTCGAATTACGTTCAACGAACCGAAAACATTCACGTCGAAGTTTTGTCTTGTTTCGGCATCTGTCAATTCTTCTAGCGCTCCTGCCAATCCATATCCAGCATTGTTCACTACGACGTCAATGCTGCCAAATCGTTCTACTGTATTTTTGATGCTTTCTTCAACACTTTCTTCACTAAGAATATTTACGGCCAACGGCAGAAAGTTTTCGTTTTCGCCTACTGCTTTCTTCAGGTCTTCTAGGCTTCTTGAGGTTGCCGCTACTTTCTTGCCCTCACTTAATAATTGTTTTGCAAGAGCCAGACCTAGTCCTTTTGAAGCTCCTGTGATATACCATACTTTTTGATTTGAATTTTCCATGATTTTGATAGTTTTAAATGATTAATGATTTTGTTTAAATTTGATAAGGCAAAATTAGGACAGCAATCGAGCGCAGTTATTGCGTAGAGCAAAGCAAAACTTGCAAAATTCAAACAATTATGTTCTTTGGATGATTATTTTGGAGTATTCCGTTCCTTTCAACCTAATGCGACTATCTTTGTTTTGAAACTACCTTTTATGGAAAAAGAAAGCACGTATATTGAAAACAAGATTCCTGTTCCATCAGAATTTGAAGATGTGTTTTCCTATTTCTATTCGGCTAAAAATACGGGTGAAACACCAATTCATAAGACTTTGTTTCCGACTTATCAGACTATCCTAGTGTTCTGTTTTGGCGAAAAAGCGTCACTAACAACTAAAAAACAGACAACAATTACAATTGAAAAGTGCCTCGTTTTAGGCCCGATCCGCCAGCCAATCGAGTATGTATTGCCTGCGAACTCAGAAATACTGGTTGCAAATTTCAAAGGCGATGCCTTTTATCGTTTTTTTGGAAAAGCGTTGATTTCAGATACGATTCCGGTACATCCCGATGATTTGGTTGACGAAAATTGCTCTACGCTTTTGTGGCATTCTTTAAAAGATAGAATTTCGGCAGAGGAAAAAGTGGCTTCCATTCTTGATTTTAGCCGACCTTACCTTAAGAATAGAGAGCTTGGTTATGAAAGCATTAGCAATTTTGATGAAGAAAATCTGAATCCTATCAAGGCTATTGCCGACAAAACCAACCAAAGTGAAAGAAACGTACAGCTAAATTTTAAAAAATATTTGGGCTTCAGTGCGAAAGAAATCAATCGCTACAGGCGCTTCATAAAAGCGTTAGAACTGCTGAACGAAACGACAGAAACTTCAAAAAAAGCAGATTGGATTGCTATTGTCGAAACTTGCGGTTATTATGACCAAAGCCAGCTCATTCATGATTTTAAGCATTATCTAGGCCTCTCGCCTACTAAATTCCTTAAGTTTCAAGAGGAAATCTGTATTCCAAAAATGGAACAAGCAGAATAATTTAAAACTTTAATCAAACATTAACAAATAATACCAATTGGTATATTTACCTTTGCGGTGTTATTTGACTATCATCATGGGCAAGGCAGAAAAAACTAGATCATACATTATCGAAAAGACAGCGCCAATCTTTAATATTAAAGGTTATGCTGGTACTTCTATGAATGATATCACGGAAGCAACCGGGCTTACGAAAGGCAGCATCTATGGCAATTTCAAAAATAAGGATGAAGTCGCATTGGAAGTTTTTGAGCACAATAAAAAGAAAATGCAGAATCTCTTTACATTGGAGATAAGCAAAAAAAGTACTTACAAAGACAAGCTCCTTACCTATCCAGAATTGTATGAACAATTTTTTTCCAAACATTTTATCGATGGCGGCTGTCCGATAATGAATACGGCTATTGAAGCCGATGATACGCATCCACTGTTAAAAGAAGCAGCCAAGAAAGCAATTTTAGTATGGAAAGACAGTCTCATGCATCTTATACAAAAAGGCATCGACAATAAAGAATTTAAGCCTCATACCGATCCAGAAGAAACAGCTTTACTGATACTTTCTATTATCGAAGGCACAGTAATGATTGCAAAACTAACAGGAAAAGTCAATTATCTCAAGACATTAATGCTTTCGTTGCGAAAACTCATAAACGAATTATAATTTTTTTTAATTAAAAATATACCAATTGGTATAAAATAAATACAAAAACAAAATGAAAACAAGTAAAAACACAATTTTAGTTACCGGCGGCGGTTCAGGAATCGGATTCGAAATCGCTAAATTATTTTCTCAAAACGACAACCACGTCATTATTACCGGAAGAAGCGAAGAAAAGCTTAAAAAAGCAGCTTCACAGCTTACAAATGTTACGACTATTGCGGCCGATATTACCAAAGAAGAAGACGTAAACAGTTTGGTGCAAAGAATCACAAAAGATTTTCCAAATCTGAATGTTTTGATAAACAACGCTGGAAATGCTTCTTATTATGATGTATTGGCTCCCAATGCAGATGCCTTTTCAAAAGCTTCAGACGAGATAAATACCAATTACCTTTCTATTGTAAGATTAACTGAAAAACTGCTTCCTGTTTTAAATTCCCAATCAGAAGCAGCAATAGTAAACGTCTCATCAATAGTCGCTTTTGCGCCAAATAAAGTTTTAATTTCGTATTCAGCTAGCAAAGCGGCCTTGCATTCTTACACGCTTTCGTTGAGAATTGCTTTAGAAAGAAGTTCTTTTTCGACACAAGTGTATGAAATAATGCCTCCTTTGGTAAATACCGAATTTTCAAAAGAAATCGGCGGTGAAAACGGAATCAGCCCTGAAGTTGTCGCACAAGATTTGTTCAATGCTTTTAAAGAAAATCACTTTGAAATCCACGTTGGACAGACTGCAGACATTTACCAGCTTTCGCTTGCTTCTCCTAAAGATGCCTTGCTGGCAATGAATTCACAATCCTAAAAACAGCTAGATGAATAACGAAGCTTTTCTTTTTTTAAAACAGCATATCGGGAAGGAAGTCACACAGTCTCCTTCCCCATTCATGAACTGGCTCAAGCCTAAAATGGTTTCGGTAGAAGAAGGAAAACTTTCCTTTGAATACACGATCCGAAAAGAAATGACTAATCCTTTCGGAACCATGCATGGCGGTGTCATCGGTGCCATCATCGACGATGCCATAGGCGCCACGCTGATTTCGTATGGCGAGCCGCATTTTTACGTTACCATCAATAATGTGATTGATTATTTTGCTTCTGCAAAAGAAAATGACGTGATTATCTCAGAAACAGCCATCAACAAAAAAGGAAAGACGATCGTAAATGCACAATGCGAAATCTGGAACAAAGACAGAACCAAATTGCTGGCGAAAGGCTATACCAACCTATTGAAGACGGACATAAAATAAACATGAAAAAGAAGAAAATAGCATTTGCGATGATTATGGGAATAGTAACGACATGTATTATTTCGTTTTTGCTTATCTCCATAAATGTAGATTTTACAGAAAATTTCTTTACGATTTGGATCAAATCATGGATGCTGGCTTATGTCATCGCAATTCCTGCCATCTTGCTGATTGCTCCAAAAATAGAACAATTGGTAGAAAGACTTTTTAAGGAAAGTATTCCTGCCGACACTAAAACAAAAAACAAATGAAACGAGTAGTTATAACAGGCCTTGGCGCCATAACGCCTTTGGGAAATTCAGTTGATGAATTTTGGAAGAATATCATAGACGGAAAAAGCGGCGCTGCCAAGCTGACAAAATTTGATGTTTCAAAGTTCAAGACCCAGTTCGGATGCGAAGTCAAAGATTTCAATCCCGAAGACTATATGGACCGCAAAGAACTCAAGAAATATGACTTGTTTACGCAATATGCCGTCGCCGCATCCGATCAAGCTATCAAAGATGCTGGACTGAATTTCGAAGCCATGTCGCAAAAAGAACGTTCTGATGTTGGCGTCATCTGGGCTTCTGGAAACGGCGGGATCACTACTTTTGAAGAACAGCTGAAAGAATTTTTCAATGGCGATGGCACGCCGCATTTCAATCCGTTTTTTATTCCAAAGATGATTGTGGATATTGCAGCCGGCGTTATTTCGATTAAAAACAAGCTTCATGGTCCCAATTATGCTACGGTTTCAGCCTGTGCTTCTTCTAATACTGCGATAATCAACGCTTTTGATACCATACGATTAGGTAAGGCAAAAATCATGATTGCGGGCGGTTCTGAAGCGGCAATCACGGCTTCTTCTATTGGCGGTTTTAATGCTTCTCAAGCCTTATCCAAAAGAAACGACGAACCACAAAAAGCTTCTCGTCCGTTTGACAAAGATCGTGACGGATTTGTAGCTGGTGAAGGTGCCGGTGCCCTAATTCTTGAGGATTTTGATCATGCTATCGCAAGAGGCGCGACAATTTATGCTGAAATCGTCGGTGGCGGTATGGCCGCAGATGCATATCATCTGACCGGAACTCCCGAAAATGGTTTTGGAGCTTCTCTAGGGATGCAAAAAGCAATGGACGAAGCGGGAATTTTAGCGAAAGACATCGATTATATCAACGCTCATGCAACCTCAACGCCACAAGGCGATAGTAGTGAATTGAATGCCATTAAAGGAATTTTTGGCAATCATCCAGTTGCTATCAGTGCAACAAAATCAATGACAGGACATTTGTTAGGTGCTGCTGGAGCTATCGAAAGCATCATTACAGTGTTATCTGTAAAAAACGATATCATTCCAGGAACCATTAATACTGAGAATGTAGATGAATCTATGGCTGATTTGAATATTGTACTAGGCAAATCGATAAACAAAAAAGTGAATTACGCCTTGAACAATACTTTTGGTTTTGGAGGCCATACGGCCAGTACCATTTTCAAAAAGTATTCTTGATATTGGAATTATTGTCTTCTGAGACGTTTTTCTAAAAACAAGTTGATTTCATTACTGACAGGAGAAACTTCTATTTTTTCTTGTTCTTTCATCCTGTCGGTAAAAAGAATTCCTTTCAAATGATCGGTTTCGTGCTGAAAGATAACAGCAGTAAAGCCTTCGATGATTTCTTCGCAAGGCTTTCCGCTTTTATCAAGATACGTTAATTTTATAGTGTAATTTCTCAAGACATCGCCACTGATATCTGGAATGGAAAGACAGCCTTCTTTTCCTTTTCGCAACAAAGCCGAACTCCAAGTTATTTTTGGATTGAGATACAATTCAAACGGCTCTCCTTCTTTATCAAAACGCTGTACCCAGATGACATTTTTATTAATCCCGACCTGCGGCGCTGCAATTCCGATGCCAGGATTGGCAGGATCTCGCATTGCCAAAAACATTCGTTCCGCTAGCAATGGCAGCAGGTCGTCTTTCGGGTCGACATCTGTTGAAACTGATTTTAATATTTTCAGCTCTTTCTCGTTTGTTATCTGAATAACCTTGAGCATCGTTTTCGTATCTCCAGACTGAATCAAATTCCGTTCTGATTTCGTAAACTTTTGGGCAGAAGCGCCTATCGTTACTAACAATAAGACAAATGTCAAGGTTAACTTTTTCATAATAGAATAGTTTAGGTCGCTGCGGCGGCTGAAAACGCAGGGATCAGCACCGATGCAACAAAAATAAAATAGAAAATGATGAAAATAAAGAACAACGAGCCGATGCACAATCCGATAATGGCGCAAATTCTTCCAGCACTTAAGTTCTGATATCCGTCGTATTCCTGTGGATTTTCACGATACAGCTGCATGTCTTTTTTCGCAATCACTAAGGCAATGATGCCCAATATGATTCCGAAAATACCATAACAAAACGAGGTAACTACCGAAGTAATTCCTAAAACAAGTACGGTCGTGGCATTCGGAAGTTGTTTTCTATAATTTTGCCTATATGGTTCCGCTCTATAGGATTCTTGCTTGTATGGTTGTTGGGATTGGTTTTCCATTTTTATCTATTTAAATTCCGGCTACGGCTTTGATTTCTTCAATAATTCTTAGTGCTAATGCATCCGCTTCTGACTGGCTTTTTGCCTCAGTATAAATTCGGATAATCGGTTCTGTGTTGGACTTTCTTAAATGTACCCAGTTTTCGGCAAAGTCAATTTTTACGCCGTCGATTGTCGAAGTATTTTCTGATTTATATTTGTCTGTCATGGCGACTAAAATGGCATCGACATCAATCTGCGGAGTCAATTCGATTTTGTTCTTGCTCATGAAATATTCAGGATACGAAGCTCTCAATTCAGAAACCTTCATCTTTTTGTTTGCCAGATGCGTCAAGAACAAAGCTACTCCTACCAAGGAATCACGGCCGTAATGAAGTTCTGGATAAATAATGCCGCCGTTACCTTCGCCGCCAATAATCGCATTGTTCTTTTTCATCAATTCTACCACGTTTACTTCGCCAACGGCACTCGCTTCGTAAGTTCCGTTATGGTTGTTGGTTACGTCGCGTAACGCACGTGAAGAGGACATGTTAGAAACCGTATTTCCTGGCGTTTTACTCAATACATAATCCGCTACGGCAACCAAAGTATATTCTTCACCAAACATTTCTCCATCTTCAGAAATAAACGCCAGACGGTCTACATCAGGATCGACAACAACGCCCAAGTCTGCTTTTTCGCTTACGACCAATTCTGAAATATCCGTCAAATGCTCTTTTAGAGGCTCTGGATTGTGTGGAAAATGACCGTTTGGCTCGCAATATAATTTTACTACCTCAACACCCATCAATTCTAACAGCTTAGGAATGATAACGCCTCCTGAAGAATTTACTCCGTCGACAACAACTTTAAATTTGGCTTGTTTTACAGCCTCGACATCAACTAAAGGAAGATTTAACACCTCATCAATGTGAATATCCATGTAAGCATCATTTGAAATAATTTCGCCAAAACTATCTACATCTGAAAAGTCAAAAGCTTCTCTTTCGGCAATATCTAGAATCTTAGCGCCTTCAGCTCCGCTTAGAAATTCTCCTTTTTCATTTAGCAATTTCAATGCATTCCATTGTTTTGGATTGTGGCTTGCTGTCAGGATAATTCCACCATCGGCTTTTTCTAAAGGAACGGCAACTTCAACAGTAGGCGTCGTCGATAAGCCCAAATCAATAACATCAATTCCTAATCCGATTAAGGTATTCACGACCAAATTATGAATCATCGGGCCCGAAATTCGGGCATCACGGCCAATCACGACAGTCAGTTTGTCTTTTTTCGAATAGTCTTTCAGCCAAGTTCCGTACGCAGAAGCAAATTTTACAGCATCAACCGGAGTCAGGTTATCTCCTACTTTTCCACCGATAGTGCCTCGGATTCCTGATATTGATTTTATTAAGGTCATATTTTATTTTGATTTTTTCGTTCCTAAAATTTAAATTGTTAGCAAATATATGAATTGCGCCTCAAGTAATATAAAATTCCTAAATTAGACGAATGAATTTTCTAGCCCATATTTATCTTTCCGGAAATAATGATTTCATGAAAATTGGCGGTTTTATGGCCGACGGTATTCGCGGGAAAGACTACGAACATTTTCCAGAAGACATTCAAAAAGGAATCATATTGCACCGTGCCATTGATACATTTACGGATGCTCATTCCGTTTTTCGAATCAGCAAGCATCGATTGCACGAACGATATGGCCATTATTCTGGTGTTATCATAGACGTTTTCTACGACCATTTTTTGGCCAAGAACTGGAAGCACTATTCGGATGAAAAACTAGATGTATTTGTGAACAATTTCTACCAATCGTTAGAAGATAATTTCGACATCCTGACGCTAAAAACTCAAAACATGCTCCCTCACATGGAACGTGGCAACTGGCTGTGGAATTACCAGTTTATCGATGGAATCGGTAAAATTTTATCGCAAATGGACTATCGTACCAAAAACACTTCAAAGATGGGCGAATCTGTAAAAGAATTACGAGAATTTTATACTGAATTTGAACAAGAGTTTACTCTATTTTTTAAAGAGTTAAGGGATTTTGTCGCAGAAAAAATTAAAACTTTATAATAGTTTTATCTTTAAAAATTTAACAAAAGGCGTATTTTAGCATTTTAATCCTAATCGTTTTTCTCAGATATAAAATGCCAGGCAAAAAAGCGTCTCTCATAAAAATATTCTTCAGAAACATTTTCCGACAAATAGAAACGCTGTTCTTTTTGTTTAAAAATTTCCTTTCCGAAAGACATTTTATTTACCTGTCCTGCGTAGTCGTTGGAATTTCTTGTGCCTTTGCCGTAATAGTGTTGAAAGGCTTTGCGCATTCGGTTTTCGTATTTGCTACGTATGTCAATGGCTATCTTAAACTCCCTTACATCAATAGTATACTGCCAATAATAGGAATCCTTCTGACGGTTTTTGTCATTAAAAATATTTTAGACGGTAAGCTCGAAAAAGGAAGTTCTCGAATTTTGTATGCCGTTGCAAAAAGAGGCGGTATTCTCCCAAAAAAGCAAATGTATGCACAAATCATAACGAGTTCCTTAACGGTTGGACTTGGAGGTTCAGCGGGATTAGAGTCGCCGATTACGATTACAGGCGCTGCCTTTGGTTCCAACTTTGCCCAAAAATACAGGCTTTCTCAAAAAGACAGGATCTTGCTTTTGGCTTGTGGCGTCGCCGCTGGTATCGCTGCCGCATTTAACGCGCCCATTGCCGGCGTATTATTTGCGATTGAAGTGGTTCTCACCGATGTCGCTATCACGGCTTTTATTCCGATTATGATTTCTGCAGCGACTGGAGCCTTGATTTCAACAATTGTTTTAAACGAAGACGTGCTCCTGTCCTTCAAGCAACAGCAAACGTTTGACTTCCATAACATTCCATTTTATATCCTTTTGGGAGTTTTGGCTGGTCTTGTCTCCATCTATCATGCCCGAAATTTCCAAAAAATAGAAGGTTTTTTCAAAAAATTTAAAAACAGTACTTATAAAAAAGCGCTCTTTGGAGCATCAATCTTAGCCGTACTGATTTTCTTTTTCCCGACGCTTTTCGGAGAAGGTTATGAAAGCATCAAGACCTTATCTAACGCGAATCCACAAGTCCTTCTAGAAAATACATTGCTTGACGAATATAAAAGTAACGAATGGGTACTGTTGCTATTCGTAGGAATCACAATGCTTCTGAAAGTATATGCTACAGGATTGACACTCGGCAGCGGCGGAAACGGAGGTAACTTTGCTCCTTCCCTTTTCGTAGGTTCTTATTTGGGTTTTTTCGTAGCTAAATTTTTTAATCTTTTAGGAATCGGAAAAGAACTTCCTGTCGGAAATTTTACGATTGTAGGAATGGCCGGAATCTTGAGCGGCCTCTTCCACGCTCCATTGACAGCTATCTTCCTTATTGGTGAAATTACAGGAGGCTATAACCTTATGGTGCCGTTGATGATTGTTTCTTCCATCAGTTTTGCAGTTTCCAAGCAGTTTGAGACGCATTCAATGGACGTCAAGCATTTGGCAGACAAAGGCGATGTTTTTACGAGCGACAAGGACAAAAACATCCTTTCCAACATCGACATCTTAAATCACATCAATTCCGAATACAAAACTGTCAAGCTGGAAGACAAAATCGAGAGTCTAGTAGAATATCTTTCCAATTCTAAGCAAGAAGTTTTTCCGGTCGTAAACACTAAAAATGAGCTGATTGGGATTATTGATTTTGAAGACCTGAAACCTATCGTATTCAATTCTTTCAGGGTAAAATATACAACCATTCCAGAAGTCATGAAAGCTCCTATTGATGTGATTTCTTATGAAGACGGAATGGAACTCGTGATGGAGAAATTCGAAAACTCCCATTTAGAGCAACTTCCAGTCACAAAAAACGGCAAGTATTTTGGGTTCATCTCTAAAGTCAGTGTATTAGAATCCTATAGAAAAAAATTAAAGGAAATGGTCATTGAATAAGGAACTCTTCTTTTCATAAACTACTGACAAAGAGCAAAACTAAGCCCTTACTTCTTTTTACATAAATTTAAGTTTTGGACATTCGTCTTTAACTAAAAATAAATTACAAAAACGTACCTTTGCATTTTGCAAAAAATTCTATGCTAGATACTGAAAATACGATTGAAGTTTTAGGCGCCCGCGTCCACAATCTGAAAAATATTGATGTTACAATTCCCCGTGAAAAACTCGTAGTCATTACGGGTCTTTCGGGATCTGGAAAATCTTCTTTGGCCTTCGACACGATTTATGCCGAAGGACAGCGCCGCTATATTGAGACCTTTTCGGCTTATGCACGACAGTTTCTTGGCGGTCTAGAACGTCCTGATGTTGACAAAATTGACGGCCTTTCCCCTGTAATTGCCATTGAGCAAAAGACGACAAGCAAAAGTCCGCGCTCTACTGTCGGAACTATTACAGAAATTTACGATTTCCTGCGTCTGTTGTATGCCAGAGCCGGCGATGCTTACAGTTATGTGACTGGAGAAAAAATGGTCAGCTACAGCGATGAGCAAATAAAGCAGCTTATTTTTGAACAATTCGAGGGAAAAAGAATTAATATTTTAGCACCTATAATCCGTTCTCGTAAAGGACATTATCGCGAGTTATTTGAACAAATTTCAAAACAAGGATTTCTAAAAGTCCGAATCAATGGCGAGATCAAGGACATTACGGCCGGAATGAAATTAGACCGTTATAAGACACACGATATCGAGACGGTTATCGACAGAATGCTGATTGAAAATACACCCGAAAATGATAAGCGTCTGACGGAAAGTATCAAGACAGCCATGTATCACGGCGATGACATCTTGATGATTATTGACCAAGACAGCCAAGAAGCACGCTATTTTAGCCGAAACTTAATGTGTCCTACTTCTGGGATTTCCTATCCGAATCCAGAACCGAATAATTTTTCATTCAACTCCCCAAAAGGAGCCTGCGACCATTGCAATGGCTTGGGAACCGTGAATGAAATCAATATGAAAAAGATCATTCCGAATCCGAAACTTTCCATCAAGCAAGGTGGTTTTGCGCCTTTGGGAGAATACAAAAGCTCTTGGATTTTCAAGCAGTTGGAAATCATCGGAGAGAAATTCGGATTTAAATTAACGGATCCGATTGAAAAGATTTCCGAAGAAGCCATGGAAGTCATCATGCACGGCGGAAAAGAAAAATTTGAAGTTTCGTCCAAGACATTAGGCGTTACAAAAGATTATAAAATTGACTTCGAAGGAATTTCAAGCTTTATCAAAAACCAATTCGACGAAAGCGGTTCTACGACTATACGACGTTGGGCAAAAGAATTCATGGACGAAGTAAAATGTCCTGTTTGTGAAGGCTCTCGTTTGAAAAAAGAATCATTATACTTCAAAGTAAACGGAAAAAACATAGCCGAATTAACCGATATGGATATTTCTGATCTAGCCGTTTGGTTTGACCAATTGGATAACGATTTAACCGAAAAGCAACGAAAAATTGCTTCCGAAGTTGTCAAAGAAATCAAATCCAGATTGAGCTTTTTGGTCAACGTAGGATTGAATTACCTCGCATTGAGCCGAAGCTCGAAATCTCTTTCTGGCGGAGAAGCACAGCGAATCCGTTTGGCAACCCAAATTGGATCGCAATTGGTCGGAGTACTTTATATTTTGGACGAGCCAAGTATCGGATTGCACCAAAGAGATAATGAAAAACTGATTCACTCTTTAGAACAGTTGCGCGACATCGGAAATTCTGTAATTGTGGTAGAACACGACAAAGACATGATCGAAAGAGCCGATTATGTTATCGATATCGGTCCAAAAGCGGGACGATTTGGTGGACAAATCATCAGCAAAGGAACTCCAAAAGAGCTTTTGAAAGAACATACTTTGACCGCTTCTTATTTAAATGGCGAAATGGAAATCGCTGTTCCGAAAAAACGACGCGAAGGCAACGGAAAATCTCTAAAACTAACGGGAGCGACAGGAAATAACTTGAAAAATGTCTCAATTGAATTGCCTTTAGGCAAATTAATCTGTGTGACAGGAGTTTCCGGAAGCGGCAAATCGACGTTAATCAACGAAACACTCTATCCTATCCTAAACGCTCACTTTTTCAACGGCGTGAAAAAACCGCAGCCTTACAAAAAGATTGAAGGATTAGAGAATATTGACAAGATTATCGACATCGACCAATCACCTATCGGAAGGACTCCGCGATCGAATCCAGCCACTTATACGGAAGTTTTTTCTGAAATCAGAAGCTTGTTCACGCAAACGCCGGAAGCCATGATTCGAGGCTATAAACCGGGCCGTTTCAGCTTTAACGTTTCTGGAGGAAGATGCGAAACCTGCGAAGGTTCTGGCGTACGTACGATAGAAATGAGCTTCTTGCCCGACGTGTATGTAGAATGCGAAACCTGCCAAGGAAAACGCTTCAACAGAGAAACTTTAGAAATACGATACAAGGGAAAATCAATTTCCGACGTATTGAATATGACTGTTGACGAAGGAGTTGAATTCTTCGAAAACATACCAAAAATATACCGAAAGGTAAAGGCTTTACAAGATGTCGGTTTAGGTTATATCACTTTAGGACAACAAAGCACCACGCTTTCTGGCGGTGAAGCACAGCGAATCAAGCTGGCAGGCGAATTGTCTAAAAAAGATACCGGAAATACGTTTTATATCCTCGATGAACCAACAACGGGATTGCATTTTGAAGATATCCGTGTCTTGATGGAAGTAATCGACAAGTTGGTTAACAAAGGAAATACGGTGCTGATAATCGAACACAACATGGACGTTATCAAGCTCGCCGATTATATTATCGACATTGGACCTGAAGGAGGAAAAGGCGGCGGACAGCTGATTGCCAAAGGAACGCCGGAAGAAGTTGCCAAAAATAAAAACAGCTATACGGCGCAATTCTTGAAAAAAGAGTTACTTTAGCAGGCTGATTAATTTTTAAGAAAGATGAAAAAAGAAACATTCGAAAACGAAGACGACAGAATACAAGAAGTATTTAAACAAAAGACGTGGAACGAGATACGAAGCAATGATTCTTGGGCAATTTTTAAAATCATGTCCGAGTTTGTAAACGGCTATGAAAACATGGGAAGAATTGGTCCTTGCGTTTCTATTTTTGGATCTGCAAGAACAAAACCAGACGATAAATATTACCTGCTTGCTGAAAAAATCGCCTATAAAATAAGTAAAGCCGGATACGGAGTAATCACTGGCGGTGGACCTGGTATCATGGAAGCCGGAAATAAAGGAGCACATTTGGGCGGCGGAACTTCGGTTGGACTCAACATCGACCTGCCTTTTGAGCAACATTTTAATCCGTATATCGATAAAGACAAAAATCTAAATTTCGACTATTTCTTTGTACGCAAGGTGATGTTCGTGAAATATTCCCAGGGATTTGTAGTAATGCCTGGAGGTTTCGGAACTTTGGATGAACTATTCGAAGCGATAACTTTAATTCAGACAAAAAAAATAGGCAAATTCCCAATCATCTTGGTCGGAAGAGATTTCTGGGCCGGACTGATCGAATGGGTAAAAACGGTGCTGATTGAAAAATACAGCAATGTAAGCCCTGGCGACATGGACCTTATCAAGATTGTTGACAATGAAGATGAAGTCTTGGATGTCTTGGATAATTTCTACAAAAAATACAATTTGAGCCCTAATTTTTAAAAAGCTCATCACAATAAACAAATCAAAAGCTGTCTTTTTAGGCAGCTTTTCTTTTTAAGCCAATCTTAAGCAACCTTTATTAGGAAATGTATCTAATAATAACTAAACTTGCTTTAACGTTTTACCGTACATTATATAAAATTGCTGCTTGAATACTTTCTTTAAAATCTTTTTCTGTTTTTCTTTTATGTTTCTTTCAATAAAAGGAAACGCGCAACATCATTCCAGAATGATTGTTGAGATTAATAGCGAAGAAAAGTCAGCTTACGTACAGCAGGAAATTACCTTTAATAACCAAACGGGAGATACGCTGACTTCTATCATCCTTAATGATTGGAACCACGCATATTCGGATAAAAATACGCCTCTGGCAAAACGATTCTCTGATGAGTTTGTTAGGAGTTTCCACTTGGCAAAAGACGAAGAAAGAGGAAAGACAGACAACATTACCATTATTGGACAAGATAATTTGTTTTTGAAATGGCACCGGTTTGAAAAACATCCCGATGTAATAGAAGTCAATCTTCGTGAAAAATTGGCTCCCAACGAAAAAACAGTACTAAAACTGACGTATCTGGTAAAACTTCCAAATGACCGTTTTACCAAATACGGCTGGAACCAGAACGGCGAAATGAATCTGAAAAACTGGTTCCTCACTCCTGCCCGATATGAAAACCATCAATTTATAAAATACAGCAACAATAATCTAGACGATATCACCAATAGTCTCACAGATTTTGACGTAAACTTGAAACTTCCATTAGGTCTTGAAGCCACTTCAGACCTAAACGAAATCAGCCTTACCAAAGACGCAACGTTTTCTACTTATGAACTGTCTGGGAAAAACCGCCAAGATTTCAACCTATTCTTAGAACCTAAAACGACCTTCTACAGTTATAAAAATAATGTCGTTACTGTAGAAACCAATCTCAAGGAAAACAGGCTGAACGAAATCCAGAAAGCGATTGTCATTGACAAAGTCGTAAATTTTGTCAATGAAAATATAGGCAGCTATCCTTTTGAAAAAATTACGGTATCGCAAGCAGATTATGAAAAAAACCCCTTTTACGGATTGAATCAGCTTCCGTCATTTATAAGTCCGTTTCCCGATGAATTTTTATTTGAGATAAAATTCCTAAAGACCTATCTGAATAATTTCCTCAAGACCAGCCTTCACCTAAATGCAAGAGACGATAACTGGATTTATGACGGTATCCAGATTTATACCATGATGAAATACATAGAAGATCATCATCCGGACAGTAAAATGATGGGCAATCTTTCGCAATGGTGGCTGCTCAGAGGCTATAACCTTACAACGATTAGTTTTAACGAGCAGTACAGCTATTTCTATATGCTGATGGCTCGAAAAAACCTAGACCAGCCGATAGGCGACCCTAAAAATACGTTCATTAAATTCAACGAGCAGATTGCCAGCAAATACAGAGCCGGACTTAGCCTTAAATATTTGGACAATTATTTAGAAAATGACATCGTAGAAAACAGCATCCGTGAGTTTTATACTTTGGACAAAGAACACACTGCTTCAAGGACAGATTTTGAGAAAATCCTTAAAACGAATGCAAAAAAAGACATCAGCTGGTTCTTCAAGACGATAATCGATTCTAGAGATATCGTGGATTATAAATTTACCAATGTTTCAAAAACCAAAGACAGCGTGACTTTTACGGTTCGCAATAAGACAAAAACAGTTGTTCCTATTCCGGTTTATGGTACGAAAAAAAACGAAGTCGTTTTTAAAAAATGGCTCGACAACATCAAAACCGACAGCACCTTTACCCTGCCGCGCAACGAAGCAGACAAAATCGTGCTGAATTATCATAATGAAGTTCCAGAATACAATCTTCGCAACAACTGGAAATCGCTAAAAGGTTTTCTGCATCAAAATCGACCGATCAAGTTCAATTTCATGAAAGACCTGGAAGATCCCTATTATAACCAAGTTCTTTATGTCCCGACATTAACGTATAACTTATACGACGGGCTTTCGCCAGGAATCCGTTTCCATAACAAGACCATTTTAGACAAGCCGTTTGTTTATGAAATAAATCCAATCTATTCGCCAAATACGCAGACGCTGACAGGGTCGTTTTCTTTTGCCGTAAACCAATACAACCGCAACAACAATCCTTTCAACATCCGCTATCAGATGAACGGATCTTATTTTCATTATGCTCCAGATGCGGCCTATCTGAAACTAACTCCTACGGTGACGATGCTTTTCAGGGAAAATAATTTCCGCGATAACAGAAAGCAAGGCATACAGTTTCGAGAAGTCTTGGTAAACCGTGACAAGTCTATCTATAATGTAGAAGAAACTGAAAATTATTCTGTTTTTAATGCTAAATATTACAACGTCAAGACAGAAGTGACCAACCACTTTAACTTTGTAACCGATTTGCAGATTTCGGGAAAATTTGGAAAAACCGCAGCAGAAATCGAATACCGAAAATTGTTTGAAGACAACCGCCAGCTCAACCTGAGATTGTACGCCGGAACTTTTCTATACAACAAAACCGACACCGATTATTTCAGTTTTGCGCTTGACCGTCCGACAGATTATTTGTTTGATTATAATTATTATGGACGTTCAGAAAGTACTGGTTTTTTCAGCCAGCAGCTGATTCTTGCTGAAGGTGGGTTCAAGTCCAAGCTTGATACTCCGTTTGCCAACCAATGGATGACCACCCTGAACGGAAGTTTTAGTATCTGGCATTGGATCGAAGTCTATGGCGATGCAGGATTAGTAAAAAACAAGCATGCTGACCCGAATTTTGTTTACGACAGCGGTATCCGATTAAATCTCGTAACTGATTATTTTGAATTATATTTCCCTGTATATTCCAGCAATGGCTGGGAAGTCGGACAACCTCATTATAACGAAAAGGTCCGCTTTATCATAACCTTCAGTCCAAAAACTTTAGTCAATCTTTTTACTCGTAAATGGTTTTAGGCTGAAAAAGGTTTTATTCGAGAAACTACCAGAAACAGATAATTCCAGCCTAAAATTACATATATTACAATTTTAATTCACTTTCACTAAACTTCTTGCATTCAAAACTTACTACAAGGCAAATTGATTGCAGATAATTAAATGAGCTCTTTTTTGTTTTGTAAGTAGAAATGTCTAAATTTGTTTTCTATTCAAGAAATTCCATTTATGACACAAATAGCTTCCAAAAAAGAACTTTCGTTTGAAGATTTCAAGACCGAAGTGTTGAATGACTATAAAATTGCCGTAATCAGCAGAGAATGCAGCCTTTTGGGGCGCCGCGAAGTCTTGACCGGAAAAGCAAAGTTCGGTATTTTTGGCGACGGAAAAGAAGTACCTCAGTTGGCCATGGCAAAAGCTTTTAAGAATGGGGATTTCCGTTCAGGCTACTATCGCGACCAGACTTTTATGATGGCGATTGGCCAAATGACCATTCAGCAGTTTTTTGCCGGACTTTACGGCCATACGGATATCGACCATGATCCGATGTCTGCCGGACGCCAAATGGGTGGCCACTTTGCTACGCATAGCTTGAACGATGACGGTTCTTGGAAGAATCTAACGCTACAAAAAAACTCTAGTGCCGACATCTCTCCTACTGCTGGGCAAATGCCTCGATTATTAGGATTGGCACAAGCTTCTAAAATATTTAGAAATGTTTCAGGAATCCACAACAAGACTAATTTTTCGATTAACGGAAACGAAATTGCTTGGGGAACTATCGGAAATGCCAGTACCTCTGAAGGCTTGTTTTTCGAAACTATAAATGCTGCCGGAGTGTTACAAGTACCAATGGTAATGAGCGTTTGGGATGACGAATACGGAATTTCTGTTCATGCAAAACACCAAACTACAAAAGAAAATATCTCTGAAATCCTAAAAGGTTTTCAAAGAGACAACGAAAATAAAGGCTATGAAATCATTCGCGTAAAAGGATGGGATTATCCAGCCTTGATTACAGCTTATGAGCAGGCATCTCAGATTGCACGTGAAGAACACGTTCCTGTCTTGATCCACGTGCAAGAATTGACACAGCCTCAAGGACACTCGACTTCAGGTTCGCACGAGCGCTACAAAAATGCAGATCGTTTGGCTTGGGAAGCAGATTTCGACTGTCTTCGCCAGTTGAAATTGTGGATGATTGCCATCAATATTGCTACGCAAGAAGAATTAGACGAAATTGACAATAACGCTAAAAAAGAAGTACTCGATGGCAAAAAAGCCGCTTGGAATGCTTTTGTAGAACCTATCAAAAACGAACAAAAAGAATTAGTTTCTTTGCTGGAAACAATTGCCGCTGCTAGCGAAAACAAAGTTTTTATTCAAAAACATACTTCAGATTTAGCCAGTATTAAAGAGCCTATTCGCAAGGATATTATTACGACAGCTCGAAAAGTATTACGTCTTATCCTAAAAGAAAATGGTAAAGCCCAGCTTTCGCAATGGATTACAGCTTATACTGAAAAAATACAGCCAAAATTCAGCTCTAATCTCTTTTCAGAATCAGACCAAAATGTCTTTTCTGTAAAAGAAGTGCTTCCAGAATACATAGAAAATGCAGAAGAAGTAGATGGAAGAGTTATCATCCGCGATAACTTCGACGCTATTTTCAGCAAATATCCAGAAACGCTTGTTTTTGGTGAAGATGCCGGAAATATCGGTGACGTAAACCAAGGTCTGGAAGGTATGCAGGAGAAATATGGCGAACTACGTGTAGCCGATGTCGGAATCCGTGAAGCTACTATCTTAGGGCAAGGAATCGGAATGGCGATGAGAGGACTTCGTCCGATTGCCGAAATCCAATACTTAGATTATCTTTTATATGCGATCCAGATCATGAGCGATGATTTGGCAACATTACAATACAGAACACGCGGCAAGCAAAAAGCGCCGCTTATTATAAGAACTCGTGGACACCGCTTGGAAGGTATCTGGCATTCTGGTTCTCCAATGGGAATGATTATCAATGCTATTCGAGGCATACACGTTTTGGTTCCTAGAAATATGACAAAAGCGGCTGGTTTTTACAACAGCTTATTGGAAACCGACGAGCCAGCTCTTGTTGTGGAATGCCTGAACGGATATCGTTTAAAAGAAAAAATGCCTGTCAATATGGGCGAATTTAAGACTCCTATTGGTGTTGTAGAAACACTTAAGGAAGGAAAAGACATTACGCTTGTTTCCTATGGTTCTACCTTGCGTTTGGTTGAACAGGCCGCAAAAGAATTGCTTGAGATTGGTATTGATGCTGAGATTATCGACGTACAGTCGCTATTGCCTTTTGATATCAACCATGATATCGTAAAATCTCTAGCAAAAACCAACCGATTATTAGTAATTGACGAAGATGTCCCTGGAGGAGCTTCTGCTTTTATCTTGCAACAGATTCTTGATGAACAGAACGGTTACAAATACCTAGACAGCAAACCAGAAACATTGACTGCCAAAGCACACCGTCCTTCATATGGAACCGATGGGGACTATTTCTCAAAACCTTCTGCAGAAGATATTTACGAAAAAGTATATGCGATTATGAGTGAGGTAAATCCTGAGAAGTTTCCTAATTTATACTAATATCCATTTGTTATAAATAAAAATCCAGTCAATTGACTGGGTTTTTATTTTAATAGGAAAATCTATCTTGTCGTTTACATCTACTGCTTTTGAGAATGTTTTGCATTCATATCTAAAATATTTTTTATTTTCTTTAGAGCTATCATAAATAGTTATTTTCATTAAATTATATTTTATATTTGGGAGTATAAAAAAACATAGAAATGTTGTTGCCCGACACTGTACAAAAATATTGGAATTTTGCTTCAATAGCTCACTTGAATCAATTATATATAAATGATAAGGGAGAACAACTTCCGTATATTAATCACATAGGGAGTGTTGTACAAGAAGTATATATATTTTTATTACAGACAAAAAATATATATGATATTGAATTAACAATCGGTTGCGCTATTCTACATGATATTATTGAAGATACTGTTTTTACATATTCTGATATTGAAAATCAATGTGGAAAAAAAATAGCCGATGGTGTTCTCTCTTTAACAAAAGATGAAACGATCCAAAGCAAAAAAGAAAAAATGGAAGATAGCCTCAGAAGAATTAATGAACAACCAAACGAGATTTCTCTAGTAAAAATAGCAGATAGAATAGTAAACTTACAAGCCCCCCCTGAGCATTGGACATTAGAAAAAAAAGAAGAATATTATGAAGAATCGAAATTAATTTATAAAGAACTCGACTCTTCAAATATCCTTCTTTCAAATAGATTGTTAGAAAAAATCAAAAATTATAAAATTTACTTAAGATAATTTTCTTTCTCTCCTCAATTCTTCAACATACATATTAAATTCTTCTTCCGTGAGGTCTTCTTTATCACCTGAAAAATCTGACCATATCTTTGATGCGTATGTCATGTCTTCTTTAAATTCCCCTGTATCAAACTGAAAAGCATAAAATGTAGAATATCTATCCTCAACTTCTTCGAATATAGGTCTTAAACCATATTTATAAAACTTTTTTTCCATGTTGTTATTGTTTATTAATTATTTTAGCCCAAGCTTCATTATATATTCTATATTGTTCATTTTTAAGTAAAAGAATTTTATTCTTTTCAGCTTTTGTTAAAATTCTAGTCGTAGATATAGCTTCTAAATTTCTTTGTTTTTCATAAAGTCTATGTCCTAAACCATTTGCAACATTATCCATTTCTTCTAGATGTAGTCTAAACTCTACAATATGTCCATTTTTCATCCTAATATTCATTAAGATATCTCTATATCCACTCGATAAAGGCCTTTGTATCCTATCTTTAATTTTAATAATTTCAAAATTTTGATTAAATCTTTTTAAAGCATCATACACTTCATCAAGTTTCTTATAAACTACTTTACTACCTGCAATATCTAATAATTTTGAAGCATCTCCTAGATAGTCGCTATTAATTTTCTCCAATGCTCTTTCTCTGCTTTTTAACCCATCCCTAAATCCTGGAATACCTTTTGTTTCTTGAGCAAAAATCTCTGTGACTTCTTTTAATTCTTTATCAGCTATTTTTGCAGCTTTATATAATTCATCTAAATTATTAGAATTCTGAATAGCTTTTTTTACTTTTGCTATCATTGAAATATTGTCACTCAATTCAGCATACTTTAAGGTCAAGACAGTTTCCAATTTTCTAGCTCCAGGACCTCCACGTTCCACTACATCATCAATCCATCTCGCAAATTTAGGCAAATATTGAGACGATTTTGTG
>Ga0065704_10000415_pt1 | contig 24049 bp, 42 predicted proteins | sample SwiRhicommuniRL2_FD_59091 | JGI IMG/M metagenome (GOLD analysis project Ga0065704, IMG submission 59091) | Switchgrass rhizosphere bacterial communities from Rose Lake, Michigan, USA - RL2 v2 (version 2) | ecosystem: Host-associated > Plants > Roots > Rhizosphere > Soil | place: East Lansing, MI | reverse complement strand
CGGGCGCAGCGGCTTCTGTGGCGGTCGCCGCTATCGCCAGCGTGTCGGCTGCGGACTGAAGCGCAATACTTCCCGCAGTCGTCGGAGCAGTAGCAGAGCCCGTAACCGTCAGCGTGTCGGCCGCGCTGGTGAACGCAATACTGGCTGCGACCGGCCCGGAACTCGCCGATGCCGCCACCGAGACAGTGTCTGCGCCCTCCGAGAGCGCGATGCTGCCCGAAGTGCCGGGAGCGGCTTCGGAGTATGTGATGCTTAGTTGCGGGCGACGCCCTGAAATGGACTCCGAGGCTGTGTCCGCAAATACATACCCAGAGCCGGCGGAAGGCTGCAATTTGAATGTCAGCGCATTCCCGCTCGCCCACCCGACGCGGCTGACGATTTCTTGAACGACTGAGGTGACGTTGAAAACAATGGGGACATCGCCTGCCCCAGCCGTGAGCGTAGTGCTGCCATACGCCGCCGTGCTTGTCATCCCAACCGATGGACGGTGCAATTCTCCGAGCGCGCCTGAGTTGTCTGCCGCCTCTCCATAGGCGCGGACGGTCGGGGTGCCCGTGTTCGCCTGGTCTTTATTGAACGTCAGCGTGGCAGAAGTGACCGTCGCGCCCTGAGGAACAGTGACGCCGACGAACCGCCAAGCAGACTTCGCATCGAAAGGGTTGCCGCCCTCGTCCGTGGCGTACCCGAGAGGGATGCTCGCAGAAACCGCATCCCACCCGTATTCCGCTTCCCATCCGTCGTCTGCCGAGGTGTTAAGCGTGAGGTTGAGCGTGGTCATATCCTGCTTGCCTCACGCTCGCTGAGTCGGGACATAAACCTCATCCATCAGATAGGCTGGGAATTCCCCGCCTGTATCCCATACGATCACACCGCGATAGCCGCCGTCGGCATCAAGGGTCATCATGTTGTCCTTGAGCAGCGCGCGGTATCCATTCGGCACGAAGGGGATGGCTTGCACCGACACGGTGTTACGCAGCCCATCCTGTACGAGCGCCCCATCGACCTGACGGTAGAGACGGAAGCCGACCTCAGTGACGACATCACTGGCGGACAGTGGCGCATTCTTGATTGCAACTATCTTGCCGCCACTCGTCGCAGCCGCCGCAGCGACCACATCTCCAGCCTCGACGATGTCTGCGCTTCCAATTCCCGCGATGCCGACGATCTCGGCTGCTACGATGCCCCACGTCTGGCCCGAGGGCGACGACACGCCGACCGTCTTCGCACCGGGGCTGCCCGCGTCGCTGTAAAGGCCGCCAAAGGTGTAGTACGTCTGATTGAAGTCTTCGATATCGTTCGCGACCGAGAAACTACCGCTGCCAATCGACAGCGCAGTCCGGGCCGTGTTTGTATACCCAATGTCGGCCGTTAGGAGGCTGACCTTGCTCGCGGCGGCAGTGGTCGTCAGGGAGATCGACGGCGAGCCTGCTCCGTGCGCGACGGCACTCGCGCCCAAGCGTGCATTTCGCCATACGCGAAGTGATGCGCTCATCGGTGAGTGACCACCGAACCGCAACTCACCGACCCCGACGGTGATCGTGCCCGCACTGGTGACGGAGCCGGCCCATAGTTCCGCGCTGGGGTAGCCGGAGACCTGGTGCTGCTGAACAGGCGTCCATACAATTCCGCCGCCGTCCACCATATGGCGCACGCCGTTCGACCACTGCACGCCGCTGACCATCATCACTTCGATGAGGTCGCCCGCCTGTACGGCTATGCTGTGAGCGACATATCCGGCCTTGACGTTGATGGCATCGGCCGGGAAGTAGACGCCGCCAATGAGCGTGGGCGAAGGCACTTAACCGCTCGCTCGTGCGTGGCGCCACGTTCGCCCGCGCTTCACCTGACGACGAATGTTCGTGCCGAACAGGCCATTGAACTTCGCGATCAGCTCGTCCCACGTAAACCCATTCGGCGCGACGGCATCGCCGTGCGCCACCTGGTCCTGCGTGAGGAATACGTAGCAGTCCCCGATAACACCGGTGGGCGGCGTGAAGAAGTGCGACAACGCATCCCACGTCAGCGTCCCAATATGGCCCCAAGTGACAATCTTCAGGCCGGCGGCGCTGTACCCGTGTGCGGAGAAGATGTGGTCGGAGGCGTCATCCGGCCGCGCATCACCGGCCATGCCCCACTCGAACCCGTCAGTGGTGCCAAGAAAGCGCCACCCAATCGACCGCGTGGCGCCTAAGTCAAGATTTTGAAACAGCCACAGCGCAGTCTTTACGAGGCGCGTGTTTGTGGGGTCGAGCCGCCCCACGCCGAGGATACGGGACTTGTCCGCGAAGCCCTCGCGCACCCAGTAGGCAACGTTCGACAGCGTGTCCGCACCGTAGTCGTACGGCGGGTAGGTCTGCCCGACCGCAGTGTAGTTCGCCAACACCTGCGGGTCTGTGGCGTTGAAGAAGTTGCCAGCGTTCGCCGTCTGCTGCCCAATGATGTGATAGCCCGCCGCGACCCCGCAGTCCCCGATGGTGAGATTCAGGTAGTCGTTGTGCAAAGCGACCTGAGCATCAGAGTTCTGCGTGTAATCAACAGTCTCTGGTGGGTCGGGCAGCCCCGCGAGAAATGCGGAATCGTGCCACGGCGTCTTGATTGCGCAAGAGGAGGCAATGCGCCCCCACCTCACAACGCCGAGGCCGGGGACTGTTACGTCTGGGTAGCCCACCGTTTCGATCAGTGCCCGCTCGCGCCGCTCGTGATCGTGAACGCGGTAATGGACACCGCCTGACCGTAGGTGACGGGCCCGATGGTCATGTCACAGCCCGAGGTTCCTGCCGAGCCGTCGAGCACTGCCGTGCCACCGGAAGTCTCGATGCGGAACCACGTCGGCTGAACGGGGGTGCCGCCATTGTTGTACGAGCCGTTGACCTGCGACGGCAGCGTTGGCGACAGCACCGAGGGAACCGCTGCGCTCGCCGTGCCTGCGAACGGTGAGGCCATCGTGAACGAGGCAAGCAGGTGCTGCGTGCTAACGGCCGTGGCCGGCCCCGAAGGCTGCGTACCGTCGTAAATCTTGCAAACACCCGCGTTGCCGACAGCGGTCGTGATCGCCGCAAGCTGCGCCTGCATGAGCGCCTGGGAATAGTTCAGTTTCGAAGCCATATAGCCCTCTATTAATCAAGCGTGCCGGATCACGGCCGACACGACGTGGACCGTCTGCCCGACTTCCACCGCGTCCGCGTCCAGTTCCACATCAATGCCCACCGTCAGCCCGTCAACGACCGGTAACCCATCGACATTCAGCAATTGCGCCGCATCGGGCCGGCCGCGCGAAATAGCGATGCCCTCACTGGTCGCGAACTCCAGTTTGTCGCCCTCCACGGCTCCCGCACCCAACGGGACGCTGGCCAGCAATTCGCCAGATTCGTAGAGAGCCAGCCGCCCGCCGATCAAAGCGTCCCGGACGACCGCGAGGCGGGCGGCCTTGATCTCCGGCGCGTAGTCGATCACTTGCGAATGCGCTTCGTCGTCACGGTCTTGACGATGCGGCCCTTCTCGTCGCGCACCGCCTCTGCCTCGATCTGTTCGTAATCGGGCAGCTCGTTCTTGATATGCACGTCCGGGGCGCGGATCGTGATTGGCTGCACCGTCACCTTGGCCTCTGGGACCGTTGCCTCAAGCGTCACGTTCGGCGCTTCCACGTTCACCGTTGGCGACTCGACGTAGTTGTCGATCTTCACTTGCGGCGCCTCGACATTCACGGTCGGGCTGGCGACGTGGTTGTCGATCTTCACGTTCGGCGCTTCAACGCTCACCGCTGGAGCGGCCACGTTGACCGTCGGCGCCTCGACGTTCACGGTCGGGGCTGGCATGTCGTTCTTGATCGTGATCTCAGGCGGCGGGGCGTATACCGTCACGTCCGCTTGCTTCACTGTCACAGACGGCGGCTCGACGTGCACCGAGGGGGCGCCGGATTCCACCGAGTTATGCAGGCTCACGCTCGGCGCGGGAGTTTCGACACTGGTGTCCCCGCCCTTCACATCCACAACCGCTCCGTCCACCTTCGTGTGAACGCTGACCGGCACGGAAACGTTGATCGACTTCGGCTCCTGCGGGGGCGGCGGCTCTTCCGGCTCCGGCCGCTCCTGCCCGGCCACCAGCATGTTCGCCGGCATGAGGTAGTCGTCCCCGCCCTTGCCGTCTGCAAGCGGGTTCTTGCCTTCGATCTCGCGCCACTCGTTCGCCGAAAGGACGCCGTTGTTGCGCTGAATTTGCAGGCCTTCTTGTCGACTCTTGAAGTCCGCACGGAGGATGCTGTCCAGGTTGAAGCGGATTACCACCCCAGCAGACCAGTCCTCGTCGGTCAGAAGGTCGCGCTCCATCGCCGCCTCGAACTTCTGCACCACCGGGTAGATGACGTCTGACGTGAACCCAATGGTCTGCTGCTCGACGTTGTTGAACGTCGCTCGCTCAAGATCGCCGACGTACGTCGGGGGAACCCCAAAGGCTCCAGCGATCACCGTGCGCTGATAGCGCCGCGATTCGATCATCTGCGCCTTGTCGTTCTCGACCGGGATAGGGCTCCCAATCTCGATACCCTTCGGCGGAAGGAACGCGCGGTGGCGGTTCTTGCCACCGAAGGCCTCTTGGAAGTCCTTGATGAACTGCTCTTCCTGCTCTTTCGTCTTAAAGCCCGCCGAGCCCTGCGCGTGCTTCAGGACCAGCAGCGGCAGCGCGCCGTTATCGAAAAACGACAGCCCGAACTGCTCTGCCGCAATCTCCAGCGCAATCGAATCTGCTACATCCTTGACCGGCGAGTCGCCCCAGACGAAATCGCGGGCGGCGCCGCGAACGTGCAGCAGTTGTTTCGCGGTGTATTCGTTCGATCCGTAGCGGTAGAGGACGCGGCCAGAGTCTTCGTTCTGCTGGACGCTGATGCCGCCCGTCTTCATCGGTTGCAGGAATCGGATCGGCCCGGTCTGCCCGCGGCCCTTGTAGGCGACGAAGTTGCCCCACCGCACCAATGTGCTCGCCGCATCAGCCCAAAAGCTCACCCGTGTCTGGTAGTCGTTCGGGTAGTTCAGGAGCTTCGCTACCGGGTGGTCCGGCAGAAGCTCCTTGGTCTCTCGGCCGTTCTTCGTCGCCTTTCGGTAGACGTGGACCGGCGTGACGGCGAGGCGGTTGGACACGGCCGTGACAATGGCCTTGACCGTCGGCGACCGCTCGCAATTGTCCGGCGTGACATCGGCAGCAGCGCCGTACTTCGCAGCAAGCATCCGGCGCAGCACGTCCTCGAACTGCGCAGACTTTTGCTCGCGTGCGATTTCAAAGCCAAAGACTTTCATAGAGCGACCAGTCCGCCGGATACGTATTCCTCGGCCGGCGCGGCGTACGTCATCGCCACGCGCATCGCCATCGCGAGCGCCACGAGCCCGTCAATGCGGCCGGTCGATTTCGCTTTTTCCAATTTCCGTTCCCCTGCCGCGTTACGCTCTGCGACGGCATTCGCCGCGCACCACGTCAACACGGGGTGTCCGCCGTGACGAATGCGGCCGTTGAGTAATTCCGCCTCCAGCGCATCGAGCGCGGGCGGCATGTCCTGGAAGCCTTGGCCGTGCTTCACCAGCACCAGCCCATCGGGCAGCCCCTCCGGGGGAACCTCGACCTTGTTGAGGACCGTGTACGGCAGCCCGAGCTTGTTCAGTTCAGCCGTGAGGTAGTCCATGCGCCAGCGGTCGAACCCACCGCATCGCAGCACCACCTCGCCACTGATGTCCGCGAGCCGTTGCGCGACGAACGACAGGTCGACCGACGCGCCGGGGGTCGGCGTGATGTAGCCCTGCTGTGCCCACAGGTCATAAGGCGCGCGATCACGACGGGCGCGATCACTAAGACCCACTTCCGGGCACCAGAACTCCGGCCGCACATACCAGTGCCCCTCGTGCTGCGCGACCATCACCATGGCCGTAAGGTCATTACGGGCCGACAGGTCGAGCCCGAAGTAGACCGGCCCCTCAAACGCGGCCGGGTCCACCTCGCCTGCGCACGACTCCCACACCGAGCGCGCGATGAACGGCGAGTGCATATTCACTCGCTGGTTCAGGATCAGGTTGCGGTAGGCCATCTCCCGCGCCGGCATGCGCCGGGCGGACTCGGCCTGGTCCCGAACTTCCACCGGGTTCAGGAAGTCTCCGTATGCCGGATTGGCGGCGATGATCGCCTCGTCTGAGAACGGGTCGACGTTCTCCGGCGCGGTGAACAGGAAGAGCTTGATCTTCGGGTCTTGCCCCGTGCCTGCATCGTCGATCAGCACCGAGAGCAAGTCGCCCGCTTGTGGAGCCTGCGTGCTGATGACGATGGACAGCGGCTCCTCCTGAGCGCCGGCCGCCGTCTCCAGCGCCTCGTACAGCTCCGAGCGCGGCCCCTTGACCTGCCCCAACTCGTCGTGAACCACGAAGACCGGGGACAATCCGTAGGCCGTTGACGCTTCCGCCGAGAGCGCCCGGTACAGCGTGCCCAGCTCCGCGCAGAACAACTGCTTGGCCGTGTCTCGCACCACGACGTACTGCCGTAGCGTCGGACTCAGCCGGACCCCCTTGGCCGCGAGACTGAACAGCAGCGCCGCCTGGTCCCGCGACTGGGCCGCCGAGTACAACTGCCCATTCGGCCGCGCCTCGGGGCCGACCAGATGCAACAGCAACAGGAACGACGACAGCGCCGTCTTGCCGTTCTTGCGCCCGAACGAGATCACCGCCCGCCGAGTCGGCGTGTCGTAGATCCCGCAGATGACCTCGCGCTGCCATGGCCGGAGGACGACCGGCTGACCGACCAACTTCCCCTCGGGCACCCTACAATGCCGTTGAATCCATTCGCAGTTGCGCTCGCCCCGCGTCAACGCTCCCAGGGCTTCGCCGTCGAGGCCGCCTTCTTGTTCGCCGTCGCTGCCGCCTGCGGGGTATACCTCGCCTGCGGGGTCAGCCTCAGAGCAGTCGCCAAAGACTTGATCGTCTTCTGCTGCTGGTCCGCCAACTTCGCCATATCGATATACGGCTTCGGGTCCGCCGACGGGCTGATCTGAGCCAGCGCCGCAGCCGTCCTGCGGTAGCTGTCCACTGCCTGACAATAGGCCTCCAATACCGGCGATGAGTCTGCGTTAAACCAATCTGAGGGCTTCGTGGCGACGATTGCGCGCCACAGGGCCACCTGGGTATCCGTCAGCGTCTCTGGCGGCTCTAATCGCGCCCACGGCGCTACAGGAGCAATCGCGAGCGATGCCCCAGACTTTCGGCCCGGTCCTTCCATGATTTGTTACGAGTTATGTCGAAAAAGGGGTAGCGTCGGTCTAGAAGCATTCAGCCGCTAGCGTGACACCCCCCCCTACTTGTTCCAGTGATGCGCCGATGAGACAGGGTTGCCCATCTGATCGCACGCTCCGTCTATCTTTCCGCTTTCTTCTTTCTGCTTCACTGAGTCGTGGCATGACTTGCACAAGGCCTGCCAGTTGGCTGTATCCCAGAACAACTCGTCATCTCCCTTGTGCGGGATGATGTGGTCTACCACTGTGGCTGGGGTGATACCCCCCATGCGCAAGCAGTACACACAGAGGGGGCTCTCTACCAGGTACTGCCTACTGGCCTTCTGCCACTGGTAGTTGTAGAGGCCGGCCACTAGTAATAGGCACTGTTCAGGACGTCGTATTCCAGATGGTCCACGATCTCTGTGGATGTGCCCCTGTTTGCGCTAACCGTGATGCGCTTGCGCTCGACCAGGTTTGCTGAGTCCTGAATCCTGTTGGATGTGGCCGGGACAACATGGTCAACCGAGCTATCTGCACTCAGAAAAGCCCAACCGGTGATTTCGCCCCCAGAGGTGACGCAATCAAGGCGCCACTCCAGTGTGCTGGGCCCAACCAGCACGCTGTCCGCATCCTTGAGGGTCATGCGGAAGGGGTACTGTGTGTTTTCTTTGATTTGGTCCATTACTGAATCGCCGTGATCGTCAGTTGATACGGCCTACCCGTCAGTGTCATGGCATACGGCCGCCCGATGATCGTGATTTGCGTTGGCGCGTTCGGCGCGTAGGTGCCCGCAACGCTCCCCGTCCAACTCGCCAGTCGCGAGGAGATGCTGCCCACCACCACGCCTGGCGCGAAGTACAGGGCGCCAACTGAGCCCGTCCAATCGGTGAGCGTCGTCGAAACGATGCCGCTGATGTCGCCCGGCCGGCTCGTGCCCTCAATTGCGCCGGCCCAGTCCTCAAGCGTGGTAAGCAGGTTCCCCGACAGCACGGGCAACTCGAACACCGCGCCATGGATCGTCCCTGTCCACCCATCCAGCGTGGAGGCGATCACCCCTGCATTAGGGGTGGCAGGCGTGAACGTGGCCGCAAGGCTCCCCGTCCAATTTGCCAGCGAGGCGGCGATCGTCCCTGCGGTCGCGCTCGCTGCGGAGAACAGTCCCGTCAGCGATCCGGCCCAGTCATCCAGCGTCGGGCCGATGGTGCCGATGAAGGCGTCGTAACCCTGAATGTCCCACGCTGGCCCGAAGCTCACGTCCACATCGAAGAACTCGACGTGGATGCTCGACCCCGATGCCGACGCAGCCCAATTGTCGAGCGTCGTGGCAATGAGGCCCGACCGATTGCCGGGAGCGTTGAACGTCCCGACCAGTGCCCCTGACCAGCTCGCCAGCGTCGTCGCGATGACGCCGTTGGTTGCACTGGGGGCACCGCCGCCCGATGCCTCCTTGAAATAACCCTCTTTCCAGTAGCCCGTGGGCCAGTAACCCGTGGGCCAGTAGGCGCCGAGGCTTACCGGGGATTCAGATGACCAATACCCGTCGGGCCAATACCTCGTGCCCCAGTAGTTTGCTGACCAGTAACGCTGTGTCGCCACATTAGCTGCTCGGCGTCAGCGTCATCGCCGTCCGGTTGTTGGAGCCGTCCACGGTCGCCGTGATGCGCGTAGCAACGCCATTCGGGGTCTTCAGCACCACGCCGCCGCTCGTTGTCTGGCCTGCGAAGGCCGCAAGGACGAGGGACAGGACTTGCTGGATGGTGTAGCTGCCCTCGGATTCGACCACTGCGGCCTTAATGGCGTTGACGATCTCCGTCACGGCATCCGTCGCGAGGGCCGACGCTGTGAGCGAGTTCGCGGCCAAGTCGCCCGCCGCAATCGTCGCAGCCACCTTGCCGCTCGTGGTGTCAATTTCACCCGTGCCCGTGCCGTCCTTGATCGTGACGATGGGGTAGCCGGCCGTATGCACCGCAGGGATGGGCGTTCCGTTCCACGAGGTTGGGTTGGCGGCAATGACGCCGCTCGACACGCTCAACTGGCCCGTGCCCGTACCGCTGGAGATCAGCACCGATGCGCCGATGTCGCGGCCGGTCTGTGAAGTGCCATTCAGGTGCGTCGTGTTCACCTCGGCGTTGAGGTCGATCGTCACGAAGCCTGCGAGCACGCCCGTGCCCTTGACCATGACCTCCACAGCGCGAGCGCCAGTAGCGCAGGCAGCATCGGGAAGGTCGAGCCTGTAGACGCCGGGCATGTTCGAGTCGCTGACCGCAACAAACCCACCGTCCGAGTGAGCGCCGTTCGCAGTCTGCGTGGCGAGCGTGATGGCCGTTGCAGTGCCACCTGTGCGGACGTAGTAGGCAGAAAGACCGGAGGTGTTATAGGCCAGCCCCGTCTCACCCGCAGCCGTCGTGGAATCGACAATGTGGACGTATACCGTAACGTCCGTCGTCCCCGGCTTGATGGAGTATTTCGCCATTCAGACAGTCCTCGCCGCGTCAGACGCGGTCGCTTGTTCGGTAGTAGTGCATGAGAGCGGGGATAGAGATGCCGCCGCCAAACGTCGGGTCATCCGCCGGGCTTGCGATCGACGTCCCAGTGCCAACCATGTCGTTGGTCGGCGTGTTGAATGTCGCGGCCAGGTCATCGAACAAGTCCCACGCTTCATAGACGCCGTTAGTGCCGAGGCTCGTCTTGACGAGGGTCGCGCTCTCGTACTCGGCGTCTAGGTTGGCAAGGGACAGGTACGCGGTGTTGCTTCGGGCCGCGCCTCCGGTGAACACGCGCGGATGCGCATGGTTGCCAAGCGCTGAGGCGTAGCTGCCGGTATCGCGCGACCCGAGCGTGGGCTTGGCGGGCTGGTGGACGTTGCCGTTTGATGCCAGCGTGCAGGCCACATCAAATCCGCTGTCACCGGGGCGCCGGAGGCAGAACGTCGTGTTGCCGAGAACATCGAAGCACAGCGCAACACCGTTCCACTGTCCCGCAGTCACTGCGAGCGTAGAGACGTTGAAGTTGCCGACAGGGTCGTACAGCACGAACTTGCCGTCGGCCTCGCAGCGCACATCCCACGACGCGGCGCCGTCGGCGCGCGTCATGCACAAGACGCGCCCGTGCGTACCGCTCGACGAGTCCCGCTTCCAGAAGTCGAAGAACGTCCAGTAGTAGTTGTCGTCCGAGTGCAGGCTAAGCGTCGCAACGGCTTTATCGGTGCCTGCGTTGAACAGAACAGACATTACGTGAGGCTCCCGTCGATGCGGCAGACGTAGATAGGCAGCGCCGGACCGGCGACACTCGCGTTCGTTCGCGGCGAATGCACCAACACCGCATTACCGCCGCCGATGTCATTGATGATGTTGAAGCGCCCGTAGGTGTTCTGGCCGCCAACCTGCTGGCCCATCTGCTGTGTGACGAAGTTCGCCGTCTGAATCTCGCTCCACTGCCACGTCCCGCCCTGCTGGTACGCACCGCCGGATGTCGGGATCTTGAGCCGTCGAATCTTGCCGCTTGTGTTCTGGTTGAACTCGTACAGGAAGATGGATCGGCTAGCGGCGTGGTACACCGGGTTGTACCCGTCGCGGAACGTGCCAGCCGATGTAGGGTCGTACTCGTTCCACAGGTACGAGTTCGGCACGCTCACGGAGTGCCATGTGCCAGCGGTGCTGGCCGTCACGCCCGCAAGGACGTTGATGGTGGCCGTGCCGTATCGCCCGACAACAACGATGCCCAAGTCATCGCATCCGACGGCCCACGCTGAGACACCAAGCGGCACCCCGGCAGCACCATACGTCGCGCGGGTTGTTTCAGTCGCGCCCGGCGTCGTGTTGATCGTGATGAACTCGTTCTGCCCGGTGAATTCCTTGAAGCCAAAGACCTTGTGCGCGGTGGGCATGGCTGCGCTACAGCCGAACCCGCCGAGCTGGTTCACCCAGAACTGCGACGTGCGGCCATGCTTGCGCCAGAGGTTGCTGGCGGCATTACTGAGCGGATAGCGCGAATCTCCAACGGCGATGGGGCCAGACCCCATCGCGTCCCGGTCGAGCGAAATGCACGCGGGGATAATCCAGTTTCCGTTGAACCCGCTTGTACTGGTGGCCGTCGTCCCCTCTCCCGAGGTTGAGGTCTGCGCTATCCACCAAATGCGGCCGTCCTGATACTGCAACTCGTTGCAGTGGTGCATCGCAGGAGAGAAGCCGTCCGTGTACAGGTCAGGATTCGGAGCAGTCGGCTGCGGCCGGTTGCGCGATGCCTGAAACGCCGCCTCCGTCGAGGGGGATGTCAGCCGATATATCTTCGGCGCGTCATGCGCCAGATTGGTCGCGTACGTCGAATTGTCCGCGCTGTCGCCGTGCCCGCCTCGCGCCGGGAATATCATCTCCTTCCGCGACTGATCGACGACCGCGCCTGTCCACGCGTCCCAGCCGGTGAACGGATGGCCTGTGCTTGAAAGCGTCGAGGCTGGCCGCGGTGTCGGCGCAACGGTCCCCATCTGCTCGTTGGTCTGACTGGCGACCGGCATCCATTGCCACGGCGCGACAGTCGTGCCGCCCGGACGAAGGTACGCAGGCAACCCGGCGGCCTGCACATTGAACACGAGCGGACGGAGGCTCATGCGCCAGCCCCAGGAGGCGGGATGTACTGCGTCGAAAAGATGATCTGCGTGTACCGCGTCTGGTATGTGTCGCCGCAGGTCGCTGGCAATCCGGCCCCAAGGTGTGCAGAGGGATCTCTGACGCTCGCGAACTCGGCTGGCGTGTCCGCGTTGTCGGTGTAGTTGTTGTAGTGCGTCGGCTCGAAGCAGTTCCCGCCCAGCGGATACGTGCCATTGCCCGGGGCATCCATCGCCCAGTTTGCGTTGCTAACGCTCCCGAGGGTCACGTAAGGACTGCCGTTGACGCTCGCCCACCACTCGTGGAGGTTGTCGCTGGTGTAGGCATGGCCCCATCGCACGCGATGCAGGAACGTGACCCAGATACCGTCTGGCGATGACAGGCTGTACGGGACCAACCACGATTCTTCAGGGACGCCAGATCGGTACTGGTAGTGGTTGACGCCGTTGTAGAAGATCAGGAAGTTCGTGAAGCCCGTGTACTCGTACGGCGCTCCATCTGCCACGACCATGCGCGCGTTGCCACTCACCACCAGTTCCTGCGGGCGCTGGCCGTTGGTGAGGTTCGCAATCCAGTGGTACTTGGACGCCGCTTGTCGAGCGCGATACGGCGTTGCGTTCGTGAAAAACCGCGCCCCCGGCGCTCCCGTATACGCAGGGATCATCCGCTCCGAATGAAAGCGGTTGTTCGGGATCTTCCAGCGGTACTGGATATAGAACTCGTTGCCGTCGCGAACCCATCCTGGGGGTGGCGTGTAGTCGCCGTGCGTGTAGAGGCCGCCCTTGAAATCGGCGCACATGCGCCGCGCCGCTTGCTCCGAAGCCGCCTCGGTTTTCCACGGGCGCCAGTCGTAGGTTGGCTTGCCGGCGTTGTTGATGTCTGGCAGGCCCGTGCCGTTGCCGCGACGGCGGTCGCCGTTCCCGTTCAGCGCGGCAAACGGGCGACGCCAGAAGCCCCGGCCGAACGGAATGCCCGGCTTGTCGACGCCGAACGCACTGCGCAGCAGGCCGTACCACCCGCCGGTCGAGTACGACTCGGGGTTGTCCTGCCCGAAGCTGCGCTCGAACGCGACGTCCGCAGCGGGCGTTTGAACGACAAGGCAACCGCCGCCCGCGAACCCCGTGCCAGCCTCGTACCATGTGTCCAGCGCGTGATGCGTGGCTGCCCAGTCCTGCGTCGGGTCGTTGCCGGTGTTGGGCGCTTGCAGGAAGTTTAGGACTTCGTTCTGGTGCTCGAAGTTGTGCGCCCAGACGACGCCGTCGGCGTAAGGCCCGGTCTGCGTGCGATAGAGCCAATCGGCTTCCGCTGTCGTTTGACTGGCCAAGTCCACATTGACCTGATGCGCCCCAGTTCCCACGGACGCGTTGCCAGCAACCACTAGGCTGCGGCTGTTGCCGACTTGGGCCTGCGGCGTAGCCGTGATGCCCGTCGGTAGGTACGGCGAGGTCTCAATCGGGTTCCCGTCGATATCCACGAACGAGATCGCATCGCCGTCCACGTCCGTGGCGATGTAGGTGTAGCTAAACGCCTGCCCTTGCGGGATGTTGAACGAGTTGCCCAGCGCGTCCGTCCACTGCGCCGGATAGTTCTCCGTGCCCGTGATCGACGCCGTCCAGTTGGAAAGCGTCGTTGTGATGACGCCAGACCGCTGTGCGCTCGCCTGGAATGTGCCGGTAAAGGAACCCGTCCAGTCGTACACAAGGCCATCAATGCGGCCCAAGTGCGTGCTGGCCGCCGCAGCCGTGCCCGCCATCGACCCGGTCCAACTGGCGAGCGTGGCCGAAACCCGCGCGCGTCGGCTTTTCTTGTTCCGCAGGTTGACCGGCATTACGGGCTGACCAGCGTCGTAATGTCCGCTTCGAGCTTCTTGAGGTTCGCCGCAACGAATGGCACGGCGTTATCGCGAAAGTGCAGGAGCTTGCCGTTCGCGATATCGACCATGGCCATGCCGTTGACCGTCGCGCCCCACGTTCCCGTGGCGGTCCAGCGCGGGTTAGCCCCCGCCTTGAGGTACGTCACCGTCCCGTTGGTGAACGACCACGTCCCGTCCAGCGTGATCGGCGCATAGCCGTTCGCCGTCGCCGGCTGGGTCAGACTCGCGTAGGTGCTGGAGTCACTGAGGGAATCGGCCGCGTTCGTGTAGCACACCAGGCTCAGGTGCGAGCCGTAAGTGCGGCTCGCGATGTACTCAAGCCCCTGATGCGGTGTGCCCTCAGTCGCCATTGGTTAGGCGTTACCGACCGTGATCGAGCCAGAGGTGATCGCGACCGTGCCGCCGAGGGTGATCGAGGTGGAGTCGAGCTGGAGGTCGCCGCCGCCGCCCGTGGCCGAGACGGTCATGTCAGTGACCACCGTCGTGCCGTCCGACTTCGTGATGCGCGCCCACGAGGCCGTGCCCGTGGCGTCCGCCGAGGTGTCCGAGGCCGGGATGTTCAGCGTCAGCACGCCGCCAGAGGCCGCCGCAGCGATGGCGCCCGAGAAGGTCAACTGCGCGAGCTTCGTCGTCTCAGCCCCGCCCGTCGCCGGACGCGAGCCCGAGAAAATCTTCAGCAGCGCGCCAGAACCCGCGTACGTCGTCAGCGCATCGGCCAGCGCGTTGCGGGTGAGCGTCGGAAAGCCCAATGCCATGTGTTGCTCCTGCCAGAAATGAAAAACCCCGCGCTTGGCGGGGTTGTGGTCAAAGGTCCGTCCCGAACTCGCCGGTCGTTGCGGTAAGTTCGCGTTTCGGTGTTAGCCGGGTCGGGACGGATGAAGTTGGACGACGAAACAGTCGGCTGACGCGGCGGGCCGCGAGTACCAGATCGCCGCGAAAAGCACCGCAGCGGCGATGGCCGTAAACAGCCACCTCAGGCGTTCAGCGTTGTTCGCAGGGAAGCGCATCAGCGATCTCGCGTCACTCGCGGAAAAATGATGTCGTGCCGCCGAAGGTTCTCGGCGCGGATGGCCTTGTAGTCAGCCGGAGGGCTGTACAGGCCGAAGTTTTCGCGGACAAACTTCTGAAAGCCGGACGCTCGCTGAAACAGATCGCGTTCGTCAGGCGGCAGGTCGTCTAGTTCGTCCACTTCCCTACGGGCAAAACAAAGCCCGCACTTGGCGGGCCGCAGAAACACTATCCCAGTAAATTTGATTGTGACATCTGGACTCGTGTTCACGCACTGAGTTTTGATTCTAGGGGGGTCAGCGCGTCGCGAATGATCCGCTTGGCCGCGTCGCGAATCTGGAAGTAGCGAGCAAGGTTGATGTGCATTTCCTCGGTCGCGATGATCTGCTTGAGCGGACGGCCACGCCTCACCGGCTCAAGCTCGCCGGCAATTTCCTTCAGGTAGAACCAGCGGTAGACGTAGTGGATGTACATCCATTCGCGCTGACGCTCGGTCATCGTCTTCATGGCGCACGCGACGACGAGGCCGTCCCCGAGGAAGCCCTCGGGGAACACCTGCTGAAACGAGCCGCCAGAGGCCGCACCGTCGCCCATGATGCGGACGAGGCCGAGGGTGCATGACAGCCGGCCGACGTACTCGCTGGCCTTCCTGGGCGACCTCGCGTACATGGAGGCCCACTGGTACGCCCACGACTCGCAGGCGAAGTCGACGGAATCCTGTTCCCATCTGGCCATCAGCCGCGCCCCCGCAGAAATGCCAGCGCGAACAGCACCAGCGTTATTCCGTCGCAGATAAGTTCGGCCTCGGACTGCGGCGTCATGTTCCAGCCGAAGTAGGCCGTTTCGATCAGGCCGAAAGCAGACGCGAGCACAAAGACTCGGAAGTCCATCAGTTCCTCCCCCTCTGCCACGTCGCGCCAGTCGAGACGCTGCCGTGCTGGCGTATCAGGCCCGCCCTCACTTGCGCGGCAATCGCCTCGGACTCGTCCGCCGGCAGCGACGTGACGGCCAACGCGGCAATGTCCGCCCGTAACTGCTCGCGCTTGTCGAGTTCGGCCTGACGCTGCGACCAGCGCCGTTTGATCGCAGGATGATTCGCGCTCATGAGTGCCACCCCTGCTCGCAGCCCGCGCAGTACGCCATCGGCAGCAGCGTCCGGTGGCATAGCGCGGCGGTCCCGAGAAGCGTCCGGCGCATCGTCTGCACTGCGGCCGGCCGGCGACGATTCGCGCTGGCCTTGGCCTCGGCCTCCTGCTCCTCGGCAATCTCGCGGCCCTTCGTGCAGGCTGCGCAGCCGCAGTCCTTCGTCTTAGATCGCATGTCGGTCCCTCTCCCCTAGCCCCAACGCCTGTTGAACCGCGCGCACCGCCTGCTCGGGCGAGGTCAGCACGAGCACCACGTCACTGCCCCATGTCTCCAGCAGCGCCTTCTGTGACTTCTGGTACTGCGAGCGCGTGACCGTGCCCGCCTTGTTGCGCGAGGTCTTGCACTCGCCCAGCAGAACTCGCCCGCGCACGAACATCACAAGGTCCACGAAGCCGGGGCAGGCCGACGTGTCGATCACGTTGGCGTCACCCCAGACCTTGCGCAGCGCGTCGCGGATCGGCGCGTGCGTGGTGTCCGTGCGGCGGGCGTAGGCCATGTCAGGCGGCGACCAGCGCCGACTCGCCCCACCAGCTTTCGACTGCGCGGCCATCGCCGGCCTTGTAGCGGAGCAGGTAGCAGTTCTCCGCGTGGGCATACTCGGCACGCGCGATCACGACGCCCTCCTCACGGCTCTCATCGATTCGGACAACTTGGCTCAGGTTGAACTTGAACTGACTCATCATCGTCTCCTTGGGTTGAATGGTCGGGAGCGTCATGCCTTCAGCGCCCCCATGCGGATCAACTCGTTTGTCCACGCCAATAGCTCGTCGTCGGTCCCGTAGGCGGCGCGAAACGCCTTGCTCTGCTTGGCCAGCGACGGCCCAGGGCCGAAGCCATGTCCTTGGTGGTGCCACGGGCACAGAGGAATCGTGAAGTCGTGTCCACGTCTCTTCTGTCCCGCCTTGCCGCCGACGTTCAGGTGGTGGACTTGCGTGTTGGGGTTGGCGAGCCCTTCCTTGCGGCAGGCGAGGCAGCCGATGGCTGGGAAGCGCGACCAGCGGGCCTTATGCGCGGCGGTTATGTTCATTGCGCCCCCTCCGCTGGCCTGACGGAGGGGACGACTTCAGCGCGGGCCACGCCTTCAGCGGGAGTCAGCCCTTCGGCCTCCTCCGCGACTACCCCTTGCCCAAGGGGTGAACTCGACTCGATGGTTGCAAGCGCACGCTTCGAGGCTTCCGCCATGAATGCTTTGTAGATCGCTCCTGTCAACTCTGCCTCTATCGCGAATAGACGAGCCTTCAGGCTTTCCCGCTGCTGCTCGGGGGTCAAGCCATCAAACTCTGCCGATTGCAGGTCTTTCAGCCATAACTGCCGGGCACGACGCTGCGCAAGATCCGAGGTGTTCTTGTACATCGCGCTACAGCCCCTGAGGGCTCCAGATGTCAGCCATCTTTGCCCACATCGTCGCCATGCGCGGATCGCCAGACTGAAGACGCAAGCGCTTCGGCTTTCTTGGCGTATACAAGTCAAAGATGCCGAAACTCGGCCACGAGAACGTGTACGTCTGCACTTCCTTCTTTTTGCGCTTCTTTTCCATTAGCTATCTCCCTTGATGGTTTGCTCGTCCGCCTCGCACCTCGCTTTCGCCGTCGCCGCATCCGGCAGACCGCAATCGAGCATCAGCCGCCCGAGTTCGTGCTTCCTGGTGCGCCACGCGCAGTACGTGAATCGCCCCGACTCGCTCCCGATCTTCGCGACCGAGTAGCGTTCGTCCTCGGACAGCAGGCAGTACGCGCTGATTTGCCGCCAGTTCATCGGCGACCGCCGTACACGCCGCGAGCAATACGGGAGAAGTCACGGCCGCTGATGCCGTGCTTTTCGCGCATCTCCTGCACAGCCTCGAGCGCGGCGACGCGGCGATCCTTGGCGGCCTTGAGGTCACGCCCCGCGTCGACTGCGGCCCGATGCAGGGCGCGAACGCTGGCAACGACCGGTGTCGTGTAGCGCCTCACAGCTTCGCGAGCCCCTTCGGCTGCTGCTGGCGCGGCAGGAACCAGGTGTCCTCGATCCCGCCCGCGAGCTGCGGCAGCGCGGCACGCGTCTCCACGGCCTCGCTCATGTCGCCGTAGTGCTGGGCGAACCGCTTCTCCTGCCACGACAACTGATCGGCCGGCATCATCGCGAGCGCCCGGTAGCCGCCCATCGCGCGCACGGCCTTGTCGGTCAGCGGGTCAACTCCGTCGCCGGCGCGATAGCCGCCCTTGAGGTGCTGCAACACCTTGGCCCATGCCTCGCCCACCGTCGGGCGGGCGGCCTTGCGCAGTTCGTTGAAGTCGGCCGGGCGCGGCATGAACTTCGACGTCCGCATGAGTTGGCCCGCCGCGGCCTGGAACTCCTCAAGCGACCAGTCCCGCAGCGCGAGCCAGTAGGCGTCGAGCAGGAGGTTGTCGAGTTCGCGCTCGTAGACCTTGGACATGCCGTGCATCACGGCGTGGAAGCGCTGGAAATCAGTTTGCTGCACGGCGCATCTCCGGTGGGGTCCATCCGTCGGTGTTGGCGATGTTCTTGCGGGTCAAGGCGCTGAACTGCGGCGGCGGCGCACGTCCGAACGCAAGGCCCGCGTCGATGTGCTTCGCGTCACGCAGGAACAGCTCGACGTCGTCGTACTTGGTGCCGTTGCCGCGCGGGTCGGTGCCCATGTGGTGCGGCGAGTTGCGATAGCCGCTGATCGCCTCGCAGAGCACGTCGACCGAGTAGCCCTTGAGCGCCCGCTCGATCGCCCCACGGCGCTTGCGGTCAAGCTGGGCCTTCGGGTGGTCGTAGACCGTGCGCCAGTGATCGAACACCACGTCGACCGGATTCGGGGCGGCCGGCGCGAGATCGGTCGACGAAGTCGACAATGAAAATTCTTGCTCCTGTTCCTGCTCTTGTTCTTGCTCTTGTTCCTGCTCTTGGCTTCGATGGGGCTCCGAAGCCCCTTGCATGGGGCTTATCGTTCCACGCCTGCGGGCCATGTTGAACGGAGACCCGTAGCGATCGAAAAACGCTGACAGGAAAGGGTTTTCAGGCTGCGCGTCGTACTCGCGCTGGACGCCGAGACAGCGCTTGTCTTTCACGTCCAGACGATCGCCGATCTGGTGCTCCGCCATTTCGAGCACCCAGACCATCTCCGAAGCCTCGTCGTAGAGACAAAACCCGGCTTCGATGGCCCTCTGAAGCCCCTTCGATGCCCCTTTCTCACCAAGCCCAGTCTCGTGGGCAATGAACATCTTCGGGAGGTAGTACAGCCCGATCATGTTCGAGTGCGGGGAGGTCATCAGATACATGGCGACGACCTGAGCCTCGAGGCCCGCCGCACGCAGTTGCTTGCCGGTCTTGCCGATCCAGAATTGCGGTGAGACCTTCGAGTAATCCCTCACGCCGGCCACCATGTGACGTGCCGCCGCCCGTTCACCACGCGCGGCTCGCCCTTGCGGACGTGGATGCCCTCCAACTCAGGGAGGCGACGAGCGACGGCCCAGCGGTCGAGGCTCATGCGTGCACCGAGTTCCAGCGACGTGAGCCCCGGCCAGCGCCTGACGGCCGCCAGGACGGCCTGCTGCTGCCGTCCGAGGTCGCCCGATGCCTTGATGGCATCCGCAGCCTCGTGGCTCGTGGTGGGGTCCGTATTGCGCGCGCGGGGCGTGTCGACGATGGGGAAGCGGCCAGCGACCGACGCGAACGTTCCAGCCGTGTCCGCGAACGTGCCTTTGATCCAGTCGGCCTGCACGGCGCTCATTGGCCGCCATCCTTGTCGCAGATGGTCACGGTCTTCGTGACCGGCACGAACAGCTCGGGACCATGGTCGCCGACGAGGTACGGCCGAACGTGCCCATAGCGTTGGAGGTCGGATCGAATCTCCGCCTTCGCGAGCGCGACGGCTCGGCGCGTGGCTTCCTCAAGAAGCCGAGGCAGGTCGGCGATCAACCGGGCGTTCTGGCAATGGCAGCAGTTGCACTCGCTCATGCTTCCTCGCTCGCTGCCATCAGCTCAGTCACGGTGGCGTTGGCGCGCTTGATCTGATCTTTCGTGCCGTCGTAATAGCCGCGGTCGTAACCACGGCATCTAGCGATGCACCAGATGGCGAGGCCGATGACGTAGGCTGCGGTGATCCAGAGAAATGCGTTCATGCACGCGTCTCCTTAAGGAATCGGACGAGCACTTCGTATTCGCGGTCCCGCCGCTCCACCTCGGCGCGGAGTCGCGCGTTCTCGCGTTCGAGGTCGCTCGCGATGGGCTTGAGTTCGTAGCCGCGCCGGTGAGCAATCCATTTGAGCAGCACGTCATTGCCGACAAGTTGAGCGAACTGCTCGTACTTGCTCATCGGGAAGTTGGCCTTCCCTGTCGTGATGCGGGACCACTGCGCGTGGTCGATCCCGAGCGGATCGTAGATTTCCTTGTCGTCGAGCCCGGAGGCCAGCGTCGCCGTCGCCAGAGCCCGCAAGAAGTTAGGCTGCTTATGGACGTGTCCGTCTGGGACCGGCTCCGGCGTAGGGGCCCGGGTCGCGAAAGCGTCTAACTGGCGCACATCATGTGACTTCATGTGACGGTCCAGATTGAGTTACAAAAAAGCGCGTCACTCAGGGAGGAACGCGCGTGAGATCAACCAGCAGAGGCCCGGCGTTGTCGGGAGATGTAGTCAGAGGGGTGGTACTTGAGCCGGCCGCGCGTGAGGACATGCAGCGCAGCCGCAGAACCCTTCGGGACGCGCTCGCCCCATGCGGAAATGGCCTGCTTGCTGAGGCCAGTGGCCCGGGCGGTCTTGGCTTTCGAGCCAAAGTGCTTGATCACATCGGCTGTTTTCATGTCTAACGCATTTGACTACAGGGGGGCGGGCTTGTCAACGGCTATAGACTTTTTGGCCCGTAGAATTCGCGCGTGCCAACACCAATGAAGCCGCCGAAGACGGCGCTGGGTCTCTACTTGCGCGAATATCGCGCTTCTAACAACGACATGAGCCAGGCCGAGCTAGCCCGGAGGCTCGGTCGCGCCATCAAAGGAAAGGGAACCGTATCCAGCTTGGAGCGTGGAACGGGCGGCACTCCCAAATCGGACACACTTGCTGCGCTTCGAAAGCTAACAGGGCTGGAAATGGAGATATTGCGGGAACTCGCTAATTCGCCCCCATCACAGCTAGACGCTATCCTTCGCCGCGTTGGTCGCAACGGACCAGATAAACGGCGGGGAGTGAAAGTCTTGGGAACAGCGGAGTTAGACGGCCGCGGCGGCTGGTCGTCATTGAAGGAGGATCTCAAGGGGCGGATTCAATATCCGTCGGAAGATCCCGATGCTTATGCGGTGCGCGTCATCGGAGATGCGCTGGCACCGCGCTACCAATCAGGCGAGTTCATCCTGTGCCAGCCGAATCGCGCGATTCGCGGCAACCGAGAAGTTGTCGTGCAACTAAAGAACGGCTCGACATATGTGCGACGGTTTCTGAGTGACGACGATGGCATCGTCTCGTTCGTCTCCGTCAACGGCGGCGACCCGCAGACGGTCCGCCGGACAGAGATCGAGCACATGCACGCCATTTCCGGCCGCGCGAGCCTAGAGGATTTCTTTGCAACCGACGAGTGAGGGGCGACACGATGCGTACCGCCTGGATCGTTGGCGTGCTTCTGTGCTGCGCGCCTGGTGGCGCATGGGATGCGGCCTTGAAGGAATTCGACGTGCGGTTCCGGATATTCACAGCTACAGCGAGGGCCCGATGACGATGCGCGCGTTTTACCTTGCGACGCTGGTTGCCATGCTCGCCGGCTGCTACCAGACGATGCCGATTTCAAACTCGATTGCTGCGCAGGCACCGCCGGAAGCGGTGCTCGACCCCGTAGCCGCGACGGCGCGCGAAGGGGCCGGACGAGTGATCGTCACGCGGGATCGCGGTTATGTCGGCATGGCCTGCAAATTTCGCATTCACATCGACGGAAAGCCGGCGGTAGCACTCAAGCAAGGCCAAACGTTCACGCTCTACGCGGAGCCCGGCGAGCGCATCATTGCTGTAACGTCCCCATGTAGCGGGCAGGTCCCAGAAACCCGTCAGCTCTTGGTGAACGTCGAAGCTGGCGTGACGAAGAAGGTCCGCGTGGGAGTGACCGAGGCGATGGACTTCCTGATCGAGCACAGCGCGCTCTAAGCCCGAGTAACCGGATGCTCGGGTCTAGGGCGCTCTTTATTCATCCGATGTCTATTGTGTTTGACTTTACGTCGTCTATCGTGATTTACTTCCTCCACGCCGGACCCACCGGCAACGGAGAGGACGATGGCACACGGCAAGACGACGGCGACTCCTCGGCGCGACACGCGCCCTCTCCGCCACCTCCACGTCAGCACTGACTACCGCTGGGTTCCGGTTGATCCGACCAACCCGGCCGGCCCCGCGAAGTTCGCCAAGGTCTGCAAGGGCCTGACGTACCGCAAGAACTCGAACCCGGTTCGGTTTGCGAAGGCGGCGTGACATGGAACCGCACGAGCACTTAGCGAAGGTCTTCGACGCGATCATGGGAACGGCCCGACAGAACATGGGCCTCCCCTCAAAGCCGAACCTCCCCCACGCCCCGCGCGTCGATGACGTCCTGACGTACGAGGACGGCACCTGCACGCTGATCTGCGACTACCGCATCGACGACTACGGCGACGACGACACCGCGCCCAAGTGCACGGTCGTCGGCATCGTCGCTGACTTCGGCGGTCGCGATCAGGTCAAGGTGCCGATCAGCGCGCTCCCCGGCAAGAAGCTGCTTGAGCTGGAAACGCTCGCGTCTGACGACGTGATCGAGACCGAGAGCAAGCGCGCTCAGGACGCGAAGGCGTTTCCGAGGGGCGAGCGATGAGCAAGCACACTCCGGGGCCGTGGTTTCACAAGACCGACTTCGGCCAGGTTGGGTCCGTCGAAACGGCTGACGGTGACGTTATCGCGCAGGCCCAGTCACTTGGGCCGCTGGACCACGAACGCCGCAACGCCAATGCCCGCCTGATCGCGGCTGCGCCGGACTTGCTCGCAGCGTTGAAGCTAGTTCTTGAGGACGCTCGCGAGTTCTTCCCGACTGTTTCGGCTCAAGCGATCACCGCCGCAGAGGCCGCCATTGCCAAAGCGGAGGGCGAGCGATGACCGCCTCCCCCATGGTGCTGAAGGCTGCGCGGGCGCTGTACGACCACGTCTACGGCAGGAGTGGCAGCGATGTTCATTGGGTGCTCATGCAGCATGAATGCATCGACGCCGCAAGAGCCGTGCTCGACGCCGTAGGGGCTGAAAAGACGCACGAGGCTTTGCGGTGGGCGGATCAGGCGCTGGAGAAGTTGACCGGCGAGCCGCATGTTGATGGCTACCCGCTCATGTCGGGCATCCCTCAGCCAGTCAATGGCCGATCCGCTGCCGGTGCGCTGTCAGGGGAGCCTTCTCAAGAGGGCTCCTTCGCCGGCAACGGTGAGGCCGCCAATAGGCGCGAGCACATAACGGCAGCCTACTGCTGGTGCAACCCGACCGTCGATTACATCAACCCCGAAACAGGAGCGGCCGTCTATGTCCACCACGAGCCGAATTGAAGTCACCGACGAGATGGTCTTGCGCTTCCTAGGGTGGAAGCTGCCCGCGACGTTCAATCCGGACTGCGGCATCTCGTTCGACGGTCGCAAGGACGATCAGTGGAACAAGAACAAGACGTGGCCTATTGGCACGAACCTGCTCTCTGCTGCCGAGGCGCGAGAAATGCTGGAACACGTCCTTGCTTGCGTTCGCGACGAGGTGCAGCCGTGACCGCCTCCGAAGCCACCATCTCGCACGCCAAGGCGTCGAGCGAATTGCTCACTCGCTCCCTCTCTGAGGGTACGCGTGAGGAAGCAGAGCGCATCGCGTTCCTCGCCTACCTGCAAGGCTTCAAGGCCGGCGTGGAAAGCGAGCGGCCCCTGATCGTGAGGCTCGCCACCAATGGCTAACGCATTCGTCGTCGCCTTCATCGGCGCCGTCGGCCTGATCTGGGCATTCCTCGGCCTTCGCAAGCTCGTCGCCTACGTGGATCGCAACCGTCCCCGTCGCGATTACGTCGCAGAGCGCAAGCGGACGATCACGCGCAACGCATTCAAGAGCCGCATCGGTCGGCCTTATCGGGAGTATCGCTAATGAACGCTGTAGTGAAAATCGACGGCAAGCCGAGCCTGATTGCCACGATGGCGGCGCGGTTTGGCGTTGAGTCCGACCGGATG
>Ga0065704_10070457_pt1 | contig 24058 bp, 20 predicted proteins | sample SwiRhicommuniRL2_FD_59091 | JGI IMG/M metagenome (GOLD analysis project Ga0065704, IMG submission 59091) | Switchgrass rhizosphere bacterial communities from Rose Lake, Michigan, USA - RL2 v2 (version 2) | ecosystem: Host-associated > Plants > Roots > Rhizosphere > Soil | place: East Lansing, MI | reverse complement strand
GGCGCGCTTCTATACCGGCGGCTACGCCGGCCGGCTGGCGTATCTGGGGCTGACCTACAAGTTCTAGTCTCCAGCGTGTCGCGCCCATGCCTGCCGCGTGGCGGACGGCATGGGCGCGACGGTCCGGCGACGGCCGGGCCACCGTTTCCGCCGTCCACGATCGCGCCGTCGCGCTTGTCGCGGTCGTTCACCACAGGATCCATCGCATGACGTCTTCCCCACTGCCATCTCTGCTACGCACGCTCGCCCTTTCCCTGATGCTGGTAACACCGGCACTGGCCGCCGCGCCGCGGCTCAGCGCCGAGGTCAACACCTTCATCGGCAGCAAGGACGACGGCAATACGTTCCCCGGCGCGTCCGCCCCGTTCGGCATGATCCAGGTCAGCCCGATCGGCGCGCACTACGCCGGCTGGCGCTACGACGACCCGCAGATCCGCGGCTTCGGCCATTCCTTCCTGTCCGGCGCCGGCTGCTGGGAGCAGGGCGGGCAGGTCTCGGTGCTGCCGGTGACCGGGCGCATCGGTCCCGGCGGCGAGTTCGACACGGCCGATCCGAAGGCGTTCGACCACGCCCGCTACGGCGCGCGCTACCAGCACGACGGCGAGCGCGGCCAGGCCGGCTACTACAAGGTGCGGCTGACCGATTACGGCGGCATCGACGCCGAGGCCACCGCGCTGACCCGCGCCGCCGCCGAGCGCTATACCTTTTCCGCCTCCGGCGAAGGCCACGTGCTGGTCAACATCGGCCAGGCCAACGCCCGCCACGTGGTCACCGGCAGCACCCTGAGCGTGGTCGGCGACCGTGTGGTGGAAGGCAAGCTGGTGACCCAGAGCTTCTGCGGCGGCCACCAGTACACCACCTGGTTCCGGCTGGAGTTCGACCGCCCGTTCAAGGCCTTCGGCATCTGGGGCGAGGCCGGTGGCGTGCCGGGATCGCGCCATGGCATGGAGGGCGAGGGCAAGCCCAGCGGCGCGTGGCTCAGCTTCGACCTGGGCAAGGAGCGTGCGGTCACCGCCATCTCGGCGATCTCGCACGTGGATGCCGAGGGTGCGCGCAACAACCTGCGCCGCGAGGGCATGGCCAACGGCCGCCTGCTCGGCTTCGACGCCATGCGCGCCCGCGCGCAGCAGGCCTGGGACAAGGAACTGGCCAGCGTGCGCGTGCGCGGCGGCAGCGGCGACGACCGCACGGTGTTCTACACCGCGCTGTACCACGCGCTGCTGCAGCCGCTGACCGGCAGCGACGCCGATGGCCGCTACCGCGGCTACGACGACGGGATCCACCGCGCCGATGGCTGGACCTACCACGAGTATTTCTCGCTGTGGGACACCTACCGTTCGCAGAACCAGTTGCTGGCGCTGTTGCGGCCGCAACGCGCCGCCGACATCGGCCGTTCGATCCTGGCGATCAACGAACAAGGTGGCTGGCTGCCGCGCTGGGGCTACGCCAATTTCGAGAGCAACGTGATGACCGGCGATCCGGTCACGCCGTTCCTGGTCGACCTGTGGCGCTTCGGCGCGCTGCAGGGGCGCGAGGCCGAGGCCTACGCCGCGCTGCGCCGCAACGCCTTCGAGATGCCGCCGTTGAACTCGCGGCTCGCCGGCCGTTCCGGCAATGCCAACTACCTGGCGCAGGGCTTCGTGCAGTACGACCGTGCGTTCCCGTCCAAGGGCATGGATGTCGATCCGCACCACGGCGGCTCGGCGACGCTGGAGTACGCGCTGGCCGACTGCGCGCTGTCGACCATGGCCGGCGCATTGGGCCACGCGGAGGATGCGGCGGTGCTGAACCGCCGCGGACGCAACTGGCGAACGGTGTGGGATCCGACGGTGCGGGATACCGAAACCGGCTTCACCGGTTTCCCGCGGCCGCGCACCGAGGACGGTGCGTGGTACACGCCGTCCGATGGCCATTACGATCCGCGCTCGCAGCATGGCTTCCACGAGGGCACGGCCTGGCAGTACCAATGGCTGGCGCAACAGGACGTGCCGGGCCTGGTGCAGGCGATGCACGGGCCGGAGCAGGCCGCGCGGCGCCTGGATGCGTTCTTCGCCTACGCCGCGCTGCTGGCCGATCCGGCCGGCGCCGCGCGCAAGGAATGGGTGGTGGGGCCGTACAGCTACTACAGCCAGTTCCGTTACAACCCCAACAACGAGCCCGACCTGCACGCGCCATGGATGTATACGCTGATCGGCCAGCCGTGGAAGACCAGCACAGTGCTGCATGCGGCGCAGACGCTGTTCACCAATGCGCCGAACGGCGTCACCGGCAACGACGACCTGGGTACGATGTCGGCGTGGTATCTGTTCAGCGTCATGGGCCTGTATCCGGCGGTGCCCGGCACCGGCCAGTTCCTGCTGCACGCACCCCGCTTCGCGCGCGTCGAACTGGAGGTGGGACCGGGCCGCACGCTGCGTATCGACGCGCCGCAGGCCGGCGACGGCAAGCTGCGCTACATCCGCGGGGTGACCCTGGATGGGCGCGCGCAGGAGCCGGTGTGGCTGGATTGGGCGCAGTTGCAGCACGGCGGCCGGCTGCGGTTCGAGCTGAGCGACGCGCCGCAGCCGCAGGGCTGGGGCACGCGGCCGCAAGACCTGCCGGTGTCGCCGTGCGCGGCACCGCCCTCCACCGCCAGCCCGCGTCGGCGCTGAGTCCGTGCCGTCTCGTGGCAGGGGCGTGCAGCCGATGGTTTAGGCTGGGCGCCTAGCTCGAAAGGAATCCACCCGATGCGCCAGAAGCGTCCACCCCGTGCTGGATCCGCAAGCGGCTCCAAGGCCGCCTCGCGCAAGGCGGCGCCGGTTGCGGCGGAGCAGGCCGACAAGGCGAAGAAGACCACGCCTGCAACCGCAGCGCGCGACCGGCAGCGCGTGGTGACCGTCACCGACATCGCCGATGCGGTCGGCGTCTCGCGCGCCACCGTCTCGCTGGTGCTGCGCGGCAGCCCGCTGGTGCATGCCGACACGCGCGCGCGGGTGGAGGCGGAACTGAAGCGGCAGCGCTACGTCTACAACCGCGGAGCGGCCAACCTGCGCCGGCGTACCTCGACAAGCGTCGCCCTGGTCATCAACGACCTGGCCAATCCGTTCTTCGCCGAATTCGCCGCCGGCGTGGACGAGGCGCTGGGCGAGAAGGGCTATGTGACCCTGCTCGGCAGCACCGGCGAATCGCCGGCGCGGCAGCAGGCGGTGCTGGGTTCGCTGATGGAACACACGCCGGCGGGCGTGATCCTGTCGCCGGCCGAAGGCAGCGACGCCGCCGAACTGCACACGGTGCTGGACGCACGCGCGAACGTGCTGCTGTTCAACCGCGAACTCGCCGGCGCCGACGACTGGGGTTTCCTCGGCCTGGACAACCAGCACGGCGCGCAACTGGCCACCGAGCACCTGATCGCACTCGGCCACCGCCGCATCGCCTTCTATGGCGGCCATGCCGATTCCAGTTCCTGCCGGCAGCGCCGCGCCGGCCACGCGCAGGCGATGCGGCAGGCCAAGCTGCCGGTCGACCCGGCCTGGCTGATCGAATCGGCGCCCAATCGCCTGGAAGCGGCGGCGCGCCACGGCGAGCTGTTCGCCCACGACGCGCCGCCGACCGCGGCGGTCTGCTACAACGACACGGTCGCGCTAGGCCTGATGCTGGGCCTGCTCGCGCGCGGCATTCGCCCTGGCCAGGATTTCGCGGTCACCGGCTTCGACGACATTCCCGAGGCCGCGGTGAGCACGCCGGCGCTGACCACGCTCGCCGCGCAGCCGCGCGCCCGCGGCCGGCAAGCGGCGCAGCTGGTGCTCGCACAACTGGACGCCGGCGCCGCACCGCGCAGCACCATCGCGCCGGTGACGCTGTGCGTGCGCGAGAGCAGTGGTGGGGCGATCGGCTCCGCCGAGGCGTAGCGTTGCCGATACGATCGAGCGTGGGAGGCGGTGTTCGCCACCGCCGCTCATCGGCTACCAGTGCGAGCGTGTCTGCGACATGGCGCGTGGCGGTGCTTTACACCGGGCAGGTGATTGCGCGTTCGGCGGCGCCGCGCTCAGCGCAAGCGCATCCAGTCCAGTGCCAGCAGCATGTCGATCGCCGCTGCCGCCGTCCGCTGCGCTTCTTCCGAGTCCCCGATCGTGTGTGCATCATGCAGATCGGCAAGGAGCTGCTGGGCGTCCCGTAGCCGCTCGGACCGCGTAGTCTGGAGCCGGCGCGCGGCCTGGAACACCGTCACGATCGCGTCGGCCTGGTCGGTGCTCCTGATCCGCGCGAACAGGTCCACGGCCTTGGCGATCTCGGCTTCGTAGGGCGCATACGCCGCCGCGAACCGCGCATGGTCCTTGTCGTACTGGGGCGATGCGCGCAGCGCCATCGTCCGACCCTGCTGCTGTTCGTGCAGCCAGTTGCGATTGGCCAGGTCGGCCAGGATGGGCTGGACGTCGCTCTGGCGCGGCTTGCGGCCGACATCGCCGAGCGCCAGACCCGTCGGCACGCCCAGTTCGGTCATGGCCCGGCAGAGTGTCTGGAACAGCGTGCGCCCGACCGGCCGCGCCTCCGGCCGGGCCTGCAGCCGCCGCAGCGCTTCCATGATCGCGATCCAGCCCGGCTGGGTCGCCACGCGTTTGCCGGCGCCCTCGGCCGACGCGTGCGCGGGCCGCGACAGAAATGCGCTCTCGAGCTGCGCCAGCGGCGTGCCGTACGGTGCATAGACCTCGATGTCGACCGGCAGGTGCGCCAGCGTGCGGTAGATCAGCGGGCCGACTTCGGCCCAGGCCAGCCCGCCGTTGCCGCAGCCCAGCGGCGGCAGGGCAAGACTGCGCACGTTCCATTCGCTCAGATGCGCGGCCAGGTGGTCCAGTCCTGCCGCGATGTCCTCGAGCCGCGATGGCGAGCGCCAATGGCGCTTGGTCGGGAAGTTGAGGATGCCGATGCCGCTGGCATCCGCATAGAGATAGGGTTCGCCGATGCGCACGCGGCCCTCCCGGCAGCGCGCGGCATAGTCCTCGAACATGGCCGGATAGCGCCGCTTGAACGCCTGCGCGATGCCCTTGCCCATGATGCCGGCGCAATTGACCGCGTTCGCGTGGACGTGGGCGTGGCTGGCGAACAGGTCGCCGATACGTGCCTTGAACATGGGGCGATCCCTCGATGAAGAAATCCCCGGGGCAGCGCCGACCGCTCGTCCGTACCAAGCAGGGCGCGCGCGCCGCGTGTGCGGATCATCGTCCATGGCCTGGTCCGGGAGTCGGGCAAGGCTGCGGTCGACGACGCGCCAGCGCACTCTTGCAACGGGCTGTCCTGCGGCGAAGAGGCGGCCAGCGCTGCAGCGGGGAACGCGCAAGCATGCGGTAGCGGCGTCTCACTTCCTGAGATCGGACGGCGCGAGGCGGCACGTGGCGGAGCAGGTCGCAGGCGATCACGGACACGCATGTTTTCGCCGATCGAAGGCGGTCATCCGCTGCTGTGGCGGCGGCCTCAACCGCGACGGGCGCCATCGGTGATGCCTCGTCGCGGCTGAAGCCGCTCCTACAACACCTGCACCTCCTATCGCGATGGGAGGCTTCCCGACGCCTGGTAGCCAGCGGACGTGGCGGCCGACGCTGCCTTGGTCGTGGTGCGCGGGAGTGCGCCGAACAGCGCAGCGGCTGGCTTGCTGGGCATATATGTTTCATATACGATTTATATATCCATCGCGTCGGAGCCACCATGGGCATCGTCAACATCGACGACGAGTTGCATGACCAACTGCGCCGCGCCTGCACGGTGACCAGCCGTTCGATCAATGCGCAGGCCAACTTCTGGATCCGGATCGGCATGTTGTGCGAGATGCATCCGGATCTGTCCTTCCAGGATCTGGTGGCGCGCGAGTTGCGCGCGGCCGGGGTGCGGCCCCAGGCGTTGAAATCGGGACGGGCGTGATCAAGCGGCCGGACGAACTTGCGCTGATGGCCGAGTCCGGCCGGCTGCTGGCGCAGGTGTTCCATGCGCTGGACCAGGTGCCGCTGCTAGGCCGCAGCACGCTCGAACTCAACGACTTCGTCGAGCGGATGATCGTCGAGGACCTGGACGCGCGGCCGGCCAGCAAGGGCCAGTACGGGTTCCCGTTCGTGCTCAACGCGTCGATCGACGACGTGGTTTGCCACGGCGTGCCGTCGGCCGACGACGTGCTGCGCAGCGGGCAGATCGTCAACCTGGACATCACGCTGGAAAAGAACGGCTACATCGCCGATTCCAGTACCACCTACCTGGTCGGCGAGGTCGCGTATCCGGCGCGGCGGCTGGTGCAGGCGACCTACCAGGCGATGTGGAAGGGGATCGCCGCGGTGCGCCCCGGCGCGCGCCTGGGCGACATCGGCCATGCCATCGCCCGCCATGCGCGCGAGCATGGCTACAGCGTGGTGAAGGAGTATTGCGGGCACGGCATCGGCCGCGAGATGCACGAGGATCCGCAGATCCTGCACTACGGCCATGCCGGCACCGGGTTGGAGCTGCAGGAAGGCATGGTGTTCACCATCGAGCCGATGCTCAACCAGGGCCGCGCGGCGATCCGTTCCGAGCCCGACCAGTGGCCGGTGCACACGCGCGACGGCAAGCTCTCGGCGCAGTTCGAGCACACGGTGGCGGTGACGCAACGCGGGGTGCGCGTGTTGACGTTGCGGCCTGGCGAGAAGCCGCTTTGCCGGATCGACTGAGTCGCGCGCGGCGCGGCGCGCAGCGCTACGCCGCAGGATTGGCGAAGTCGAAGACCTGCCCGGGTTCGGCGGCAACGAAGCTGGCAGCGGCAACGCCTGCCAGGCGTAGCGCGTCGGCGAGCGCCTCGCGCGGCGCTTCGCGGCCTTCGTCGGTGAGCTGGAAGGTGCCCCAGTGGATGCCCAGCGCCTGCCGGGCGCCGGTGTCCTGGAAGATGCGCACGGCTTCGGTAGGATCGATGTGCTGCGGTGCCATGAACCAGCGCGGCGCGTAGGCGCCGATCGGGATCAAGGCGACGTCGGGCGCGCCGCACCTGCTGCGGATCTCGCGAAAGATGGCGCCATCGCCATAGCCGGTGTCCCCTGCGAACCAGAGCGAACCCTGTGCCGTTTCCAGGAAGAACCCGCACCACAACGCCATCCTGCGATCGCGCACGCCGCGGCTGGACCAGTGGTTGGCGCGGGTGAGGGTCACTGTCGCGGTGTCGCCGATCGGGAGCCGGTCGTGCCAGTCGCCGGTTTCGATCCGCGCATCGGGCACGCTGCTGCGCAGCAGGCGATCGTTGCCCAGCGGCATCACGAACAGCGGGCGGTGCGCCCGATGCAGCTTGCGCAAGGTCGCCAGATCGAAATGATCGTAGTGGTTGTGGCTCAGCAGCACCGCATCGATCGGCGGCAGGTCCGCGAAGCGCACGCCCGGGGCCGTGACCCGTTTCGGACCGGCGATCTGCGAGGGGCTGGCGCGTTGCGACCAGACCGGGTCGGTGAGGAGGTTGAGGCCCGCGACCTGGATCAGCAACGTGGCATGCCCGACCATGGTGACGTGCAGGCGCTCGTGCCGCGGCGCAGGAACGGCAGGGGTCACCGGCACCTGCGCAGGCCAGCGCTCGGCGGCCATGGCGGCTTTCCAGCGCACTACCTTTGCCAGCGAGTTGTCGATGGTCGGTTGGCCGGGATTGAAGAAGCGCACGCCATCGAAGTGGTCGCTGACGGGGCCGCTGTAGTAGGGATTTTTCATCGGAAGTGCGATCGAAGGAGGGGGAGGGCGCAGGGCGAGCAGTGAGGGAAGCGCGAGTCCCAGTCTCGGCTCATCCGTCGGCGGATCGCGGCGCGATCCCGTGCAGCAGCAGGCGGCCATGCTGCTCGGCCAATGCATGCAGGTCCGGTGCATGCGCGCTGTCGCTGCCGAACACCTGCTGGAACAGCATCGCCATCAGCATCGGTCCCATGATCGACAGCACGTAGAGCGTGGGATCGCCGGCGGGGGCCGCGCCGCGCGCCTGGGCGCGTTCGATGAGGCCGGCGACGGTGGACATCACCCGGTCGATGGCTTCGGCGTGCCAGATGCGGGCCAGTTCCGGAAACGCACGGCTTTCGCCGATCACCATGCGCAGGATCGCGGGCAGGCGCGGGTCGCCCATGCGCTCGGCGGCGCGCGCCAGCAGCAGCGTGCTGAGTTCGGCGAGCCCGCCGTCGAAGCTGGCGGCGGCGTCCTCGATCGGGGCGAGGTTGGTCAGCAGCCCGTGGCGCACGACCGCGGCGAACAGATCCTGCTTGGTGTCGAAATACAGGTACAGCGTGCCTTTCGCCACGCCTGCGCGTTTGGCCACGTCCGCCAGCCTGGTCTCGGCGTAGCCGTTCTCGGCGAAGGCGTCGAGCGCGGCGCTCAGAATTTCCGCAGGGCGCTCGTCCTTGCGGCGTTTCCATTTGGGTGCGGTCGGTTGCGTCATGCGGTCTCGATGCTCAGTGCGGGCCGTACCCGTGCGACACACGATACGCATCCAGCGCCGCAAGCGATGCATCGGCCACGGCGCAGGCGACATAGCCGTCGGGGCGTACGAGATAGGCCGCATCCTGCGCGAAGCCGGCAGCCAGATGCGCAGGCTGCCATGCGAAGACGCGCAAGGCGATGCCGCGCGCATCGCACCAGGCCCGCAGCGCGGGCTGCGCGCTGCCGTAGACGTGCAACTGCCAGCCGATCTGCGGCAACGCTGCGTAGTTGTCGGCGTCCGCGGCCTGCACCCACGGCAGGCGATCGCCGCCGGCGACGCCGCCGGCCTTGCCGGCGCTCAGCGGGCTGTCGCGATAGTGCAGCATCGTCTGCGACACGGTGCGGAAGATCAGTTCGCTGACATTGCGCAACCGGTAGGCCAGGCTGGCCAGGGTCGGGGCGAGATAGGTCCTGATGAAACGCGCCACGCTGCCTTCGGCGGTGACCAGGGTGAAGGCGCGGTCGGTGGTGGTGACCAGGGTGCGCGCGAAGGCCTGGCGTTCGGTGGCGTAGCTGTCGAGCACGGCGTCGGACGCGCGGCCCTTGAGCACGTCGGCGAGTTTCCACGACAGGTTGACGGCATCGAGGATGCCGGTGTTCATGCCCTGGCCGCCGACCGGGCTGTGGACGTGCGCGGCATCGCCGAGCAGGAACGCGTTGCCGCGGCGGAACGCGTCGGCGACGCGATGGTGCACGCGATAGGTCGAGAACCAGTTGACCCGCTCGATGTGCACGCCGAGGTTGCGTATCGCGTCCTGGCCGACGTCGGCGAAGGTCAGGCGCTCGGCTCGGTCGGCGCGTTCGTCGCGCACGGTGCCGATCAGCCGGTAGTGCCCGCGCTTGCTGTAGGCCAGGACCAGGATGAAGTCGCCGTCGCCCAGTGCGATATGGCCTTCGTCCATCGACTGCAGGCCGCCGAGTTCGACATCGGCGACGTAGAACACCTGCTTGTAGGTGCCGCCTTCGAAGCCGATGCCGAGCTGGTGGCGCACCGGCGAGTGCGCGCCGTCGCATGCGGCCAGGTAGCGAACCTCCGCGGCCTGCTCGCTGCCGTCGGGCAGGCGCAGGCGCGCGACGACGCGATCGCCATGGTCCGCGAAGGAGAGCAGTTCGGTCGTGCGCTCGACCGCGATGCCCAGCGTGTGGAGCTGCGCGATCAGCAGGCGCTCATGCTGGTCCTGCGGGTAAATCAGCATGAACGGGTAGGGCGAGATGCCCGCGGCGGAATCGCGCAGCGCGATCCGTGCGCGGCGCTTGCCGCGGGCCCACAGGTTCATGGCCGGGAGGCGATGGCCGGTGGCGACGACCGCATCCGCGATGCCCACCTGCCGGTACAGCTCGAGGGTGCGCGCCTGCACCGCCATGGCGCGCGAGGTCTCGCCCGGGCCGGCGCTCTTGTCGATGAGGCGCACGCGCACGCCCTGCCGGGTCAGCCACAACGCCAGCGTGAGACCGGTAGGGCCGGCACCCACGATCAGCACTTCGGCCATGGCATGCGTCCTCGCTATAAATGACCAATGGGTCATTTATTGCAGGCCAGGGGCTGGCAGTCAAGCAACAGCCGCTGGGTGGACGCATGAGGTCTTTCCCAAGCGGCGCGAGACGCACCTGCTTGTGCCGACGCGGCGCTTATGACGTTCAATGCCTGCAGAAAAGATGCGGTGATCGTGCGTGCGGGAAGTGCTGCGCCTGTTTGGCGGCTGCGGAGCCGCACGCATCACGGCGGGCGCGGTCGACACGGAGCGTCGCGCCCGTACTGTTCGACCTGCGCACGGGTCCCTAGCGCCGCAACAGGAACGGCAGCAGTTCCGCCAGGACCTCTTGCGAAGATTGTTCGGGCTGCAGATGCCCGCCGGAGATCGTCTTGCCGCTGACGTCGCCGGCCCAGCGGCGCCACAGCTCGAGCGGCGAGGCAGCGCCTGCCTGCGCCTGCGGCCACAGCACCAGCACCGGGCAGCGCAGGCTGTTGCCCGCGGCCCGGTCCGCGGCGTCGTGCTCCAGGTCTTCGTGCGCCGCGGCGCGGTAGTCCTCGCAGATCGCATGGCGCACCGCAGGATCGCCGAACGCGGCCTTGTACGCCGCGACCGCGGCGGCGTCGAGGCGGTCCAGGCCGCCGGCCATGCGCGCCAGCGCCGCTTCGATGAAGGCATCGGGATCGGCCGCCAGCAGCCGCTCCGGCAGGTCGAACGGCTGCGCGAGCAGGAACCAGTGGTAGCTGGCCAGGCCGTGGCGCATGTCCATCGCGTCCCAGGCGTCCTGGGTGGGGACCACGGTCAGCGACGCGTAGTGCGTGACCCGGTCCGGGTGATCGAGCGCCAGTCGATACCCGGCGCGTGCGCCGCGGTCGTGGCCGACGACGGCGAAGCGCGCGTGCCCGAGCTGCGTCATCAGCGCGGCCAGCGCCTCGCCGACGCGGCGCTTGCTCCAGCGCGGCTGGTCGCTGTGGGTGCGGCTGGCGCCGTAGCCGGGCAGGTCCGGCGCGATCACCGTGAACGCCTGCGCGAGCCGCGGCGCTACCCGCCGCCAGGCCAGGTGCGTCTGCGGGAAGCCGTGCAACAGCAGCAACGGCGGGCCGGAGCCGCCGGTCACGCCGGCGAACGCGACCCCGCCGGCATCGACCTGCAGGCGGGTGAAGCCGGGGAATGCGGTGCTGGATTGCGGGGAGTGGCGAGTCGACATGACGGCCTCGTGGTTGCGCGCTCAAGGCGCGGTGGTGGTGGTGTCGATGAAACGGGCCAGGTCGCGGTCGAACCGGTCCGGTTCTTCCAGGAACGGCGCGTGCCCGGACTGCGCGTAGAGCGTGCTGCGGATGCGTGGGTTCAAGGCCTTGGCGCGGGCGATCGCCGGCTTGGCCTGCACCAGCGCGTCGCGTTCGCCGTACAGCAGCAGCACCGGCACCTGCGCCTTGCCCAGCCCTTGCTCGGCCTGCACGGTCATCGACTGGACCGCGCGCTGCATGCCCCAGGAGGCCATCGCGGCATTGGCGAACAGGCGCTGGAAGGTGGCCTGATCCGGCGGCGTGTGGAAGCACAGGCCGAGAAACGTGCGCACCGTGTCCAGGTGGGTCTTCAGGTCGGGCGAATTCAGGTCGCGGTAGACCTGCGGATGCGCCACGATCTGCTCGGGCTTGAGCTCGATCACGCCATCCACGTAGACCGCGCCGGCGATGCCGCTGTCGCCGAACTTCGCCAGATAGTTGGAGATCACCGCGCCGCCCAGCGACCAGCCGACCAGCACCGGCTTGCGCGCCTGGCTGGCGGCGATGACCGCCTGCAGGTCGTCCGCCCAGCGCATGCCGTCGGCGTAGGCAGTGGCGTCGGTCGGCTTGCCGGACAGGCCGTGGCCGCGCAGGTCGTAGGTGATCATGCGGTAGCGCTGCAGCTGCGCGCTGTTCACCTGCGCGTCCCAGTTGAGGTGGCTGCCGAGCAGCCCGTGCACGAAGACGATGCTGGGGCCGTCGGGGTTCCCGGTTTCCTGCACGGCCAGGGGGACGCCATCGGCTGCGGTGACGGTGTAGCGCCTGGTTTCGGCGTTTGCGGCCGGGGGCGCCAGGCAGATCGCCGTGACGAAGGCGAGGGCGAACAGGACGCGGTGCAATGATCGGATGGGCATGGGAAAGCTCCAGGGGTGGGCGAGTTCCGGTAGCCTCCGCCCTCACACTGGTGTGAGGGTCAACGCCCGTGGGTGATATGCTTTTTTCCATGGGCACCACGACTCCGCAGCGCACGCTGAGCATCGGCGAACTGGCACGCGACACCGGCGCGAGCGTGCGCTCGCTCCGCCACTACGACGCGCACGGCCTGCTGACCTCGTTCCGCAGCGACAACGGTTATCGCGCGTTTCCGCCGGCGGCGGTCACCCAGGTCCGGCAGATCCAGCGCATGATCGCGACCGGGTTCAGCCTGGCCGAGATCCGCGCCTTCCCCGACTGCATGCGCATGATCGAGGGCGCCAGCGCGTGTCCGGAAACCAGCGCCGCGCAGCGCAAGCGGCTGGCCTCGATCGAGCGGCAGATCGCCGACCTGGAGCGCCGCCGCGCGCGCTTGCTCAAGACGCTGGCCGAAGGCGTCGTCCCGCCGCTGGAATAGGCTTGCCGCCGCGCTCGGGATCAAGCCCCGCGCGGCGTCCCCGCGGCGCCGGATGCGGCCGCAAGGCGCTTGCCGAGGGCGTCAGCCGCGCCGCGCGGCCTCGATCGCGGCGATGTCGATCCTGGTCATCTGCATCATCGCCTCGAAGGCGCGCTTGGCCGCTGCCGGATCGGGATCGGCGATCGCGTCGGTCAGCGCGCGCGGGGTGATCTGCCACGACAGTCCCCACTTGTCCTTGCACCAGCCGCAGGCGCTTTCCTTGCCGCCGTTGCCGACGATCGCGTGCCACAGGCGATCGGTTTCGGCCTGGTCGTCGGTGGCCACCTGGAACGAGAACGCCTCGCTGTGCCGGACCGCCGGACCGCCGTTGAGGCCGAGGCAGGGAATGCCGAGCACGCTGAATTCGACGGTCAGCACATCGCCCTGCTTGCCGGCGGGATAGTCGCCGGGGGCGCGATGCACGGCCTTCACCGCGCTGTCGGCAAAGGTCGCGGCGTAGAACGTGGCGGCCTCCAGCGCCGTGCCGTCGAACCAGAGGCACACGGTGTTCTTGCTGATCATCTGGACTCTCCTGAGTGGACGCGGATCGCGCAGCGCACGGCATCGCCGGTGTGCGGCCGCAGCGCGTCGAAGCGTATGCGATGCGATGCGGATCGCTGCCGCATGGACCCGCAGTACGCTGGATTCTAAGCGCGCGGACCGCGCCTGCGCATCGAACGGCGAGGCGTGTCGCGCTGCGGCCTGACGCATTCAGGCCGCCGCGATCGCCGTCGCGGCGCACGTCGGGCTAGCAAGCCCTTCACCTGCGGTGTGGTGTTTTAGAGGCCGCACAACCACACGGAGCTTTGCATGGACACCACGCTGATGCCATGGGTCGCCGGACTGTTTCTCCTGTTCGTCGGATCGGCCTTCTATCTGGTCACCCGGGCCAAGAAGAATCGCAACCGTCCGGCCAAGGACGCGGCGGCGACGAAGAGCGGCGACGATGGGTCGCTGAAGAAGTAGCGCTGCATGGGCGGCGTGCGCATGGCGCGCTGCCACGACCGTCCTGGTCGCCCTCGCCGTCACGAGAAAATGTCCGCAACGTAGCGGCCGTGTTCGCGTTCGATGCGGTCGGCCCAGGCGTTGGCCGCTTCGGTGCTGACGCCCATGCTGTCGCGATAGATGCGCACGAAGGTGTCGCGCACCGCCGGCGCCATGTGCTCGCCGTCGCCACAGACGAACACGGTGGCGCCTTGCTGGAACAGCGCCGAGACGCGCGCGCGGTCCTGCCACATGCGGTGCTGCACATAGGCGACGCCGTCCTGCGGCGCTTGCGAGAAGGCCGGGCGGACATCGACCACGCCCATGTCCTGCCAGCGTCGCAATTCTTCCTTGTACAGCCAGTCGACGTCGGGATGGTCGATGCCGAAGAACAACAAGGCCTCGCCGACTTCGCGGCCGCCCGCCTTCTGGATCGCACGCTCCTGCAGGAAGCCATGGAACGGCGCGATGCCGCTGCCGGCGCAGACCAGGATGATCGGCGTGGCCGGATCTTCCGGCGGGTGGAAGCTCGCCTGCGACGGCCGCACCGCGACCGACACCAGCGCGCCTGCATCCAGGCCGGCCAGATAGGTGGAGGCCACACCGCGGCGGCGCCCGATTCCCGACAGCGCCGGTGCGTCGAGCACGGCGACGGTCAGCGAACACTGCGCCGGGTCGCGCAGCGGCGAGGAGGAAATGGAATATTGCCGCGCGCGCATGGCCGGAAGCGCGCCGAGGAACGCACCCAGCGCCAGTTCGCAGGCGGGGAAGCGCTCCAGCAGATCGAGCAGGCTGGTTTTCCTGGCAAGCACTTCGTCGGTGTAGGCCGGTTCGGCGGCCAGCGTTTCCAGCGCATCGCGATCGGGCGGACAGCGCGTGGCGGCGGCCAGTTGCGCGACCTGCGCGCGCGTGGCCGGTTGCGCCAGTTCCACGTAGTCGGTGAGCACCTGCGCCAGCGCGACCGGATAGCCACAAGGCAGGCCGGATGCGGCACCAGGACGCTGGCCGATGACGACCTGGGTATCGCTGGCGAGACCGAAACGCCGCAGCACGCGCTCGACCTGCGCGGCGGGGTTGCGCGGCAGCACCGCGAGATAGTCGCCGGTGCGGTAACGCATGCCGTCGGGCAAGGCGATCTCGATGTGGCGCTTGGAGCGTGCGAACGCTGCGGACATGTCGACCAGTTCGCGATTGTCGACGATGCGTCCGTGGTCGAGTTCGGTCAACCGCAACGCGCCGAGCCGGGCGGAGGGGACGATGTCCACCTCCAGCGCGAGCGCGGTCTGCTCCGTCGCCGCCTTTCCCAGGGCCTGGCCCAGGTCCGGCCACAGCCCCGCGTACCAGGCATCGAAGCCGCCGAAGAAATCGCCGCCGGCATCGGTTTCGCCGCGCGGTCTGAAGCGCGCGGCGCCTGCCGCCTCCAGCGCGGCATCGACCCGTTTCGGAATCGCCTGGTAGGTGCGCGCCCATTGCCGGTTGCCGGATCCGAACACGGCATAGCGCACGCCGGCCAGATCGCCGGCGACCAGGGTTTCGATCCAGTCCACGAAGCGGCGCGCATTGTCCGGCGGCTGGCCTTCGTAGGAGGAGGTGACCACCACCACGGCGCCGTCGCGTGGCAGGCGGCCGACATGCTCGTCCAGCGGCGCGACCACCGGCGCGTACCCTTGCGCGGCCGCATCGCCGCCGATGCGCTGCGCAAACGCTTCGCACGAGCCGGAATTGCCGCCGTACAGCACCAGCAGCGGCGTGCCCTGCGCGGTGCCGGCCGTGGCCGGCGTCGCCGCCGGCGCCAGCGGTTTCTGCGGCGCGGTCGGCAGCGTGCTGCGCGCGCGCACGGCGACATCGGCGCGGCGGCGCGCACGGATGCGGAAGCCGTCCGGCTTCAGGGTCAGGGTTTCCGCGACCTTGAGCTGGTAGTTCGGATCGACCAGGTCCAGGTCGAAACGTTGCAGGATCATCGTCAGCACCAGCTGCGCTTCCTGCATCGCGAAGCCGCGCCCGATGCAGGCACGCGCGCCGTTGCCGAACGGTTTCCAGGCATTGGGCGGCAGCCGTTCGGCCGCATCGGGCGCGAAGCGCTCCGGGCGGAAGGCCTCCGGCTCCTCCCACACCGTCGGATCCCGATGCAGGGTGGGAATCAGCACCAGCAGCGTGTCCTGCGGCGTCACCGCATAGCGGCCGGCCAGCGTGGTGGCGGTGCGCGCCGCGACCGCGAACGCCGGTGCGGTCGGCCACAGCCGCAGGGTTTCCTGCAGGATCTGTTCGATGTAGCGCAGCCTGGCCAGGTCCTCGACCTGCGGCGGCCGCGTGCCCAATTCGGCATCCACCGCCTGGCGCGCGCGCGCCATCGCCGCCGGATGGCGCAGCAGCAGATACAGCGCGAACGACAGCAGGCCGCTGGTCGTCTCGTGGCCGGCGATCAGGAAGGTCACCATCTGGTAGCGGATGTTCTCGTCCGACAGCGCTTCGCCGGTCGCCTGGTCGCGTCCGTACAGCATCAGGTTGAGCAGGTCGTCGCGCGAGGCCGCAGCGGGGTCGGCCCTGCGCTCGGCGATCAAGGTATCGGCGACGCTGCGGATCATCGCCAGGTCGGCCTCGTAGCGGCGCCGGCCTGGCGCCAGCAGGCGATTGGCGAGGTCCGGCCGGCGCGCGCGCGCGCCGGCTTCGGCCAGGGCGCCCACCATCGCCGCGACGAAGGGGTGCATCTCGTTCTGGTAGAAGCTGTTGAAGCGGTAGTCGAACGCGCACAACGCGATCGTGTCGAGGGTCAGCCGGGTCATGTTGTCGGCCACGTCGATCACCGCGTCCGGGCCGAACCGCTCCCAGCGCTGCAGCATCTGTTCGGCGATGTCCTCCATGCGCCCGAACATCGCGCGCACGCCGATCGGGCCGAACGCGGGCATCAGCAGCCGGTGCGCCTTGGTCCAATTGGGTTCGTCGTTGTAGGCGGTGAACAGGCCGTCGCCGCCGAGGTCGCGCAAGGTCTGCAGCGGGCGGTGCAGCTTCTTCTCGAAGCGGGTCTCGTCGCAGACCTCGTCCACCAGTTCCTGTCCGCTCAGTACGGTCAGCGACAGCGGACCGCTGCTCAAGCGAAAGATCGGGCCGTGCACCTTGGCCAGCCGCATCAGGCTCTGCACCGGCGCATCGCCGTCGAGATGGTGGAAATTGCCGAGCAGCGGCAGCGAACGCGGTTGCGGGATTTCCTGGGTCATGGGGCGTCTTCCTGGGGGGAATGCCGTGAGGCGATCGGTGCGGGACCGAGGCCGGGATGCGGGGAATGCAGCAAGGTGGCGAGCACGGTATCGACCAGCCGCGTCCGCGCCTCGCCGGCCCCGATCTCCGGGGCCAGCCGCGCCAGCAGCTGCGGGAACTCCGGCGGCTGGCTCAGCATGCTGTTCAGCAGCACGAAGAACAGCGCCGGATGCGCCGCCTTCACGATGCCGGCCTGGATTCCGGCAAGGATCAACGCGTGCCCGGCGTCGTAGGCCGGGCGCAGCAACCGCTCGGTGACCACGGCGGCGCGCTCGGGGGATTCGGAGACCACCCGCGCGACGAAGTCGCGCACCGCCGGATGGGTCTCGTAAAAGGTGGCCATGATGAGGATCGCGTCCGCCAGCCGTTCCGGCAGTGCCCGCGCGTCGTCCGCGGTCAGCTGCGCCATCGCCGCCAGCCGCAGCTGCAGTGCCTGCGCGAACTGGTCCACGCAGGCGCTCCACAGCGCGGCCTTGCTGCCGAAATGCACGCGCACCAGGTTCGCGCTCACTCCCGCGGCAGCCGCGATGGTGCGGATGTCGGCGCCGTCGAAACCGTACCGGGCAAAGCTGCCGGATGCCGCCGCCAGTAGGGCCTGGCGGCCGTCGGGCTGGTCCTTGGTCGGGCGGCCGCGAGGGCGAGGGCGGTGGGGCGTCGTCGTCATGCTGGCGACGATAAAAATGTTCAGCTGTACATTTACGTACTCGCGCGCCGGTCGCGTGGCTTCCGTTCAGCGGGCATTTGCGCCTGCTGGCGATTCCCCCGCGCGGGGAGGATCGCATGGCGGTGCCGGCTCGGCGGCAAGCGAGGGCGCCATGCGGGTGCCTGGACGCGGGGCGATCCCGCGCCGTCGCCGCCCGTCCCGACGCGCCGCGCGCGCGGCGTCACTTCGGCGTGCCCAGCCCGCCGATGTTGACCATCACCCGCAAGCCGATCACCAGCGCATTGTCCGGCGCGCGGCGCGCGGCGGTATTGCCCAGGATGTCGGGATTGACGATGTACTGCACGTTGGGGACCAGCGACAGCGGCAACTGCGCGACCCGATAGCTGTAGTTGAGTTCGAAGATGGTCTCGTTGCGCGAGATGTCCGGCGCGGCGCCGCGCTTGCGCAGCAGGTCGTTCATGTAGCCCTGCTGGTCGGCGCTGAAACGGTAGTAGTTGGCGACCACGCCGAGTCCGTCGCCCGACCGCGATGCGAACGGGCCGCTGTAGTACAGGCCAGCGGTGGCCTGCAGGTCGTACATCTGGCGCGCGTCCAGCGGCGCGGCGATGTTGCCGAACGCGACCAGCATGCGTTTGCCGGCCATGCCCTGCGGCCGGTAGAGCGCACGTTCGCCCATCACGTAGGTCCCCCAGCGGCCGCCGTCGTACATGCGCGCCTGCCCGCCGACCAGGCCGCGCAATCCGCCGCTCTGGTTGTAGCGCAGGTCGCTGTAGTCGGCCGAGTTGTACCAGAGGCCGGCCACGTAGCGCGGTGCGCCGCGGCCGAGTGCGGGGTCGGGCTCGTAGCCGACTTCCAGGGTGCCGAGCACGCCGTTGCCGTCGGCGGTACTCCAATCGAAGCCGTTGTTGTTCTTGCGTTGCGGATTGAGTTCGAACGCGCCCACCGACACATAGGCCGCGCTAGGTTTGTAGCGCAGCTTCGCGCCCCAGTTCACGTACGGAAAGCCGACGAAGCCGCCATCGGCCTGGCTCAGCTGGAACGGGCAATCCGATGCGCCGACGAAGCGGCAGCCATAGCGGCTGCGCGCGAATTGCCAGGTGGTGTTCATGCGGCCGGCGACCAGTTGCCAACGGCCATCGTCGAACGCCTGTTCCCAGGTCAGTTGCGCCAGTTGCGCCTGTTGTTGCGGATACCAGTAGCCCTGCACCTTGACCGCATTGCCGATCTGGCGCTGCGACAGGCTGTCGCCGTAGTACCAGGCGCCGGTCGCGTGCACGGTGGCGCCGGGGATGCCGAACAGGCGCTCCAGATCCAGGTCGGCGCCGGCGACCACGCCGCCGGCATTGCGATCGCCGCGCGCCAGGCCGCCGTCGGCATTGCGCGCGTAGTCGTTGGACCAGACGAAGCGCGGCGCGATGCCGTGTTCGTCCAGCCATTGCGCGGTGTCGGCGGCGAGGGCGGTGGCGGGCAGGGCGGCGGCGGCCGCCAGCAACGAGACGAAGGCAAGCGATCGGGACATGGGACGCTCCACGGACGAGGCGAGGCACTCGCTGGACCGCGTGGCAGGTGCGCGGCGTCGCGGCAGTGCGCGAAGGGAAGACACCTTCCGGTCGTGGAGCCGCAGCACGGCGTCGCGTCCGTCGGCGACGGGCACGGCCTGTGCGCAGACCTGTGGGGGGACCGGCAAAGAGACGCGACGACAGAACAGAACGCGTTGCGCGGCGGCGAGGCGCAAGCCATCGCCGCAGCGGATGGGCCGCGCAGCTGCGCGGCCCATCGAACGGGATGCGACCCGCGGGGTCAGGCCACCTTGCCGAGGCCGGCGGCGGCCATCGCGTCGGCGATTTCCTTGTCGGCGCCTTCGGCCAGCGGCAGCAGCGGCGAACGCACCGTGGCGTGATCGAGCAGGCCGCGCGCGGCCAGCGCCCACTTCAGCGCGACCGAGCCTTCCATGTGCGAGCCGCGGTGATAGACGCTCTTGGTCACCGGCAGCAGGCGGTCGTGCAGCTCGCGCGCCTTGGCGTAGTCCTTGGCCTTGCCGGCGGCGATCATCTCGATCAGCGGTTCCGGGGCGATGCAGCCGTAGCCCACCAGCGCGCCGTCCACGTCGAACATGGTGTGCAGCAGGTATTCGTCGTGGCAGGTCAGCACCGGCACGTTCGGGCGCTCCTTGCGGAACACCGGGATCTCGGTGTCCCAGCGCTTCATGTTGCGCACGCCGTTCTTCATCGCGATCACGCCCGGCAGCGCGGCGATCTCCAGCAGCGTCTCCAGGTTGTAGGTGGCCTTGGTCACGTCCGGATACTGGAACAGGATCATCGGCAGCCCGCTGGCCTCGTGGATGGCCTTGTAGCGGTCCTGCGGCGCGCCCTTCTGGTAGCCGAAACGCAGCCAGCCGTGCGAGGGATAGATCAGGCCCGCCGAGGCGCCGGCGGCGACCGCGCGCTTGGCTTCGTCGGCCGCCACGCGGGTGCCTTCCAGGGTGATGCCGGCGATGATCGGAATGCGCGCGTCGACCGCGTCGCGGAACGCTTCGATCACCTTGGACTGCTCGTCGCGCTCCAGGAAGGTGCCTTCGCCGGCGTGGCCGAGCACGGTCAGGCCCTTGACCCCGTCGATGCCGCCCAGCCACTTGCCGATGCGCTTGATCGCGGGATAGTCGACGGCGCCGTCGCGGGTGAACGGGGTGACGGGCGCGGGAACCAGGCCTTTCAGGTCGATGTTGCTCATGGGGTGTTTCCTCTTCTTCGGGTCAACGGGGGATGGAGTCGAACGCGGGGCTCGACGTGGGGTGGTGCGAATCGGTGGCGCGCGGCGGCTTGCGCAGCCGCGGCGCGGCTGCACTCAGGGCGAGAGTTCTTCCAGCGATCTGCCCTTGGTTTCCAGCGCGCACAGCAGCGTCACCGCCGCGCCGGCCAGCAGCACGGCGGCGAAGGCGACGAACACGTAGCGCAGGCCGATGCCGGCGATGACCGCGCCGACCACCAGCGGGCCGCTGGCCGAGCCCAGGCGCAGCCAAGCGCTGCCCAGGCCGGTGCCGATGGCGCGGATGCGGGTGGGGTAGAGCTCGGCCGAATACAGGTACAGCGAGAAGGTGATGGTCTGCACCGCGGCATAGCCCAGCGCCGCGAACACCAGTACCTGCAGCGCCGAAGTGCCGCCCAGCATCGCCAGCGCCAGCAACGGGATGCTGCCGGCGGCGAAGGCGAGCACGTACCAGCGCTTGCGTCCGACCTTGTCGATCGACAGCGCGCACACCACCGCGGCGGCGACGCCGGCCAGCGAGGTGAGGAAGCCGTAGGCGATGCTCTGCTGCAGCGACAGCCCGAAATGCTGGCGGTACAGCGTCGGCAACCAGGTGATGAGGCCGTTGGCCACCAGGTAGGAGCAGAACCACAGACACCAGATCACCAGCGTGCGCTTGAGATAGACGCTGCCGAACAGTTCGCGCCAGTCCGAGCGCTGCGCCTTGGGCAGCGCGTTGCGGTCGAACACCGGCGCCGGCAGCGGGCCGTGGCGGCGCTCGGCGCTGCGCTCGAGGTCGGACACGATCGCGTCGGCCTTGTCGTAACGGCCCTTGGAGGCCAGCCAGCGCGGCGATTCGAACATGAAGAAGCGCAGCGGGATCAGGATCGCCGCGGGCACCAGCCCGACCATGAACATCGCCTTCCAGCCGTAGGCCGGCACCAGGAAGTAGCCGATGCCGCCGGCGGCGACCAGGCCCAGCAGGAACATCACCTCGTACAGCAGGAAGAAGCGGCCGCGCTTCTTCGAGCCGATCAGCTCGTTGATGTAGGCGCTGGCCACCGGCACTTCGCCGCCGGTGCCGATGCCCTGGACGAAGCGGAACGCCATCATCGCCGCGGCGCCGCCGGCGAACAGGCAGGCGATGTCCATCGACACGAACAGCAGGATGGTGAACAGCAGCACGTGCAGGCGGCCGATGCGCTCGGCCAGCCAGCCGAAGAACACCGAGCCGAGCAACTGGCCCAGGTAGCCGGCCGACAGGATCATGCCGATCTGCGCCGGCGACAGGTTCCACTCCTTGGCCAGCACCGGCATCGCGTAGGCGATGGCGATCACCGTATAGCCGTCGAAGAAGGTGGCGGCGCCGACGATGTTGCGCGCCCACCACACCTGGCGGGTGATGGGCAGGCGTTCGAGCCGGGCGCCGATCTCCGCCTGCGCCTCGGCGGGCGGCAGCGAACGGGCGGTGGCGGCGTTGGCGGTGGTGGTGGGCATGAGCATCGTTGCTGCCTCTCGCAGGACAAGAAGAACCCGGCGCGGGCGCCGGGGCGTCCACGAAGCGGTCGGATCGCGGGGGACCGGGCGGGCGCCCGGACGGTCAGGTGCTGGGTGCGGTCACGGCGACGCTCCCGCTGGCCTGGATCGCGAAGGCGATGTCCTTGGCCGCGAGCAGGGTGGGTTGGAGGGCGGTGTCGAGCAGTTCGTCGTGGCTGGTGCGCACCGACGGCGCGGCGACGCTGATCGCGCCGAGCGGATAGTCGTCGGCATCCAGCACCGGCACCGCCAGCACGCGCAGGCCCTCGGTCAGCATCGAATCGAGGATCACGTAATTGTCGCGGCGGATGCGCTCGAAGGTGCCGAGCATGGCGGCGATCTCCGGTGCGTGCGGCGCGTGCACGTTGACCCCGGTCACCCGCGTCACTTCCGCCGGCGACAGGTGCGCGAGCATGGCCAGGCCGATCGCGGTGCGGGTACTGGGCACGGTGGTGCCGATGCGGATGTCCACGCCCAGCCGGGTGATGCCGGCGCGGACCCGTTCGATGTAGAGCACGTCGGGACCTTGCAGCACCGCGAAGCTGGCCGCTTCGTTGACGTCGCTGACCAGCGCGCGCAGCAACGGCCGCACCACGCTGCGCAGGTCGCGGCGGGCGATGGCGTGGAAGCCGAGGTCGAGCACTTTCAGGGTCAGGCGAAAGCGGCGGCTTTCCGGAAGGCGGCTCACGTAACCCAGCTCGACCAGCGTGTTGAGCATGCGGAAGGTGGTTCCCGGATCGAGCCTGGCCAGCGCGGCGATCTGGCTCAGCGACAGTTCCTCGTGCTCGGAGGAGAACGCCTCGAGCACGCGAAAGCCCTTCGCCAGCGACTGCACGGTGCTGCGCAGCTTCTTGTCCGCCGCGTCGCTGCCGTCTTCGGGGGCGCTGTCCACGGCGCCCGGGGAGATTGTCTTGGTCATTTGCGTTCCTGGTGGCCGTCGTGCGTCGCCAGCTTGCCGAACCGGCCCGGTGGTGTCGCTTGACAAGCGGTTTTCGGATTGCGAAAATAATTTCAAATCGACATGCCAAGGTTCGTCAAGCGCTGCCGCGAGGTCAAGTTGCGGCGCAACATGCTTGGCTGCGGCGCTTTGGTCGCGGGTGCGCAGGTTTCTTGGCGTGAGATACCTGGCGTCTCGACGCGTCTCGTATCGAGCGGCGATATGCGCTATCCGCCGGCTGCGCCATGCGGTTTAGGTCGGTCATCCACGTGGGATGGCTTCAACCCCTTCGGCCGATCCTTCGCGGTTCCCTGCGCTGGCAGGCAGTGCGCCAGTCAGACGCCCGCATATTGCTCAGCCCCCACGCCAGATGCGTGAGCGACAGCGCTCACGTCGTGGTCAATCCGCACGGCGCCCACTACGCCATCGCCAGCAGCGGCTTGCACGCGCCCGTCGAAGCGCAGCGGGCGGCGTAGCGCACGCGTCGGCGAGCGGTGAAGGGATGTTCGAAACGGATCGGCGAAGCCGAGCCGAGGTGATCCCGTCCGCCGACATCTTCGAGTAGCGGGATGCGAGCGTGGCCCGCGTGGCGGAGGTTTGTCCTCGGGGCGGGCCCGTTGTTGACACCTGGCCAGACGCAATCGCGCTGCTTCGCCGGGGCCTGCGCGGCGCGCCGGCGCGCGTCAGCGGCGTGCGTGATCGTGCCGCTCAACTGGTTGGCGGCATCGGCGCGAAGCGCGGGCGGAGCGCGCCATCGACCTCGACCTGCTCCAGGAACATCGCATATGGCCGGACCCACAGCCCGCTGTCGTCGTACAGCGGCCGATACAGCACCAGCGGCTCCAGCGTCTCGCTGCTGCGCACGACGCCGAGGACCTCGTATTCGCCGCCCTTGAAGTGGCGGTAGCGGCCCAGGGCGATGACGGGCAGGGGAGGGAGCGCGCGCATGGCAGTGTCGAGGTGGGGCGGGAGGGCGAGTGTAGCCGTCGTGCGCCGATCCGGTGGCGGCAGGCATGCCTTTGCACGCGCGCGCATTGCCGTTCGGCCGATCGCAAGGCCTCGGTCGCGCGCCGCGCGCGCAGCGCGACGTGCGGGTTGCGGTTCGCCGTGTAGACATCGTTGCCGGCATTCCATGGCGCAAGCGCTGCTGGCAGACAACGGCGCGCGGTGGCGTCTAGCGTGGCGCATGCGCCGAGCGACCCGCCAGCAGCCGCAACCCCCTGCGCCATGGTGGCAGACCGTGTCGTTCAAGCGCGCCGCCGCCGAGGTCTCGGCGGTGCTGGTGCTGGTCGGTGGCACTTATGGCTTCGTGCAGTACGTGGAGGTCAAGCCGCTGGAGCGGCGGCTGGCCGAGGCGCAGGCCGCGGCGTGCAAGCC
>Ga0065704_10070456_pt1 | contig 24111 bp, 20 predicted proteins | sample SwiRhicommuniRL2_FD_59091 | JGI IMG/M metagenome (GOLD analysis project Ga0065704, IMG submission 59091) | Switchgrass rhizosphere bacterial communities from Rose Lake, Michigan, USA - RL2 v2 (version 2) | ecosystem: Host-associated > Plants > Roots > Rhizosphere > Soil | place: East Lansing, MI | reverse complement strand
CGCCCGAGCGCGCGCGCGCGCCGATCACCCGCCTGTCCGGCGGCGAGCGCAACCGCCTGCTGCTGGCCAAACTGTTCGCGCAGCCCTCCAACCTGCTGGTGATGGACGAACCCACCAACGACCTGGACGTGGAAACGCTGGAGCTGCTGGAAGAACTGCTGCTGGACTACAAGGGCACGCTGTTGCTGGTCAGCCACGACCGCGACTTCCTCGACAACGTGGTCACCAGCACGCTGGTGCTGGAGGGCGAAGGCCGACTGGGCGACTATGTCGGCGGTTATTCGGACTGGCTGCGGCAGCGGCGCACGCCGGCCGCGACCTCCGGATCGCCCACCAAGCCAACGCTCTCGCAGCAGCCCGAACCTGTCGCGGCCAAGCGCAAGCTGGGCTTCAAGGAGGCCCGCGAACTCGAACAGTTGCCTGCGCGCATCGAGGCACTGGAAGGCGAGGTCGCGAAACGCACGCAGGCCATGAACGATCCAGCGTACTACCAGCAGCCTCCCGCCGACCTCCAGCGCGCCAACGACGAACTCGCGGCGAAGCAGGCGGAACTGGACCACGCCTACCAGCGCTGGTCGGAGTTGGATGGGTGAGCAGGGGCTTCACTGTAGGAGCGACGTAAGTCGCGACCGCAGGCGTTGACTGCCGGCGACCGCCGTTGCATCCGCCGCCCATCGATCACGTCTTCTCTCTGTGTCGATCCACCGCGACCGGATAGCCTGCGGTCGCGACTCACGTCGCTCCTACGACGGCAGGTTCGCTCACCCCGTGTTCTGCACGCCCTGCGAGACGCCGTTGATGCTCGCCACCAGTGCGTGCAGCAATGCCTCGTCCTCGCGCCCGCTGGCGCGCCAGCGCTTCAGCAGGTCGGCCTGCATGACGCTGATGGGATCGATGTAGGGGTTGCGCAAGCGGATGGACAGCGCGAGGCGCTGGTCGTGCTGCAGCAGCCATTCGTTGCCGTTCAGCGCCAGCACCCAGCGCAGTACCGAAGCATGTTCGCGCTGCACCTGCGGGAAGAACACGTCGTGCAGGTCACCCGCCATGCGCGAATACATCTCGGCAATGCTCAGGTCGCCCTTGGCCAGCACCATCGATACGTCATCGAGGAAGGTCTTGAAGAACGGCCAGTCGCGCGCCATCTCGCGCAGCGCGTCTTCGCCGTAGGCGTCCGCAGCTGCCTGCAGGCCGGCGCCCACGCCGTACCAGCCGGGGATCACCGCGCGTGCCTGGCTCCAGGCGAACACCCACGGAATCGCGCGCAGGTTGCCGAGTGCCGCGTCCTGCCCCAGCCGGCGCGAAGGGCGCGAGCCCAGCGTCATCCGCTCGATCACGTCGATCGGCGTGGCACTGCGGAAATAGTCCATGAAGCGCGGCGACTGCACGAAGGCGCGGTAGGCCTGCGTGCTCTCGCTCGCAACCAGCGCCATGATCTCGCGCCAGCGTGCTTCGCGCGGCTCCGGTGGACGCGGGCGCACGCTGGACAGCAACACGGCGCCGACGGACTGTTCAAGCGAGCGCAATGCCAGCGCACGGATGCCGTACTTGCGATGGATCACTTCGCCCTGCTCGGTCACGCGCAGGCGGCCGTCGACGCTGCCGCGCGGTGCCGCTTCCAGCGCGCGTGAGGTCTTGCCGCCCCCGCGGATGATCGACCCGCCACGGCCATGGAAGAACGTCAGCTTGATGCCGAGTTCCTGCGCGGCATCGACGAGATCCACCTGTGCCCGCTGCAGGCCCCAGCGCGAGGCGGCGATGCCGCCGTCCTTGCCGCTGTCGGAGTAGCCCAGCATCACCATCTGCACGTTGTCGCGCGCGGCCAGGTGGGCCCGGTAGACGGGGTCGGCCAGCAGGTCGCGCAGCACGTCGGTGCCGTGCCCGAGGTCGTCGATGGTTTCGAACAGCGGCGCGATGTCGAGCGGCACCTGACCTGCGTCGTCGACCAACCCACCCCGCCGCGCCAGCGCCAGCACGGTCAGCACGTCGGCGCGACTGTGCGCCATGCTGATGATGTAGGTGCCCAGCGCGTCGGTGCCATGGCGCGTGCGCGCATCGGCCAATGCACGGAACACGGCGTCGAGGCGTTCGTTGCCTTCCTGATCGGACGCGGGCAATGCCTTGTCGCCGTGCGCGTAGGGGCCCAGCAGCGCCGCACGTTCCACGGCGTCACGGCTTTCCCACTCGCCATCGCCGAGTGCGGCCGCCACGGCGCGCGCGTGCACGCTGGACTCCTGGCGCACATCCAGCCGTGCGAGATGGAAGCCGAAGGTCCGCACGCGCCACGCCAACCGGCGCACGGCGAACCAGCCGGCATGGATGCCGCGGTTGGCTTCCAGGCTGTGCAGGATCAGATCGATGTCGTGCGCCAGTTCCTCCGGCGAGGCATAGCCTTCAGCGCGGTCTTCCAGCGTGGCCTGCAGGCGCGCACGCATCAGGTCGTTGAGCAGGCGGTACGGCATGTCGCCATGGCGTGGGCGCGACTTCTTCACGGCCTCCGGCATCAGCGCGCGATAGGCCTCCACGCGCGCGGTCACGTCGGACGACACCCCGATGATGGAACTGGACTGGCTGAGCAGCGTGGTGAGCTGGCGCAGTTCCTTCAGGTAGCGCGTCAGGATGGCGCGCCGTTGCGCATCCAGCGTGGCGGTGACGGTGCCGGCGTCGACGTTGGGATTGCCGTCCATGTCGCCGCCGACCCAGGTGCCGAAACGCAGCACGCGCGGGAGGTGCGCGGTGACCTGCGGCGCAGCGCCGTAGACCTCGGTGATCGCGTTCTCCAGCGTTTCATACAGCACCGGAATGACCCGGTAGAGCACTTCGATCAGATAGAAGCCGACATGCTCGCGCTCGTCTTCAACGCCCGGGCGCACGGGCGACGAGTCGGCCGTCTGCCAGGCCGAGGTCAGCGCCATGCGGAAGCGTGCCGTGTCGGTCGCCAGCTCGCCCGGCGTGCGCGTGCCATCCAGCCCGTTGATCAGGCTGGCCACCATCAGTTGCTCCTTCTCCAGCAGCGCCCGGCGCACGGCTTCGGTCGGGTGGGCGGTGAACACCGGCTCCACATCGATGCGCGGCAGCCACTGCGCCAGCTCGTCCAGCGTCACGCCCTGCGCCTTGAGCTTGGACAGGGTGTCATGCAGACCGTCGGGCTGCGGCCGGGCGCTGCCGGCCCGCTGGTAGTCGCGGCGGCGGCGGATGCGGTGGACGCGCTCGGCGATGTTCACCACCTGGAAGTACGTGCTGAAGGCGCGGATCAACGATTCCGCCTGTTCGGGCGGTTGGCCATCCAGCAGCCCGGCCAATGATTGCGGCGGATCGCCGGTCTGCCGGCGCGCGATGGCCGTGGTGCGTACGCGCTCCACGCCCGCCAGGAAGTCCGGCGACACCTGTTCGGCCAGCATGTCGCCGACCAGGGCGCCCAGCCGGCGCACGTCTTCACGCAGAGGGACGTCGGGCGGAGCGAATTCGAGACTGCGGGGGCTGTTCATGCGCGGCGCGTGGATCCCGTCGTTCGTTTGGCTTGTATTGGTATTGCCCGGAAGGACAATTGGTCTGCTGCAGGGCAACAATCCAAGCCTACCCGATCAGGCAAACCCGTGCGCCATCGTTTCATCCGGAACAAGCGATATAATGGCCGCCCTTCGCCGAGGGGCGCTGCGACCGTGACCATGGAGTCCGGCCAGGCTCGGTGGAATGAACCTGCAACGGCGCCCGGATAACCTGCGACCCTGATCGCACAGACCGGAGCAAGAGCCATGAACGCAGTACGCACGTTTTCGACCGAGGGCGACTACAAGGTCGCCGACATTTCCCTGGCCGACTGGGGCCGCAAGGAACTCGACATCGCCGAGCACGAGATGCCCGGCCTGATGTCGATCCGCCGCAAGCACGCCGCCACCAAACCGCTGAAGGGCGTTCGCGTGACGGGCTCGCTGCACATGACGATCCAGACCGCCGTGCTGATCGAGACGCTGAAGGACATCGGCGCCGACGTGCGCTGGGCTTCGTGCAACATCTTCTCGACGCAGGACCACGCTGCCGCCGCGATCGCCGCCACCGGCACGCCGGTGTTCGCCTGGAAGGGCGAGACGCTGGAGGAATACTGGGACTGCACGCTCGACGCGCTGAGCTTCACCCTGCCCGACGGCACCCAGACCGGTCCGGAACTGGTGGTGGACGACGGTGGCGACGTCACCCTGCTGATCCACAAGGGCTATGAGCTCGAGAACGGCAGCGACTGGGTCAACACCGCCTCGGGCAACCACGAGGAGCAGGTGATCAAGGACCTGCTGAAGCGCGTCGCCAAGGAGCGTCCGGGTTACTGGACCCGCGTGGTCAAGGACTGGAAGGGCGTGTCCGAAGAGACCACCACCGGCGTGCACCGCCTCTACCAGATCGCCGAACAGGGCAAGCTGCTGGTGCCGGCGATCAACGTCAACGATTCGGTCACCAAGTCGAAGTTCGACAACCTGTACGGCTGCCGCGAGTCGCTGGCCGATGGCCTGAAGCGTGCGATGGACGTGATGCTGGCCGGCAAGCTCGCCGTGGTCTGCGGCTATGGCGACGTGGGCAAGGGCTCGGCGCACTCGCTGCGCGCGTACGGCGCCCGCGTCATCGTCACCGAGATCGATCCGATCTGCGCGCTGCAGGCGGCGATGGAAGGCTTCGAGGTCAACACCGTCGAAGACAGCCTGGGCCTGGCCGACATCTATGTCACCACGACCGGCAACAAGGACATCATCACCCTCGAGCACATGAAGGCGATGAAGGACCAGGCCATCGTCTGCAACATCGGCCACTTCGACAACGAGATCCAGGTGGACGCGCTGTACGCCTCGGAAGCCAAGCGCATCAACATCAAGCCGCAGGTCGACAAGTTCGTGTTCCCGAACGGCAACGCGATCTTCCTGCTGGCCGAAGGCCGCCTGGTGAACCTGGGCTGCGCCACCGGCCACCCGAGCTTCGTCATGTCGAACTCCTTCGCCAACCAGACGCTGGCGCAGATCGACCTGTGGGCGAACAAGGACGTGTACGAGAAGACCGTGTACCGCCTGCCGAAGCAGCTCGACGAGGAAGTCGCGCGCCTGCACCTGGAGAAGATCGGCGTGAAGCTGACCACGCTCACCAAGGACCAGGCCGACTACCTTGGCGTGGCGGTCGAAGGCCCGTACAAGCCGGACCACTACCGCTACTGATCGCGGCGGCGGTTTCGCTGCACTACCGGAACGGGCGCCCCAGGGCGCCCGTTCTGCATTGCGTGACGGAATGCGCTTTACCGTTACCGTCGGCACACCCCGGCGCTTGCCTCCCCGGCGCGATCATCGCAAGCTTGGCCGCCGTTTCGGTTTGCGCCGGGCACTGTCCTTCGTGACCCGCCGCGCAACGACGTCAATCCGGGAGTGGACATGCAACGCGACCAGGGGAGCGGCGGCACCGCGCACCCCGCAAGCAAGGCAACACCAGCAACGGAACCCCGCCTGGGCGAAAAACTCGGCTACGGCGTCGGCGATTTCGGCTTCAATCTGTATTGGGCCAACATCTCGGCGTTCCTGCTCATCTTCTATACCGACGTGATGGGGCTGGCGGCTGCTGCGGTCGGCACGATGATGCTCGTCACCAAGGTAGTGGACGCCATCACCGATCCGCTGATGGGCGCCCTGGCCGATCGCACGCGCAGCCGGTTCGGCCGCTTCCGTCCCTACCTGCTCTATGGCGCATTGCCGATGGCATGCGCGGGCGTGCTGACCTGGACCGTACCCGACCTGGGCGACGGGGGAAGACTGGTGTGGGCGTACGCGACCTTCACCCTGATGATGCTCGCCTATACGGTGCTGAGCATTCCCTACTCCGCCCTCTCCGGTGTGATCACGGCCGACAGCCAGCAGCGCACCCAGCTGATCAGTTTCCGCTTCATCGCCGCCTTCGCCGGCACGATGGCGGTGAACTGGCTGACGCTGGACCTGGTGCGGTGGCTGGGACGCGGCGATGAGGCGCTGGGCTGGCAGTTGACGTTGTCGCTGTACGGCGTGATCGCCACGGCAGCATTCGTCACCGTGTTCCTGACCACGCGCGAGCGCGTCGCGCCTCCACCGCAGCAACGCAGCGCGGTCCGGCAGGACATCGCGGACCTGCTGCACAACCGGCCGTGGATGGTGCTGTTCGCGTTGGCGCTGATCATCATGGTGACCATCGTGATGCGTGGTGGCTCGCTGGCGTATTACCTCAAGTACCACCTCGAGCGGCCGGAGCTGAGCGGTCTGTTCCTGGGCACCTATGCGCTGGCCTTGGCCGTGGGCGCCGGCCTGACGCCACTGATGACCCGCTACGTGGACAAGCGGCGATTGATGGCCTGGCTGATGGCGGGCGTCGGCGTGGTGAGTTGTGCGATGTTCTTCATCCCCCCCGAATCGGTCTGGGTCATGTTCGCCCTCAACCTGCTCGTCGGCCTGATGCTGGGGCCCAAATCGCCACTGGCATTTTCGATGTACGCCGACTGTGCGGATTACACCGAGTGGAAAACCGGCCGGCGCGCCACCGCGATGACCTTCGCCGCGGCGACGTTCTCGCAGAAACTCGGCGGCGCGCTGGCATCGGCGACGATCGCATGGATCCTGGCCGGGATGGGCTACGTGGCCAACGCAGCGCAGTCGGACGCCTCGCGGCTCGGCATCGTGCTGCTGCTGACCGTGATTCCCGGCGCCGTCGCCCTGCTGGCGGCGTGGGTCATGCGGTTCTACCCGCTGGATGGCGCCACGTTGTCGCGGGTCCAGGCCGAGCTGCAGTCCCGTCGGGAGGCATCGGCATGACGGACGTGCCTTGCGGCTTCGAGGAGCAGGGCCGCCGCTTCGTCCTGACCAGCCCCACGGCGATGTCCGCCGCCTCCACGTTCCTGTGGAACCGGAGGATGCTGCTGCAGCTCAACTGCCGCGGGTTCGCCACGGCGCAGTTCATGCAGCCGGAGCCCGCCAAATACGCGCATGCGCCGACGCTGGAGGCCAAGACCTTCATGCAGCCGGAGCAGCCGTACTACGCGCATCACCCTGGGCGCTTCTGCTACGTCAAGGACGAAGAAGACAACGGGCTCTTCTCGGTACCGCACGAGCCAGTGCGACGGAACCCCGATGGGTTCGCGTTTTCGGTCGGCCTGACCGATGTCGCGTGGCGGGTCCGCTGCGACGGCATCGAGGTGGAGATGGCCGTGGTGCTGCCGGTCGACGAGGTAGCGGAGTTGTGGACGGTGCGCGTGCGCAACCGGTCGGGCCGTCGACGACGCCTCAGCCTGTATCCCTACTTTCCGGTCGGCTACATGTCGTGGATGAACCAGTCGGGCAGCCATCGCGCCGATCTCGGCGGCATCGTCTGCGCCAGCGTCACGCCTTACCAGAAGGTCGAGGATTACTTCCGCAACCGCGACTTCAAGGACCGCACCGTCCTGCTCTACGAGCGGACGCCGGATGCATGGGAAGCCCACCAGGCGAACTTCGAAGGCGAAGGCGGATTGCATGCGCCGCAGGCCATCGTCGGCCAGGAACTGCTGGGCGGCGGCGACGCGGCCTACGAAATGCCCACCGCCGTGCTGCAGTACCGGGTGGACCTCGCGGAGGATGAGGTACAGGAGTACCGCTTCCTGTTCGCGCCGGCGCGCGATGACGACGAGATCCGGCGCCTTCGGGTGCGGCACCTGTCACCCGAGGGCTTCGCCGAAGCCGGCGCCGCGAGCGCGGCCCATGTCGACGACGGCGCGGGCTGCCTGCGCATCGAAACGCCCGATCCGTGGCTGGACGCGTTCGCCAACCACTGGCTGCCCCGGCAGGTCTTCTACCACGGCGACGTCAACCGCCTCACCACCGATCCGCAGACACGCAACTACCTGCAGGACCACATGGGGATGGGCTTCCTGCGTCCGGAAGCCGCACGGGAGGCGTTCCTGCACGCCCTGTCGCAGCAGGAGCCTTCCGGGGCGATGCCGGACGGCATCCTGCTGGTGGAGGGGGCCGAGCTGAAGTACATCAACCAGATCCCGCACACCGACCATTGTGTATGGCTGCCGATCTGCATGCGCGCGTACCTCGACGAGACCGGAGACGACGCCATCCTCGACGCCATGGTGACCGACCGTCATGGAGAAACGGCCAGCGTGTCCGAGCGCATCACGCGCGCCATGCGCTGGCTGCTGCAGGCGCGCGATGCGCGCGGCCTGAGCTACATCGCGCAGGGCGACTGGTGCGATCCGATGAACATGGTCGGCTGGCGCGGACGCGGTGTGTCCGGCTGGCTGACGCTGGCCAGCGCCTATGCATTGAAGCAGTGGGCGGAGATTTGCGCGCGCCGCGGCGACGACACGCTCGCCGATGAGTTCCGCGTGGGCACGCAGGCGTGCAACGCCGCCATGAACGCACACCTGTGGGACGGCGACTGGTACGGGCGTGGCATCACCGACGATGGTGTCGCGTTCGGCGTCAGCGGGGATGGCGAAGGCCGCATCTTCCTCAACCCGCAGAGCTGGGCCATCCTCAGTGGCGCGGCCGACGCCGACAAGCGCGCGCGCATGCTGGCCGCCGTCGACACGCACCTGGTGTCGCCCTACGGCGTGACCATGTATGACCCGCCGTACACCGGCATGCGCGAGGATGTCGGACGGGTGACGCAGAAATTCCCCGGCACGGCCGAGAATGGCGCGGTCTACAACCATGCGGCGGCGTTCTATCTGTACAGCCTGTACCAGGCCGGCGACGCCGACCGTGCATGGCAGGTACTGCGCGCGATGCTGCCGACGCCGGACGCCGCCGATTGCCTGCAGCGTGGCCAGTTGCCGGTGTTCGTGCCCAACTACTACCGCGGCGCATGGCGCCTGCACCCGCGCACCGCCGGCCGCTCCAGCCAGCTCTTCAATACCGGCACGGCCGCCTGGCTGTACCGCTGCCTGGTGGAGGAACTGTTCGGTCTGCGGGGCGATGGCGATGTGCTGCGGATCGCGCCGCAGCTGCCTTCCCATTGGCCATCGGCACGCGCAACGCGCCGCTTCCGGGGCGCCGTGTTCGAGACGCACATCGAACGGGTTCCAGGGCTCGCGCGGATGCGCATCGCACTGGACGGGCAATGGCAGGACGACCATGCGATCCGTAGTATCGAAGCCGGACACACGTACCAGGTGCGGGTGGAACTGCCGGCATGAGCGGCATTCAGGTCGCGGTGGTGATGGGTGTATCCGGCAGTGGCAAGACCACGCTGGCGCACGCACTGGCCGGTGCCTGGCCCGCGACGTTCCTGGATGCCGACGATTTCCACAGCATCGCCGCGAAGGCACGCATGGCCGGCGGGCTTCCCCTCACCGACCGCATGCGGGCACCCTGGGTGCGCCGCATCGCCTTGGAGCTGCAGCGCCGCACGGCGGCAGGCGAACGCGTGGTGCTGGCGTTCTCCGGCCTGCGCCGGCGCCACCGCGATAGGCTGCGTGCGACCGGGTTACCGTTGCGCTTCCTGTTCCTGCACGGCGACAAGCGGCTCATCGCCGCACGGATGCACGCGCGCAGCGGCCACTACATGCCCGCGTCGCTGCTGGACAGCCAGTTTGCCGCGCTGGAAGAACCCACTGCGGAGACCGATGTAGTCCGGCTCGGCATTGAACAGTCACCGGCAGTGCAGCTGGACCATGCGTTGGCAGAGCTGGAATGACGTTCTGCGTGCAGTAGATGGCCACCGCGTGAATGCACGGCTTCCCGCATCGCGCATCAGGGGCGCCAGTTGGCGTTGCGATCCCAGAACGCCACGCTCCGCCGGTAGGCCTCGGCATCCAGCGGCACGCCCGAGCCACCCTCCTCCACGCCCAGCGCATTGCGCATCATCGTGATGGGCGCCATGGGGATCTCGTGCGGCGTGGCGGTGTAGAGGCAACCCACCACGCCCCAGCCCCCGTCGATCGGCGCTTTCTCCTTCGCCAGCTGCGCGGCGCTGTACAGGATGACGATCAGGTAGTCGGCCACCGGCGGTTCGACCCCTTCGAACCAGCGCACCAGCACGGGCAGTTCCGCCGACGAACGCGCTTCGTAGGCCGACCGCAGCAGATGCCGGTTGTCGTTGGTGATGGGCACGGTCAGGCAGCGGGTCGCCGTCCAGTTCCGGTGCACATGCAGGCGACAGAACGGCCCATAGCCGGCGAGTACTTCGAACGGCTCCTCATCGTTCAGGCGTTGCTCGAATGCCTCTGGGGTGCAGTCCTGGATGGCATTGCGGCGCCTGTCGGCCGGGAACAGGCGGGTACGGGCGAAAGGGGTCAGGACGATGGTCATGCGGCAGGCGAAGGTGGGAGGGCGACAGGGTAGCTGCGCCGGCCCACTGCGGGATACGGCCCGGCGCCACAAAGATGCATCATTCATCCGGATGAAGAGATATAATGCCACCACGATCCGACGGGCGCCCTCCATGCCATCCATCAGCTTCGAGTTCTATCCCCCCAAGACCGACGAGCAGCGCACGCAGCTCGATCGCACCGCGGACAAGCTGAAGACGCATGCGCCCGACTACGTGTCCTGCACGTTCGGCGCCGGCGGCTCCACGCTCAGCTACACATCGGAAACGGTCCGGCACCTCAACCAGCACCACGGGTTCGACGCCGCGCCGCACCTCTCGTGCGTGGGGGGCAGCCGCGAGGAGATCCGCGAACTGCTGCGCCTGTACCGCGCGCTCGGCTGCAAGCGCATCGTCGCCCTGCGCGGCGACTTGCCTTCCGGCATGGGGCATCCAGGTGACCTGCGCTACGCGTCCGAGCTGATCGAATTCATCCGCACCGAACACGGCGATGCCTTCCATATCGAAGTCGGTGCGTATCCCGAGACGCACCCACAGGCGGAGGATGCGCTGACGGACCTGCACCACTTCAAGGCCAAGGTCGATGCCGGTGCCGACGGCGCGATCACGCAGTACTTCTACAACCCGGATGCGTACTTCCACTTCGTGGATGCGGTGCGCAAGCTCGGGGTGGAGATCCCGATCATCCCGGGCATCATGCCGATCTCCAACTTCACCCAGCTGCGTCGCTTCTCCGAAGCATGCGGCGCGGAGATCCCGCGCTGGATCGGCAAGCGCATGCAGGCACTGGGCGACGACGCGGACGCCATCCGCGACTTCGGTGCCGACGTGGTCGCCAGCCTGTGCGAACGCCTCGTCGCCGGCGGCGCACCCTCGCTGCACTTCTACACGCTCAACCTGGCCAAGCCCACCCAGACCGTGCTGGCGCGATTGGGCTGGGCCCGTTGAGCGTCGGCCACCGGGTCCGTCCTTCCGGCAGGTGAACGACCTCCCATTCCGTGCGCTTGCGCCATGACCTGGACGCAGGCGCGGATTAGGCTGGCAACATGCGTTCCCTGCCCTGTCTTGCCCTGCTTTGCCTGGCCCCGTGGACCTGCCTGAAGGTGCATGACGCACGTGCGCAGCAGCAGGGCGTGCAGCGCTGCAGCACGATGTCCGGTCAGACCGTCTACACCGACAAGCGTTGCGAGGACATCGGCGCAATGGACCGGCTGCCGTCGGGCGACACGCCCACCGCCGCGACGGGCGCCCTCTACCGTGGAGGTTGCTCCCGCACGCTCAGCGACCTGGTGATGCAGGTCTCGTCCGCCATCCAGGCGAAGGACGTGAACCGCCTGGCCGGCGTTTACCACTGGACCGGCACATCAGACGCCACCGCACTGCGCATCCTCGACCGGCTCGATGCGGTCACCCAGCGTCCGCTGGTCGACATCCTCCCGGTCCGGCCTGCACCTGCACCGGTGCTGGATACCGCCGGACAGGTGGTCGACTCAAACCAGGATGGCTATTACCCGCACACCGCGCAGCGGCAACGTCCCATCGGCTTGCGCGTGGTGCAGACGCTGAAGAACAGCGCCACACCCGCCGACACCACGTTCGGCCTGCGCAGGGCCTACAACTGTTTCTGGATAGCGCTGTAGGACTGCATATGTGCTCTTAGACTTCACCATCTTAGGATGGCGCACTCAATGTTAATTGTTTCTGCTCATAGGAGCACACTACATTGATGACGCCTAAACCTAGGCGAACACAGAAAAGGATCTGATGTATGCGTAATCTGACCAATCACGAAACGAGAGCAGTATCGGGCGGCACTGAGTCCCCCAAGGATGCTGGAACAACATCAGGCCCCAATCCGTTCAACAGCCCTGGCGGAACCGTGCCCACCATTCACTTCGAACGGGATGTTCCTTCAGGAAACCCCTTTAAAGACTAATCCCGTCAAAGGTGCCTTCCGATATTTCGCGAAGGCACCACGTTTCGTCACTTCACGCCAGAAGCCTCCTCACCAGCCACACCCCCAGCTTGATGAACATCCGAATGAGTGGAGAAGCGCAGCGTGGCCACCACACCCTTCGGTTCGCCCGGCCGCACGCCGACCTGCCAGCCATAGAGCGCGCACAGGCGACTGACGATGGACAGGCCGATGCCGCCGCCTTGCGAATGGCCGGCATGCGTGCCGCGATAGCCGCGCTCGAACAGCCGCGCGGCGTCTTCCTTGCTCAGCCCGGGCCCGGAATCGACGACTTCGACGGCGTCCGGCAACAGGCGGACGACCACTTCGCCATCCTTGGTGTACTTGACCGCGTTGCCGATCAGGTTGCCCAACGCCACCGACAGTGCGGCCTCGGGTGAGTCCACGGTGACACCACCTTCGCCTTCGACCCGGAGGATCAGCGGCTTTCCTCCCAGCGTGGCGCGATGGGCATCGAGCAACTGGTCGACCACGCGCGCGACATCGGTGTTGCCATGGCCACGCTCGTTGCGCGACAGCAGCAGCAGCGCGCTGATCAGGTCCGTGCATTGCTGCTCGGCGCGCTGGATGCGCTGGATGCGGGTGCGCGTCTTCTCGTCCATGTCAGGGCGCGACAACATCAGCTCGACCGAGCCGCGGATGATGGCGAGCGGCGTGCGCAGTTCGTGGCTGACGTCGGCGTTGAACTCGCGGTCGCGCTGGACCACTTCGGTCAGGCGACCGGAATAGTCGTCCAGCGCCTTGGCGAGTTCACCGACCTCATCCTCGGGAAAGTGGGATGCCAGCGCGCGAGGGTTGCTGCTGCCGCGATAGGAACGGAGACGTGCGGCGAGTTCGGATACGGGGCTCATCACGCGCGAAGCGGACCACCAGCCCACCAAAAGCGAAAACATAGTGAATACCGCAATCGAGCCATAAACTGCTCGCTTGAACTGAACTTCGGCGCGTGCTGTCTGACCCATGTCGTAAGCAAGGAAAAACCAAACCTGCGGGGTCTTCCTCACACCGAGCTTGAAGGGGTAAGGCCTTCCATCGTCGCCGATGTCGGTAATGTTGTGGATACCGTCAGGCAGCGCATACCACTCGGGCTTGTTGAGTCTGACGCTTTCGAACCTGTCAGGCAGATAGTAGTACGCCTTCACCTGCTCGAACGGCGCGCCTATGACCTGACCATCGCTCTCGGCGAAACGTCGCCACGATTCGTCCAGGTTGCGGTTCATGACGTCTTCGACCAATTGATCCTCGACGCGCTGTCGCGCAACGATGGTCGCGTAAGCGAACAGGACCGTCAGGCCGAACCCCAACAGCACGAACGACAGGATGATGCGGGTGCGCAGCCGCCGCCGGAAGCGGCGGTGGCGACGGGGTTTCGGCGACTCAGCTGCTGGCATCGGGCGCGGCGATGCGGTATCCGATGCCGTGGCGGGTCTGGATGTACGGGCTGTCGAACGGCTTGTCCACTACCGCACGCAAGCCATGGATGTGCACCCGCAGGGAATCGGAGTCGGGCAACTCCTCGCCCCAGACGCGCGTTTCCAGCTCCTGGCGCGTCACCACGGCGGGAGACGCCTCCATCAAGGCCTGCAGGATCTTCAACGCAGTGGGATTCAACTGCAGCAGCTTGCCCTGGCGGCGCACTTCCAGCGTATCCAGGTTGTACTCCAGCTCGCCGACCTCCAGCACCCGCGTCTGCACGCCCTTGCCACGCCGGGACAGCGCATTCAGGCGCACCTCGACTTCCTGCAGCGCGAACGGCTTGATCAGGTAGTCGTCGGCACCGGAATCGAAGCCGGCCAGCTTGTTGTCCAGCGAGTCCCGCGCCGTCAGCATCAGCACCGGCGTCTGCTTGCGGGCTTCGTTGCGCAGCTTGCGGCAGACCTCCAATCCGTCCATGCCGGGCAGGTTGAGGTCGAGCACGATCGCATCGAACTCATGCACGACCGCCAGGTGCAGCCCGGTCACACCGTCGGCCGCGAAGTCCACCGTATGACCCCGCTCCTCAAGGTAATCACCAAGGTTGGCGGCGATGTCGCTGTTGTCTTCGATAACCAGGATTCGCATTTTCAGAGATTCGGGTCAAATTGCTGCGAGCGGAAATTCTTGTCCATTTCATTCTGTGCCTCTTCGCGGTGACGTCGGCGCTCGGCAACCGTAATGCAATGGGTCGTGGAGCGCCTCGTGCCGACGGCCTTCTCCTTGGTACACACCAGGCGACTCTCTTCACCCGCATGGGTCAGGATGGCGTTGATCAATTCCTGATCATTCAGCAACGTCGCCCGCTGCTCTGCGGAAAGGCCTTCAACCGATCCATCCGTGCTCGCCAACTGGCTGGACATGCGGCTCAAGGCTTCCTTCACCTTGGCCGAATCCTGGGCGCTGATTTCGCCATATTTCTCGCCTCCCGCCAGATCGCGGAGGATCTGCTGCTGTTGCACACCAAAGGGCGACTGGATATTAAGTTTGCTGGCAGCGCCTTCGCGTGAAGACAGGGAATCAATCTTGGCGTGCGCTACGGAGGACGTGGTCAGCAATAAGCCCAGAACAATCGCCTTAAGCATGCTTTGAATCTCCTGATGGGTGGCTGGGAGCACGATCAAACACGTCTGGGAAACACGACCCGGGGGCGACTCGAATGCCAGACCATTCAAGCGCTCGCCGCGGCAACGCGTTTCTCTCAACTGCCCTTGTTGTAGGTACCCGAGGGGTTGCGGCGCATCACTTCCTGCGCGTCCTGGGCATCGCGACGACGTTCCGCAACAGTCTTGCACTGGGTCGTCGTCCGCAGCGACCCGATCTGCGCCTCGCGGCGGCAGACAAGACGGCTGTCGGCGGCGGCCTGGGACAGGATCTGGTTAATTTCGTTCCGCTCGTTGACCAGCTGGGTTTTCTGCTCGGGGTTCAAGGACCCGCCGCTCTCGTTGATGATCGCGGCAAACCGGGCAAGGGATTCCTTGACCTTGGCACGGTCGGCGGTCGCGATCTCGACATAGGTTTCGCCGTCGTCCAATTGCTTCTGGATCAGCTCGACCTGTTCGGGCAGCGGCTTGTCGAGATCCAGCGCTTGCGGTTTGGTGGACTTGTCGCGGGGGGCACCGTGGGCGGTCGCTGCCAACAGCAGCAGCATCAATGCCATGAAGGGAGGGCGACGCATGCTGCTTCCTTACGTGATGGGGATTACCGAATTTAGCCAACGGGACCCATGCCAGCAAGTATCGAAAGGGCTGGCTGAGAAAAACAAAGGCCCAAGCGGGCTTCCACCCGCTTGGGCCAAACTAATGCCCCGATTACCGTAAACCTGTGCTTTCCAGATGCAAACACCGGGAGGAACGCAGAGCTGCGGTCCGGACAAGGCTACGCGGGTTTCGATTAAACCACCGTTAAAGAGCGCGTTAATTTCGCGTGAAAATGGGACGTTGGGGCTGCAAAACGCCCCGTCACCCTATTCAGCGCGTGCGGCGAGGTGTTCCACGATCCGCCCCGCGACGTCCACGCCACACACCGCCTCGATGCCTTCCAGTCCCGGGGTCGAGTTGACCTCCAGAACCAGGGGGCCACGCTTCGCGCGGATCAGGTCCACGCCGGCCACGCCCAGACCCAGAACCCGTGCCGCCCGTATGGCGACGGCGCATTCCTCTTCCGTGGCCACCGCGTGCTGGGCCGTGCCGCCCCGATGCAGGTTGGATCGGAAGTCGCCCTCCGGGGCCTGACGGCGCATCGACGCCACCACCTCGTCACCGACCACGAAGCAGCGCAGGTCGGCACCCTCGGCCTCCGCGATGAACTCCTGCACCACGAAGCTGGCATACAGGCCACGCAGGGCCTCGACGACGCTGCGGGACGCGGATGGCTTCTCCGTCAGCATCACGCCGGCCCCCTGGGCGCCTTCGTTCAACTTGATGACGTGCGGAGGGGGACCCAGCATTGAGAGCAGGTCGTGGGTATCGTCCGGGTTGTCGCCGAAGACGGTCACCGGCAGATCGATCCCCTGCGCCGCCAGCAACTGGTGCGTGCGCAGCTTGTCGCGTGCACGCAGGATGGCATCCGACGGGTTGGGACTGTACGTCCCCATGAGCTCGAACTGCCGCAGCACGGCCGTGCCATAGCGCGTGATGGAGGCGCCGATGCGCGGGATGACCGCATCGTAGTCCGCCAGCGACCTGCCCTTGTAGTGCAGTTGGAAGCCGGTGGACGCGATACGCATGTAGCAGCGCAGCGGGTCCAGCACACGCGCTGTGTGGCCGCGCTGGCGCGCAGCCTCGACGAGACGTCGTGTGGAATACAGCTTGCCGTTGCGCGACAGGATGGCGAGCTTCATGGGTGGGCAATCACGGGGGCCGGGCACAGCATGCCACGCACGGGATACCGGGCGATGACAGGACGGGGGAAAGGGAATGCGGAGATGGAGCGGGTGATGGGAATCGAACCCACGCTAGCAGCTTGGGAAGCTGCAGTTCTACCATTGAACTACACCCGCACGATGCGGCGAGTCTATGCCGCAGGACGCGGCAAGGCAATGCGGCGCCGTCATCCGGCGCCGCATCGCGGGTCGTGCATCAGAAGTTGCCGCTCAAGGTCATGAACGCCGTGGTGTTGGTCCCGCCGCCCTGGTTGACCGTCGTGTTCACGCCCAGGTTGGCGTCGAAGCCGAACAGCCGCGTGCGCGCGCCCAGCAGCAACGTCCCGTAGCTGTCATCGGTGTCCAGGCCAGGTACCGCATAGGGCGCGGTGCCCGGCAACGACAGGGCCTGCGCGAAGACTTCTTCCGCCGGGTCCTCGAATTCCCTGTCCACTGTCAGCCGGGCGTAGGGCGCCAGGTGATCGTTGATCGCATAGCTGACCTGCCAGCCCGCGCTGCCGATCAATGAATCGAAATCCTGGTCCGGATACGCCAACGCCGTCGAATTGACGTTGCTTTCGGTGTAGCCGTCCATCTCGATGGTCTGGGACACGACACTCACCACGGGACCATGGCGGAACGCACCCTCGCCGAACTCGTAGCCGGCGCTTGCACCCACCGTCAGGTTGGTGCCGTCCGGCGAGCCGCTGTGCCGGCGGGTCACGCCGCCCAGCTGCACTTCGCGGTCCACGTCGTACGAGATCCAGCTGTAGCTGACCTGTGCGTTGGCCCACAGGTGGTCGCCGTACCAGCCGGCAAAACCGCCCAGCGTGGCATCGGATTCGTCGAAGCTGCCGCGGCGCAGGCCGAAGTCGTACTTCGCGCGACCGTAGCCGGCGAAGGCGCCATAGACCCACGAGCCCTTCGACCAGTCGACACCGAAGGTTCCCATCGGACCCGCGCCGTCGTACAGGTCGCCATCACCGTAGCGCAGGAAGTCGCCCCGCACGTCACCCCACCAGCGCATGCCGTCGCCGTCCGGCTTGCCGGCCACGTGTGACGCCACGCGGTCTGCGCGCGCACGCCCATGCACGGAAGCGGTGTACGGCAGCAGCGCGATCTGGCGCGGGCCTTCCAGCATCGCCACCGCGTATTGCGACAGGATGCCGTGGGCCTTCGATGACGGATGCACGCCATCGGCGAAGGCATACACGTCCGGCGCGTTCGGGGTGGCGTAGTTGAGCGGGCTGCAGGTGACCGAGGATGCGGTGATCTGCGGATTGCAGGCGGTCCCGGTGACATTGCCGAAGCCGTATTCCGCCGGACTGGCGACGATCTCGCGCAGCAGCGTGAAGGTGTCCAGCGGGATCACCCGCAGGCCAGCCGTGTTGATGGCACCGAACAGCGCATTGTTGTAGGTCGTGGCCAGCTGCGTGCCGGCGGCCGCGTTCGCAGGTCCCTGTGCGCGGAACGACGGCGTGACGCCCAGGTCGGGTACGGTCGGCACCAGGATGTAGCGCGCACCCGCATTCTGCAGCGTGCCGATGATGCCGACCTGCGCCGTGACCGCGCCTCCGATGGTGGTGGTCGGGTTGGCGCCGGCGACCACGGCGAACAGGTCGTTCGCCCCGCCCCAGACGGTATACAGCGCGTTCGGATCGGCGCGGCCGCCGTTGGCGGACAGGTAGCTGGTCAGCTGCGCGGTCATCGACGGAATCGGACCGAGCGCGCCTGCGGTGTTGGTGCCGACCCGCGCACCACCGACGGCGTAGTTGGTACCGCCCTGGTTGGCGCTGCCAGCGCCCGTGCCGTAGTACTCGGCCAGGTACTCGGACCACACCAGGCCCGGGTTGGTGGTGAAGCGGCCGAGCAAGGCACCGTTCGGCCCCACCGCCTGGACCAGCGCCGGGCGGAAGTGGCCGGAATCGGTGAGGCTGTCACCAAAGAAGACGGTCTGGGAGTACGGGCTGTCGCCTGCCAGGGCAGGGGCGGCCGCCACCGCCAGCGCAACGGCCAGCAGCGAGCGGACGGGCGAAAAGGAACGCTTCATGGAATCTCCGGGGCAAGGGATGGTCGACTGCGCGCCGGCTCTGCCGTACGGCTGCGCATGGCGCGCATCGTTCCACCAAGCCCGCCGGCGCACACGCTGCAATGCGGCAAGCGCCCGGGCCATCGGCGACAATGGCGGCATGGACATCCAGTTGAACGGGCAGCCGCTGGCGCTGCCGGACCACAGTACCGTCGCCACCCTCCTCCACCTGCAAGGCCTGGCCGAGCGCCGCGTGGCGATCGAGGTCAATGGCGAGATCATCCCGCGCGGACAGCACGCACAGTGCGTGCTGCAGGCGGATGACCGTGTCGAGATCGTGCACGCACTGGGCGGCGGCTGAAACCGCGGATCGATCCGGATCGGCGGGACGCACCGGCATGACATGGGCGATAATCGCCGCATGTCCAACACCGCCCCCCATGACCCGCTGGTGATCGCGGGCAAGACCTATCGTTCCCGCCTGCTCACCGGCACCGGCAAGTTCAAGGATTTCGAGGAAACCCGCCTGGCCACCGAGGCCGCGGGCGCCGAAATCGTCACCGTCGCCATCCGCCGCACCAACCTGGGCCAGTCGCCCAACGAGCCCAACCTGCTCGACGTGCTGCCGCCGGACCGCTACACCATCCTGCCCAATACCGCCGGCTGCTATACGGCCGACGATGCCGTACGCACCTGCCGGCTGGCGCGCGAACTGCTCGACGGCCACACGCTGGTGAAACTGGAAGTGCTGGGCGACCAGAAGACTCTCTACCCGGATGTCGTGCAGACCCTGGCCGCGGCTGAAAAGCTGGTGGCCGACGGCTTCGACGTGATGGTCTACACCAGCGACGACCCGATCCTGGCCCGCCGCCTGGAGGAGATCGGCTGCGTCGCGGTGATGCCCCTGGCCGCCCCCATCGGCTCCGGCCTGGGCGTGCAGAACAAGTACAACCTGCTGGAAATCATCGAGAACGCCAAGGTGCCCGTGCTGGTCGATGCCGGGGTCGGCACCGCCTCCGACGCCGCCATCGCGATGGAACTCGGCTGCGACGGCGTGCTGATGAACACCGCCATCGCCGGCGCGAAGTACCCGGTGCTGATGGCCAGCGCCATGAAGAAGGCCGTGGAAGCAGGACGCGAAGCCTTCCTGGCCGGACGCATCCCGCGCAAGCGCAACGCTTCGGCCTCCAGCCCGATCGACGGCCTGATCGGCTGAACCGATGACGGACCCGTTCTCCAGTTCCGGCGCCAAGGCCCCGCCCAAGCCCTTCACGATCAGCGAAGGCCGACGCGAAATCCGCAGTTTCGTGCTGCGGCAGGGCCGCTTCACCGACGCCCAGCAGCGCGCATTCGACACGCAGTGGCCGCGCTTCGGGTTGGACTACACGGGCGCACCACGCGACTACGACGCCGTGTTCGGCCGCACCGCACCGCGCGTGCTCGAAATCGGCTTCGGCAACGGCGAAGCACTGCGCTTCGCGGCGGCCCGCGACAAGGACCGCGACTACCTCGGCCTGGAAGTGCACGCGCCCGGCGTGGGCCGCCTGTTGAACGCACTGGCCGAAGACGGCAGCGACCACGTCCGTGTCTACCACCACGATGCTGTCGAAGTGCTGCAGCACGAGGTGGCCGACGGCTCTCTCGACGAAGTACGCATCTACTTCCCCGACCCGTGGCACAAGAAACGCCACAACAAGCGCCGCCTGGTGCAGCCCGAGTTCGCCGCACTGGTCACGCGCAAGCTGCGCGTCGGTGGCCGCCTGCACTGCGCCACCGACTGGGAAGCCTATGCCGAGCACATGTGGGACGTGCTGGACGCGACGCCGGGACTGGCCAACCGCGCGGGTCCGCGCGGCAGCGTGCCGCGCCCCGACTGGCGGCCGCAGACGCATTTCGAGACCCGCGGCCAGAAGCTTGGCCACGGGGTGTGGGATCTTCTGTACGACCGCGAGTAATACCGCAGCACGCACCAGGAAACCGACCGCGACATGGAAAACGCGCTGACGCTGACCAACGACATGAAGCTCGTCCTCGGGCTGGTCGGCTTCACGATGGCGATGTTCCTGTTCGAACGCATCCGCGCGGATCTGGTCGCCCTGGTCGTGCTGGTGGTCCTGGGCATCACCGGGCTGATCGCGCCGGAGGAGATCTTCGGCGGCTTCTCGGGCAACGCGGTGATGAGCATCATCGCCACCATGATCCTCGGCGCGGGACTGGACCGCACGGGCGCGCTCAACCGCCTCGCCTCCTGGCTGCTGCGGCGTGGGCATGGCATCGAGCAGCGGCTGCTGCTGATGACCACCGCCATCGCCAGCCTCAACTCCTCCTTCATGCAGAACCCATCGGTGATGGCGCTGTTCATGCCGGTCGCCTCGCGGCTGTCGTCGCGCACCGGACTGTCACTGCAGCGCCTGTTGCTGCCCATTGCCGCCGCCATCGTCATGGGCGGCGCGTTCACCATGGTCGGCAATTCGCCGCTGATCCTGCTCAACGACCTGCTGGTCTCCGCCAACAACAACCTGCCCTCGGGCATGGCCACGCTGGAGCCGCTGCGCATGTTCGCGCCGTTGCCGATCGGAATGGCGCTGGTCGCGGTGTCGCTGCTGTACTTCCGCTTCCATGGCGACCGGAAGTTGAAGGAGGAAACCCCTGACGCTGACGGTGCCGTCACCCCGGCACGCACCGAGAGCTACTTCGCCAATACCTACGGCATCGAAGGCGACGTGTTCGAACTGGTGGTCACCGCGGAGAGCCCGCTGGTGGGCATGTCGCTGGGCGAGGCCGAAGCGCTGCACGATGCGCCGTTGATGCTGGCCCTGCAGACGGGCAACGATACGCGGCTCGCACCGCCGGCCGACATGCGGATCTGGGTAGGCAGCGTGCTGGGCGTGATGGGCACGCGGCAGGACGTGGGCGATTTCGCCCAGAACCAGTTCCTGCGCATGTCCTCGCGCCTGCGCCACTTCGGCGACCTGTTCAACCCGAGCCGCGCCGGCATCTCCGAGGCCGTGGTGCCACCGACATCCAGGTTCATCGGCAAGACCGCGCGCGAGCTGCGCCTGCGCAAGCAGAACGGTATCAGCCTGCTGGCGATCAACCGCGACAAGAAGGTCATCCGCGACAACGTGCGCGAGGAGAAGCTGCGCGCCGGCGACATGCTGGTGTTCCACAGCATCTGGCAGGACCTGGGACTGGCCGCCGAGAGCCGCGACTTCGTGGTGGTGACGGACTATCCGAAGGGCGAACAGCGTCCGCACAAGTTCAAGATCGCGATGACCATCTTCGCCATCACCATCATCATCGCGTTGACGTCCAAGCTGCCGGTCGCGCTCACCCTGATGACCGGCGTGGCCGGCATGCTGCTGACCGGCGTCCTGCGCATGGACGAAGCCTACGGCGCGATCAACTGGAAGACCGTGTTCCTGATGGCCGGCCTGATCCCGCTGGGCTGGGCGATGGACAGCAGCGGCGCTGCCGCCTGGGTGGCCGGGCACACGGTCGAACGACTGCCCGAGGGCATCCCCGTGTGGGCGCTGGAGATCGCCATCGCGCTGCTGACCACCGCCTTCTCGCTGGTCATCAGCCATGTCGGGGCCACCATCGTGATGGTGCCGATGGCGATCAACCTGGCGTTGGCGGCGGGTGGAAATCCCACCGCGTTCGCGCTGATCGTGGCGCTGTCGGCGTCCAACAACCTGATGACGGCCTCGAATCCGGTGATCTCGATGATCGTCGGTCCGGCCAACTACACCTCGCGCCAGCTGTGGCGCGTCGGCGGCCCCCTGTCGCTGATCTACACCATGGTCGTCGTACTCGCGGTCAACGCCCTGTTCTGGTGGAACGGACGCGCAGGATGACATCGCTGGCGCTGTCCCTGCTGCCGAGTCGGTACGCGGTCGCGCAACTGCCTGCGGATTCCGCGCTACCGGCGTGGTGGCCTAGCACCGGCATGCGACACGCCGGCTGGACCGACGACGAACTGTCGTTGGTCTGCGAGGAAGCGCATGTTCCCCAGGACGTGCGCTGCCAGCGTGACTGGCGCATGTTCAAGCTGCAGGGGCCCTTCGATTTCGCTCTGACCGGCATCCTGAAGGCGGTGCTGGACCCGCTGGCGGCAGCGGGCGTCGGGATCTTCGCACTGTCGACCTACGACACGGATTACGTGCTGGTGCAGGCACCTCGGCTGGACGACGCGCTGTCGGCATTGCGCGACGCGGGTCACCGCATCGGCGCTTGAAAGATTGCGGCTACGTTACCGACGCCGCAGCAGGATGCGCGCGGCCACGGCGCCGAAGTGCAGCCAGATCGCACCAAACACGCCCGTGCGGGTGACCACCCCGCATCGTGCGGCTTCGAACTTGCGGAAGTAGCGCCACAGGCCACGGTGCTTGTGCCACTCCACGAACATCGGCCGCGCGCGGCTCGATACGCCACGGATATGCAGCACCCGGATGTCGTTAGCGACGGCGACCTTTGCCCCTGCCGCGCGTGCACGACGGCAGAGGTCCATGTCCTCGGCATGCAGGCGATAGCCTTCGTCGAACCCGTCGATTCTGTCGAACAGCGCGCGCGGCATCAGCATCAACGCGCCCGACACGATGTCCACCGGCTGCAGCACTTGCCCGTCATCGACCGGCACCGCCAGCCTGGACGCCGCGCCCGGCGAACGCAGCATCGCGGCGAACAGAGGATCGCGACGACGCGCTGCCGCATCGCGCACGCCGCCCTCGTCCACCAGGTCCACGCCCAGCAACACCTCGCCCGTCGCATGGCGGGCGTGCGCGCGCAACCGCGATAGCGTGTCGGCCTCCACCATCAGATCGGGATTCACGAACGCCAACCAAGGCGCATGCGTATCGCGTGCACCCTGGTTGCAGCCGACCGCGAAGCCGGGATTGTCGGGATTGGCGATGAAGCGCAAGCGCGCATCCTGCAGCGCGTGGCGCTGCACGATCTCCATCGTGTCGTCGGTGGAGGCATTGTCCACCACGCGGATCTCGTCCACGCCATGCGCCGTGCGCAGCCGCATCAGGCAGTCGTCGATGCTGGTGGCGCTCTCATGCGTGACCACCACCACGGCGATGCCGGCTGCCTCAACCGAAGAGGTCACGCTGGCGCTCCGGTGATCCCGCTTCGGCGTACAGCGCACCCAACCGTTCGCGCGGTTCGTGCAGCGGATCCTCCATCAGGAACGTTGCCAGCCGCGGCGTGAAGGCGGGCCAGCGTGCGTTCAATGCGTCCATGTCGCCATCGGCAGGACCGCCCTCGCCTCCGCGCGCCACGAAGGCGGTCTCGCACAGGGCGTTGCGCCACCCCAGCCCGGCCAGGCGCAGCGACAGGTCGACCAGCGCGGCGTACCACGAGCCGTAGCTCGCGGCATCCAGGCCACCGACGCGCTTGCGGGCGCTGCCACGCAACGCCACCGCGTGCGCGACAGCCGCCGGAAGCTCCGGATGCAGCGGCGCC
>Ga0065704_10070455_pt1 | contig 24122 bp, 14 predicted proteins | sample SwiRhicommuniRL2_FD_59091 | JGI IMG/M metagenome (GOLD analysis project Ga0065704, IMG submission 59091) | Switchgrass rhizosphere bacterial communities from Rose Lake, Michigan, USA - RL2 v2 (version 2) | ecosystem: Host-associated > Plants > Roots > Rhizosphere > Soil | place: East Lansing, MI | reverse complement strand
AAGCAGTACCCAAAGCGAGAATCATACCACTAGACCACACGCCCGAATTTGTGATAGGCTAAAACCACGAATTTTACCACCTATGTTTTATGAAACTCTACACAATTTAAGAAGCCAACTAATGATTAATAATTTTGAACATCTACCAAATACGAGAATAAAATTGTTACCAAATTTCAAAATATGTAATACTGGTTCTCCACTCTATCGTTACTTCTAGTATTGTTGGTATAGAGGCTGAAAAGACACGTAAAAGTCTGAGATTATAATATATGGCAACAACTTCATGAAGAAATCCAAGAGTATTCGGAATTTTTCCAACTAATTTAGTATAGTCATGTTTGCTTACTGTTCCTACTTATTCTTCTTACCCGTTGTTTTAATTGGTTAGATAATCAACACATCTTTCTTGTCGTTGTAACTTTGTGAATAAATGTCTCTCTTCCTATTCATTTTCGCAGCTTTCTGTATTTTTACAGCCAAAACTCTTTATAGCATGAAACTTCCTTCAATTGTCACGTCCTACATTCTAAAATGTATAGCCTTGAACGTCCTCGGTATCTATCTCCTACAGAAGAACTATATTCTCCTAAAAATCCTGTTAATTTTGATCGCAAATATGATGATTCCATATATCATGAGAATAAAGAGGAACTATAGAGTCATTATTCTGATAAAGATTCTTCGAAAGAAGATTAAGTGAGGTGAACGAGTGAACGATGTTACCTGTGAGTTCTGGTGGAAATAACAGCTCTAAAATATCAGCTTCTCAGGATATGTCTCATGGAATGTAGTTCTGTGAATTATGCTCACGACCCTTGCTAATTATTTTCATATCCACGCTGAATCTATTCCAAGAATCTCTAAAGTCGCCATCTACTCCCACTAACAGCTACGAAAGGGAAATATCAGCTAGAAAGTCTACTAGCAAGGAGAAACATGTACTATATTTCGCTTCCAAAACAAGAGGTTCTCCATGTTTCTTATTTCTAATCTATTGTCTTGATTTACGTTCCTCAGTATACCTGGTTGTACGTAATTTCATGTAATAAAGTATAAAGATATACAAGAACATACTTAATGTCATAATTAGGCTTCAGTCTCAGAATTTTGAGATTCGAAAGGAGTAAGCTTGCTAGTTCCCTCAGTCCAAGAAACACCAGAGTAAGTGATTTCCTTGATTGCAGCAATAATATCTTCGAAAGAACCTCTAACTTGTTTAGTAGAGTCTCTTTCTCTTAAGGTCACTGAGTCATCCTTAATGGACTCGAAATCAATGGTGATACCGAATGGAGTACCCAATTCATCGTTTCTGGCATATCTCTTACCAATAGAAGCAGAAGAGTCATCGATCTTGAATGGAATTTGTTGCTTTCTCAAGTAAGAGGAAACCTTCTTTACCATTGGTTGTAATTCTGAGGTTGAAGATAAAGGAACCAACAACACCTTGGTTGGAGCGACCAAAGGTGGAAGAGATAAAACACCTCTGTCAGCACTTTCAGGTCTAGACCAGAATTGATGTTCGAAAATGGAGTAGAGAATTCTACCAATACCAAATGAAGGCTCAATGACATTTGGAGTGTATTCACGAATATGTTCAGTTCTAGTGACTTTCTCAATGTTGATCAAGTCTTGGTCCAATTCAGCAGTGATGGAACCGATCTTGACGACAATTTTGCCTTCAGCCTTCAATTCCTTACCCAAATCTTCCAATTCACATTGGGTTCTAGCTAACAACCACTTTTCAATAACACCGGCATCTTTTCTAAACTTTGGACCAAACTTCTTCTTGGAAAGTTCAATTTCGAATTTCTCAACGATCTTTGGTTCTGCCAAAGGTTGTCTCACAACCAATTTTTCATTGGTTCTTGCAGAATGAACACTCAAATCGTAGGCAGATCTGTCGGCACATCCAACACATTCAATCCAGCCGTACGAAGTTTGTAATTCAGCATCCCAACAATCAGCAGCATAATGAGCCATTTCGTTGGACATGTGTTGTCTAAATCTCAATCTATTTGAATCTACACCAATTTTGGTCAAGAATAAGAAAATTCTGGCGATGAAGTAACCTAAGGTTTCGTTATCAACCAATCCAGTCTTGACAGCTTCACCAATGGTCTTTTCAATCAATTTGGTAGAACCGGATTCTTGAACTTCCTTTGGCAAAAACATCAACTTCACGTCTTCGACTTCATGGAACTTGGCATGGGTCTTGTCTTCTGGATCAATGAAATGTTCGATTTCAGCCATCAAGAATTCACGAACTCTCAATAAACCTGCTCTTGGAGCAATTTCATTTCTAAAAGATTTTCCAACAGATGCAGAAGCAAATGGCATCTTCTCGTTGTTGAATTCCAACAACTTTGAAAAGTTCAAGAATTGGCCTTGAGCAGTTTCTGGTCTCAAGTATCCCTTCAATTGTCCAGATGGTCCGATAGCGGTTTCGAACATCAAGTTGAATGCAATTGGTAATTCCAATGGACCCCCAGTTCCTGGGTTGGTGATGTTGAACTTAGTGATCAATTCACCTAATTGTGGGCCAGAAAACCCATCAATTTGAGCTAAAACGTTTTCATATTCAGCGGCAAGTTCGTCTTCTAATTTGATGTTCTTGATTTCCTTGACCTTCTTCTTTCTCTTCTTCTTGTCGGCATCTTCCTCTTCTTCTACGACCTTGAGACCTCTAGCGGCCTTATCACCCTTTAATCTGGCTTCCAAGACTTCTTCAACCAAATGGTCAGCTCTGAAAATTTCTCCGGTTTTCAAATCCTTACACATCCAATCAGCGAACTTATCGACGTGGCCAGAAGTCTTCAAAACTTCATGGGGAGTCAACATGGTACAATCAACTTCCAACATGTCTTCTTCCAAGATAAAGTGCTTTCTCCAAGTGTCAATGACATTGGCTTGGAATGCACATCCTGGTGGACCATAGTCATATAATCCAGAAACTCCACCATAGATTTCAAAGGCTGGAGCAAAGAAGAATCTTCTTTTCAAGATTTGATCCAAAGTATCACGATTGAATGGAATTGTCGTTTTGTTAGACATAGCTCTGCGTAATAAGGGTATTGTCCTTTTAACAGTTCCTGAGAAAGTTATTGTAGCGTGGGTTGTGAGTTGAACATGGTGAGTGGTGGTGAAAAAGTTAACTCAGTCGATGTGTCGATGGTTTTGGTTCGGACACGCCAACAGTTAACGCAAAGAAGGAACCAGACGAGTTAACCAACGCCAAGAATAACGATCCTTCTGCATACGTTGCCTGATGGAATTGGCCAATAGAGGAGGGTAAAGGCACATTGTGAACCTCAGTCGTTCACTGTATAGTTTTGATGGAGGCACATCCCATTTCCACCTTGGTAGAATAAAATCTATGAATTGTGGTCATATAAAATTAAGATAGTCGTCACCATAGTGGAGATAGTGTCTCAATTGGTCCTCTCTTAAGGACTACAAAGTATACCATTATAGAAAATTGTCATATTGAGATGTATACGAAAAAGGTAATAGGGATGAGAGACAAAAGAACGGATGCTCTACAGGAGATACAATAAGAAACTTGGGAAAGAGACTTCACAGTATATCTCTTGTTAAGCATTTGGCAATGCATTGAAACTAATGCTTCTGTATTGCCAACTGAAATATTGTTGGTGCTGAATTTTGGGTGCAAAATTTAACGAGGGTCCAAAACCAGTTTGGATCAAAAAACCTTTCAGTGAGAATACTGGCTATTTCCAGAATCTTCTTGAGACTACTCTAATCATTCTTTGAATGACGAGACCCTGGTTCAATATCTAAATCAGAAAGATTGGCCTTTCTGGTTCTTCTCCAGTAATCAATTTGGGAGTAGGGGTAAGCCAGAAAGTTGACGTTTCCTTCAGCATACCAAGATTGACACCCACCAAAAGGAGATCCAAAAACACTGCGTGCCAATTCGGCCTGAATCTCCTTAAACCAAGCATTGTACTTTTCAGTCTTGACACAGAATGATTTCATTGTGCCATTCAATACCTTTGGAGCAATGTCAGCAAAGTAATTCAATCCATTTTCAATGGCCATAACAACAGATGAATGTCCTGTAGTCGCATTTGGCCCCCCAATAAGAAGAAAATTAGGGCAGTCCTTGACTAATAAAGTGTTATAAGCAGAAACACCCTCTTTTTCCCAGACCTTTTTGAGATCTACGTTATTACGGCCGATGATATCATAGTAGAAGAAACTCTTGAGAACATTATACCCAGTGCATGCAATTATAATATCAGCCTCGAGAACTTCACCATTTGCCATAGTAATACTATGTTCATTGACCTGTTTGATAGAACCACCAACGACGTTCATTTTCGGATTACTCAAAGTATCCATATAATCGTGGTCAAAAATCAATCTCTTACATCCGATTTTGAAATCAGGCATAATCACATCCTTAAACTTCTCAGGACATTTCTTGTTCATATAATTAATCGAGGTCCTTTTGTTCATAGCTCGAGAGATTCTTGGAATGATATTTGCTCCCTTGAACAAAGGAAAGTGAGATTCTGAAACACAAAACACAACGAAACGAAGCATCAATAAAGTGATCCGACTAAATGATAGCCATTGATACATCTTCTGAAGGCCAGTAGGAATAGGAGGCATAATGTATTGTCCAGATCTCGAGATTTGAGTCAAAGATTCTACCCCATAGTCCCTGACTAATAAAGGAATACACTGGTTGGCAGAACACCCATTTCCAACCACAACCACCTTCTTCCCTTTGAAGTCGACAGTATGGTCCCAAATCGCAGAGTGCATGTATACTCCCTTGAAGGTATCTAACCCTGGAGCCTTCAATTGGTTGGGATGTACCAACCCACCTTGACAACTGAGAACGATCTTGGAGGTATGTTTGTACGTTTGTCCCGTAACGATGTTCGTTGCTTCGAGAAGCCAATCTCCAGAAGACTCGTTATATTTTGCAGATGTTACGCAAGTTTGGAACTTTGCATATTTTCTCAAATCATGTTTCTTCACCACCTCCAAAATGTATTCTTCCATTTCATATTGGGGAGGCTGAGCCTCGCTCCAGGACGTGTTCAACTCGTTACTAAAAGAATACCACAAAGCAGGAATATCAGATGCACATCCAGGATATGTATTAGCATACCAAGTACCACCGAAATTATCATACTTTTCAAATATGACGAAGTCCGTTTCTTTCAATTTATCAACACACCTCATGGCACTGGCAATACCAGAAAAGCCACCGCCAATAATAGCGACATTGGAGGCGGTTTCGATGACTGGAAGCTTTTCATTCTTGCGAACTTCATGGCCTGGTCCTATAACTGCTTTTGAGTCTTCATACTTAACTCTGAATTTGGCTGGATCCTTGTGGGATTGTTTGGTTATTGTGACAACAGACATGATGATGATGTTGATGACAATGATATGAAATTTGAAATAGTAGTACTTTCCGGCAACTTATATATAAACTAGAGCACGTGATAATTACCCCAGGTATCGGTAACACTCTAGAATATTTACCAGATACCCCACCATACAAACTTCTGATACCCCACCATGCCCACTACGGGCACACTTACTCCAGGGGTTAATAACAACCCCGGCAGACCCCTTTTCGGGTCCTGGAGATCTTTCACTGGCAACCCCACCAGATCTTTTACACATATCCCCACCAGGCCCATACTAACACACCTCCTAGACTCCCGGATACCCTCGCAAGAATCCCGGATAACACCCTCTAATTCTATCACCGACGTCCCCTCTTCCTTTATGACCGGCATTGTGGTAGATTTGTCTGTGCGAAAACCCCATGTAATTCCGAAGGTTATGTACCTCCGACCCCGAGAAACGAGTTCTGCGCATAAGGCCTAAAAAATCACTTGTTTGTGCATATAGAGATTCTGTGTCCTCTTTAGTCCAAGACCCTCAATCCATTCTGGGGATTGATGTTGATCATGAGCATGGGGTGAGACAAGTCCTGGTTGATAAATTGCAGGTACTAAAAGCCGAATCTCAATTGCGGATACTAAAAGCCGAATCTTAGTTCTTAGTTGTGTAGTGCTGGAGGTTTCACAAGTAGTAGTCCCTGCCGTTGATTAATTGAGAGAATGCAAGCGAGCTTGGCTACCTTCTAAGCCACCCCTCGCATTATTTTCCCCACTACAACTACTAGGTGAGCAAAAGACCGAAACAACCCGGTGCTACGCAAGTCAAGTTATCATTGGATAATATTGAGATAACGATACTATTTTCAACTGATTTCCGAACTGAGATATGTATTATTATGAAACTGAGTGTAAAGTGTGAAACTGGGTGCAAAATGTGAAACTAAGTGCAAAGTGAGACGTGCGAAAGCCTCTAAAAGGAACAATTATTAAATGCTGGGGCTCTTTGACATTGGTGGAAAGCTTTCAAGTGTCAAGACTAACAAGGGAACAGCATTCCTCAAACTAACAGAGGAAACCCTTGAGTGAAAATCGAGAAGTGATTTCTGGAGTTGAACTGAATTCATATTGAAATGGCTCCGTTGAATAGTAAATTTAGAGTGCTGAGACTAGACTTCAAGTTCTTCAATATTACTTGAGGTTATGGGATGTCTAAATTTGAAAGTTTGGTGGATTCGATAATATTTGAAAGATTAATCACGTGTTGTCTGTTAGACATGTATCTGACATAAAATGATTTGATAGATGACAAAGGCAGAGTCTACCAATTTTCAATGGTGTATTTCGGTTTAAGCTGTTTTAAAAGAATTTGTTTCTAAAATCAGTTCTTCATCATAATCTGAAGGTTCATCACTATCAAAATACCTTTTGGCTATAAGCAGTACAATTGTTGCTAGACAGGAAATGGCAAACACCTTATCGAACCAGGCATCTATAAATTCAACTTCTTTTATCGATATTGTAGGGTTGGTGCTTCCACTTCCAGACAACGATAGAATTTTTGAGATTTGGTGTGAAAGTGTGGTTGGAAGATTGGTTCGAATCAATAAAGCGGTGGCTATGATGTATACTCCTAAAGCTTCTGATATCACAAGATGCTTGAGCGAATTTTTCACAAAGCCGCTGGTTGTAGGCATGAGTTTGCTGAAAGATTTGAAAGTGATAAGTACGTTTGAGAAAGAACAGATGAACAAACTTCCAGACAAAATGAAACTTATTTGGTTTACTAATTGGGTTTCTGCGATTGGCAAGCTTGTAAGGGATAGTATCAACTTTGCCAATGTGATAGCCAACGCATCTTTCGTATTGGACGTTTGAATATCTTGTGGATCGTCACTAACAACGATGACGTTTGTGTGCTGGTCACTAACATCATTTGCAGCATAAAATACCAAGTATGGCATCCTGACAAATAGAACATTGACAATACGGTAGATACAATACATGGCAAAAGCATAGTTTGCATATTTCATCAACTTATGAAATCTTTCCTGTCGAGAAACACTCTGTTGTTGTTGCAAAAGATAATCAGATATCATGTTGACAATATCATCATAAATTCTACTCTTCAACGATAATAAACCATCGATTTCCATGGACAATTCATGCTCCTCCAGGTTCTCCGTACTTAAAGATAAGTTTGATAGACTGGCGAAAGATTGGACTTTATGCATGATACCACCAAATTTATTCTTTTTTAGTCCTCCATGAAGGAGAACATTATCAGTAGAGTGGTTTGGCTGGTTATAGATAGTTCCTCCAGTGGACAGATGAATTTTACTCAATTCGTTCTTTCTTTTCAATAATAATAAACAAGTGTTGTTGAAAGACTGGATCAAATCGTTGATTTCTGCTTCTGAGATTTCCTTCGATGCATGGAAGTTGTTGAAAGTGTCCAGCTTAAGTATATTTGCTTTGCCTTGAAAAAATAGTTTATATGGAGTTGAAGCAGAACCAATTCCAGATAAAACCGCCAACGCAGTGATACCACCAATAGCTACTTCATTAATTTTCTTTTCAATTAGCGACTTCGAACTCTGGCCAGAAGTCTCAGATACTGAGAAATTGGGCGATATTTCGCCTGCCTTATGTAGTAAATAGAGCCAACCTACTAACAAAGCCAATGAGATTACCAACCTGGTGTATTGTTGATTTCTATACGGTACCAAATCTTGACAAATGCAAAGACTTATTATCATACATGGCTGGAAAAGCGTAAGGATAAATACCAAGGTGTCAATAACAAATTTGAACAAAACAATTCTGACTTTGACATTGTAAAAGTCCGCCAATTCACACATCATAAGCACAATAAGCAAAGTTCCCAAGGCGATGGTGATACTGAATATAATGCCGATGATATCATTCTTTCGAGATGTTTCATGGGAGATCGAGTTGTGTTTCACTTTGCCCCCATCAAAATCGTCTTCGGATACTTTGACGTCTATTATTCGTAAGTTATACTTGTGAATCAAGTGTGCTTGGATATATTCATTGATCTGTGACGGAAGAATATGGAGCCTTCCAGAGGTCTGGATTATATTGTGATTATATACAAAAGCATAGATCCATATAGTTAAGAAGACTAGTAGTATTATGAAGGGAATTGACCCAATTAGAACTGACAACATTACAGTTGCATCTTAGAGTGGTTGTGGTTTCATTTCGATTGGTTTTGTCATTTAAATGTAACAGAATGTTTGAACCTCGCACACGACCTTTTTTACACGACCTAGAATTGAAAAATGAAAAACTCTTCAATACAACCAAAGATCCCAAGCACGTCACATTCAATAATCCAAGATGCCTATGAGGTTAACTTCTGAAAAGAAGATGCGTAAGTATCTTATCGAGCAACTTAAAGCTCGTAAGATTCTCGGTGCAAGAATAGCTCAGGGAAAGAAGACGCAAGAAGATTTAATCAATTTGGGATTAGCTCCACAAGTATTTTTATTCAAAAACTTGTTTAGTGGACAAGTGTTATATTCACAAGTACCTGCATACCATCAAGATCAAATCGACCAACAGTTTGTTAGACCAAACTGGGAGAACAGAAAACCATCCAGAAGAAATGATTTATGGAGAATTATGTGCGTAGCCACTTTTGATAATTACGACTATGCAGTTGCCGCTTTCCATGGATTAGTGCAGTTGAGAAAAGCAAGAGATGTCTACCAATCAAAGGAAGCCAAATCTATGAGAAGAAAGAACGACGAGGGGAACACCTGGTACTCAGGTCAATACAGACCTGCCTACTCTCAAGAAGCCGTTGCTGATTTGTCTCACATAATCGAAGAATTCGAATTGACAAACACAAAGTTATCTTGGGAAAACGTATGGAGGATGGGTGAAGAAAAGCACTGGAGAATGGACTTGGTTCAACACGAACCTTTACCTCCATTTAATCCTAGAGACCAAAGTGTGTTGTTGGACGACTTGAGAGAAAAAGCTGTATTGGAATTTGCCAAGTTGAGAGGAATAGAAGAGGACGCAGTAGAATCAACTCAACAGCCTGAATTGGCTTGAATGTTATAATCTGCATGGTCACAGATAGCTCGAAGTCTTACGTCAGATTTTGAACCTCAGAATCGGTAATATCTCTGTATCTCCTCACAGTTTCAGCGTCATACAGGATATAATAGAAGGTTCTGTAGCTTTAAGTGAACCCATAACTATTCTAGTGAGTTTCATTGAGTAATTGCAAGAAATTGCAAGTGTGTATATAGTCTGCTGAATTTTTACCAGTATAAACATATCAGTATTTGAAATAAGAGAGACTTGATGTAGAATCGGTTTGAATCACCATTTGTCAGTATGAAAGTTATTTAGAATTGTTATCTTGTTTGTATCTTCTATTAGATGGCACAGTATGAATAGTGTTAATTTTTGTCGCAAAAGCTGTCGCAAAAGCTGTCGCAAAAGCTGTCGCAAAAGCTGTCGCAAAAGCTGTCGCAAAAGCTGTTGCACGACGTTGTCGCAAAGGTTGTCGCAAAGGTTGTCGCGACAAGATCACCTGAAATTGCCTAATTCGTGTAGAGCCGACAAATTCTGTAGCCGTATTAATGACATTTTTATCCAGTCGAGTACTAATGCAAATAACTGAGTGAAGCGAAGTGTCTTGTGCAACCAGTGTTGATTTTTCTTCTCGTGACAATTTTAGATTTGAAAATATTGTAGAATATAGGGAAAACACCTCTATAGTGGATACATATGAAATGGTCTGCGACAGAGAATTTCAGTTTTTTATAACTACTAGTACTCCTTTCTCTTGCGATGTTGACAAAAATGATCAAATAATAGGAACTTTTGGGAAACTAACCTTCCTTTAAATATACGAAGACCAAATAGCGGAGGTTTCGGGCCCAAGACGATAGCTTTCTCTAATCCAAGAACTCTACAGATAGATCTCACCGGGGTTATTGTAAAGATCTTCTAAATACTTAAAAGGCTCTCCAGTCCAAATATCATAGGCATGAAATTTATCGAGTCCTGTCTAGCGAGTCATAACTATATAATTTCTAGTTGGTAGCTACTCATTTGTCGATGCTATCCGGCCCTCACCTAATAAGCTTCCAAATGGTGTAATTTCCGCTCATCCTGCATACTGTAAATCCCGCCATGTTAATGCCCGATCCACAACTGAAAAAAAAGAAGAGCCGCCACAACAAGATTACAAAGGCATCAACTCCACTGTTTCTAAACTACCGCTGTTTCCTTGATCAAAAAGAAAGGAACCGCGGCTCAAATATATTATTGATACCTGAGGTAGATTCTTCCTTTATTTATCTGTTTCTCTATTTTAACGAGTATTGGAAGTCTGGTGACTCTTGTTAAATTGTCATCATGGAGTTTTACTATCGTAAACTGATGGGAAATGGAGCTATAGCTACCAAGTTCCGGTTAAATGGAAATACACCTGTTGGTATTCAACTGAAACAATCAAACTTGAGAGAACAACATTTGGCCATTCCAAACCCCGAACAGATAATGCCGGAAACTGGCGACAAATCCGTGATACTTGATAAAAAAGTGGATGAAGCTTTACCAATCAAAGAACCATCTGGTACTGTCACTATTACTGCAAAACCGGAGACCTTGGCCTGGGGCCATCACGAATCTCAGGGCAGGGGGATTGTATTTTCCATAAATGGTAAGAATGAAGGAGTGGAAACACCCAAAACTCATCATCCCAATAATTGCAACCGTTGTTATAGACTCAAGAAAAAGTGTCTGAGAGAATACCCCCAGTGCAATAACTGTGGGAAATCTGGAAATAACTGTGAATACACTACACGAAACAACAAGCGCCGGAAGAGATTACAAGATACCGTAGGTAGCCTGGTTGTTATTTCGTCAAACAACCCATCCCAAGAATCACAACAAGTTTATGATATAGTAGAGACAAATAGCAAAAATGGCAAAGAAGTTGTCGCTCACAAATTGGTCAGCGTATCTTCCCTACTATCGTCAGACACTTCAGAAAATTTGGCAAGGGTAGAAAGCACAAGACGAGTTGTCAAGAAGATTCCGTCTGCCGTTCTATCCACAACAGGTCGCAGGGAACAAGGAATACGGGACAAGTCCTTACATAATAAACTACTCGTGAATGGATTAAAAGTATCCTCAACCACCAACCTTAAAGAAGAGTTTATCAATTTGAAATCTTTTCCAGATAAATTGGCCACAAAATTTGCTGATAACTACTTCGAGAACTATGCCTACAAATACCCCTTCATCAACAAACTGGAGATGTTGAGTAAGATCAATAATATTGAATTTAAGTCAGAATCGATTGTGAACCTTGACATTTATTTGTTGTTAAGTATTGGTTGTTTAATCGACGACTCCAAATATCTCCACAACATCAACAAAAACCAGTACCAGACCTATTTCGGAGACAAGGGGATCGAATCTATAGTGGATATGTTAAACTTTACTACCAGCTCCAATTCTCAAGAAAGGTTAGAAACTCTCAAATTACTCTTGTTGCTTTCAATTCATAGTATGACCAGCATGAACGAACAATTGTGCTGGACTTTGATGGGGATATTGAACAGAATGGTAATCCAATTTGATTTATACAAAAGACCCTCGACGTGTGAAGAAGAGCGGATTTTCTGGTCTATTTTCAATATGGATAAAGAGCTCAGTTTTCTTTTGAATAAGCCAAGTCAACTTCCAATCTCCGACTATATAGGACAGTCATTGCCTATTGAAAAGCTTTATGAAGTTGAAAATATCGAGTTGATTTGCCAGGAAATACGATTCAACCAACTTCAAGATACCATACTTGGGATACATTTGTCAAACAAACGTCAGGAAGAAGATCTTCTTGATATATCGAAGAATCTCGAAAAATGGAGGATTTCTACTAGCTCTGTTATACACAAAACGTATAGCTCCTCACCATTTTTACAGGAATTAAAATCTATTGTTGATTTGAACTATTATTACTTGTTGATTGAAATAGACCAGTTGTCTTCAAGCGAATCTCTTCAATTTCCATTACATTTTCTTTCCAATTCTTTTTCAATGATTCTATCAGAAGCTGAATTCGACAAGAAAGACAAATCATACCACAAGCTTACACTCAGTTCATCATTATTTTGGTTTAAAAGGCTATTCAAAGTTGTGCGTTATAGTTTAAAGTCGATGATGAACATTCTTCAGTCTATTCAGAACAAATTGGAACTCAGCATCAAAATGAGTGAGTTTAATGGGAATTTACAATTGACACTCAACCTTTTGAAGTTCATTTCAGGTAAACTGAACTTCGAAGTTGTTGAAAGGGACACTGGGAACGAGTTAGTGGATGCCATATCTACAACATTGGTCAATTTGAACAGTTTAAACTCCAAGTTGGTCCAACTTAACATAATGACAAGTAATGACAAAGAGAGACAAGATTTAATTAATGAGATAGTTGTCATACAGACAAACTTAAGCTTTCAACTCTAGTTTATATATATCAATTCAATTCTTCATGGTTAGTTAAGTTAGTTTAGTTTAAGACTACCATTGATTAAGCAGAGTTCAAGCTGTATCTTTACCACTGGTCACTGGTGACTTTAAATTAGTACCAACCAACTCATCCTTGTATGCTAATAGATCCTTGCATACAAATAGGTATGTTTTCTTTCCATGTTCTATGACGTATGATGTATAAAGGATATATGATGGATGATAGTATTATTTAATGTTAAAAACTCAGGGATATATGATGGTAATATACTCATGGATATTTGATGATGTTAAACTGAATAGAATTGAATTAAGGAGCGTAGCATTGACCAGTCCTTATGACCCCGATAACATCTAGAAGCAACATCGCTTTGCTCAGTTACTTGTCATATCAAGTCGTGTACTTTCCAATTTTTCGATCTCGAAGGCAAAACTCGTGAGTCCTCATAGATAGAATAACCAACCAACACAACCACCAATCAACCACAATTACAATGCCACCAAAAGCAGATTGGGATAAATACGTAGCGCCTAACGAAGACGATGAAGGCTCACAAGAAAAGATTGTTCCTTTGAGTGAGGGTGACATTCAAGTGTTGAAAACCTACGGTATAGCACCATACGCCACATCATTGAAACGACTCGAGAAGGATTTAAAAACCATTGAAGATAGAATAAAGGAAAACATCGGTATCAAGGAAAGTGACACTGGGTTGGCTGCTCCTCATTTATGGGATGTCATGGGTGATAAACAGAGAATGTCTGAAGAACAACCTTTGCAGGTTGCCAGATGTACCAAGATTATCGAAGCCGTGAATCCAAACCCACAAGCAGGCGCTGTTCAAAATGCCGACAACAAATCCAAGTATGTTATCAATATTAAACAAATTGCCAAATTTGTGGTAGGGTTGGGTGAGAGAGTATCACCCACAGATATAGAAGAGGGAATGAGAGTTGGTGTTGATAGACACAAGTATGAGATCCAATTGCCATTGCCACCAAGAATCGATCCTTCAGTGACCATGATGACAGTTGAAGAAAAGCCTGATGTTACTTATAGCGACGTTGGTGGATGTAAGGAACAAATTGAAAAGTTGAGAGAAGTTGTGGAATTGCCATTGTTGTCACCAGAAAGGTTTGTGAAGTTAGGAATTGATCCTCCCAAGGGGATATTGTTATACGGACCTCCAGGTACCGGGAAAACGTTATGTGCCAGAGCTGTTGCCAATAGAACTGATGCTACATTTATCAGAGTCATTGGTTCTGAATTAGTACAGAAATACGTAGGAGAAGGGGCTAGAATGGTGAGAGAGTTATTTGAAATGGCTAGAACCAAGAAGGCTTGTATTATATTCTTTGATGAAGTTGATGCAATTGGAGGTGCTAGATTTGACGACGGTGCCGGTGGTGATAATGAAGTCCAAAGAACAATGTTGGAATTGATTACTCAGTTAGATGGGTTTGATCCAAGAGGTAACATCAAGGTTATGTTTGCCACCAACAGACCTAACACGTTAGATCCAGCATTATTAAGACCCGGTAGAATCGATCGTAAGGTCGAGTTTTCATTGCCAGACTTAGAAGGAAGAGCAAACATTTTCAGAATCCACTCCAAAACTATGAGTTGTGAAAAGGACATCAGATGGGAATTGATTTCAAGGTTGTGTCCTAACGCCACAGGTGCAGAATTAAGATCTGTTTGTACCGAAGCTGGTATGTTTGCCATTAGAGCCAGAAGAAAGGTTGCAAACGAAAAGGATTTCTTAAAAGCCGTTGAAAAGGTCATCAAGGGTAATTTGAAGTTCAGCTCCACTTCACAATATATGCAATATAATTAGTATAAATACAATTAGTATATTTCACATATAAATACAACTACAATGGGGATTCTGTAGACATTAGTAGAACAAGTTAGACCTTTAGTTATGAACAATTTATGAACAATTTTTACTTGTCTGAACTGTCTATCAACTGTCTTAAATCTGTCTACAATTTTGATATTATTCATAAGATATCCCAATTTTGTATACACAAAGGACGTTTCTGGGGTTGGTATATCGTTAATATCACCTCCCCAATCTATGTATCACATTCCAGACCATTAGTTCGCCGTAGATTAGAATGTTTTTAGGATGAGTAGAGCTGTTTATGGAGAAAGTGGCTATAATAACTTGAAGAATCAAGATCTTTATTCATATCTAATGATTAGTATGATCACTAGTCCACCAATAATATCAATATTCCTCCAATAAGATCACTAATATCACCAATAAGTTCACTAATCCACCAATATAATCACTAATCCCACCAGCTTACACATCCCATACCGTCAGTTTGACATGACGCCAATAATGCATATGGTGGAGCTTTATTCTTAACCTCTTCTAATCCTAAAGCTTCATTACTCGACTTCGGCTTGATGTTGACGAAGATCTCTTCCTCGACTCTAAATCTGATTTTATCATTAATATCAATAAACAACTCGGTTGTGTCATCGGGTTTCCATACCCAGGCCTTCTCCACTGGTTTGAAGAAACAATTCTCAAATATATAAGACTTCGGTATGAAGATTTCATCAAAGAAGTCCAACTTGACCTTGATTCCCTCGATGGAACATTCAGACACCCAGCCTGTCAAAATCTCGCCAATAAACGGTTTCCAGACTATACAGCGGAACTTAACTTCCACATATGAACCACCATCTCCGGGTTTCAAGAGTCCATCTTTAATATCAAAGAGGTCCCATATCGTCACCACGAGTCCGAGGTTACTTATGACTTTGTTTGCGAATTTCTTGTTCAACTCGTCAGTGATTGCATGCTGGATGGGTATGTTGAAAGTGTGTGGTGGTATCCGTACCAAGTCTGATATTTCTGACAAGATAAACATGATTTTTGATAGAAAGCCAGATGTATATCACGAGGCTTGAATCACTATTATTTCGTAGAGTCCTCAGCGGTGGATGTTTGTAGCGAGTTCAATTTTTCGATGCTCGTTCGAGATGAGTTGGAATCGAATCGTGATTGTTGATGCCAAACATCAGAACCGCTATTGACTCTACACAACGAAATGGCAAACAAACCCATCATAAAAGTAGCAAAGTCGTCTGATAGACGGTTGGCTGGTAGTACCAAGGCCGCTAGTTTTTTGCACAGTGTGAGTGGAAAGGTTACAAAGCCGGGGAAGAAAGCTGTCACCCTCAAGTCTACAGATGCTGCAACCGGAGATCGTAGTCTGAAGACAGTAAAACGTACGGGTGGCGGCAAGTCGTGGGAAGATTCAACCTTATTGGAGTGGAATCCAAAACACTACCGATTATTTGTGGGTAATTTGGGTCCAGATGCAAACGACCAGTTGTTGGCAGATTCGTTTATGAGGTTTGGAACTATGACCAAGGTGAAGGTACCCATAGATAACAAAACAGGCAAGAACAAGGGGTTTGGGTTCGTTGCCTTTGAGGACGCTGAGGATTATTTTAGAGCGTTCAAGGAGATGAATGGAAAATACGTGGGACAACATCCAGTACAGTTGAAGAGGGCTGAGACGGCTTTGAAAGTGACTAAGAAAAGCGACAAGAGAAGCCGCTAGAGAATTGTCAAAATAAATTAATGCTGCTAGAGATGAAATCGGAGCAGAAGAATTGGTCTTTGACCAGTTATATGATGGACTAGAAGAAGTTGGACTGATATTTATCTTTTACTGATTATGTTTTGAACGCGATGGAGAAATTGAATCTCACAAACTCAATCCTATAGCCAAGCTGTGCTACTGTCTCTTGATTGTAAGGTTACATCCATGCTTCACTGGTTCTAGTTCAACAAAGGGAGCTACATTTGAAGAACATGGAGCAATTTCACAAGAACACATTATAATTCGAGACTGCTGGCAGAATAATTCACCAGTTGCATTGTTCCTCTTGTCTGTCGGTACAATACTAGGGACATTAAATCTACTCTAATTCAGAAATATCGCATCAGTCAGGTTGAATTATTTAGGAGTCAAACCAATTGAATTGGATATATTGTCCTAACTCAAACTGTGACATAATTCAAATGTTCATTCTAGTGATCCACAAAGGGACTTTCTCAATGAAAGCGAAACGACTTTCGACAAGAACAGATACTTGAGTGCTATCTGAATTGACAAATCCAAGTTAAGAGGTATTTACAACTAATGTTTTTGATTTGTTCACTTCTAAGCGACTTTCAAATTATGAAGTCAGAATACTATAATCTCGGTGAAAAGTACTGAGCGGATATAATGTTCAATCTTATATTATGTGTTTTGTTCTGGTCTACTTATCCTCAGTATTAATTAACATCAAGAAAGTGATAGACTTCAGTTCAATGAAGACACTCACGACAATAATACACTAGACAAGATCAGTTTCTTTGTCTGGTGACTTTCCATTTACAGAAAGGTTTTAGCCTGCAAATTTAGAGGTTTTATTAGGTATTTCCTGCCAAAAGGATCATTTTTAATGATCATTGAAGATCTTCGGACTGTTGAATATTTCTCGGATTTGTGGAATTTTCTTGCAGGCTTTCAGATGAATATTTTTGAAACGGGATTATTACGTTTCTTTGACGCCAGCATGAAGTTTAATAGAATGTTGGGAGAGACTATATGAAATCTCGGAAAGTTATACTGTTTCGCATCGGAAATAATAATTCATGTGGCTGCACTTACGCATATTCCAGAAATATGCATCTCTCCAAAAATATATATTTTTTACAAGTGGATCTCTGTATTTATGAGGTGCATATTTTTAGAAATACATTGTTTTTTCCAATGCATAGACTTTTCCTACTAGAACCCCAAGGTGAGATGACGTCGGCATATGCATCTAGAAACAATGCTAGACGACAATCTTGGATATCGCCAATAGGAAAATCACATAAACGAATTCGAAACCACGCAAGTTCCTACGCCCTAATTATCGCTGGACAAATGAAAAGTTTTGCAATCACAGTTTCACTAATCTAACCCGCTCTACTAAGGTGTGAATACTGATTACGGTATTGGTTGTAAATGATTGTAATCAAATCTTTCTATTTTAACTTATTTTTTCAAATTGAAGTTCAGCCTTCCAGATTTATATTTTAGAGAGTCGTTATACTTCGGTTCAGAAGCGGGGCGCGGTCGGGTTTATATTAACAACGGAATCATTGGAAATTGGGGGAAATATACTTCTTGGTAGGTATAAGGCATGCCTTGGAAATCCAGGTACATGTATGGGCACTGTTATTTTTAATGCACTATTTGCGCGTTTGGTTAAAAGCTTGGTCAAAAAACTTTTTGAGATTAGGCGTCGATCTTACGACGATGCTTAATTATTGGGGGCGGAAGTAACCAGCTAAATGGAACTTCGACGAGTTGTCGATGTATACGTGTGCTTATATCTCAGTTTCAATTTGACTGACAGGAAGGGGATAGAGTCTTCTCTCTATTCAATCTCGCGGAATAAAGCTTGCTTCCTATAAATCGGAAAATTAAGCAGCTTTCAGAAGAGGTTACTATTGTACCAATTATTTCTAGCTCCTTGGTGTGCTGCAACTAAACACAAAGGAAATTGTAATTAAGGAAGTTAATGAGAATTATTGCCCCCTCTCTTAGGATTTGCCTACGATGATATCATCAAATCCCACTGACATATACGTTAAAGGCTTCAAAAAATTACGAATCTCATATGGGATGCTATTTTTAAAGCAAATTAACTATCAAAATTGGGATTCAGCTGGTGAGCTTCTCTGTGCTTATAACCTTCACTATAACCTTCTCTATAATTTTAACTTGTCCCCTCCCATTTGTTAGTTAAGCTTTCCTCAAAAATTTCACAGAAGCTTTCAATCTCTTTTCTAATATTTCCTTCGATCTTTCACACTTTACATACAGGTGGATCTACAAGAAAAGAATGTGAATTAATATCAAGGATAGTGAATTAAAGGTGAGATATTCAAAAAAAAGGATATGAAAAGAATATTATTTTATATATTATAGCAACAACTATTATTAAATATACTATTTTTAATAATGTAATAGTAATTCTATGTTTGGTAAACCTAAATCTAAAGAATTTATTTATTAAGTGCAAGGTTTACCAATTAGCGTATTGTCACTTAAAAATAAATTATTTATATATATTTATTTTCATACTATATCTCCGTCTTGCAGCCAAAGATCTCCTAAGAATAGCCTAGGTGAAATACATGTCTGAATGACTGGCAATGGTATAAATGATTACAGGTGAATATTGAGTCGTGTCAAACACATTGTGTTCGAATTTTGCAACCAAGGTAAAGAAATTGAAGGATAACTTGCACATAGAATGGGTGAAAGATTCATATGCCGCTAATTGTTGGGTGCTGATACCATTTCATAGTAAAGATATCCAATATGATATTCAAAATTAGTTTTTGACGGGATATCTTGGTGATATATACACATATAACTCAGCATCCTATTCCATTATTCTATAGAATAAAAAGTTACTAAATAGAAAGAACACCTAAAGCCATGACCATTGTTTACATTCCATTAACACTTTTATATATAATATAGTAGAGTAGTTATATATTCAAAACCTTCTTCTTCTCGCTCTATAATCTTTCTAAGAAATGTTGGTCGAATAAAATTTGTAGGTACGGATCACGGAAGTCGTGTATTCATCCAAATATTGTACTCATTTCTCTGAATATCTCATAGAATAAATCTAGGAACTTTTCAAATCTATAGCCACTAGGAGGAATAAAGCATGTTGCCGTTGAGGTTAGGAACCTGCAGTCTAGCACATATGAATTTCCGAATGGGATTCAATATTATTTCCATGAGACCAGTTCAACGTATACCTGTGGCGAACATTTCTGGAATACGATTTAAATCGAACTTACCACAAGATTTCCATCCAAACAAAAGTTTGCCATCACAAGGAGAATGGAAGCATTTAAAGCAACATATACCTGGAGAAGCTATCCAAACGAACGAGGGAAGAGACCGTATCCCAAAGTTTCCGTTAGCTAGGGAAAATGTCCCAACATTGTTACCCAAACCTGGTGTCCCTCAGGTAGGACCAAAATACACTTTTAGACAGGTTATACAGATATTGAAAAGCAAGACGCAACCAGAATTGATCTATGAATCTGAGCCACATCGTCTTTACTTTTTGGGTTGTTTCTGTTGTGCCGTGGTATTCACAGTATATGGATTGGTTCTTGCTGAATATGCATGGTTCCAAGCCAACCGTGATTATGAGGAAAATGTAGAAGAGAAAAACCAAGTGATCCGCAAACGTGAGTGGGTATTGTCATTGCTTAAGAATTCCGTGTTTAGTGTTGTGGCATTGGCTGCAGCTTATGGTTTTGGTAAGTTTCCTACGAGATTAGTGAGAAGAATTTGGTACTTGCCCGGCCCAATTGAACATGTCAAGTTTTCCACATACCCATTATTCCCTGGGCGCCCTACGCCAGTAATTACTGTTCCTTTGGAAAATTTGGTGAGACGTCATACCAGCAGAATTTGGACAGGAAAAGGGTTTTATGGTACTGCCGATAAATCAATGTTTTTCTTTGTTTTAAAGGAAAACCTTGCCAACAGAAAGAGTCGGACATGGATAGTAGACCGTAAAGGATTCTTTTGGTCTGACGGAAGAGTGTTTGACTATCTTTTCGGAAAGGAAACTCTCGCAGAGGCGGAGGCAGGCATCCCGTATGATGAACAAATTGGTATTGTTCACAGAGAAGTAAAAAAGAAAAAGAAAGAATTAAGGGACAAGCATGGGATGTTTTATCAGTTTAAATTGGGGGCAAAAGATGCTCAGAACGACTTATCACTGGCTACAAGCTATGTGAAGAAGTTGAACCAAGGTAAAACAAAAAAATTGCCTAAAGGAACGTCTAAAAAAGAAAAGTTGTAAATATGTAAATAGAAGATAATATAGAACAAGCAGGATCGATTGTAGATTTTGAGGTTGCAATAGCTCCAGATTTCAGGATATTGCAAACCTCTATAGCTCGTCAAACGCTAATGTAGCTGATTGATACTGCCATAGAGAGGTGAGAATTATCGTCAAGCAATACAATCCCATAGGTAGTGGTTCTGTTGTTGCGATCTGACTCGTTAAAATCACCAATATGTTGCAGAACCACACATATTAGCAAGTCCTGATTCCACCCTTTCCTCAGATAAACATAACGATGGTACATATTATGCAATTATTATAATGAGAACGTAATAACAAACACCTTTGGATCCTTTCCATCACAGAGAACCAAATAAGATTTCACGTTATGCTAAATATGTCAAAGCTTAAATATCTGGCGTATACATAACTTCTCCGCTACAGTCTAAAACTTAAGACGTTTTTGTCAATGTGCTAATCTTTCACTAGATTGAGTACAACCAGCTTTAAATCAGCTCAACTTCAACTCTGCTTCAACTCAGTTTCGGTCTGGAAAAATTGCGCATTTTTCCCCATGAGCCGATTCCAATCTGTCTCTTCACTCAAAACGTCTACCAAAATTGAATCGTATTCCGAATTGACAATTGTCCGACGTATGACGTCGTTTCAATGCCTGTAACAGTTGGTGAATCTCTTATTCAAACTCGTCGCTAGCTCCCAGTCTCGTCCTAAACCTTCATATTCTCAGAAACCCTGAATTGATTTCAGTCAATTCTCACCCCCTCGCACAAAACCAGCACCATGCATTGAAAGATAATTCCATGCTGACGATTAACTGTAGAGGGCACTTCTGAGCAAACCTTCAGAGGTGTCAACTAGAGGCATATAATAATAACAACAATAATAATATCTGTAGTCTCGTGATGGTTCTTGATTCTTGCGAAAGTGGCTGTTTCTTAAATTTCTCCGCTTCTCGTATCTAGCTTTCATTTCCTCGCAAATAGACAGCACGCCTGGACGTATGAACCGTACCAGATGTAAAGCAGTATCGTGAAGTAGTCTACTTACATAGGGATCGTCCTCCCTCCACCCCACATCTGAATACGTCAATTTACTACGACGGCCTGAGTTTCTCCGTATCGCGGGAGCCGGTTCGATTCCCTCCCCTCACACAAAACCGACAAATCTCAAACTCAAATTCTACGCCATCCTCCCTTTGTTGCTCTCAGGTTTCTTTCATCAAACAACTCTTTTTTTTACACAACTTTATTGTATTAGATATATATATTGTTTGTATATCATTTGTTTGATATATTAGGCGTTCTTCATAACGTTTTTTAATTCCTCCCTCCTTTTGTCCTTTTTTTTGGTATCCTTTATTGGTCTTTACCGTTTTCCACCATTCGCCACCGCCCGAGTGAGCTAAATTGATCATACAAGTTATTGGTAATACATCAGTGACCTATAAAGTCGTTTAGTTAAAAGTTACAGAAGTCAAATAGTGCATTTCTACATTTTTCCAGTGAAATTTCAAGTCAACCTGATTATTCACTTTCATATCCAAGCCACCCATAATCTTCAACGAATAATATCCTGAGATCATGGCTGCTAATTTAAGGGAAGTAAAGCTTCACCATAAAAGAAAACTCAATGAGTTGGAAGACATAACTAACAGTACTGTCGATTCTATAAAGGGTAAACCTCAAAAGCAATGCTCAAAGAAGCAGAGGGTTACGTTTGCAGTTTACGATGATCATGGAAAGCCCCGTCTGCTGCCTCCATCTCCTCCTCGCCACCATGGGGATCCTCCCTCACCCCGCCTCCCACAACAACAAAGGTCTCCGTCGCCTACATCACCCGCAAAGTCAAAGAATTCCGCGGATACAATAAAGCCCCAGAACAGATCTGATCCATACTATCAGAGCTCTCCTTTGTTGACACCAAAAGACGAGGAAGATGACGAAGAAGACGATCCTATTCTTCTGAATTCTCAAGTTACTCCTCCCACAAGCTCCCCTATTAATGAACCTAATGAAATTGAAATCAAAACGTCACATACAAACTTGACAACAAACACAGATTACATCGCTCTAACTTCCTCCTTACGTTTAGCAAACAACAACAGAACCAAAATCCAAGAAGAAATTGTCCAATTATCAAGCTTGCTGAAATTTCATTCCCAAAATAACAACAAAGACGAAATTATATCTTTCTTTATGAAACTTATCAATCATGATCTTAAACTACCACAACAACATAAGATTTTAAAAGCTCCAGTCATTGACTGGTCAAAGTACCATCCAAGCCTTGGTTTGGCAACCAAGGATTTCGAAAAACATCTTGCACAAGAGAAGAACAGTACTATGTTTAAATCACTTGAATTGTTCAAAAAGTCAACTGAGTGAATGGAGTTTTCAAGGAGCAAAAGTGGCCAAATTTAGTCATTATACACTGATAAGGAACAAACCAAGTGCACTGAAACATTTTGACTTATAGCAATGTTGTCTGCTATCAATAGTAGGTATCATACCAAATTAATTGTCTTTTGTCAATGCAACATTGTGACGGGCCAAAGGCTTTTGCAGCATCTCAGTATACTCTTCTTTTCGCCAAATGTTATTGAAAGAACTCAACATATTTTATCGGGCTAGAACGAAAATGTTATTCAGTTCGTAAGTTATCCTTGTCGCCTGATTTACTCAAACCTCACGTACAAGCCGGCCTTCAAAAAGTTTACTACTCAACGAGATTGTCAATCCTCACAACTACAGTTCTTTAATCAAAGGTTTTGCCAATACTAATAACAGGCTAACATAACGAATGGTTTTACAAGAACCGACTCATCAAGGCTGCTTCTTTCCTGTCATTCAATACGATTACTACGAACTTGGACGACATTTTAGTAGTTTTCGTTTAGTTTGCTTCATGGAGATGCTTCAGATTCCTTTATCATTCTCTTTCTTGTCATTCTAATTCTCCTTATGATTTGCTCGTTTTATGCTTGCCTTTCCTCTACCACATACTATATATATTGAACTTGGTCACACACATATAAATATATATCCACATAACGTTATACTGGGTACTCACTCGAACCCTGAAATTCGGCCAAACGCGATCTCCCTGGTTTATTCTGAATATATTCTCCATATGTAGACTCTGGGATTTGTTGAGAGCACGTCAAAATGTAATTAAATAGAAACATAACTTAACGAATCGTTAATCGGAGTTGGACTTTCACAAATACCTTAAATTGAATATTTTCAAGCTTAACAATGCAGAGGTATCCCTATCAATTTAAATAATATAAATAT